>Ga0310697_10000326_pt1 | contig 67682 bp, 62 predicted proteins | sample 172DNAGHGlowgp2_FD_203883 | JGI IMG/M metagenome (GOLD analysis project Ga0310697, IMG submission 203883) | Sheep rumen microbial communities from Palmerston North, Manawatu-Wanganui, New Zealand - 1728 DNA GHGlow gp2 (v2) (version 2) | ecosystem: Host-associated > Mammals > Digestive system >...
GTAGTGCAGCATGAAGATCAATAAGCTGACCGCGTCCTTCGGCAAGCTGGAGAACGACAGCCTGAGCTTTCACGAGGGGCTCAACGTGATCTACGCCCCCAATGAGAGCGGCAAGAGCACCTGGTGCGCCTTTATCCAGGCCATGCTCTACGGCGTGGACTCCTCGGAGCGCGCCCGGGCTGGCCACCTGCCGGACAAGCTGCGCTATGCGCCCTGGTCCGGCGCGCCCATGGAGGGCACCATGGAGCTGACCGCCGACAACTGCGACATCACCATCACCCGCACCACCCACGCCAAGGGCGCGCCCATGCGGGAGTTCACCGCCACCTACACCGGCACCAACACCCCGGTGGACGGCATGACCGGCCAGAACGCCGGGGAACTGCTCACCGGCGTGACCCGGGACGTCTTTCGGCGCACGGCCTTCGTGGGCCAGGGCGCGGTGGCCGTCAGCGGCAGCCCGGACCTGGAAAAGCGCATCAGCGCCATCGTCACCACCGGCGAGGAACACAGTTCCTTCTCCGAGACCGACGAGCGGCTGCGCGCCTGGCTTCGCAAGCGCCGCTACAACCGGCGGGGTTTCCTTCCCGAGCTGGAAGGAAAGATGGACGAGCTGCAGCGCAGACTCGACGACATGGGCAGCTCCGTGGAAGACGTGCAGAAGCTGGAAAAGGAGCTGGAGGAAAAGCGCGCCGAGTGCAGCCGCCTGGAGCAGGCCGTGACCGAGAGCCGCAAGCGGCAGCGCCGGGAGGCGCTCGACCGCCTGAGCAGCGGGCGCAGCAGGATGCAGGAGGCAAGCGATGCGCATGATGAGAGTCTGGCGGAGCTCTCCGAGCGGCGCGAAGCGCTGCGCCACAGCGACTTCGGGGAGCTGACGCAGGAGGAACTGGAGAACCAGGTTACCGCCGACCAGGAGGAACTCGAGGAACTGAGCCGGCAGAAAAAGACCGGCAAGGTGCTCTGGCCCGCCATCCTGTGCTTCCTGCTGGCCGCGATCGGCGCGGCGGTGTACACCTATCGGCCCTGGATCCCGCTGATGATCGCGGCGGGCGTCCTGTGCCTTGCGGCGGTGTTTTTCATGCTGCGCTATTCCAAGGCGCGGCAGGCCGCTGTGGAGGCCGCCGAGAGAAGGCGGGCGCTGCTCAAACGCTATCGGGCGGGTTCTCCTGCGGATCTCAACAGGGTGCTGGAGCAGCGCGAGAGCCTGGAGGCAGCCGTGCGCGCAGCGGAGGCTGCGGAGCAGAAGAGCCGCGAAGAATATGAAAAGACGCGGCAGATGGTCTCAAAGCTGGAGGAGACCGCCATCTCCGAGCTGGACTTTGCCGGCGGCGAGACCGAGGCCGCCCGCCTGAGCCGGGCGCTGGTCGCGGCGCGGGCGGAGGCGGAGCGCCTCTCCGGCGAGATCGCGCAGCTCAACGGCCGCCTCTCGGCCATGGGCGATCCCCTGGTGCTGGCAAGCTCCCTCAGCTGCCTGCGGGAGGAATATGAGCTGATCCAGAACGAGTACGACGCCATCACGCTGGCGGAGGATACCCTGCGGGAGGCGGACGCCGAGCTGCAGAGCCGCTTTTCGCCGGAGCTGGGCCGTCTGGCCGCCCGGTACATGTCCGAGGTGACCGGCGGGCGCTATGAGGACGTGCTGATCAGCCGGGATTTCTCGGCCAAGGCCCGCACCAAGGAGGACGCCGTGGCCCGCGACAGCGAGTATCTCAGTGCCGGGACCCTGGATCTGATGTATCTGGCGGTGCGCCTCGCCGCCTGCGAGCTGGCACTGCCCGAGGGCGAGCCCTGCCCCCTGGTCATCGACGATGCGCTGGTGAACCTGGACGAGACCCGCTTCCGGCAGGCCATGGAGCTTCTCAAGCAGATCGGCCGGGAGCGCCAGGTCCTGCTCTTCACCTGCCGGCAGTGAGAGTTTTGAGTTTTGAAAAAAAGGAGAGATTCCCCGCTAAACGGGAATCTCTCCTTTATGCTATAGACAATTTGATAGAATCGTACGGAAATCTCCTCAAAACTCAAAACTCACGACTCAAAACTATCTTCTCTTCCGGCTCACCGTGTCGGCCAGGGCGAGGATATCCTCCCGGGTCATGGGTTTGTCTTCCTCTTCCTCCGGCTCCTCTTCTTCCTCTTCCGCTTCTGCTTCCGCGGCTTCGCTCTCCGCTTTGCGCCGCCGGTTCTCCCGCGCGGTGAAGACACCCGTGGCCGTGCCCATAACGGCCAGGATGCCCAGTGCCCGGATCAGGGCCTCGATGCGGGTGTACTCCGCCCAGAAGAGGGGGACGACGATATCCGCCGCGGCCAGCACCGCGCCGCCGATCAGCACCCCTGAGATGCTGCGCTTGTTCAAAATCTTTTTCAGCGGCAGGTCGGGGAACACGGTCTTGACCGCCGCGGTGAAGCAGCCCAGCAGCGCCGCAAGCCCCAGCGCCCAGGACAGGACGCCGCCCACGATCGGCCCCAGCACCGGCCCCAGGAGCGCGGTCACGCCGCTCACGATCAGCCAGCAGATCAGCGCGGCCACCGGGATCGCCAGCAGGCGCACCCGGAGCGGCAGCTTCTGGAGCTTGCGCCGCACGTCGTCCCAGACATTGGGCGCCCGCTCCGGCTCCTCTGCGACGGCGGCGGGTTCTGGCGCTTCCTCGGCCTGTTCCTCCTCCTGCGCTTCCGGCTCCTGCGTGCCGTCCTTGCCGTCCCCGCCGTCGCCGCTGCCGTCCAGATCGTCCTCATCGCTCTCGGTGTAGGCGATCTGGGGCATCGGATCCTCATCGTCGGGAAGCAGGGCGGGGGAGTTGAAGATGCCGCCCACCAGCATGCTGGCCGAGGTCACGAGGGCCACCGCGCCCGCGCCGATCTTGCGCCGCAGCTTCCGGCGCAGGCCGCCCTCCGAGGTGTCCGCGGTCTGCCCGTCGAAGTCGTATTCGTCCTCCGGCCCGGCATCATTCACCGGCAGCCCCTCGACCGTATCCAGTTGTTCTCTCTCTTCGGTGCTCATTGGCCCCTCCCGGATAGCGTTATTTGCTTACTAATCATTATACTCCATAGATCGTAAAATGCCAAGAGCCGCAGCAGAAGCTGCGGCTCTCTTCATATTCACCATGCTAAGCACTAAGCGCTCGGCACTAGGCGCTAACGGCTCGGCGCTCACTTGGTCTCGGCGGCCTTGATCTTCTGGAGTTCTTCTTCCTCCAGCACGCGGTAGGCCACTTTTCCCACCAGCGTCTTGGGCATGTCCTCCTTGAACTCGATGTCGTAGGGCATGGCGTATTTCGCGATATGCTTGCGGCAGTAGTCGAGAAGCTCGTTCTTTGTGGCATCGATGGCGGGCACGCCCGGCGCCAGCTTCACGAAGGCCTTGACCTTCTGCATCCGGTAGGGATCGGGCACGCCGATGACGCAGCTCATCTGCACCTTTTCGTTGGCGTCCAGAATGTTTTCAATCTGGCCGGGGTAGACGTTGTAGCCCGAGGAGATGATCATGCGCTTGGCGCGGCCCTTGAAGTAGATGAAGCCCTGCTCGTCCATGGTGCCGAGGTCGCCGGTGTAGACCCAGGTGAGCCCGTCCGCGTGGTGACGCAGAGTTTGGGCGGTCTCCTCCGGGTGCTTCATGTACTCCTTCATGACCGTGGGGCCGGCAAGCAGAATCTCGCCCTCTTCGCCGTAGGGGAGCTCCCGGTCGGTGCCGGGCTCGACGATCTTGATATAGGTGTCGGGGAAGGGGAGACCGATGGAGCCCTCCTTGGCCATGTGGGGCGGCGTCAGGCAGCAGGCGGTGACGGTTTCGGTGGTGCCGTAGCCCTCGCGCACCTGGATGCTGGCCTTGTGGTCGTAGAGGAACTTGTCAAACTTCTTCTTAAGCTCAATGCTCAGGCTGTCGCCGCCGGAGAAGACGCCCTTGAGGCAGCTCAGATCCGCGCCCTCCATGCTGGGCAGGCGCAGCAGTGCCTCATACAGCGTGGGTACACCCGCGATGAAATTGCAGCGGTACTTGACGATGTCCCTGGCGTAGCTCTTGGCGGTGAAGCGGGGGATCAGGATGCACTGGCCGCCCTGGGAGAGCATCGTGTGGATGCAGACGCCCAGGCCGAAGCCGTGAAACAGCGGCATCGCGGCCAGCATCTTGTCCCCGGGGCGGAACATGGGGTTCGTGGCGATGACCTGCTGGCCCAGGGCGTTGAAGTTCCGGTTGGTGAGCACGATGCCCTTGGTGGTGCCGGTGGTGCCGCCGGAGTAGAGGATGACGGCCGGGTCCTCGCTCTTGCGCTGCACCTTGTAGTTGTAGAAGCAGTGCTCGGAGAGACGCATGAACTCCTTCCAGCGGATGACCGGCGCTTCCTTGGGGATGGGCCTGATCTTGCGCCCCTCGGTGAGCATGTAGCCCGCGCGCACGGGTTTCGAGAGCGCGTCTTTGACCGAGGCGATGATGATGTTTACGACCTTTGTATTTTCCCGGATGCTCTCAAACTTGTGATAGAACTGATCCAGGGTGATTGCCGTCACGGACTCGGATTCGTTCAGGTAGAACTCGATTTCCTTCTCGGCGGAGAGCGGGTGGATCATGTTGGCGATTGCACCCACCAGGTTCACGGCGTAGAACATGTAGATGGCCTGGGGGCAGTTGGGCATGGCGATGGTGACCTTGTCGTTCTCCCGCACGCCGATGGTCTTGAGGGCCTTGGCGCAGCGCTCGATCTCCCGGATCATCTGCCGGTAAGTGGTCTGTTTGCCCATGAAGGTGAAGGCGGTGTTGTTCGGGTACTGTTCGGCGACCTGGGCGACCTTGTCGAACATGGAGCCATCAAAGTACTCCAAATGCAGCGGCAGCTCGCCCACATAGGGCGCCCAGGGCATTTTTGCGGTAATGTTGTCCATAGTTATCCTTTCTTTTTGACTCCCCTGTGTAAGGGGAACTGCCGCGCAGCGATTGAGGGCTTGGGTGTTTGCACGACCCTTCCGGCCTCACTGCGCTCGGCCACCTCCCCTTTCGCAGGGGAGGCTTATTTTGAATTATAGTCAAAGCCGCTGGGCTCGCCGAGGGGCTTTTCCAGAAGCTCGGGATGGGCGCAGACGTACTTTAAAAGCCGGAGGCTGCGCACAAAATAGAAGCCGTCGCCGATGCGCTCATCCATGGTGACGCCGATCTCCAGCACGTCCCGCAGCTGCTCGCTGCCGTCGGGCATGGGGAGCTTTTCCTTGTGCACGGTGCCGACGGTGATCATGATGCTGTTAGTGCCGTAGTTGTTCAGATGGTGGTAGACGGCGGGGCCGCGGATGCTGCCCAGGTTCGAGAGCAGCACCGAGGAATAGTTGCTGTCGCCGTCGGTGAGGGCTTTGGGGTTGAGACCCCAGAAGTCCAGCCAGCGCACGATGCGCACGATCAGCATCAGCAGCAGGCGAGGGACTTTGGCGAAGGCGTCCACCGTGGAGTCAAAGCCGCCGGCGGAGTGCTCGGATTTGCGCGCCTCGTGCACCTTGCCCGCGATCTCGTAGCTGACAGAGGCAAGGGTGTCCTCGTCCTTCGGCACCAGGTACATGAAGGCCTCCTCGGCGTTGTCGGCAAAGCGGCGCTTGGCCATGAAGCTCAGGCTGATCTCATTGCGCTCATACATGCGCCGCCCCTGTACGAAGCGGTTCATCTTCGGCCGCTCCCGGAGAATGCGGGCCACGATGGTGATCAGCGCGTGGAAGATCGTGGTCTTGTAGTCCGGGTGCTTTTCGTTCTCCCGCGCCAGATACTCCATCAGATCCGTCACGTCCAGCTTCTCGTTCAGATAGACCTCCGCGTCGGTGCGGTTGGTCATGATATGCATCATCAGCGTGGTCAGGCCGGACACGTCCCGTACCCAGCGACCGTCCCGCCGGTCGCCCCAGCGGCGTTTGTACTCTTCGCTCATACGTTTCTCTTTCTCCTTTGGCGGTGGATTCTCTCAATTCCGCATTGTACCTGAGCCGCCGGGAAATTACAAGAATTTTAAGGAAAAACGCGAAAAAACTGTGGGACAGATTCGCACGCGGGTCAGGCTGGGCTTTTTCGCGCGGAAAAGGATAACGAACACCATGCGCGGAACACTAGAACCGGAGGTGAGTGCATGTCACACAAAAAGAAAAAGCAGATCGTTGAACCGACCGACAATCTGCGCCTCAATCCGGAGGCGCGCATCGCGCCGGAGTATGACAGCGTGTCCATCAAAAAATACCGTGTGCCTGAGGCGGAGCGCACGGGCTTTCGCGTGCTTGACAACTGCGCCGAGGAACATGAACAGTGAGAAAAAAGGGATGTGAAAAACCACATCCCCAAAGTCTCGACAAGCCACGTTTTTGTCATTGCGACACTGGCTCGGAATGACAGAGCCTGACTTTGCCTGCAATATGCCGGGGATGTGAGAAATCACATCCCTTCTTTTCGCGAACGGAGGGGTGAGCGGCAAAGGGAAAATGGTAAAACCTTGAAAACATGAAGCACATTTTTGCGACATTTCAGCATTAATTGCATTGAAATCAAAACAAAATCAAAAAAGTTCCGTCAATTTGATGCTTATTTCAAAGTATTCTTGTGCAGTTTGTTTGTTGACGGCTCAGTTGCTTGAATGGTAGAATAGAACTGGATTATGAGGCGGGCTTTTTGTGCTCTTTGCACAGCCGACGGGAGAATCACGATGAAGAAAATGTATGTTTTGATCGGCAACTACGGCAGCGGCAAGACCGAGCTGGCGCTGAACTTCGCGTTCAAGGCCGCCGAGCGGGGCGAGCGCACCGAGCTGATCGACCTGGATATGGTCAATACCTTCTTCCGCCTGACCGAGCGCGGAAGGCTGGCCCGTCTGCGGGAGATCCGCGTGGTCTCGCCGAACTACGCCTGCTCCGGCATTGAGAGTTTGTCCGTCCCCGCTGAGGTGCAGTCCGCCTTCGCCATGGACTGGGACACCGTCATCTTCGACGTGGGCGGCGACGCGGTGGGTTCCACTGCCCTCGGCCGCTACCACCAGGACTTCATGGAGATGGAGGACGGCGCGCTGGAGGTTTTGAACGTGGTGAACATCCGCCGGCCTCTCGCGGGCACGGTGGAGAAGATCATGCACCTGCAGGAAGAAATGCAGATCCACGGGAGACTCAAGATCACCGGCATGATCAACAATACGAACCTGGCCCAGATGACCACGCCGGAGGAGCTGCGCGACGGCTATGAGATGATCCGCGAGGTCTCCGAAAAGACCGGCGTCCCCGTGGCCTATACCTCGGGCAAGAAAGCGCTTCTGGACCAGTTCCTGGCCGAGGGGCACGATCCGAAGTACATCGGCACGCCCTTTCCCATCGACACCTACATGCAGCGCGACTGGGACAGCTGGGTCAGGGGCCTGGGCGGCCCCAGCGAGCAGGTGCTGTTCGAGTCGGCCGGCGGCTGGGGAAACGAAAAGTGATTTTTGTGCTGCGTTCTCCTGAGACGCGGTTCAAAATAGATGTTTTACTTGTCTGAATAATCGCAAAACATAAAAGAAAAGAGGTAGAATCATGGCAAAGGTGACAGTAACCATCAACGAGCTGGTCTGCAAGGGCTGCGGGCTCTGTGTCAGAGCATGTCCCAAGAGTGTGCTTGCCCTTTCCAAGACCAAGCTCAACGCCAAGGGTTACCACCCGGCAGAAGTGGTGGATCAGGAGGCGTGCATTGGCTGCGCGTCCTGCGCGCGCACCTGCCCGGACGTGGCGATCCGGATCGAGAGAGAATAAGGAGGAAAAGAATATGGCACTGACTCTTATGAAGGGCAGCGAAGCAATCGCGGAGGCCGCCATTCGCGCAGGCGCCCGTTTCTTCTTTGGCTACCCGATCACCCCGCAGACTGAGATTCCCGAATACATGTCCGCCCGTATGCCCGAGGTCGGAGGCTGCTTCCTCCAGGCCGAGAGCGAGGTCGCGGCGATCAACATGGTGTACGGCGCTGCCGGTACAGGCGCCCGCGTCATCACCTCTTCCTCCAGCCCCGGCGTCAGCCTCAAGCAGGAGGGTATCTCCTACTGCGCCGGCGCCCAGCTTCCCTGCGTGATCCTGAACGTCATGCGCGGCGGCCCCGGCCTCGGCAACATCCAGGCCTCCCAGGGCGACTATTTCCAGGGCGTCAAGGGCGGCGGCAACGGCGACTACCACCTGCTGACCTACGCTCCCTCCTCCGTGCAGGAAGCCATTGATATCATGATGTTTGCCTTTGAGAAGGCCGAGAAGTACCGTATGCCGGTCCTGTTTTTGGCCGACGGCATCATCGCCCAGATGATGGAGCCTGTGGAGATGCCCGAGATGGTCGACTACAAGGTCGATCCCGAGAAGAAGCCCTGGGCCTGCACCGGCTGGAAGCCCGGCGACGATCCCAAGAAGCGCGGCGTCATCAACTCCATCTATATCGATACCGAATCCCTGACTGTCCACAACGCCGAGCTGCAGGCCGTCTATGCCGAGGCCCGCAAGAACGAGCAGATGTGGGAGAACTACAAGACCGAGGACGCCGAATTCGTCATCACCGCCTTCGGCACCGTGGCCCGCGTGGCCAAGACCGTTGTGGACCAGATGCGCGCTGAGGGCGTGAAGGTTGGTCTGTTCCGTCCCATCTCCGTATGGCCCTTCCCCTACGATGCCCTGCGGGAGACCGTGATGCAGGAGAGCGTCAAGGGCGTTCTGGATGTAGAGGTCAACGAAGGCCAGATGCTTGAGGACGTGAAGCTCGCCATCGAGGGCGGCAAGCCCGTCAAGTTCTTCGGCCACCTGGGCAGCCAGTTCCCCACCACCGCCGAGATCCGTGACGAGATCCTCAAAATGAAGGAGGGTAAGTAAATGTCTGTCGTATTCGAAAGAACTCAGCTGCTTACCGATAAGCAGTTCCATTACTGCCCCGGCTGCAACCACGGCATCATCCACCGCCTGGTTGCCGAATCCATTGACGAGCTGGTCAAGGAAGGCAAGCTGGAGGCCGGCAATGTGATGGGCGTGGCCCCCGTCGGCTGCTCCGTCTTTGCCTATGATTACTTCAACTGCGATATGTTCGAGGCTGCCCACGGCCGTGCCCCCGCTGTGGCCACCGGCGCCAAGCGCGCCCGCCCCAATACCCTGGTCTTCACCTACCAGGGCGACGGCGACCTGGCCTCCATCGGCACCGCCGAGATCGTCCACGCCGCCCACCGCGGTGAGAAGATCTCCACCATTTTTGTCAACAACGCCATCTACGGCATGACCGGCGGCCAGATGGCCCCCACCACCCTGGTGGGCCAGAAGACCACCACCTCTCCCTACGGCCGTGACGAGGCCTGGTGCGGCGCGCCCATCAAGATGTCCGAAATGCTGGCCGAGGTGCCCGGCTCCTACTACATCGAGCGCTGCGCGGTCAACAACAACGCCAACATCATCAAGACCAAGAAGGCCATCAAGAAGGCTTTCGAGTACCAGCTTGAGGGGAAGGGCTTTTGCATGATCGAGGTTCTGTCCACCTGCCCGACCAACTGGGGCCTGAACCCGGTGGAGGCCATGAAGTGGCTGGAAGAGAACATGATCCCCTACTATCCCCTGGGCGTGAAGAAAGACAAGGGGGCTGAATAATTATGATGAAACAGTACGTTTTCGCCGGCTTCGGCGGACAGGGTATGCTTCTGATCGGTAAGTTTGTCGCCATGGCCAACATGCTGGCCGGCAAGCACGTCTCCTGGCTTCCCTCCTACGGTCCCGAAATGCGCGGCGGCACGGCCAACTGCTCCGTCACCGTCTCCGACGAGGAGATCGGCTCTCCCCTGGTGGACAATGCCGACGTGCTGATCGCCATGAACCTGCCCTCTCTGGACAAGTTTGAGCACACGGTCAAGCCCGGCGGCCTGATCGTCGTCAACTCCTCCATCATCGACCGCAAGGTCCAGCGCGACGATGTGCGTGTGGTCTACTGCGACGCCAACCGCATCGCCGAGCAGGTCAAGAACCCCAAGGGTGCGAACGTGGCCATCCTGGGCGCCATGATGGGCGCCGATGAGGACGCCGTCGACACCGACAAGATGATCGAGGCCATCCGCCTCGAGCTGGGCGAGCGCAAGCTCCGCTTCCTCGAGGGCAACAAGGCGGCTCTTGCCGCCGGCATGGAAGCCGCGAAGGCCTGAATACAGTATTCAGCAAATAGTTTTTAGCGCTTTGAAGGGCGGGCCGTTTGGCCCGCCCTTCAATCTAAAGATGATATCGTAGGGGAGGGGCTTGCCCCTCCCGCTTTTTAACGCTTCAAAACACGCCCAGCGTCTTGAACAGCAGGCTCCAGCAGAAAAAGCTCAGCGAGCAGAGCAGGCTCGTCATCACCACGATGTTGCCCGCGAGCTCCGCGTTGCCGCCCATCTGCTGTGCCATGGTGAAGGAAGCCACCGCCGTGGGCGAGGCAAAGAGCGCCAGCAGCGCCACAAACTCCACGCCCCGGAAGCCCAGCAGATACGCAAGGCTCAGCGCAATGGCCGGAAAGATCCCGAGCCGCCCCAGACACACGGCAATGAGCTCCCTGCGGTAGGGGCCGACGCCGTCAAAGCGGAAGAAGGCGCCCAGCAGAAAGAGCATCAGCGGGCTTGCCACCCGGGACAGATCCCGCACGCCGATCTCAAACATCTGGGGCAGGCGGATGCCCAGCAGCAGGAAGACAAGGCCCAGGACGCTCCCCACGATCAGCGGGTTTTTGGCGATGTCCTTCAGCAGCTTTCCGATCTGCGGCTTTTCCCCGGCGTAGACCTCGAGCGTGACGACGGCGAGGATGTTGAACATCGGCACCACCACGGCGCCGAGGACGGCCACCGCGCCCAGGTCCAAGCCGCCGGCAAGGCCCGCCGCGATGGGGAGCCCCAGGATCAGGTAATTGCTGCGGTAGAGACCTTGGATCACCACGCCGCGGCTGGGGCGATCCTTGACGAAAAGCGTGCCGTATAGCCAGCTGCAGCCGTACATCAGCGCCACGCCCGCCACCGCGAAGAGCATCAGCCTCGGCCTTACGGCGGAGGACAGGTCGGAATTGTAGACATTATAAAAGCACATTGCCAGCATGAAGACCCGGAAGGCCACCGCGTTCATCCGCGAGACCTCCGTGACCTTGATGATGCCGGCGCGCTTGGCCAGATAGCCCACGGCGATGATGAAAAACACCGGGACAATGGCGTTGAGACAGACGAGAAGACCGTTCATGCGCGTCACCTGTTATTCTGAAATTACTTGCTTTTACTCTATCACAGCAGTGCGCAAATGAAAAGGCGGAATTTTCCGCGCGGTCTGCCCGGGAGCTTGTAATCATTTCCGCGGCATGGTAAAATAAACTATCATCCACCGCGGTTACGGCGGTGGAAGCGGAAAGAGGAGGTGCTTTGCTTGGACGAGAAACAGGATCTGGAACTCCAGGAGCTGGACTATGAGACGCTGCAGGAGCAGCGCACGGACGAGCTGAGCGAACTGCTGGAGAGCCGCGAGATGAAGAAGCTCCAGCTGAAGATGGAGGAGCTCAACGAGTTCGACGTGGCGGAATTCCTCTCGGAGATCGGGGACAAGCGCATGCCCATGGTCTTCCGACTGCTGTCCAAGGAGAAGGCCGCGGAGGTCTTTTCCCATCTGGAGCCGCCCGAACAGGAGCGCATCATCAACTCCATCACCGACTCGGAGCTGGCCGGCATCGTGGAAGAGATGTACGTGGACGACGCGGTGGACATGATGGAGGAGCTGCCGGCCAACGTGGTCAAGCGCGTCATGCGCACCGCCACGGCCGAGACCCGCGCCATCATCAACCAGTATCTCCACTACCCCGAGAACTCCGCGGGCAGCATCATGACCTCGGAGTTCGTGGATCTGAAAAAATACATGAGCGTGAAGGAATCCTTTGCCCGTATCCGCCGCATCGGCGAGGACAAGGAGACCATCTACGTCTGTTTTGTGACCGACGCTGCGCGCAAGCTGGAGGGCGTGGTCACGGTCAAGGACCTGCTGCTGGCTGACCCCGACACCGAGGTGGGCGAGCTCATGGACCGCAACGTGGTCTTTGCCACCACCACCGAGGACCAGGAGAGCGTCTCGGAGAAAATCTCCGACTACGACCTGCTGGCCATCCCCGTGGTGGACAAGGAGGGCCGTCTGGTCGGCCTCGTCACCGTCGACGATATCATTGACGTCATGGAACAGGAGACCACCGAGGACATCGAAAAGATGGCCGGTATGATGCCGTCCGACAAGCCCTATTCCCGCACCGGCATCCTGGAGATCTGGAAAAACCGCGTGCCTTGGCTGCTGTTTCTGATGATTTCCGCTACCTTCACCAGCGTGATCCTTACGCATTTTGAGGACATGCTGGCCGTGCAGGCGGCGCTGGTGGCCTTCATCCCCATGCTGATGGGCACGGGCGGCAACTCCGGCGCCCAGGCCTCCACCGCGGTCATCCGCTCCCTGTCCTTGGGCGATACCGAGCCGCGGGACGTGCTGCCTGTCATGTGGAAGGAGCTGCGGGTGGCTTTCCTCTGCGGTCTGACGCTGAGCGCCGTGAACTTTGTGAAGATGCTGCTGCTGGACGGCATGCTCCTCGGCAACGATGAGATCACCATCGCCGTGGCGGCCACGGTCAGCATCTCCATTCTCTTCATCGTCATGTTCGCCAAGGTGGTGGGCAGCATGCTCCCCATCGCGGCGGAGAAGATCGGCGTGGACCCCGCCGTCATGGCAAACCCGCTGATCTCCACGCTTACCGACGCGGTGAGCCTGCTGATCTATATCTACATCGCAAAGATCATTCTGCATATCTAAAACACCTGCCATTCTGAGCGGCAGCGAAGAATCACGCCTCCGGCGAACGAATTGAAATCGTCGCGCAGCGACACCGCAGTTTTTCATTTTTCATTATTCACTATTCATTCTCCGAAGGAGAGGTTCCCATGGTTGAAATGTCCGTTTTACTCGAAAAAATGCTGATCTTCCTGGTGTTGATGGTCATTGGCTGGGCGCTGGCGAAAAAGGGCATGCTGGACAAAAACAGCACCCGCGCCGTCAGCAATCTGACGATCAACGTCTTCATGTGCGCCACCATCATCGGCTCCGGTCTGGGAATGGAGCGCGGCCTGAGTCTGGGGGAGCTTGCCCGGCTTCTGCTCATCGTCTCCGTGATGCAGCTGATCGGATATCTTGTCGCGGCGGCGGTCGTACATATCACGCCGGGGGATCCGGAGCGCGCGCCGGTCTTTGAGCTTCTGATGAGCATGGGCAACAGCATGTTCATCGCCCTGCCCATCGTGCAGACCATCTATGGCGCCACCGCCGCCTTTTATGTGGCGCTCAGCTGCCTGCCCTTCAATGTGCTCCTGTACACCTACGGCGTCTACCGCCTGAAGAGCGGGCACGGGGAGGACGGCCTTCGCGTGAAGGACATGCTCTCCATGCCCCTCTGTGCGACCATCCTGTCGCTGCTGATCCTGCTGCTGCATCTCCCGGTGCCCGGCGCTGTGCGCTCGCTGATTTCCGCGATGTCCGGGGCCACCATGCCGCTGAGCATGATGGTGATCGGCGCGTCCCTCGGCTCCGTGAGCCTGCTGGACGCGTTCAAAAACGGAAAGCTGTACATCGCTTCCGCAGTGCGTCTGCTGCTGATCCCGGTGCTTACCTGGGCGCTGCTGCGGCTCTTTGTCAGCGATCCCGAGCTGCTGATGACCATGGTGATCGTGGGCGCCAGCCCCAGCGCGGTGCTGGTCACGGTGCTGAGCGTCCAATACGGGCGGGACGCGGTCTTTTCCGCCGAAGGCACGCTGCAGAATACGGCGCTCTCCATGGTCACAATCCCGCTGCTGGTGTGGCTGCTGGGATAAATGCCTCCCCTGTGTAAGGGGAGGTGCCCCGAAGGGGCGGAGGGGTTGGCTGTCTTTTGAAAAGCTATACAAAGAAACGAAACAACCCCTCAGTCGCTGACGCGACAGCTCCCCTTACACAGGGGAGCCAATTAGGAAGGTGATTCTATGCATATTCCCGCAGGGGCGAGCCAGACTGTGGAGCTGCTGGATTTTGAGGACGCGCTGGCCCTCTCGGGCAAGAGCGGCGGCTACGATCCGGCGACCTGGCTCTACGTCCCGGACTTTTACACAGAATACCGATACATCCTGGGCACCCGGGGGAAGAATCCGCTGATCTGCATCGGCATCAATCCCTCCACCGCCGCGCCCGACGATCTGGACAACACGCTCAAGTCTGTCTCCCGCATCGCGGCGGGCAACGGCTTTGACAGCTGGATCATGTTCAACGTCTACGCCCAGCGCGCCACCCGACCGGATGACATGGATCGGGTCTGCAACGAGCGTCTGCACCGGGAGAACATGAAGGCCTTTGCCTACATCCTCTCCCACATCGCGGAAAACGGCGTCTCCCCGGCCCTCTGGGCAGCGTGGGGGACGATCATTGAAAAGCGGCCCTATCTCCCGGACTGCGTGCGGGAGATGGTGCGCATCGGGCAGGACTACGGCGGCCACTGGCTGCGGGCGGGCAAGTGCTCCAACAAGGGCCACCCCCACCATCCGCTGTACCTGCGCAAGGACGAGAAGACCTGTGACTTTGACATAGAGGCGTATCTGGAGGCGCTTTGAGCATGGAGCGTAAACTGAAGCTGGCCGTCGTTCAGCTGCGGACGGAGCTGGAGCAGGCGGAGACCATGGCAAAGACCGAGGGAATGGTCCGCGAGGCCGCCCGAAATGGCGCGGAGATCGTGGTGCTGCCGGAGATGTTCAACTGCCCCTATTCCGGGAAGTACTTCCGCAAATACGCGGCGCTTGGCCATGAGGCGGCCGTATCCGAGCTGTCCCGCTGGGCGCGGGAAAACGGCGTGCTGCTGGTGGGCGGCTCGATCCCGGAGCTCGAAGACGGCAAGCTCTACAACACCTGCTTTGTCTTCAACGAGAAGGGAGAACAGATCGCGAAGCACAGGAAGGTGCACCTTTTCGACGTGGATCTGCCCGGCATGCGCTTCCGGGAGTCTGACACCTTCGCGCCGGGGCAGAAGATCACCACCTTTGAGACCCGCTGGGGCACCATGGGCGCGGCGATCTGCTTCGACGTGCGCTTTCCCGAGCTCTTTCGCGCCATGGCGAGACGCGGCGCGCAGATCCTTTTCCTGCCCGCGCAGTTCAACCACAAGACCGGTCCGGCCCACTGGGAGCTGAGCCTGCGCGCCCGGGCAGTAGACAACGAAGTTTTTGTGGTCGGTGCCTCGGCCGCCCGGTTTGCGGGCTTCTCCTATGAGAGCTGGGGCCACTCCATGGTGGTCGATCCCTTCGGGGAAGTGCTGGCAGGCTGCGGAGACGAGGAAACCATCGTCTATGCCGAGATCGATCTGGGGCGCATCGACGAGGTGCGGCAGCAGCTGCCCACTTTCCTGCACCTGCGGGAGGAACTCTACGAGGTGGCAAAATGAGCATCCGGGAGGATATCGAGCGTTATACGCCGTACAATGAGCAGGAGGCGCGGGATAAGGCCGTGATCCTGGATTTCCTTGACCACAACAGGGACGCCTTCCTGCGCACGAATCTGCTGGCCCACATGACGGCCTCGGCCTGGGTGGTGAACCGGGAGCGCAGCCGGGTACTGATGGTCTACCACAGGCTCTACGATTCCTGGTCCTGGACCGGTGGCCACGCCGACGGGGACGAGGACCTGCTGGCGGTGGCCCTGCGGGAAGTGCGGGAGGAGACCGGCGTCAAAAGCGCGCGGCCCGTGTCGGAGGAGATCTACTCCCTCGAGGTGCTGACCGTGGACGGGCACGAGAAGCGCGGCGAATATGTGCCGAGCCATCTGCACCTGAACGTGACCTATCTGCTGGAGGCGGACGAGGATGACCCTCTCACCGTCTGTGAGGCGGAAAACAGCGGCGTCCGCTGGTTCACGCTCGAGGACGCGCTGAAAGCCTCCACCGAACCCTGGTTCGTGGAGCGCATTTATAGGAAATTAAACGACAAGCTGCCGTAACCCGGCAGCTTGTGTGTTTTGTGAGGCTTTATTCTTTCTCTTGAGCACTCAGATAATGAACTCGCACAGTGCTCCCCCTATCTTTCTTTTCGCGCAAGATCGAAATGAATGAGCCTTCGCCACACTAGGCGGAGGCGAACGATATGGAGCTTGCGACGACTCGTTCGCTGCCGCTATGCTGTGCAGCTCGAAGAGTATGCGTCTCCCGTGCAGGCGGCTCGATACTGGTGCGCTTGGCCTGTAGGGGTCGGCGTCCTCGACGGCCAACTGGTTTTAACAGCGAGACGCGATTTCGTGCGTGGGTTTGTTTTCGTCAGTAGTACAGCAGAGCGAGAGCGAAACGCGGGGCCTGCAACTACGCGTACTTGCTATAGCGGCGACCCTGGCTGCTCCCATAGACTCCCCAGTTAGGAGAGGAGTCCAGAGGACTCTTCCTCTGGTCGCCTTTCTCTTTGGAGTGTAAGAACCATTTCTCTTTCCGCGAACAGGAAAGAGAAATGGTTCTTGATTGGAGCAGCTTACATCTTTTGAGCTCCCTGTTATAACATGATACTGCTTGCCTTATCAAACCATAATAAGCTGCCATGACAATGGCAGCTTTTTTGTTTCCCGCATAGGCTGGCGTGAGGGAGTATCCCTCATGGAGGAGAAGCATGAATCCTTTTTTCGTTTCTTCCGGCCCGGAGGACCCAGGGGACCCGGACCGGCCTGGCCGCTCCCGCCCAGACCATGCGGAGGACACGGGCACGGCCGACCCTGCAGACCGCCCGGACCGCCGCCCCCGCCGCCTGACTGGGGAGGACCCGGCTGGGGGCCGCCCCCGCCGCCCAGATGGCGTTGGTGAGAATGTGCTTGCAAGCGCCATGCGCTACCGGCCGGAAAGTCAAAGCATTCCCAGCGGCGGCACGCTGCTGCTGGAGATGAGCGAGACCCACGGCGAGGGCATCCAAAGCTCCGGGGACGGGGGATTGCTGCTGGCCCCGGGGCAGTATCTCTGTTCCTTCGCGGCGGACGCGGAAGGGGAGGGGGACTGCGGCGCGGTCTACGCCCTGAACGGGGCGACCCTGCCCTTTACGGCGGCGCGGCTGCCTGGGCCGGGTCGTCTCGCGCTCACAGCGTTGCCGGAGCTGATCGGCGCGGCCATCCTGACGGTGGAAAACAGCAGCGGCGCAATGGTCCGCTATCGCAATGCGGTGCTGACGGTGATCCGTCTTGCCTGACGGTTACGAAAAAACTCCCCCGACTGTCGTCGGGGGAGAAATTTTCATGCTTTGGATGCTCACACGATCCGGCGGGCTTCGTAGCCGCGGGTGAAGTAGTACCCGCCGAGCTCCGTGATGATGACGCCCGTGGTGGAGGTGGAGGCGTGGATGAACTTGTTGTTGCCGATGTAGATGCCGGTGTGGCCGATGTAGTAGTTGTCGTTGGAGTAGAAGCACAGGACATCGCCGGGCTGCAGATCGCTGGGATCCACATGCACGCCGTTCTGCGCCTGGTCGCAGGCCACGCGGTTAAGGGTGTAGCCGAACTGGCTGTAGACGTAGTAGACGAGGCCGGAGCAGTCAAAACCGGTCTCGGGGGACTTGCCGCCCCAGCTGTAGCGGTAGCCCACGAACTGCTGGGCAAAGGCCGCGATCTGCTGGCCGGTGGCACTGCCGGCGCTGGGAACGGAGACCTTCGAGCCGCCGGCGTTGGGAGCGGGCGTCGTGGAGATGGTGTTCACCACGGGCGTGCTCACCTGGTAGCTGCCGGAGGTCACGTACTTGCTGTAGACATAGCCGTCCTGCCCGTTGTAGCTGATGGCGGTCCACTCGCCGGAAGCGCCGGTGATGGTCACGCTGTTGCCGTAGAAGAACTCGCCCAGAATGGCGGAGCTCATGGACGGGCCGGAGCGGAAGCGGACATTGTTGCCGGTGATGTAAGCGTTCCCGCTGGGCTTGGTGGCGGCCGTGGTGGTCACGACAGGCGCGGAGGAAACCGTGCCGGAGGTGCCGACGTATACGGTGCTGTAGAGCGTGCCGTCACTGCTGCCCTGGGAGGCCACAGTGTTGCTGTAGTCTTCCTTCAGCGTGATGTACTGGGTGTAGATGTAGCCGTCCTTGTTGTCGATGGTGCAGGGAGTCCACTTGCCCTCGGCCGGGCCGGAGATCTTCAGCTCCTTGCCCTTGTTGTAGGTGGCCAGGATGCTGTACTGGCTGGACGGGCCGGTGCGCAGGCACACATAGTCGGTATTGATGTAGCCCTGGCGGCCCACCAGACTCACGTCAGCCGTGACCGCAATGGTCTCGGAGAACGCGGGGGGCGTGCTTCCGTCTGCCAGGATGATGACAGCGCTACCCTCGTTGGCGCTGCTGCCGTTGTAGGGGACAGCGGGCGTCGCCGGGGAAGCGGTCTGCGCCGGCGTTGTGGGCGCGGGTGTGGAGGAATCCAGCACGATGGTGGTGGACGCGGGCGCGGAATTGCCCGACGCGCTGCCGGCGCCGTCCAGCACGATCACGCCGTACCCGTCCTCATACGAGGAAGAGGAGCCATAGCTGACGACCGTCGCCTGGGACGAATTCGCCGTCATGCTCAGATAGCCTGCGGACATGTAGCCACTCTGGCCGTGATAGCTCACGGCGTACCAGCTGCCGTTGGAGCGGTCCGTTACCTCCACCACGGTGCCCGCCTTCAGGGTATCGAGCACGCGGTAGCTGATGCCGGGGCCCTCGCGCAGATTCACCGCGTCGCCGATGACGACGGCGCTGTCTGCGAAAGCAGTCGTTCCCGCCATGGCGAAAACCAGCAGCAGAGCCACAAAAGTTCGTATAAAGTGTTTGCGCATGAAACAAATCCTTCTTTCTTTGCCGGGGACGGCCCACGGGGTCCGGCCGTCCGCATCCGCCGAAGAGAAGAGAGACTTCCCGCCGATGGATCCGGAATTATCTGGAGGACAGTGCGCGCTCAAGCCACACCGCGGCAACATCCATCGCGGCGTACAGGCTGTCTTTCTCACTCTTTTTGACGATACGGTCCCGGGAACGGATCGAGGGATCGGTCAGCTGGAGCTGGATCGAAACCTTGGTGGCAAGGTCAAGATCGCCCTGTTTCTTGCTGTCGAGGATCTGCATCATGATGATGTACTTATCCGCGAAGCTGCCGTAATAAATGATGTTGTCCTTCCTTTGGAGAGGATGACCCTTATACTCCAATGTCTTTGCCAAAAGTAGCACCTCCAGTTTTGTAATCAAAATGTAACACAATGAACGAAGTTTGTCAACAGGAAAAGCGTGGAAAACGAGGAAAAATGGGGAAGAAACTGCGAAAAACGGGTATTTTTTCACCTGCCGGGGTGAAAGGAATTTCTTACGGCCCCGAAATCGGGGCCGTAAAAGTAACAATTGTTACGATTTCAGCCGAAGATGATGGCAGCGCTGCCGTTGCCGTCGTCGCCGATGCTGTAATCATTGCCGTAGTTCGGCGTGTCGGGGATCGTGATCTGGTTGCCGCCGGTATTGCCGTTGTCGCCGATGGTGATGCCGTCGCTGCTGTAATTGCCGCCGCCGGGATTGACGGTGATGCTGTTGCCGTTTTCATCAATGATGATGCTGGTGTTGCCGCCGCCGTTGTCGTAATACTGGTTCTCGTTGGTGTTGAAGATCCCGGTATCGCCCTGCAGATAGGGGTAGGTGAAGTCGCGCCACTCCAGCCCCTCGTGCACGGGGGCCATGACCTTGCGCCAGAGCTGGGCCGCGGGGTTGCCGCCGAGGTTGATGCGCTCCGGGGTGTCAAAACCGGTCCAGACCACGGCCACATAGTAGGGGGTGCAGCCGGCAAACCAGCGGTCCTTGTAGTCGCCGGAGGTGCCGGTCTTGCCCGCGACGGGCATGCTGTAGAGCCGGGCCTCCTGGCCGGTACCCTCTTCCACGCCCTTCTTCATCATCCAGGTCATGCAGTAGGCGGTGTTGGGGGCGAAGGCGGTGATGGTTTTAGGCTCGTTGTTGAGCACCACGTTGCCCTTGGAGTCGGTCACCATGGTGTAGGTGCGGCTGTAGGTGAAGACGCCGTCGTTCACCAGCGAGCAGTAGGCCGCGGCCATCTCCCGCACGGAGACGCCGTTTGTCAGCTGGCCCAGGGCCATCGGGGAGTAGGACGCATCGTCCGGCACCAGGCTTGTAAAGCCCAGGCGCTCGGTCAGATAATTGTATGCGGTCTGGGGCGTAAGCTTGTCGATGATCTGGGCGGCCACGGTATTGAGCGACCACTTGAGCGCGGTGTAGATCGTGACCAGGCCGTAGTTCTCGTAGCTGTCGTTGTGGGGATACCAGTCGGTGCCGCTCAGATGGATGTTGGGCGAATCGTTCACCGTGGTGTCGGGCGTGATGAGACCCTCGTTGATGGCCGGCGCGTAGGAGGCCAGGGGCTTGATGGACGAGCCGGGGGAGCGGGTGGCGCCGCCGTAGGCAAAGCCGTCCACCGACACGGGTACCGCGCGGTTCAGCTCAAAGCTGCGGGTCTTCTCACCCACGCCGCCCTCCAGCGCCAGGATGCGCCCGTCGTAGGGGTTCATAATGACGATGGCGCTCTGCAGCTGCTGGGCGCTGCCGGTATAGGGCAGGTTTGAGGTGTCCTGATAGATGGAATCGCAGATGGACTGAATGTTCGCGTCCTGGCAGCAGTAGATCTGATAACCGCCGTTGAAGAGCAGGGTGCGCGCCGCCTGGCGGCTGATGCCCTTGGCCTCCATCAGGTCACGGATCACGTCGTAGATGACGACTTCTTCATAATAGGAGTAGACCTGGCCCGCATTCTGCGTGCCGGGAGTGTAGGTGAACACCAGCTCCTCGGCCACCGCGTCCTTCCAGGTCTGGTAGTCGATGTAGCCCTGTTCGTACATCTCGCGCAGGATGATCTCCTGGCGCTCCTTGTTGTTGTCCTCGTTATAGAAGGGGTCGTAATAGGTGGGCTTGTTGGTGATGCCGACGATGGCCGCCGCTTCGGCCAGCGACAGCTCTGACACATCCTTGCCGAAATAGGTCCGGGCCGCAGCCTGCACGCCGTAGCAGCCCTCCCCGAAGTACACCGCGTTGAGATACCATTCGATGATTTCCTGCTTGTTGTACTTCTTCTCCAGCTCCAGCGCGCCGAAAATCTCCCCCAGCTTGCGCTGGATCGTGACCTCGTCCTTGCCGGTCAGGTTCTTCAGCAGCTGCTGGGTGATGGTGGAGCCGCCGGAGCCGGTCTCCATGCGGGCGAACATCTCCACAAAAGCGCCGGAGGTGCGGTACCAGTCCACGCCCTTGTGCTCGTAGAAGCGCTTGTCCTCGATGGCGACCAGCGCGTGCTGCATATACTCGGGAATGTCCTCGATATCGACCCAGATGCGCTTGTAGTTGCCCACCAGGGTCTTGAGCTGCTGCCATTCGCCGGCGGAGTTCTGATACCAGATCGTGCTGGACTCGGACAGCTGGTAGTCCTCCAGCGAAAGGTCCATGTTCGGCGTCAGGAAGTTTTTGACGTAGTAGGCAAAGATACAGGTGAACAGCAGCCCCGCAATCAGAAGAACCAGCAGGATGGAGCCGAAAACTTTGAAAACCGTGGCCACTGCGCCGGAGGCCACGTCCACTGTCACGCCGGCGGCCTTCAAAGCCATCAGCAGACCCTTTGGCGTTTTGCCCTCGACCTTTTCCGTCTTCATCGGGATGCGCACCTCCTTTGCTGCAGATTGCGGGCCCGACCGTTTTCGGGACCCAGGAAAGTAGAAACAGTATACCACACAATGTCAACCATGGGAGAAGATTTTGGAAAATTTCATAAAGTTTAATATTTGGGCGGGCATCAGCGGGCTCGCCTTCGGCAGGGCACAGAGAATATTTTCCCAAAAAGCAGGAAAAATATCACAGCAATCAAAAAGAAAGGGGGGACCGAGCTATGGGACTGAGATTTCGCATCGCGCTGCTGCTGATGCTCGCGGCCGCGGCGGCCTTCGCCGGAGGCGAGGCCTGGCGGAGCCTGCGCGCGCCGGAGGACGGGAATCTGCCCCACGAGATCTATGACGCCTACGCCGCCCGGGCGGAAGACGCGCTGTACTATCTGCGCGAGAGCGAGGGCCGGGTGGCGATCTATGAGACGAAGCGAGGCCGGGAGCCGCTGCGGGTGACCGGCATCGAGCTTCGCTGCCTGCGTGCGGCGGACCGGGCCATGGTGAAGGCGGGCATTCCGGTGCTGAGCCGGCAGGAACTGCTCTCCCTTCTGGAGGATCTTGGAAGTTAAGTGCCGAAAAGGCGAAAAAAGCCGCCATCCTTCAGAAAATGAAAGCTTCTTGTTCCCGGTTTGATGTTGATTTCTCGTGCGGTATCGGTTACAATACAGACAGAACCACACAGGAGGTTTTGACTATGAGCGAGGAATTCGGCAGCGATTTCATCACCATCGTCGATGACGACGGTCAGGAATTCGAGCTTGAGGTGCTGGACACCATGGATTATAACGGGGAGACCTATCTGGCCTTCCTGCCTGCCAATATGGATGAGAACGATCCCGACTACGGCATCATCATCCTGCGCTCTGTTCTGGATGAGAACGGGGACGAGCTCTTTGAGTCCATCGATGACGAGGCGCAGCTCCAGGACGTGTATGAGCACTTCATGGTCCTGCTCTTTGACGACGAGGACGAAGAGGAATAAATAATCCGCCGGCGGCGTATACTGTCGGCAGAGACCAGGAAACAAAGTTCTGCGGTGTGCGTGTTTGCCCTTTGCGGCATGACGGCCCATTAAACCCACATCTCTCATAAGGGATGCCGATTTGAATCTGCGGATTGCAGGCCTCCCGACTCCTGTCGGACGTTGGAAGCAGCGAAACAGAGCTTAGGCGACCCACCTGCCCTTTCGTGCAGGTTATAATTGGGCCGGCACGGCATGCGCGGACTGCTCCCCCGGGGAAACCCGGGGGAGTTTTATTTGCGAAAAAATGGGTGATCGCGGAGACCGTTTTGCGCAATTCCCTCCTTCTTCCTTTTCAAAGCAAAGCAAGATGCTTTGCTTTGAAAAGGAGGAGCAGCGGAATGAATGAGCCTTCGCCACACCTGGCGGAGGCGAACGATATGGAGCTTGCGACGACGCATTCGCCGCCATCCTAATCGTGGACTGTCTGGTACGCTCCGGTGTTCGCTGCCGCTATGGTATGCAGCACACAGAGAATGCTTCTCCTGTACAGGCGGCTCGCCACCGGTATGTCACGCGTTGTAGGGGTCGGCCTCCCCGACGACCCGTTATGTTCATAGTTGTTCCATGTCGGCGGGACGGGCAAGCCCGTCCCCTACGATGAAAGGTCCGTCCTTCTCCGTAGGGGCCGACGCGCAGCCCGTGGCCAGGCCAGCCATTTTCTATACAGCGAGCCGCGTGGCCGAGCGGGGTTCAACCCCGGTCAGCAGTACCATTGAGCGGCAGCGGTATGTGGGGCCGGCAGCTACGCGTACCTGCTATAGCGGCGACCACAGATCCATCCTTGGACTCCCCGCTTCCGCGAGGGGGCAAGGGGATACTTCCCCTTGGCGCCTTTCTTTGGAGTGTAAGAACCGTTTCTTTCCGCGAACAGGAAAGAAATGGTTCTTGACATGTGCAGATTGCTGTCTGAGAAACGTAGGAATGAATACAAGTAGTCACGGTCCAGGCCTTTGACTGTCAGAATAACGCAAAGGAGCGGGCCGAAGCCCGCTCCTTTGCGTTATCTTCTGCTTTCAGATGGGATCACACCACGCCCTGGGCCATCATGGCCTCGGCCACCTTCAGGAAGCCGGCCACGTTCGCGCCGACCATCAGGTCGCCCGGCTTGCCGCACTCCACGGAGGCGTCATAGCAGGCCTTGTAGATGTTCTTCATGATGCCCTGCAGCTTCTCGTCCACTTCCTCGAAGCTCCAGCTCATGCGGATGGAGTTCTGGCTCATCTCCAGACCGGAGGTGGCGACGCCGCCCGCGTTGGAAGCCTTGCCGGGGGAGTAGAGCAGGCCATTCTTCTGCACCACCGCGATGGCTTCGGGGGTCAGCGGCATGTTGGCGCCTTCAAACACGGCCATGCAGCCGTTGTCGACCAGAGCCTGGGCGCCCTTCTCGTCCATCTCGTTCTGGCTGGCGCAGGGGTGCGCGATGTCGCACTTGACAGTCCAGATGTCGCGGCAGCCGGCATGGTACTCGGCGCCGGGGACTTCGTCGGCATAGACGGAGATGCGGGCGCGTCTCTTCTGCTTGATTTCAAAGAGCTTGGGCAGATCGATGCCCTTGGGGTCGTAGACATAGCCCTGGGAGTCGGACATGGCGACGACCTTGCCGCCCAGCTGCGTCACCTTCTCGGCACAGTACTGGGCCACGTTGCCGGAGCCGGAGACGACCACGGTCTTGCCCTCGTAGCTGGTGTTGGCCAGGTGCTTGAGCGCCTCGGCGGAGAAGTAGCACAGGCCGTAGCCGGTGGCCTGGGTGCGGGCCAGGGAGCCGCCGAAGGTCAGGCCCTTGCCGGTCAGCACGCCCGCCTCAAAACGGTCGACGATGCGCTTGTACTGGCCGTAGAGGTAGGCGACCTCACGGGCGCCCACGCCGATGTCGCCGGCGGGGGTGTCGGTGAACTGGCCGATGTGGCGGTAGAGCTCGGTCATGAAGCTCTGGCAGAAGCGCATGACCTCGCCGTCTGACTTGCCCTTCGGGTCAAAGTCGGAGCCGCCCTTGCCGCCGCCCATGGGCAGGGTGGTCAGGGAGTTTTTCAGGATCTGCTCGAAACCGAGGAACTTCATGATGCTCAGGTTCACGCTGGGATGGAAGCGCAGGCCGCCCTTGTAGGGGCCGATGGCGGAGTTGTACTGCACGCGGTAGCCGCGGTTGACGCGCACCACGCCCTGATCGTCCACCCAGGGGACGCGGAACTCGATCACACGCTCGGGCTCGACAAAGCGCTCGAGCAGGGAGGCCTTCTCCCACTCGGGATGCTTGTCAACGACCAGCTCCAGGGACTCGAAAACCTCGCGTACGGCCTGCAGGAACTCGGGCTCGTGGGCGTCGCGCCGCTCCACATCGGCGTAGACTTTCTTTAAATATTCATTGGTAAGCATAGGAAAGATGACCTCCTGTTCGTTTTTTCCGGATACACAATCAGTATAGCACAGCAGCGTAATGATGACAAGCACTTCATTTGTGAATTGTAAATCACGGCAAGCTGTGCTATACTGATTCCGTTGTGAAAAACCGACAAAAGGAGACGAAAAACATGGTTACGAAATCGTTTTTTGGAACTTATGAGCTGTATACGATCGAAGCGGGGGAGCTCTCGGTTTCGGTCACCACCCTGGGCGCCACGGTGACGGGGCTGCGCTATCGGGGGAAGGACTGCGTGCCCTTCTATGACAGTCCCGAAGGCTATCTGGGCGGAACGGCCTATCTGGGCGCCGCCATCGGCCGCTACGGCAATCGCATCGCCGCGGCGCGTTTCAGCTTAAACGGGAAGGAATACCTGCTCCCCGCAAACGAGGGGGCAAACCAGCTCCACGGCGGGCCGGACTCCTATGACAGGCGGCCCTGGACACCCGAAGTGTTCGAGGACGCGGTGCGCTTCACGCTCTTTTCCCCGGACGGGGACAACGGCTTCCCCGGCAACCTCACGGCCGCCGTGACCTACAGCGTACAGGGCAGCACCCTGCGCCTGGACTTTGAGGGCGACAGCGACGCCGACACGGTCTATGCCCCCACGAGCCACATGTACTTTGATCTCTCCGGCGGCGAGAACTGCCTTGAGGCCGCTCTCTGCGTCAACGCCTCCCGCTACCTGGAGGTGGACGGGGCATTGATCCCGACCGAGGTCACGCCGGTGGAGGGGACGCGCTTTGACTTCCGCGCCATGCGGCCCATCAAGGAGGCCTATGACCACTGCTTCGTGCTGGACGGGGAGACGGCCTGCGTGCTGAAAGACGGGGATGTGCAGATGACGCTCGTGACCGATTTCCCGGCCCTGCAGGTCTATACCGGCGAATTCCTGCCGGCGCCTTTCAAGGCCTTCGGCGCCGTGGCCCTGGAGCCGGAATCCTATCCCGACAGCCCGAACCGCCCGGATTTCCCCAGCACCACTCTCCGCGCCGGCGAGCACTACCACCGCTGGGCCGAGTACCGGTTCGAGACGGTGTGAATTCATTATAGAATGTAAAAGAACAGGAGCATGCGCGGAAGCACATGCTCCTGTTCTTTTGCGTGATCCGTGTATCACGGTACCGTCTTATGACCACTCGCCCTTGTATTCGGAGAATTTGACGTACACCACGTCGTCGATGATCTGGATGGAGCCGTCGTTGGGATAGAGCGGCATACCCTGCGTGCGTGCGTCCGCGGCCAGGGCCTTGGCCTCCTCACGGGGGGCGAAGGGCATGCTGGCCCCCAGATACCAGCGGAAGAACAGCGGCTCGGTGGAGCCGTTGAACTGGGAGTGCACCAGGATCTGCCCGTCCACGCCGTAGATGTCCGGGTCGTTGACGAAAAGCTCCGGGATTTCCTCCAGAAAGTCGCTGGCCGAGTCGTAGACCGCGACGCGCATGTCCTCCCGGTAGCCGGGGAGGGAGCGGATCTGCGTCACCAGGGTGGTGGCGAGGGAATAGGCCTGCTCATAGTGCAGCTCCAGCTGCAGGTAGCTGCGGTTTGCGTAGATCACATTCACCAGCACGACGAGGGCCAGCGCCAGACAGCCCAGATCCTTCCCTGCGTTTTGGAAGCGGAGAGGCAGCTGCTCCAGGCCCAGCAGCACCAGCACATACAGGCACACGAAGCCGTAGAGCACCAAGGTGTGGATCCTGCCCCAGTCGATGATCAGGTACAGGCAGCAGAGCGCCAGCGGCAGAAGCAGCAGGCACAGGAGCAGCAGCAGGGTCTGCCGCGGCTTTTTCGTCCGGATCTGGCTGTACACCAGCCCCGCGCCGCAGAGCAGAAAGGCCAGAAAATGCAGCGCCCGGGAGAACTTGGAGACGATCAGCATGTTATAGCGTGAGGTCAGGTTGAAAACGAACATGCTGTAGGCCGTGGCGATGCCCTTGAGAAGGCCCGGCCCCATGTAGAGCGCCTCGTTGGTGTATTCGTTGGCGTTGATGCCCTCGATGCGCAGCGCCAGGTTGATGGACACCCGGTACAGCACCGCCCCCACCGCGAGCAGCAGCAGGTAGCGCAGCCCCCGGCGGAAGATCTCCGCGGAGCGGTCCTCCGCTCCGGCGTCCAGAATGTCCTTCACCAGCAGCAGCAGAAGCAGCCCCGCCGCGATCGACACATAACCCTGGTAGATGCTCAGCGCGAACACCAGCGGCGGCACGAAGCCAAGCCAGGCCCGCCAGCCCTGCAGATTGCGCGCGCTCCACACGGCGAAGACCACCAGCAGGAAGGCCAGGGCGTAGCTGCTTGCGACGAACATGAAGCTGAAATTGCCGATCTGGGAGGGGAAGACGATGATCAGCGCGGGCAGCAGGAGCTGCGCGAGCCTGCTTTTGAATGCAAACATCCGCACGATCAGGCAGGCGGCGATTGCCAGCATCAGCAGACTGACCACCCCGTGCAGCCAGGGCATGGTGAAGTTGGGGATCAGCGCCTGCACAAGCACCAGACCCCAGCGGCCGGAGCCCACGGTCTCGCCCTTGCCGAAGAGATAGCGGATGCCGTCGTAGTTCGGCAGGTTGTTGGTGAGCACATACATGTGGGCCAGGAGCCCCGCGATCAGCGCGGAGAGGAGCGGCAGCCGGTTTTCCCGGTAAACGCTCCCAAGCTTCCCGAGCCAGCGCTCCAGCAGGCTTTCGTTTGTGTCGGTCATAACAGGTTCTCCTAAAGCACAAGGGCGTGATTTGGTTCACGCCCTTGTACGATCCTTAAGACTCAAATTCTGCGTCCAGTTCCGCGAGGAAGAGAGCGGCCTCGCCGTCGGAGGGCATACGGAAGCCCACGCGCGGGGAGACGGTGAAGGATTCCACCGCCGGGCCGTCCATCAGGCAGCTGCGCTTGAACTGCTGGGAGAAGAGCCGTTTGCACCAGCTGGTGAGCCAGCGGTGCAGCTCCTCGTCCGTAAACTCATTGGCGTAGGCGAGCTTGGCCAGCCGCAGAGTCTTGGAGGGCGTGAAGCCCTCGATCAGGATGCAGTGGGTGAAGAAGTCCTGCAGGCTGTAGGAGCCCACGGCCTCCTCGCTCTTCTGCTCAATCTGATCGTCGTGGATGGGCAGCAGCTCCGGCGTGACCGGGCACTCCAGCACGTCGTAAAGCGCGGCCTTGAGCACGCGGTCCCCGGTGGTGTCGGCGATGTAGCGGACGTTGGCGCGCACCTGGGTCTTGGTCAGGCCCAGATTCACGTCGTACATGCTGGTGTGGTCGCCGTTGTAGGTGCACCAGCCGTCGATGTACTCGCTCAGGTCCTCGGTGCCCACGTCGAGACCGTTCACCTTGTTGGCGATGTCCATCAGCACCTGGGTGCGCTCGCGCGCCTGGGCGTTTTCAAAGGCGATGGAGTAGTCGTCATGGGCATGTCCGATGTCGTCAAAGTGCTGGTAGACGCTCTTGCCGATGTCAATGACGCGCACCTCGCAGCCCAGCTGCTCGGCCACGATGATGGCATTGGACTTGGTGCGGCTGGAGGTGCCGAAGCAGGGCAGCGTGCAGGCCACCACGTTCGTGGCGGGCAGGCCCATCTTTTTGATCGCCCGGGCGCAGACCATCACGCAGAGCGTGGAGTCCACGCCGCCGGAGATGCCGACCACGCAGTGGTCCAGATGGGCGTACTCCATGCGCTTGATGAGGCCGGACACCTGGATATCCAGCATACGCTCGCAGTAAGCGGGCAGCTCCTCCGCCGTTTCGGGCAGATGGGGGTGCATGAAGAACTTGCGGGTGAGCGCGGTCTCAGAGGCCTCGCATCCCCAGGCGTATTCGCTGCAATCGGCTTCAAACTCAAAGTCGGAGCAGCCGCGGCGTAGGTTCCGGAGCAGATCCACATCGATCTCGGTGACGGCAAAGCTGTCGGCGCACTCCTCGGCGGCCAGGATCCTGCCGTTTTCGGCGGCGAGGCACAGGCCGGAGTAGACATAGTCGGTGCTGCTCTCACCCCTGCCGGGGGCGGCCAGCAGCACGGCGGCCTTCCAATGCTTCGACTCAAAGCGGGCCTGCAGCTCGGCGTCCGCGCGGGAGGAGACAGTCTCCGGGAAGGAGGCCATCTGCACCACCAGCGTGGCGCCGGCGCGCACCTGGCGCAGCGCGGGGGATTCCAGCGCGTCCCGGTCGGCGCCCAGCTCCACGCAGACCTTCAGCGCGGGCAGGGCCTCGCAGACGAAGAGACTGTCGCAGCTCTCCACCGCGGTTTCGCTGTCGCCGATCTTCACGAAGCGGGTCTCCATGGCGGGGGCGGAGAAGGGGCTGCCGTCCACATTTTCCCGCGGGATCAGGGCCAGGATCTCCCCGTCGTACAGGGCGGCGGCGGCGGAGTAGACGCGGCTGCCCACCGCGAGGGGCAGACCGACGAAGCTCAGCATGTCGAGCCCCTCGGTGGCTTTCGCCACGCGGGCCAGGGCCTTCTTGGCCCCGTCCAGCAGCACGCTGTGCTGATAGAGATCATAGCAGCTCACGCCGGTCAGCGTCAGCTCCGGGAAAGCCAGAACCTTGACGCCCTGCGCGGCCGCTTTCTGCATGCAGTCGATCACACGGTCGGCGTTATATTCCGCGTCGGCTACCCGGATCACGGGCGCGGCCGCCGCAACTTTAACAAAACCGTTCTTCATTTCAGATTACGCCTTCACTCTCTCCGCGATGTAGGCCTTGACTTCGCTCACGGGGATGCGGACCTGCTGCATGCTGTCGCGCTCGCGCACGGTCACGCAGCCGTCAGTCTCGGAATCAAAGTCGTAGGTGATGCAGAAGGGCGTGCCGATCTCGTCGGCGCGGCGGTAGCGCTTGCCGATGGAGCCGGTCTCGTCGTACTCGACCATGAAGTCCTTCGCCAGCTCGTCCCGGATGGCCATGGCGGGCTCCGCGAGCTTCTTCGAGAGGGGCAGCACGGCGGCCTTGATGGGGGCGATGGCGGGATTCAGGTGCAGGACGACGCGCACGTCGTTCTTCGCCTCGTCCACGACTTCCTCGTCGTAGGCCTCGCACAGCAGGGCCAGCACGGTGCGGTCCAGACCGTAAGTGGACTCGATGATGTAGGGCACAAAGCGCTCGGCGGTGAAGGGGTCGATGTACTCCAGCTTCTGGCCGCTGTACTCCTGGTGACGGCTCAGGTCGAAGTCGGTGCGGTTGTGGGTGCCGTTGATCTCACCCCAGCCGAAGGGGAAGAGGAACTCGATGTCGCAGGCGGCCTTGGCGTAGTGGGCCAGCTTCTCGTGGTCGTGGTAGCGCAGGTGCTCCGCGGGGATGCCGAGGTACATGAAGAACTCCTTGCCGAACTGCTTGAAGTAGTCGTAGAGCTCAGAGTCGGTGCCGGGCTTGCAGAAGGTCTGGAACTCCATCTGCTCGAACTCGATGGTGCGGAAGGTGAAGTTGCCCGGGGTGATCTCGTTGCGGAAGGCCTTGCCGATCTGGCCGATGGAGAAGGGCAGCTTGGTGCGCATGGCGCGCAGGACGTTGGGGTAGTTCACATACTCGCCCTGGGCGTTCTCCGGACGCAGGTAGATGACGCTTTTTGCGTCGTTGGTGACGCCGCGGAAGGTCTGGAACATCAGGTTAAACTCGCGGATGTCGGTGAAGTTGTGCTTGCCGCAGTTGGGGCAGGGGATGTGGTGGGCCTTGATATAGTCGAACATCTGCTCCTTGGTCATACCGTCGGCATGGGCGTCGGGGTCAAAGTCGTCGATCAGGTTGTCGGCGCGGAAGCGCATCTTGCACTCCTTGCAGTCCAGCAGGGGATCGGCGAAGCTGGCCACGTGGCCGCTGGCCTCCCACACGCGGGGGTTCATGAGGATGTCGGCGTCCACTTCAAAGCTGTTGCGCCGCTCCTGGATGAACTTCTTGCGCCAGGCGTCCTTCACGTTGTTCTTCAGCCGGGTGCCGAGGGGGCCGTAGTCCCAGGTGTTGGCGAGACCGCCGTAGATCTCGGAACCTGCGAAGATGAAGCCGCGGTTCTTGCACAGGGCGATGATTTTGTCCATGGTTTTTTCGGTGTTGTTCATAATCTCTGTTCCTTTCCCGCGGCTGGCTGCCGCGGAGATAAAATATTGAACGGTTCTGACCGTTTCACAAATAAACAATATACCATAGTCTTCCCCGCGGTGCAAGAAATGATAAAGAGTTATCAGAGAAAAGACGGAAAAATGAAAAAATCAAAAAGAAAGCGGCACAGTGCCGCCAGATGGTGTATACTATCAGCAGACAACACTCGTCCCTGTCATCCTGAGCGAAGCGAAGGATCTCAAACCGTTCGTTTTGGGTCTGAATGAGATTCTTCGTCACTTCGCTCCTCAGAATGACACTTCTTGGTCTGTATGTGCAGACTCTTGCCATGGATACCACCTGGTTTTGTTTGAGGCAGAGCGATGAAAAGAGAAAGAAAAACAAAAAAACGCGGGATCCTCCGCTGGCTGCTGGCGTTCTATGCTGTGCTGCTGGCTGCGGCGCTGCTGTTCGTCATCGACGGGCGGCATGTGCGCTTTTATCTGAACGGCCCGGCGGAGATGGAGCTGGCCCTGGGCGAAGTGTACACGGAGCCGGGCTGCCGCGCGGTGAGCGCCGGGCGGCTCTTCGGCGAGGGCCGGGAGCTGCCCGTCACGGTGAGCGGCGAGGTGGACGGATCCGCTCTCGGCGACTACGCGCGGGAGTATACGGCCCGCTGGCTCTTCCAGGATTACCGCGCGGTGCGCACAGTCCATGTGGTGGACCGGACGCCGCCGGAGATCGTGCTGCAGAGCCGCCTGGGCTATGCCCCCAGCTGGCTGGAGGGCTACGAGGAGGAGGGCTACACGGCCATCGACAACGTGGACGGCGATCTGACCGCCCGGGTCGAGCGCCTGGAGCACGGCGAAAACGTGGACTATATCGTCACCGACGCCGCGGGCAACACCGCCGCCGTCAGCCGCCGGATCCCCTATTCCGTCGGCAGGCCGACGATCGAGCCCACCGGCGGTGAAAACCTGGAGATCCCGGCCGCCTTCAGCTTCACAGACCCCGGCTTCACCGCCGCGGATACAAAGGGACACGATCTGAGCGCCTTCGTCACGGCGGAGGGCAGCGTGGACCCCACCCGGCCCGGGCGCTATGAACGGGTGTATTCCATCACGAACCGCGTCGGTGACACGGTCTCCGTCACGCGGCAGATCGATGTGGTGCCCGCCGCGCTGCCGGAGGCGGTGATCCCGGAGGAGAAGACCCTCTATCTGACCTTTGACGACGGCCCCGGCCCCTACACCGGGCGGCTTCTGGATGTCCTGAAAGAATACGGCGTCAAGGCGACCTTCTTCGTCACCTGCCGCTACCCGGACTATTTTGATATGGTGGGCCGGGCATACCGCGAGGGCCATGCCGTCGGCGTCCACTCGGCGAGCCACAACTATTACGAGATCTACGCCTCCGAGGAGGCCTTTTATGAGGATTTCCGGCGCTGCGAGGAGATGGTTTACGAGCAGACCGGACAGCACACCACGCTCTTCCGCTTCCCGGGCGGCAGCTCCAACACGGTGAGCTCCTTCAACGAGGGGATCATGACCCGCCTCACGGCGCGCATGAACGCCATGGGTTACCAGTACTTCGACTGGAACGTGGACAGCGACGACGCCGGCAAGACCCACACGAGCTGGGGCGTGCTGAAAAACATCAAGGACGGCTGCGAGGGGAAGGACTATTGCCTGGTGCTGCAGCACGACGTGAAGGATTACAGCGTGGCCGCCCTGCGGGATCTGATCCTCTGGGCGCAGGAGAACGGCTATGTCTTCGAGACTCTGAGCATGACGGCCCCGACAGCGCACCACCCGCTGGCAAACTGAAGAGAAGAAGACAGAAGGGTCTGCTGCAAAACAAGGATGAGCGCAAAAAAGTGCACCTGAGTTCGTAGGGGCGGCGGCTCTGCCCCGCCCGGCGGCGCAACAGCATACACATAAAAATGTTCGGCGAATTCGCAGATTGTACGAATACGCCGAACATTTTTGCAAATAGTGTAGCTTGATACTGCCGGGAGGGCACAAGGCCCTCCCCTACGAAGTAACCAGGGGTCTCGCATCTTTTTCGATTTTTGCAACAATCCCGTCGTTGTTATTGGGTGCAATCTCAGCCCCGGGCCAGGCCCAGGACGGACCAGTTCAGGTCGGGATCGGGATCGGCCTTGACCGGAAGCGCTGTCGTTCGCACCTCCATGCCCTCGCCGATGGCCTCCATCTCTTCATAAGAGAAATAGTCGGGATCGGCGATCATGGCGATCAGATACTGCTCCTCCGGCTCAAAGAGGAAGAGGCAGCGCAGAGGCTGCGGGTCTTTTTCACAGGCAGAGACTTCCACTTCCAGCCGCTGGTACGGGCCGAAGTCGTCCTCTTTTATGACTGTCGCTTCGCCGCCCAGCCAGCCCAGCACCAGGTCGTGGTTGGTGAGAATGTCCACGTCCATCAGATCGATCCGCATGGAGAATTCGCCGTCCCGCCAGCACTCCGCCGCCGTGATGTTCCATTTTTCCGCCTCTTCCTCCGTCAGGCCCATCTCGGCCAGCTTTTCCTCGTCCACCTCGGTCAGGGGCGGCAGCTGGGGATCGCGCGTCGGATCTTCGATCCTGCGGCGGGGAACGGCGTTCCCAGCGCCGGTCGTCACACCCGCGGGAAGCGCTCCCAGGCGGAACAGGTGCCGCACACCTTCCTCTTCCGCCTCAAAGTGCAGGAGCATGGCGGCGTTGCCCCAGTTGAGCTGCAGGGTCTCGTCCCCGCTCTCGCCCGCGTCGGTGAGATAATAGCCCGGCTTGTCCGTGGGGCTGGGCGCCCGGTGGGCCATGCTGCCCCGGAATGCGGCATAGGCCGTGGCTCCCAGCAGCAGGCTCAGCGCCGCGGCCAGCAGTACCGTGCGCAGCAGGGGCCGCACCCGGCGGGGCGCCGGCGCATGCATGGTCTGCATCATATCTTCAATGTATTCATCCGGCGCGTCGTTCATGGCCTCCATCAGATCTTTACGTTTCATGCGTATCCCTCCTCCCGCAGCTGCTTCTGCAGCTTCAGTCTGCTGCGGCGCAGCATGGTCTTGACCTTGCCCTCGGTAAAGCCGTGGCGCGCGGCGATTTCCCGGATCGGCGCGCCCAGCCAGTAGCGCGCGAGAAAGACCGAGCGTTCCTCGGGCTTCATGGTATCCAGCATCCGGTTGATGCTGCGGCTCAGCTCCCGCTTTTCCACGATCTCGGCGGTGTCGGCCCCGCCGGGCAGGCACTCGGCCAGTTCGTCCAGGACAAGATCGACCTCGCCGCCACCCCGGATCTTGCGGCCTTCCCGCCGCCGGCGGCTCAGGCAGAGCCAGCGGGTGAGCTTGCCCAGATAGGGCCCCAGCTTTTCGGGCCGGTGCTCCGGCATGCTGTTCCAGGCGCCAAGCCAGGTGTCGTTGAGGCACTCCTCGCAGTCCTCCTCGCTTTTCAGGAGACTGCGGGCGATACTGCCGCAGTAGGCGCCGTAGCGCTTCCGGCTCTCTTCGATGGCGGATGGATCGCGCTGCCAGAACAGCGCGACGATTTCCGCGTCCTTCATCGCGGCATCCACCTCCTTTCACCCTGATAAACGCCGCTTTTGCAGAAAAGGTTTCATGCGCATTCAAAAATGGCTTTCCCTTGAGGGGAAGCTGTCGAGCGCAGCGAGACTGATGAGGTGTTTGTATGTCCCCACCTCTTCCGCCCCCCTGCCACGGCTTCATTCTATCCCTCCCACGAGAAAAAGAAAAGACGCGGCAGGGAACCTTCCACAGCCCTTCGCGTCTAAATGTTTGCTGAAAGGGTCCTGCGGCTTGACAAAGGCGGGCTGCAAGACTACAATCACAGTTGCGCCGTACCCGGCTGGACCGGGGCGACAGCAGAAAGGAATTGAATATGGAACAAAAACGCATCGCAACCCGTACCCTGACGGGGCTGGCGCTCTTTACCGCCATCGTCGTCGTCCTCCAGCTGCTGGGCAGCTTCATCCGCTTCGGCCCCTTCTCCATCTCCCTGGTGCTGGTCCCCATCGTCGTGGGCGCCGCCCTGTACGGCCCCGCCGCCGGTGCCTGGCTCGGCTTCGTGTTCGGCCTGGTGGTGCTTCTCTCCGGTGACGCTGCGGCTTTCCTCGCGGTCAACCCCCTGGGCACGATCCTGACCGTCCTGGTGAAAGGCGCCGGCGCCGGCTTCCTTGCCGGGCTCACCTACCGCGCGCTGGAGAAGGTGAACGACTGGCTGGCCGTCATCGCCGCCGCCGTGGTCGCCCCCGTGGTGAACACCGGCATCTTCCTTGTGGGCTGCCTGCTCTTTTTTATGCCCACCATCACCGAATGGGCCACCGCCATGGGCTTCCCCAGCGTGGGCAACTACATGATCTTCGGCCTCGTGGGCGCAAACTTCCTGTTTGAGTTGCTGTTCAACATCGTCCTCAGCCCGGTCATCGTCCGCCTCATCAAGATCGGCCGGAAAGAAAACCACTAAAAGGAGCGTGCCCTCATGATCCTCGCCATCGACGTCGGCAATACCAACATCGTCCTCGGCTGCATCGAGGACGGCAAGATCCTCAACATCTTCCGCATCCACACGGACGCGAACCAGACCGACGCGGAGTACGCCGTCAAGCTCAAGCAGCTTTTCGATCTCTACGGCGTTGGTGCCGCGGATTTCGAAGGCGCGATCTACTCCTCCGTGGTGCCGCCGGTGAACCGGGCCCTGCTCGGCGCGGTTCGGGCGGTCACAGGGCATGAGTGCCTGGTGGTTGGCCCCGGGCTCAAAACCGGACTCAACCTCCGGGTGGACGATCCCGGCACCGTGGCGGGCGATCTGGTCCTGGGCGGCGTGGCCGCCATCCACTGCTATGGCGCGCCTGCCATCGTCATGGACCTTGGCACCGCCACCACCATCACGGTCATCGACAAAGACGGCTGCTTCCGCGGCGGCGCGATCCTGCCGGGCGTGAAGCTCGGCATGGCGGCCCTGGCCTCCGGCACGAGCCTGCTGCCCGATATCTCCATCACCGCGCCGAAGAAGGTCATCGGCACCAACACCGTGGACTGCATGCGCTCCGCCGCGGTCTACGGCACCGCCTCCACCATCGACGGCATGATCGAGCGCATGGAGGAGGAGCTGGGCTATGTCTGCCAGCACGTGGCCACAGGCGGCCTCGCCCCGGCCATCGTCGCCTGCTGCAAGAACGACATCGTCTGCGACGAAGACCTGCTGCTCAAGGGCCTCTGGACCCTGTGGGAGAAAAACCGGAAATAAAACAGCATAACGAAAGAACAGAATACTGTCATTCTGAGGAACGCAGTTACGAAGAATCTCAATGGACTCTTTGAGATCCTTCGCTTCGCTCAGGATGACAAAAATGGTGAACACAGAAAAACAGGGAGTGCCGAGGCACTCCCTGTTTTTGTATTTATGATTGCGGAAGCATTACTCCTCGCCGAAGGCAACCTTGACGGCCTTGATGCCGTAGGTCATGGTGCGGCCCATGGCGATGCCGGCCATCAGGCAGGGGTAGTTGTTGACGAAGAAGCCGCCGGAGCAGTCGCCGGTCACGAACAGGCCGGGGATGGGCTCGCGGTTCTCGTCGATGGCGCGAGCATTCTCGTCGATCAGGATGCCCTGCTCGGTGGTCAGCAGGCAGGCGCCCATCCAGAAACCGCGGAAGGGGGCCTTCTCAATCTTGGAGAGGTGATAGGGCAGCTTGCCGAAATCTTCGTCCTCGCCCTTCTCAGCCAGCTCGTTGTAGCGTGCGACGGTGGCCAGGAAGGTCTCCTTCGCCTCGCCCTCGAAGCCCAGCTTGTCAGCCAGCTCCTCCAGGGTGTCCGCCTCGAAGGCGTTGCCCTTTTCGATCTGGCCCTGGTACATCTGATCCGCTCTCTCGATGCCGTTGCGGGTACCGGCGGAGCAGCCGATGGTGTGGAAGACCTGCACGTCCTCGCGCCAGTTGTCGTCGAAGATGGAGGCGTAGACATGGCCGGGCTGGTTGAAGGCGGCGTAGGACATCTGGTCGTAGGTGCCGGTCTCGCAGGCGAAGCGCTCGCCCTTGCGGTTGACCTTCAGGAAGGGCTGGCTGCCGATGTTGAACTGACCCTCGGTGGCGGGGAAGATCTTGTCGCCGGCGGCGGTGGTCTGGTAGCCCGCGTCGATGCCCGGGGCGATGATGCCGCGGTCGAAGAGCATGGGGGCGGGTTCGGCCTGCATGGCGGCGCCGATCCACTTGGCGGCCTTGATGCCGTCGCCGGTGTCGCCGGGCCAGCTGTTGTCATAGGTGGTGACGGCGGTGCCCATGGGGTCGAGGGCCTCCATCATGGCCGCATTGCGCGGATAGCCGCCGGCGGCCAGCAGCACGCCGTTCTTCGCGTTGATGCGCAGATAGGAGCCGTCCTCCTTCTGGGCGATGGCGCCGGTCACGCGGCCGCTCTCGTCCTGCTCCAGCTTGACCATCGGGGTGGAGAACAGGATCTCGTTGCCGGCGTCAGCAATGACCTGCTGGAACATATCCAGGCGGTTGAGCTTACTGTTCCAGAAATGCTCCTCGGCAGGGAAGAAGTAGCCGGTCTTCTCGGGTTCGGGCCAGTGGGACTCGTCTCCCGCGGTCACGTTGAGCTTGGCCTCGGGGTCATACTTGGCATAGCAGTCCTTGACGAACTTGTGCATGTCGGCGGACTCGTTGAACCAGGTCTGGAAGGTCTTGAGGTTAACTTTGCCGGAGGAGAACTTCTTGAGCTCCCGGCGCATGGCGGCGCGGTCCATCGGGTCCTCGCCGGCGGCCAGCATATCCTCGGAGTCGCAGGCGCCGTACCAGCCGCGCACGCGGGCGTGCTCGGTGCCCTTCTCGATGACGAGAGCCTTGTAGCCCTTGCTGGCGGCATAGGCCGCGGAAGCAAGACCGCCGTTGCCCGCACCGACGATGAGGAAGTCGGTCTCCAGGGTCTCGGCGATGTCAGCTTCGGCGATTTCGGGCGCGGTGCCCAGCCAGTCGGCGGGGCCGGCTTCGGCTTCTTCACCGCCGCCGATCACTTCCACGGGGATCTCGCCCTTGGCCTGGGCGATGCACTTAGCGGCAGCCTCGCGGACGGCCTTCGAGGTGATGGAGGCGCCGGAGACGCCGTCGATCTCGGCGGCCTGGGCGGCGAGGACCTGGCTCTTCAGCTCTTCGGCGGCAGCCTGGCCGATGGTGGCGGTCTCACCGGCGACGTCGAGCACCACGTCGGTGATGGCGTCTTCGGAGAAGGTCATGGTGACGAGTACGGTGCCCATGCCCTGGGCGGTGGCGGAGTAGGTGCCGGGGGTGTAGATGCCCTCGGCGTGGGCGGTGGTGCCGAGACCGAGGCGGGCCAGGGTCAGGGCGGCGGCTCCGGCGACGGAGCCCTTCAGAAAGTCTCTGCGGGAAAGATTCTTCATGGGTTTCTCCTTTCAGTTTTTGGGGTTCGCTGTTGCGAAGGATTTCTGAATCCGATTATAGGGCTGGGACTTGCCCACAGGTCAAGGAAAAAATGCGGGACAGGCTTCCGCCGCCGGCGCGCGCGGCCTGTACATACGGATACTTGAAGATTTCGGGAGAAAACGGTATAATTGGTTTCAACAGAGAATGCTGCCGCATCGGCCTCGCGGCCGGGGAAAGGGACAAGATGAAGCAGTACCGGATCGGCGATTTTGCAAAATACCTGGGGGTAACCCCCGACTTGCTCAAGCACTATGAGGAGGTCGGCATCCTGCAGCCGCAGCGCAGCGAGAGCGGCTACCGCTATTTCCCCTTCAACGCGGCCTCCGTCATGATCGAGAGCGTGCGGCTGCGCAATTACGGCCTGACGCTGCGGGAGATCCGGGAGATCCTGGTGAACCACAGCGTGGACAATGCTGCCATGGAGCAGCTGTTTGCGCAGAACCGGGAGCGGCTGCGCCAGGAGATCCAGCTGGACGAGGCGCTGCTCCGGGAGCACGAGGAATTCCTGTGCTGGAAGGCACCGCTGGAGCAACGGAACTGGGACTGGGAGATCCGCCGCAGCGAGCCGATGCTCTTTCTGCCCCACACCAATCGGGACGACTTTCTGCAGGATCCCCGGATCTATGAGATCGTGAGCGACTGGATGAGCTTTGTCCCGCTGGTAAAGTCCGCCATGCGCGTGGACGCAGAGGGCCAGCTTACCTGGGGCTTTATCATCCCGGCCCGGGAGGCGGAGCATCTGGGTCTGCCCCTCAACGGCGCGGTGGAGCATATCCCCGCCAAGAAGATTTTTTACTATAAATATAAAGGCGAAGTGCCGCGCTTTTATCAGGAGGACCGCAGTCTGCCCGGCCACCCGGCTTTTCAGATCCTCCGCTCCCTGGGGCTGAAAAACGAGGGCAGCTATTACCGTGCCGCGCTCATGCCCGCCGACTGGCAGCAGAACCTGCGCTACCATTACGGCTATTACGCCATTCCCATCGCGGAATAAAATCAAACAGCAAGCGCCCGGAAGAAACACTCTTCCGGGCGCTTGCTGTTTTTCCGATACTCAGCTGTTCCAGGCGGTGATCTGCTCGCGCAGCCACTGGGCAAATTCGTCGATGCCCTCGCCGGTGCGGGCGCAGATGGGGATGATCTTCATGTTGGGGTTCAGGCGCAGGACGTACTTCTTGCACTCCTCGATGTCAAAATCGAAGTAGGGCAGCACATCGATCTTGTTGATGAGCAGCACGTCGCAGATGGAGAACATCAGCGGGTACTTGAGGGGCTTGTCATGCCCTTCGGGGACGGAGAGGATCATGGCGTTCTTGACGGCGCCGGTGTCAAACTCCGCGGGGCAGACCAGATTGCCGATGTTCTCGAGGATCGCAAAGTCGATGTCCTGGGTGCCGAGACCGATGAGGCCCTGCTTGGTCATGCCTGCGTCCAGGTGGCACATGCCGCCGGTGTGCAGCTGAATGACCTTGGCGCCGGTCTTCTCGATGGTGGCGGCGTCCACGTCGGAGTCGATATCCGCCTCCATGACGCCGATGCGGAACTCGTCCTTCAAGGCGGCGATGGTGGCCTTCAGGGTGGTGGTCTTGCCGGAGCCGGGGGAGCTCATCAGGTTCAAGAGAAAGGTCTTCTCCTGCTTGAGCTGCTCACGCAGCTTGTCGGCCTCCCGGTCGTTGTTTTCAAAAACGCTCTGTTTAATTTCCAGTACGCGATATCCTTCCATAAGTAAACACCTCAATATGATGATAATAACCAGGGAAATGGAGCAGCAACAATCAGTTTACCACGCCGCGCCTATTTTAGCAAGTCCAGCACGCTGCGGAATTCCTGCTCAAAGGCAGTGCGGTTTTTCACATAGTCGCTGCCGCCGTCGGCAAAGAAGAGGGGATCGTCCCGCAGCTCAAGCAGCAGCGACCGAAGCGCATCCGCCCCTTCGCCGCCGGGCAGCGCGGGGATCAGCCCCGCCTCCAGGGACAGGCGCGCAGGCCGCTCCCCGGAGAAGAGCCAGCGCAGAAAGGCCGCGGCGTTCTGCTGCGGCCGCCCCTCCCGGGCCGTGACCGCAAGACAGCGCAGATCGGCCAGCCTGGGCAGCCTGCCGGTATCCGGCGCTGTGAGCGCGCAGCCCGCGGGAAGCCCGGCAGCGAGGGAATCACTAAAGACATAGGCGGCAGGCAGTCCGCTTTCCAGCAGGGAGAGCACGGGGGCGTCTCCGGCCGCGATCCCGCCGGCAAAGGCGGCCTCGGCCAGGGCGTTCCAGGTCTCCCGAAAAGCCTCGTTGAAGCAGTCCTTCTCCCGGTCGGCGTGAAATTCGCCGCTGCCCAGCGCGGCCTGGCACAGCAGATCCGCATAGGAATCCGCCGCAAGGAACGGGCCGCCGCTTTTCGCGGCCAAGGCACACAGCCCCGCGAGATCAGGGGGGATCTCTTCCCGGCTTACGAGCAGATGCACCCGGCTTCCCACGGGAAAGACGCTGCGGCCGATGCCCTCAGCCCGGGCATGGATGCCCTCCGGATAGGGGAGTGCCGGCCCCGCGTCCGTCGTGAGTCCGCGGTCGGAGAGGGAGAAGGCCAGTGTGTGGGAGCAGAGCAGCAGATCGGGCCGGGCGGTGTTCAGCGCGTTTGTGAGCGCCGCCGCATCCTCAAATTCCCGGATCGCGACCGGCAGCGCGCCGCTCTTTCTGCTGCGGTCATAGGTCTCCGCCGCCTCCCGCAGCGCGGGCAGCAGCGGATCGTCGGCTGCGCACCAGAGGGAGAGCGCCGCCGCGTCGGTTTTCTGCGCGCCGCAGCCCATGAGCAGCAGGCACAGAAGCAGCACGAGACAGAGAACGCGTCTCATAGCGGCTGCTTTTTCATCTGCGCCCAGCGGCGCGGATAGCGGGCTGGCGTGTCGGCGACCTTGCGGATCAGCACGGCCGTATGCGTCACGTCCGTACCCGGGATCGTATACTCCGCCACGCGCTCGATCTCGCCGCCCAGCGTGCGGATGGCCTTCTTCGCTTCCGCAAGCTCCTCCGCCGCGCCGGGGCCCTTCATGGCCTCAAAGAGCCCGCCCACCTTCACAAAGGGCAGGCACAGCTCCGAGAGCAGGTTGAGCCGCGCCACGGCCCGGGACACCGCAATATCAAAGCCCTGCCGGAAGTCCGCCGGGGCCTCCTCGGCCCGGGCGTGGACGCACTGCACGTCCGCAAAGCCCAGCAGATCGCAGGTGCTCTGCAGAAACTTCACGCGCTTGTCGAGGCTGTCCAGCAGTGTGAGGCGCATGTCCGGCTGCGCGATCTTCAGCGCAAGGCCGGGAAAACCCGCGCCGCTGCCCACGTCGATGACCGTTTTTCCGCCCAGCTCACAGAGCGTCAGCAGCGCCGCGCAGTCGAGAAAATGGAGCCGCGCGGAGTCCGCCTCGCCCTCGATGGCAGTCAGGTTCATGACCTTGTTCTGCTCTGTCAGCGTCTCATAATACAGCCGGTAGCGGCGCAGCGCCTCCCCGTCCAGGGGCAGGCCCAGCTCTGCAAAGCCGGACTGCAGGATCTCTTCCAGTACCATAGTGATTCCTCTTGCCGCCCGCAGAAAGGAGCGGCTTACTTATAAAAATGCAGATCGTCGATCACGCACACTTTTGTCAGTGCGCGCTCGAACCAGGAGGCGTCGCCCCGGGCGGGATTCACAAAATACAGGCTCTCGCCCGCGGTGTTATAGCCCTCCAGACAGAGATAGGCGGCGATCTCGGCCTCCTCGTCCGGCGCAGCGGTGACTTCGCCGGTGCCCACGGGCTCAAACTGCAGCGTGTGCTCCCGGTCCAGCACTACCGCCATGATTGTGGCAGGGAAATCGTCGCTCTTCACCCGGTTCAGAACCACGTTGCCCACGCCGATCCGGCAGGCCAGGGATTCATGCCGCGCCTCGGCATAGATGATGTGGATCAGCCAGTAGAGGTCGTCCGCCTGGGTCGTGCGGGTGTAGTAATCCTCCCCGCCGCGCAGCAGGCGACAGCCGGTGCTGCCGACTTCTGCCCGCGTCAGATCCTCGGAAAGCGCAACGCGCAGCCCGAAGAGATGCTCGATGGCGTCCGCGGGCAGATAGAGCCGATCATCGGCCTCGATCCAGCCCTCCGGCGCGTAGAGATAGCGTCCGTCCGCCCGGAAATAGGGAAGTGCCGCGTCCCCCGTGACCGTGAGAGCGCCGATCGTGAGCGTGAACGCGTCTTTAGAGACTTCGCTCTCACAGTCGAGGTCGTAATAGGCGCAGACCGTCTCCGGCGCAAGATAGGCGACACCGTTTCGTACATAGCCCCGGTCCGTCAGCAGCCCGTCGAAATACACCCGCAGCGGATCATAGGGGTGCGCCGCCGCGGTGGGCAGGGGAGCGGGTGAAGAAGCGGGCGTCGGCTCCGGGGTCGGCCTCGGCTCTCCGCCGCCTGTCTGCCCGCAGCCGCAGAGCAGCAGACAGAGGATCAGCAGCAGGGGCAGGCAGCGTTTCATGCCTCCGCTTTGCAGGCCTTCAGCGCCTGGGCCAGCTGATCGGGGCAGGAGGTGGGCTTGAAGCCGCAGCGGATGCCCTCCAGGCGGGCGATGGCCTCGTCCACGTCCATCCCGGCAACCAGGCGGGAGATGCCCTGCAGGTTCCCGTCGCAGCCGCCGATCACTTTTACGGACTGAATGGTATTGCCCTCCAGCTCGATGTCCATCCGCTGGGAGCAGACGCCGCGCGGGCGATAAGAATAAGTCATAGAAATCAACTCCTTTTGGGCCAATATACCATGCCGGACGGCAATTTGCAAGGCAGGCGGCATGTTCCCGCCCCGATGCGCATATCCTGCTGTGTGGAGGTGAGGACATGCGAGCATCCAGAGCGCTTGCCGTGCTGGGCATGGCCGCGCTGTGCCTGTATCTGGCCGCGTCCGCCGGCGCAGAGATCCGGCTGCCGGGCGACATGGCAGCGGCCAAGGAGGAGCGTGTTCAGCCCGCCGTCAGCGCGAGCGCCGAAGCGGAGTGGATCACCCCCACGGCGGCGGTGAAAGCGGATCCTGCTGCCCCGCCGCCCGCCGAAGCGCCCGACGCGCAGCCGGCGCAGGCTGAGGAAGGCGCTGTGCTCACCGCAGTGATGGAGAGCGTTTCGCCCGACGAGATCCGGGAGACCACGATCCGCGGCGGGCTGACGATCAAAAACGAGACCGGCTATACGGTGGAGGTGGGAGAGCTTCTGCGGCGGCCGCCGCGGCTGCGCCTGCCCGCGGAGGGGGCGCAGATCCTGATCCTCCACACCCACGGCAGCGAGGCCTACACCCCGGCGGGGCTGGACCGCTATGAGGCCAACGACAACCGCCGCACCGCGGACGAGAAGTTCAGCGTCATCCGGGTGGGGGACGAGCTGGCGGCCATCTTCGAAGCGGCGGGACTCCGGGTGATCCACGATCGGGAGATCTACGACTACCCCAGCTACACCGGTTCCTACACCCGCTCGGGCGAGGCGGCGGCGCGTTATCTTGCCGAAAACCCGGGCATCGCCGTGGTGCTGGACATCCACCGGGACGCCCTGGGCTCCGACGGCGTGGTGTACAAGACCATGGCCGAGGAGGAAGGGACTGTGGCCAGCCAGATCATGCTGCTCTGCGGCACGGACGAGAGCGGCCTGAGCCACCCGGACTGGCGGGAGAACCTGGCCCTGGCCCTCTATCTGCAGGCGCGTGTCGACGCCCTGCACCCCACGCTGATGCGGCCGGTGTCCCTGGTGCCGCAGCGCTATAATCAGCATCTGACCCATGGCTCGCTGATCCTCGAGGTGGGCAGCAGCGGCAATACGCTGCAGGAGGCGCTCGCCGCCATCCGGATGTTCGGCGAGGCCGCCGCGCCCGCTCTCGCGGAACTTGCAGAGACCCCTTCGGAAGAGAGTTCGAACCCGTGAATTTTTAGCAAAGCCACTTTACAAAAAGCCATGCGCATGATAAATTGTGGGCAAGCGAGCAAACGCTAAAAGATTAAATTTCAGGAGGATTATTCTTATGAAAAAATGGGTATGTCCCGTATGCGGCTACGTGCATGAGGGCAACGAGCCCCCCGAGAAGTGCCCCGTCTGCAAGGTCCCCGGTTCCAAGTTCACGCTGCAGGCTGAAGAGCTGAGCTGGGCCGCCGAGCATGTGGTCGGCGTCGGCAAGGTGTTCCCCGATGAGGTGCCCCAGGAAGTGCGCGACGAGATCATCGCGGGCCTGCGCTCCAACTTCGAGGGCGAGTGCTCCGAGGTCGGCATGTACCTGGCCATGGCCAGAGTTGCCCACCGTGAGGGCTATCCCGAGATCGGCCTGTACTGGGAGAAAGCCGGCCTGGAAGAGGCCGAGCATGCCGCCAAGTTCGCCGAGCTCCTGGGTGAGGTGCTGACCGACTCCACCAAGAAGAATCTGCAGATGCGCGTCGACGCCGAGAACGGCGCCACCGCCGGCAAGACCGATCTGGCCAAGCTCTGCAAGAAGTACAACCTGGACGCCCTGCACGACACCATCCATGAGATGGCCCGTGACGAGGCCCGCCACGGCAAAGCCTTCAAGGGCCTGCTGGAGAGATACTTCAAGTAAGAAAAAGCGGCAGGAAGGAGGCCCTGCGCATGCTCGAGTGGTTCAAGGAGTGGCGCAGACGCCGCGCCGTCCGCAGGGAGAAGGCAAAACGGCGCACGGCCGCCGATCCGGGCGAGGCGCTCCGCCAGGCGCAGGACAATACCTGGACGGGCCTTGCGACCGATGCGCGGCGCAATCAACCCGGCGTCGGGAGCGCGCCCTATGGGGCCGGCCGCCGCTGAGCATTTCGACACCCGAACAGCGTATCATATTTTTATTGAAAAAAGCGCGGTTTACGGGGAAACCTGCCGCGCGCTCGAACCAAAATATTACAGGAGGTTGCCATCATGCGTTATGTCTGCAATGTCTGCGGCTGGGTCTACGACGAGGACGAAGCCGGTGTGAAGTGGGAAGATCTGCCCGATGATTTCGCCTGCGAACTCTGCGGCGTCGGCAAGGAAGATTTTTCCCCCGAGGAGTAAAGAAAAAACATAAGAAAAAGCCACGGTTCAAACCGTGGCTTTTTCTTATGTCCCGAAAACCAAAGGACAGGCCTGGGGAGCAAGCTGATCCTGCGGCCTGGGCAAGAGGTGCTCCGTAGCGCCGAGCATTGCTCGGCGTTTCCTTTTCGCCGACCAGTGGTCCGGGCTACTTTTCATACTGCGCGAAGACCGGTTCGATCAGAAAGCTGCACAGCAGGGCGACAAGCCCGGGCACAAACAGAAAGGGGAAGGTGAAGATCCAGATGGCGGCGGCGCCCAGCAAAATGAGCAGCGCCAGGGCCGCCGAGCGCAGGATGTTCCCCAGCGCAAGGCGCAGCGCGGTCCGGTTCAGATCCGCAAAGCCGAAGGTGAAGCGGGACAGCAGCGGGAAGACCCAGCCTGCGCAGAGCACGAGCAGGAACAGCAGCACCGGGCCGTACACGCCAGCGGCGAGCCCGAAGCGCGCGTCCTCCATGCCGGATAGCGTCCGCCACAGCAGCGCCAGGAGCGCCGCCGGCATGAGCCAGAGCAGCGCGGATAGGCATCCCGTTTTAAACTCTGTGCGGAAGGTCTGCAGAAAACGGGGGAAGAGATCTGCCTCCCGCCGCCGCAGCACGTGTACGACGGTGTCGTACAGCGCGGCGGTCGCCGGACCGACGGTGACGATGCCCATGGAAAAGACGACCCACAGCAGACTCAACATCACGATCTCGCCTACCGTGCCGAGGGGCTTCCAGAAAAAGCCCTCGGGGTTGAAGAACTTTTTCATCCGACCAGATCCGGCACGATTTCGGAGAGTTTTGCGGCAAGCTGCGCATGACCCAGACGGGTCAGGTGCATGCAGTCGAGCCGGTTGAACTCGGCCAGACCCTCCGCGTCCAGAAACGCGCAGCCCAGACGCTTCGCGGCGGGCTCCAGATATTTCGCCAACTCCCTGGACTTCTCCGGGCAGCCGCGGCCCATGGCGTCCCCCTCGGGGCGGAGGTAGAGATCCTCGCCGATGTGGGGCGGGCAGACCAGCAGAATATTGGGCTTCCCGCCGCGCCAGGCGGGGACGGACTGGGCCTTCATCACAAGCCGCTCCATCCCGATCGAGATGCAGGCGGCGTTGGCGCCCAGGCGCTCCTTGGTGTCGTTGGTGCCCAGCATGATGATCAGCAGGTCCACCGGCTCATGGCTCATCAGCGTGGAGTAGATCACGTCCAGCCCGGCCATGCACTCGTGCAGAGGGTCGGGGAAGACCGTGGTGCGGCCGGAGAGACCCTCCTCCAGCACCAGATAGTCCTCGCCCAGCGCCTTCTGCAGCAGACAGGTCCAGCGCTCGTCCTCGTTGAAGCGGTCGCCGCCGTCGGCGCAGTCCGCGGGATCGGCGCAGTAGCCGTGGGTGTTGGAATCCCCGAAGCAGATAATGTGTTTTCTCATATGAATCCTTTCCTATTTGGCTCCCCTGCGTCAAAGGAAGCTCGCTTCATTCCGCTTCCATGGTTTGCGAAAGCGCCATGAAAGCTGCATATCCGCTCCCTCCCTTTTCCTCTCCAAATCAAAGCGCAGGCTTTGATTTGGGTAAGGAGGAACAAGGACGGCGGCCGTGCCAGCGGTGCTTGCGCCGCTGGCTGGCCTCTCGGCCGTGTTCGGACGCGGGAAGGTGGCTGGCTGCAGGCCAGACGGATGAGGTGTTAATCAAGCGCTTCTCTTGAAAGAAAAGCGTTTTTACGCTACTGAGAATGCTTGCTTTGCATGTTTCCCCTTTCCACCTCATCAGTCAGAGCGCCTGCGTGGGAAGCGCTCTGACAGCTTCCCCTCAAGGGGAAGCCAAATGAGGGATCAACCCCGATCTCGCCCGCGCCGCTTTACGCCTCGGGCAGGGAGGCCGCCACGGCGGACTGGCCCACCCGGCGGAACTTCTCATCCGGCAGGGCCAGGCGCAGCTTCCCGGCAAGCTCCCGGTACTCGTCCGCCAGCACCTTCCGGCAGGTGTCCAGCAGCGTGTCGCCGCCCTTGCCGGACATGACGCGGCCCAGGAGCAGCAGATTCTCACAGCCGTAGAGAGCGTTGTAGTAGGCAAGCGTGTGGGCCAGATAGCAGCCGATGCTGCGGTAGACGGCGGCGGCGCGGGGATCGCCCGCCTCCATCAGGCCCTGCACCACCTTGAGCTTCTCGGCGGGGGACAGGCTCTCGTCCAGCGCGATGCCCGCGGGCGCGGCCAGCTTGATAACGCCGTCCTGGGAGAAGTACTTGACGCCGCAGCCGATATCGCCGCTCCACTCGTCGCGCATGGCGGCGGGATTGGCGTCCACCGGGACGAAAGCCAGCTCGTTGAGCCAGCCGGTGATGCGCCCCTCGGTGTCCACAAAGCCGGCGGCCTCACTGGTGCCCATGGCGATGCCCAGCAGATTGTTCGTCTCCAGGCTCATGGCGCCGGCCAGGGCGGTCACATCGCCGTCGTTGACCACGCTGTAGGGTACATCGCCGAAGGTGTCGGTGATGGCGCGGATGTAGATGTCCTTGACCTTCTCCTCGAAGAGATCCTTCGGCACCTTGAGGAACAGGGAGGCGACCATGGTGCGGTTTTTGATGTAGATGCCCGCCGAGGAGACGCCCACCGCGTCCACCCTGGGCAGATGCTCGGCCGCGGACTTGAGCGCCGCGACGATGCCGTTATAATGATAGTCCGGATCGGCATTGGTCTTCGGGAACCAGACCACCTCTTCGGAATAGACCGGCTCCCCGTCGATGACGGCGGAGACCTTCCGGTCGCTGCCGCCCGCGTCGAAGCCGATGCGGCAGCCGGTGAGATGCCCGCCGATGGCCATGGGCTCATCCAGCGTCGAAGGCAGCTCGTCCACGGTGACGATCTCGAAGGGCCGTTCAAAGACGTTTGCCATGAAGTCCCAGTCAAATGCCTGCCGCCCGCCGGCGCAGTAAAGGGAACGCAGGTAGTCGGCCATTTCCTCGTTGCCGCGGACATAGACACGGAAGCCGCCCTTCATCCAGAGCAGGGTCTTCACCAGCCGCTCGATGTAATAGCGGTCGGCGTCCCGGAGGGCCTCCGTGCCGTGGATAAAGGTTTCCACCGCGGCCATCTGTCCGCCGGCGCGCTCCACGGCGATGCCGATGGGCTTTTTGGCGTCACGCAGGAAAGCCTGGTTGAAAACGTGCAGAGGGAGAAAAGCGGGATCCAGCTCGGGAACATTTCGGATACTGCAAGAGATACCAAGATGATTCATAGTGTGACCTCCCGACGGTGAGTAATCGTTGATGACCCGCACAAGGATGCGGAGTACAAAACCATTATACCATGGCCGATCGTCGCTGTCACCGTCTATTTGAACAAAAATTTCAGAAAATATTTTTATTGAAATTTTCTTTCACTACTGATAGTATAGAACCATCAATAAGCCGACGATTGCAGCCTGGAGGGTGCGATCGAATCTAAATCAAGGAGTGCTGCCTATGGACAGAAGCAAACTCATGGAAAGCCGGGAATGGATCCGCGCGGAGCTTTCGCGCTGTGTGGACTTCTGGCTGAAAAACGGCATGGACCCGGTCAACGGCGGCGTGTACACCTGCCTGGACCGGGAGGGCAAAATCTTCTCCACCGACAAGAGCGTCTGGATGCAGGGCCGCTGCGGCTGGATCTTCGCCTGGCTCTGCCATCTCTACGGCGTGAAGGACGAATGGCTGGCCGCCTCGAAGAGCTGCCTGGACTTCATGGAGGCCCACTGCCTGAACCATGAGGCCGGGGATCGCATGTACTTCACCGTCACCGCCGACGGCAAGCCCCTGCGCCAGCGCCGCTACTACTTCTCCGAGGCCTTCTACGCCATGGCCAACGCCGAGTACTACGGCGTGACCGGCGACCGGGAGTGCCTCCGGCGGGCGCGCCGGGCCTATGACATGTACTGGAACCTGGCCCACGGCATGGAGGATCCCACCGGCCTCGGCCCCAAGACCATTCCGGAGACCCGCACGGGCCGCGCCTTCGGCATCCCGATGATCTACCTGAACGTGACCAGCGTCCTGCAGCGGGTGGACCCCGAGCACCGCGATCTGTATGAGGAGCGGGCCGCCTCCTGCGTGGAGGACATCTTCCGCTACCATGTTAAGGACGATCTGGGCTGCGTGCTGGAAAACGTGGGCCCCGAGGGCGAAGCGCGCCTGGACGTGACCGAGGGCCGCATCGTCAACCCCGGCCACGACATCGAGGGCGTCTGGTTCCTGCTGGAGTACGCCAAACGCAGCAATCGGCCGGAGCTGGTGGAGAAGGCCGAGACCATCTTCAACCGGGCCATCAACGCCGGCTGGGACAAGGAGTACGGCGGCCTGCTGTACTTCATCGACTGCCTGGGCCGTCCGCCCGAGGCCTATGAGCACGACATGAAGCTCTGGTGGCCCCACGACGAGATCCTGATCTCCTCGCTCATGCTCTACCGCGACACCGGCAGGGAAGAGTATCTCGACTGGTTCTACAAGACACTGGAATACAGTCAGAAGTACTTCTCCGACCCCGCCTACGGCGAGTGGTACGGCTATCTGCGCCGGGACGGCAGGCCCACCGAGCCTGCATGCAAGGGTTCCACCTTCAAGGGGCCCTTCCACCTGCCGCGCATGCTGAGCATGGTGGACTGCATGATGGGCGAGATCCTGGGGGAGTGAGATACCTATGGCCGACAATGTATTCGAGACCATCAGCCAGGCCTATTATGACCTGACGGCCGCGGAGAAAAAGACGGCCGACTTCGTCATGAAGCACCATGACGAGACCCAGTATATGTCCATTGCGGAGCTGTCCGAGGCAAGCGGCGTGGCGGAGGCCACGGTCTCCCGCTTCTGCCGCCGCCTGGGCTACAAGGGCTACAACGCCTTCAAGTTGGCCATCGCCAACGCCGCCGCCTTGGGAAAACAGGAGAGCGAGCAGCTCTCCGGCAGCATCCTGGAGGACGACAGCCTGGAGGACATGAGCCGCAAGCTCTATTCGGCGGACCTCTCCGCCCTGGCCGAGACCCTGGAGTGTGTGGACGCTGTGAAGATCAGCGCGGCGGCGGACTGTCTCGAGAAAGCGGGAAAGGTCCTCTGCATGGGGCAGGGAGGCTCCATGGTGATGGCCTCCGAGGCCTCGCACCTCTTCTCCACCGTCAGCGGCAAGTTTTTCCCGATCAGCGATTCTCACCTGCAGGTCATCGCGGCGGCCAACATGGAGGCCGGGGACGCGCTGCTCTTTTTCTCCTACTCCGGCGCCACCCGCGAGATGGCCGAGACGCTGAACGTGGCCCGTGCCCGGGGGGCGAAGGTGATCCTGATCACCCGTTTTCCGCGCTCGCCGGGGGCTTCCCTGGCGGACGTGGTGCTCTGCTGCGGCTCCAACGAGGGTCCGCTGCAGCTCTCCTCCGTGCCCGCCAAGATCGCCCAGCTCTTCCTGCTGGACATTCTGTTTTCCGCCTACTGCCGCCGCAATCTGGAGCGCTGCCGCGAAAGCCGCGCCCGTGTGGCCGAGGCCCTGGCGGAAAAGCACCTGTGAAAGAAAATTTCAGAGATTGATAAAAATGACGGTCTATCGCCCCCGGGCTGACCGTCATTTTTACTAAAACGGCGGAGGCTGATTTGTGGAAAAAGTAAAATAAAATTTCAAGACGCGCAAAAACTGAAAAAAACTTTCAAAATCCGATTGACAATGGTTCAAATCTTCGGTAGAATCCAGATGGTAAGACCGGCGGAAACAGCCGCCGCGAAAAATAACAAATAGGAGGAACATCATGAAGAAACTGTTTGCACTGATGCTCGCACTGATCATGGTCTTCGCACTTGTCGGCCCCACCGCGTTTGCGGATGACAGCGTTGAGATCTCCCTGTGGACCTACCCCATCGGCAAGTGGACCGATGAGGCCACCGTCAAGGGCTTTATCGAGGCCTTCAACGCCGAGTACCCCAACATCACCGTCAAGGTTGAGTACCTCGACTACACCAACGGTGACGACAAGATCAACACCGCAATCGAAGGCGGCCAGGCTCCCGACATCGTCATGGAAGGTCCCGAGCGTCTGATCGCCAACTGGGGCGCCAAGGGCCTGATGCTCGACCTGTCGGATATGGTTCCCGAAGGCACCTATGAAGGTGTTGCCGGTTCCTGCACCAGCGCTGACGGCAAGGTCTACGAGCTGCCCGTCTGCATGACCGCGCACTGCATGGCCATCAACAAGGAAGTTTTCGAGGCTGCTGACGCTCTGCAGTACATCGACCTCGAGAACCACACCTGGACCACCGAGAACTTCTTCAAGGCCGTTCAGGCTGTCTATGATGCCGGCTACGAGTACGTCGGCGCCGTGTTCTGCGGCGGTCAGGGCGGCGACCAGGGCACCCGCGCTCTCGTCACCAACCTGCACGGCGGCACCTATGCCAACCCCGAGCACACCCAGTACACCTACGCTTCCCAGGAGAATGCCCAGGCCCTGGCCGATCTCTACGCCCAGGACGGCATCATCTTCGATCCCTCCATCGTCGCTTCCGATGAGATCCAGAACTTCGTCAACGGCACCTTCCAGATGGCTTTCTGCTGGAACGCCACCCAGGAAGTGAACAATGCCGACGCCCTCGGCTTTGACGTGTTCCCGATGGCCTTCCCCGCTGAGGACGGCGTTCCCAGCCTGCAGGGCGGCATCTGGGGCTTCGGCGTGTTCGACAACAAGGACGAGGCCCGTGCTGAGGCTGCCAAGACCTTCATCCGCTTCCTGACCGAGAGCGACGAGGTCTATGCCAAGGTCGTTGAGGCCACCAACTTCCAGCCCGTCCGTGACGTGGAAGGCGTTTACGAGGGCAACGAGCTCATGGCCGAGTACGCTCTGATGAACCCGATGATGGGCGACTACTACCAGATCACCAAGGGCTGGACCACCGCCCGTACCGAGTGGTGGAACATGCTCCAGCGTGTGGGCGATTCTGACGGCGCCGTCGAGACCATTCTGGCCGAGATGACCGCTGCGCAGGATGCTGCCAACGCCGCTGCCGACGCCGAGTAATTGATCGGCTGAAGCCATCGCAGACAACTGATCTTCGCCCCTTTCCTCTCTTCCAGGTGAGGGAAGGGGCGATCCCTTTTGCACCGGTTCCCCGCGCTGTCGGAGAACCGGGAACCTTCTCATGAGGAGGCAAAACCATGCCAACAAAAACCCCGCTGCGCAGCCGGCGTCTGGTCATGCAGGAGAATGTGGCGGCCTATCTGTTTCTGCTCCCGTTCCTGATCTTCTTTGTGGGCTTCGTGCTCTATCCCATGTTCATGTGTCTGTTCACCAGCTTTTTTGACGCTACCATGGGCCGCAAGGACATTTTCATCGGGTTTCAGAACTACAAGGAGCTGACCGCTGATCCCGTCTTCTGGATCGCCCTGAAAAACACGCTGGTCATCGTCATCGTATCTGTGCCGGTCACCTGCGCCTTTTCCCTCTGGGTCGCCACCATCATCAGCCGCATGCATGTGGCCGCCACCTCCGCTTTCCGCTGCATCTTCTATCTGCCTGTCGTCACCGGCTCCGTGGCTGTCACGATGGTCTGGAAGTGGATGTTCAACAACTACTACGGCATTTTCAACTACATCGGCAAGAGCACCGGCCTGATTTCCAAGTCCATCAACTGGCTTGGCGATCCCAAATATGCGCTGGGCTGCATCATCCTGATCCTGCTGACCACCTCCGTGGGCCAGCCCATCGTTCTGTATGTTTCGGCCCTCGATAATGTGGACAAGTCTCTGGTGGAAGCCGCTGAGGTGGACGGCGCCACGCCCTTCCAGGCGTTCTGGCGTGTCAAGTGGCCCCAGATGATGCCCACCACGCTTTACATACTGGTCATCACCACCATCAACTCCTTCCAGTGCTTCGCGCTGATCCAGCTGCTGACCTCCGGCGGCCCGAAGAACTCCACCATGACGATCATGTATTACATCTATTACAATGCCTTCAAGCTGTATCGCTACGGCTACGGCAACGCCATGGGTGTGATTCTGGCCATCATCATCGCCATTCTGTCCGCCATCCAGTTCAAACTGGGGCAGGAAAAGTGAGAGGGGGAGAAATGATGAAAAGAAGTAAAAACAGCGCGTATTACATCATCTGCTTTATCCTCGTCGCCATCCTCGCCCTCACCTTCCTCTTCCCGCTCTACTGGATCATCACCGGCTCCTTCAAGGTAAAGGCGGAGATCATCTCCTCCACGCCGGTGCTGTTTCCCACCAAGTGGGTGCTGGACAACTATCAGAACCTGCTCTCCAAGCGCTCCGCACCGCTGTTCCAGTTCGGTTCCCTGGTGGGGCCGACGATCCCGGCGGCCTTCCGCTGGCTGATCAACACGGTGTTCATGTCGGCGGTATCCATGCTGCTGACCTGTCTGACGGCCTCCATGGCGGGTTATGCCCTGGCAAAGAAACGCTTCTACGGCAAGACGCTGCTCTTCTCGCTGATCGTGGCGGCCATGGCGCTGCCCAAGCAGGTCATCCTGATCCCGCTGCTGCGTGAGATGTCCTCCCTCAAGCTGTACGACAACATCTGGGCGACGATCATCCCCATCGTGGGCTGGCCCTTCGGTGTGTTTCTGATCAAGCAGTTCGCCGAGGGCATCCCCACCGAAATGATGGAGGCCTGCCGCATCGACGGCGCCAGCGAGTGGCGCACCTTCACGGACGTGATCTTCCCGATGATCAAGCCCGGCGTGGGCGCCTGCGCGATCTTCACCTTCATCAACAGCTGGAACGACTACTTCATGCAGCTCATTATGCTCTCGAGTACCCAGAACCAGACGATCTCCCTCGGTATTGCCACCATGCAGGGCGAGAACTCCACAGACTTCGGCCTGATCATGGCGGGCTCTGCCCTGGCTTCCGTTCCGATCATCATCGTGTTCCTGATCTTCCAGAAGTACTTTACCAAGGGCATCACGATGGGCGCCGTCAAGGGATAAGCCTATGATTTACGGACAGTTGTCTGACGCCCCGGCCTACCGGGGCATCCACCCGCGGCTCGACCGCGTGCTGGATCTGCTGAACCCTGGCTTTCTCGCCACCGTCGGCACGGAGCGGAGGAATCTGGACGGGGACAGCCTGTATGTGACGCGCTTTGACGTCTCCACCACGGCGGATGATACGCGGCTCTTTGAGTACCACCGGCGCTATCTGGACGTCTTCGTCACCGTGCAGGGCAGCGAATGGGTCGACATCGCGCGGCCCGAGGCGCTTGCGCTTCGAGAGCAGCATGACGACTACTGGGGCGCGGCCGGCGAGTCGGAACAGGGGATCCTCCTGCGCCCGGGCCGCTTCCTGGTGCTTTTCCCGGGTGACGCGCACCGTCCCGGCATGGCCGCGGCTCAGCCCGAAGCCATATCCAGGATCGTCTTCAAGATCCTATACAAGGAGTAAGAAATGAAAGATTTGAGCAAGTATCAGGGCATTTTCCCCGCCTTTTATGCCTGCTATGACGACAAGGGCGCCATCTCTCCCGAGCGGGTGCGCGCCCTGACCGAGTACCTGATCGGCAAGGGCGTGACCGGCCTGTATGTGGGCGGCTCCTCCGGTGAGTGCATCTACCAGTCGGTGGCGGAGCGCAAGCTGCTGTTGGAGAACGTGATGGAGGTGGCCCGCGGCCGCATCGTCATCATCGCCCATGTGGCCTGCAACAACACGGCCGACAGCATGGAGCTGGCCGCTCACGCCGAGCGCCTGGGCGTGGACGCCATCGCGGCCATCCCGCCCATCTACTTCCACCTGCCGCCCTACGGCATGGCCAAGTACTGGAACGACATTTCCTCCGCCGCTCCCAACACGGACTTCATCATCTACAACATCCCCCAGCTGGCGGGCGTGGCCCTGTCTTCCGCCCTGCTGCGGGAGATGCTGAAGAATCCCCGGGTCATCGGCGTGAAGAACTCCTCCATGCCGGTGCAGGACATCGAGATGTGGCGCGACGAGGGGGCCATCGTCTTCAACGGCCCGGACGAGCAGCTGCTGTCCGGCCTGGTGGCCGGCGCCATCGGCGGCATCGGCGGCACCTACGGCGCCATGCCGGAGCTGTATCTGAAGATCTATGAGCTGGTGCAGAAGGGCGAGATCGCCCTGGCCCGGGAGATCCAGGACGAGTGCTGCCACGCGATCTACGAGATGTGCTCCTGCAAGGGCAACATGTACGCGGCCATCAAGGGCATTCTGCGTGAAAACGGCGGGCCGGACATCGGTTCCGTGCGCGCGCCGCTCTATGAGCTGCAGCCCGAGGACGAGGCGATCGTGAAGTCCTGTGCCGCGCGCATCCGCGGCCTCATCGCCAAATACTGCTGATATCTCCGAAAAAACAGAGGCCGCACGGGTTTACGCCCGTGCGGCTTGCGGGTGTCGACAGTGTCGACACCCTTTCAAATGGAAGCCGCTTCGCTGGGCTTCCATTTGATTCACTCGCGCTCCATCGCCTCGGCTGCTGCCTCGTTGGTCGGCGCGAGATCGGCGCTCCGCGACCGATTCAGGGTGTTTTTGCTGTGGCAAAGCTACAGCAAAAACGATGAAAAAATGTCTGTAGTCTGTGGCCGCACGGGTTTACGCCCGTGCGGCTTTTGTGATATACTGTCAAAAAAGGAAAAATGAGGTGTCGAGTATGCCGATCGTGGTTTGCGGAAATGTGTTCCTGGACATCAAGGGTTTTCCCGAGAGCAAATACATCCCCGCCGGGCGCAATTCCGGCTGGGTGGAGTTTGTGCACGGCGGCGTGGGCCGCAACGTGGTGGAGGACATCGCCAATGTGGAGCTGCGGCCCCGCTTTGTCAGCATGGTGGACGATACTGCCCAGGGTGAGGACGTGATCCGCAAGCTTAACAATCACAAGGTGGACACCCGCTTCGTCCCCCGCGTGCCGGACGGCATGGGCATCTGGCTTGCCATCCACGACGCCGGGGGCGACATCGCCTCCTCTCTCTCCAAGCGCCCGAACATGGACGCCATGGTGGAGCTGCTGGAGGAGCACGGGGACGAGATCTTTGCCGACGCGGACAGCGTGGTGGTGGAGATCGACATGGACCAGGACGTCGTCAAGCAGGTCTTCCGCTATGCCCGGAAGTATGGCAAGCGCGTCTACGCCGTGGTGGCCAATATGTCCATCGCTACCCAGCGGCGGGACTTCCTGCAGACGGTGGACTGCTTTGTCTGCAATGTGCAGGAGGCTGGCATCCTCTTTGCCGCAGAGTTTGAGAACCTGACGCCGGAGGAGATGAGCCGGGAGCTGCGCGACCGCGTTGCCAGTGCGCGCATCCCCGCCATGGTGGTCACCATGGGCAGTCAGGGCGCGGTCTTCGCGTCCATGGACGGGGAGTACGGCGTATGTCCGGCCCAGACCGTGCTGGTGCGGGATACCGCCGGCGCGGGGGACGCCTTCTTTGCCGGCGTCGCCATCGGCCTGACCTACGGCAAGAACCTGATGGAATCCTGCCAGATCGGCTCGCGCCTCGCGTCCTCGGTCATCACCGTGTCCGAGAACACCTGCCCCCGCTTCCTGCCTGAGGAGCTGGGCCTGGACGTAACGATCAATGAAAAATGAAAAATGAAAAATGAAAAATGAAGGTGCCGCTTCGCGGCAGATAAAAAACGGATTGCCAACATGGCAATCCGTTTTCCTATGTTCTGACCACTAACCACTATTCAGCCGACGAGAACCACACTGGTCTGGCCGCCGAGGTACAGGATGCCGTCCGTGAGATCGGCTTCCTCCACGCCGATGAAGGCGGAGAGTGTGGTGAAGTCCGCAAGACCCAGCTCCGCAAGATCCAGTTTGGCGCTGCTGAGCGTGGTGTTGTGCAGCACACAGACGCGCTCGCCCTCCCACTCGGCCACAAAGCCGCCCAGCTTGCTGTCGGGGATGCTCACGGGCGTGTAGTCGCCCCGGGCGATGGCCGGATGGGCCGCGCGGATCAGCAGCAGCTTTTTATAGTAATTGTACAGGCTGCCCGCGCTTGCCATCTGGTCTGCGGCGGTCTCCTGAACCTGCTTGGTCGGGTCATAGGTCGTGCCCACCGGGTCTGAGACCGTGTCCCCGTCACCCCAGAGCATGGCGAGACGGCGGTTGGCGTCCGTGTTTGCGCCTCCGCGGGAGCCGCGCATGCCCAGCTCCTCCCCATAGTAGAGGAAGGGCGAGCCGCTGGAGAGCAGATAGAGGTTGGCCGCCACCTTCATGTTGCCGCTGGCCACGGTCAGATAGCCGGCCGCCCGGTCAGTGTCGTGGTTGGCGATGAAGGGCACGATCATCGCATCCTCCCGGATGGCGTGGATGCGGTCCAGATAGCTGTCCACGTAAGAAGTGTAGGCGCTGACTTTGCCGTGCTGGGCCGTGGCGGCGATCAGGCCGCTTGTCTGGGAGGTGGTGAAGTCAAAGCAGTTCGTGGCGCTGTAGTATGCATCGGTCACTGCGTCGGCGTCCCAGACCTCGGCCACGGTGTAGATGTCCGGCTTGAGGGCCTTCAATTCGGCCAGATACCAGTCCCAGAACTCGACGCTGCGGGCATTGTCCCCAAAATAGACGTATTTGGCGGCGTCGAAGCGGAAGCCGTCCACGCCCATGTCGAGATAGAAGCGCGCCACGTTCAGCAGCTCCTGCCGGACCGCTTCGTTGTCAAAGTTCAGCTCCGGCATGCTGTCCGAGAAGTTGCACTCGTAGAAATCCTTCGTCTTGCCGATCTGCCGGTAGCCGGCGGGGGCCTTGCTGTCCCGCTCCAGCGTGACATAGCTGTAGAAATCATACCAGCGGTTTTCATCGTTGCCGGTCAGATGGGCGGAGTAAAAGCGGCTGAACCATTCACACTGGTCGCCGGTATGATTGAGGGGCAGATCCAGAATGAGCTTCACGCCGCGCTCGTGGCAGGCGTCGATCAGCGTCTGCAGATCCCCCAGCGTGCCGAACTGCGGGTCGATGGCGTAATAGTCGGTCACGTCGTACTTGTGGTAGGAGGGGGAGGCAAAGATGGGTGTGAGCCAGATGCCCTCGATGCCGAGGCTCAGGCCGGAGGCCGGGTCTCCGTCGTTCAAGTAGTCCAGCCGGTTCAAAACGCCATTCAGATCGCCCACGCCGTCCCCGTCCGAGTCGGAGAAGGAGCCGGTGAAGATCTCATAGAAGACGCGGTAGTTGTCATCCGGCGCCTCGAACACGAGACCCGTGGTGTCGAGTGCTTTCTCCGCACTCCCCTCGGCAGAGGCGCTGCCGGGCAGAAGCGTGACGAAGAGCAGTGTACAGAGCAGGATTGCCAGAAAACGACGCATATCAGACCCTCCTTGCTGTTATTTGGCGGTTTGTATATAGAAATTGTAAACGCCCGGAAGAAACTTGTCAAGAAAAGCCGGCCGGGGTATAATGAAGAAAAAGACAGCAGACCGCCGCTTTGGCGATGTATTGGAGAAACATGGAAAAGATGACGCCGATTTACAGCCCGGAGGACCTCCGGCGGCTGGAACAAAAGAGAACCGTCAGCGCGGCCCTGTGCTGGATCCTGGGCCTTGGGGGCTTTGCCGCCTGCGTGACGCTCTGCGCCCTGGCGAACACGCGAAACGCCCAGCGGATGGAGCTTCTCTGCATCGCAGTCTGGGTGCTCGCGGGCTGGGTGGTGCTGTATCTGCGCCGTTTTGCGGTGCAGGAGACGCGGCTGGAGCTGCAGCACGCGAGGATGCTCCTGCAGGGGGAGGCGGAGACCGTGCATGGTCGCGTGACCGTGACGAAGGAGCGGCTCCGCATCATAAACAGCATCCGCATCACCATGGTGGAGCTGGAAAACGAGGGCGGCAAGCGCCGCCTTAAGGTCTGTACGTCCCGGGAGAAGAAGCTGAAGGCCGCCGGGGAGGAGCTGACGCTGTATCTGGTGAACGGCTATATCGCGGGGTATGGGCCTGTAGGGGAGGGGCTTGCCCCTCCCGTGAATGCCACAGAGCGGAACCGGGAGAACTGAGCTTATGAGAGTGCTGAAAAATATCCTCTCCCAGCTGCATGTGTACCTCGTGTGGCTGATCCTTGGCGCGGTGGGCTGGGGCTTCATCTTCGGCATCGTGACCGATGCGCCGGCGGAGAAGAAGCTGGTGCTCTTTGCCGAGGTGGAGAGCATCCGCGACCGGGAGCTGGCCGTCCGGCTGGAGGAGAACAAACCCCGGGGCATCCGCCTGGTGCAGGTCCACAGCTTCGACTATGTGATGTTCGACGAGGCGGGGCTTTTAAACGCCGACCTCTACATCGTCCCCGCCGGGAGCGTGGAGACCTATCGGGATTCCTTCCTGCCGCTGGATGCGGATAAGCTGCCGCCGGACACGCCGGAGCTTCTGGAGCTGGAGGGCGGAGCCTGCGGCATCCGCGTCTGGGACGGGGAGCAGGGCTGCGCGGCCTCGTACATCGATTACGGGGAAGGGGAGTACTACCTCTTTCTCGGCGCAAACTCCCTCCACGCCGGGGAGACGGATGATGCTGCCTACTGGCTGATCGAGGCGTTCTTGAAACTGGAATGAGGAGGACAACCATGAAACAGATGCTGAGTTTTGCCCTGATCCTGCTGCTGCTCTTTGCCCTTGCGCCGATGGGCGCCTGCGCCGACGGCGCGGTGACGAGCGAGAGCCTTTACGTCAAGCCCGTCGATCTCCCGGAGGACTTCATCCTGGGCGTGGACGCCTCTTCGGTCATTGCTGAGGAGCAGAGCGGCGTCAAATACTACAATTTCGCCGACGAGGAGCAGGACGTGTTCCAGACCCTCGCGGAAAACGGCGTGACCCACATCCGGGTGCGCGTCTGGAATCACCCCTATGACAAAAACGGCAACGGCTACGGCGGCGGCAACAACGACATCGAAAAGGCCGTGGAGATCGGCAAACGCGCCACCGCGGCCGGCATGAAGCTGATCGTGGACTTCCACTATTCCGATTTCTGGGCGGACCCGGGCAAGCAGATGGTGCCCCTGGCCTGGAAGGACCTGGAGATCGAGGAGAAGACCGAGGCCGTCTATCAGTACACCCTGGACTGCCTGAACCTGCTGAAAGACGCGGGCGTGGACGTCGGCATGGTACAGACCGGCAACGAGACCAACGGCGCCCTCTGCGGCGAGAAGATCTGGTTCAACATCCAGTATCTGATGCAGGCCGGGGCGAAGGCGACCCGCGAGGTCTATCCCGAGGCGCTGGTGGCCGTGCACTTTGCCAATCCCGAGTCCGGCGCCTATGCCACTTACGCCAAGAAGCTGGACTACTATTCCGTGGACTATGACGTGTTTGCCTCCTCCTACTACCCCTACTGGCACGGGACGCTGGAGAACCTGCAGACGGTGCTCACGGAGATCGCGGAGACCTACGGCAAGAAGGTCATGGTCATGGAGACCTCCTACGCCTATACCCCCGAGGATACGGACTTTAACGGCAACACCATCGGCGAGGGCAGCCTCGTCGTCAAAAACTACCCCTACACCGTGCAGGGCCAGGCCAATTCGGTGCGCGACGTGATCGAGACCGTGGCGAACACCCCGAACGGCATCGGCGTCTGCTACTGGGAGGGCACCTGGATCAGCGTGGGCGGCAGCTCCTGGGAGGAAAACCATGCGCTCTGGGAGCAGTACGGCTCCGGCTGGGCCTCCAGCTACGCCGCCTCCTACGACCCCAACGACGCGGGCAAGTACTACGGCGGCTGCGCCGTGGACAACCAGGCCCTCTTTGACGCCGCAGGGCATCCCCTGGAGTCCCTGAAGCTCTTCTCACTGGTGCGGCAGGGGAATGAGGTGGAGCTGCGGCCCGACGCCATTGAGGACAGTTTCCTGACCGTGGACTTAAACGGTGAGATTCAGCTGCCGGAGACCGTGAACGCGGTCATGAACGACGACAGCCGTGCCGCCGTCCCGGTTACCTGGGACGTGAGCGAGGACGAGCTTGCCGCCATGTACGCAAACGGCCCGGCCCGCTATGAGATCCGGGGTGAGGCGGGCGGCCTGCCCGCACTCTGCACCGTGAACATGGTGGAGTTTAACTTCCTCGTCAATCCCGATTTTGAGACCGGCGATCTCACCGGCTGGACCGTGACGGACCTGGCCGGGGCGGATGAGCTCTACGTGGAAGACAAGAGCACCGACTCCCTGGACGGCCACTGGCACATGCACTTCTGGAGCGCGAAGCGGGACAGCGTGGAGTTTACGCTGGAGCAGAGCGTGACGGACTTGAAGAGCGGGAGCTACAAGTTCGCCGTCTCCATCATGGGCGGCGACGCGGGCGAGCAGGAGGTCTATGCCTACGCAAAAGTGGACGGCGAGCTGGTGGGCACGGCGCCCATGACGATCACCTCCTACGGCAATTGGGACACGGGCCTTGTGGAGGGCATCGACTATGCCGAGGGCCAGACCCTGACCGTGGGCGTATACGTCAAATGCGCGGGCGACGGCAACGGCGCCTGGGGCAAGATCGACGGCGCCATGCTCAACTCGGTGAAATAGGTTTGAGCGTTGAGTTTCAAGTTTTGAGGAGAAGCGGTTCTCAAAACGCATGACTCAAAACCGCAAAGGGGGATGCGTTTATCGCATCCCCCTTTCCTTCTGTCAAGAGGCGTTTTTCCACAAAAAAATTGAATTATTTTCGGTAAAAACGCCAAGCGCCCGTCGGTGGACAAGGAAAAGCACAGGTAGTATAATGTATTCGTTAAAGAATCTGTAACATTTACAGAAAAAGCCATTCCTGTTGTTCCATGGCTCTGCCATTGAAATAATTATTTTAGGAGGAACCAATATGAAAAAAATCCTGTCCCTGACCCTGGTCCTGGTCATGGTCTTCGCGCTGGTCGCGGGCAGCACCGCTTCCGCCGACAGCCAGCTGGCCGGTACCTATGACATCACTGTCTGGGTCGCTGACGCCATCGTGGATCTGACCAAGCAGCAGATCGACGACTTCAACGCCACCAACACCGACGGCATCACCTTCAACGCCACGGTCGAAGCCGTCGGCGAGGGCGACGCCGCTACCCAGATGATCACCGACGTGGAAGCCGGCGGCGACATTTTCTGCTTCGCGCAGGATCAGTTTGCCCGCCTGGTGCAGGCCGGTGCACTGGCCAAGCTGGGCGTGAAGGCCGCTGAGACTGTCCGCGCCGCCAACGACGCCGGCGTCGTGGCCGCCGCCTCCATGGGCGACGAGCTCTTTGCCTACCCCCTGACCTCCGACAACGGCTACTTCATGTACTACGACAAGTCCGTCATCCCCGAGGAAGACATCGGCTCCCTCGAAAAGCTGATCGAGGACTGCGAGGCCGCCGGCAAGTACTTCGCCATGGAGAATGAGACTTCCGCCTGGTACATTGCCTCCTGGTTCTTCGGCACCGGCTGTGTCTCCGAGTGGGAGACCGACTCCGACGGCTCCTTCATCTCCATCCATGACACCTTCAACAGCGACAAGGGTCTGATTGCTGCCAAGGGCATGAAGAAGCTGCTCGACTCCAAGTACTACCTGAGCTCCTCCGACGGCGCCGGCTTCGACTCCGGCTGCGCTGTCGTCGTCACCGGCACCTGGGCTTACGAGACCGTCGCCGGCATCCTGGGTGACAATCTGGGCGCCGCCGCTCTGCCCTCCTTCGAGGTGGACGGCCAGACCTACCACATGGGCTCCTTCAACGGCTGCAAGCTGATGGGCGTCAAGCCCCAGACCGACGCTGTCCGTGCCGCCGCTCTGCACAAGCTGGCTCAGTACCTGACCGGCGAGGAGGGCCAGATGGAGCGCTTCAACGCCGTCAAGTGGGGCCCCGCCAACCTGGCTGACCAGGCCAACCCCGATGTTCAGGCCAACGTCGCTCTGGCTGCTCTGTTTGAGCAGAACCAGTACTCCGTGCCCCAGGGCCAGATCCACGGCTCCTGGTGGGATATCGCCAAGGTCATCGGCACTGACGTGAAGGAGGCCAAGGACGAGGCCGGCCTGCAGAAGGCTCTTGACAACTACACCGCCGCTATCTCCGCTGTGTTCAACATGACTGACGACGAGAAGAACGCCTGGTCCGTCATCGGCTCCATCTGCGGCACCAACTGGGATACCGACTTTGCCATGAGCGAGGTGGAGGCCGGTGTGTTCCAGTCCGAAGTCCTTGAGCTGAAGGCCGGCGACGAGCTGAAGTGCCGCCAGGGCGCCAGCTGGGATGTGAACTTCCCTGCCGACAACGTGGTCGTTGAGGCCGACGGCAATTACATCGTGCAGCTGACCTTCGACGGCGAGAACGGCACCGTTGAGCTGCTGGCTCAGTAATCCTACAAAAGCTGAATATCGCTTCCAAAGTGAATAGTTAAATTCCTTTGGCTGCACCCGTGTAAGTACTTGGTTGGAGTCAATTCCCGGCTCCAACCAAGTTTTTATCAAGAGGAAAAAGGGGAAATGTTATGAAAAGATACAGTGATTTGGAGTTTCTGCGCCTGTCAAAGGGCCAGAAGTTCCTGTATAAAGTGACTTCCTTTTTCGCTTCCATCCCCAGCGCCATCGGGAACTTCTTCCTGATGATCGGGCGCTTCTTCAAAAATCTTTTCGTCGGCATTTGGAACGAGCTTTCCGACATCGTGACGACCTTCGTCCGGGGTGACTGGAAAACCAAGCTCTCCTATGTGGTGATGGGCTTCGGCAGCATCGCCCGCGGTCAGGTGCTGCGCGGCCTGCTCTTTCTGCTGATGGAGGTCGTGTTCATCTTCTACATGGTCACCGCCGGCGGCCACTGGATGAGCATGCTGCCCTCTCTGGGCCTGGTCGGCCCTCATGAGGAGTATAACGAGATCCTGGACGCCTACACCATGACCTACGGCGACAACTCCTTCAAGATCCTGCTCTACGGCGTGCTGACGATCTTCTTCATCGTCGCGTTCCTCTACACCTGGCGCCTCAACGTGAAGCAGAACAAGATCGCCGAGGAGTATCTCAAGTCCGGCCGCCGTCTCAAGACCGGCGGGGACGACCTCAGGTCTCTGGTGGACGAGCAGTTCTACAAGACTCTGCTGGCCCTGCCGCTGACCGGTATCCTGGTCTTCACGGTGATGCCAATCGTCTTCATGATCCTGGTCGCCTTCACAAACTATGACGGCACCCACGACGGCTACAACAACGCCCTCTTCGGCTGGCAGGGGCTCAGTAACTTCCGCACCCTGCTCACCTGGTCGGGCAGCGGCGTCAACTACTCCGCCACCTTCGGCGAGATTTTGACCTGGACGCTGATCTGGGCCTTTTTCGCCACCTTCACCAACTACTTCCTGGGCATGTTCGTGGCCATGATGATCAACAAGAAGGGCATCAAGCTCAAAAAAGTCTGGCGTACCATCCTGGTCATGACCATCGCCATCCCGCAGTTTATCTCCCTGCTGTACGTCTCCAAAATGTTCGCCAAAAACGGCATCGTCAACGGCTTCCTGCTGGATATGGGCTGGATCAAGCAGGCCATCGACTTCTGGGGCAGCACCGCCCACCACGGGCTCCTGCCGCGAGTCATGGTCATCGTCATCAACATCTGGATCGGCATTCCCTACCTGATGCTGATTGCCACCGGTATTCTGATGAATATCCCGGCCGACCTGTACGAGTCCTCCCGCATTGACGGCGCCAACGCCTGGCAGCAGTACACCAAGATCACCCTGCCCTATATGCTATTCATCACCGGCCCGTACCTGCTTACCAGCTTTACGAGCAACATGAACAACTTCAACGTCATCTTCCTGCTCACGGGCGGCGCGCCGACCAATGCGGCGGCCTCCGGCGCGGCGGGCTCGGTGGGCTTTACGGACCTGCTGATCACCTGGCTCTTCAAGATCACCACCGGCGCCGAGGCCCTGTACTATCTGGCCTCCGTGGTCGGCATCATGGTCTTCGTGGTGGTCGCGCTCATTACGCTGGTGGTCTACAATGTGCTGCCCTCGATCAAGAATGAGGAGGATTTCCAGTAATGAATGACACACTTGAAAAGCGGAGCATGGGCCTGAAGGCCAGCGCCCGCATCTCGAACACCATTATTTACATCCTGCTCATCGTGATGAGTGTGATCTGGCTGATCCCCTTCATCTGCATCGTGCTGCAGTCCTTTCGTGTGGAATCCACCTGGCAGGTGGGCTATGTGGTCCCCCAGAAATGGGGCTGGGACAATTACATCGCTCTCTGGAATTCGGACTTCAAGCGCTGGTATCTCAACACCTTCGTCATCGCGCTCGTCGTCTCGGTACTGCAGACGATCATCGTCCTGTGCATGAGCTATACGCTCTCCCGCTTCCGCTTCAAGATGCGTGACGGGCTGATGCGCTTCATGCTGGTCCTGGGCCTCTTCCCCGGCATGCTGACCATGATCATCCTCTACCGCGTGCTCAAGGACCTGGGTCTGACCCAGGCCAACGCCGTGCCCGGCCTGATCCTGGTGTACGTGGCATCCTCCGGCATGGGCTACTATGTGTCCAAGGGCTTCTTTGACACGATCCCCAAATCCCTGGACGAGGCGGCCCGTGTGGACGGCGCGACCCGCGCCCAGGTACTGACCCGGATCATCCTGCCCCTGGCAAAGCCCATCGTCATCTACACGATCCTGACCGCTTTCATGGCCCCCTGGGGCGACTTCGTGTTCGCCAAGTACATTTCCTTCGGCACCTCCGCGGGCATGAACGCGGCCGTCGGTATGTACGGCTGGCTGCAGCTGGACCAGATCGGCCAGAAGTACACCATGTTCTGTGCCGGCGGCGTGATCGTCGCGATCCCGGTGACGATCCTGTTCATGTGCCTGCAGAAGTATTACGTCGAGGGCGTGACCGGCGGCGCCGTCAAAGGCTAACGCCTTCAATTGCAAAACGATGTTTTGCAATTGAGAAACTCCTTCTTATCGCACGCGGCGATGCGTGATGCGCCGCGTTTGGTCGGAAGGAGGGCTCACATGGTTCGCCTCAGAGTGTTTTTGCCGCGGCAGAGCTGCGCCAAAAACGATTGAAAAAACCTTCGGGGCGCACGCGTGAGCCGCCGTGTTCTCTCTTGCAGGACGAAAAAGGCTGAAAAAAGGAGATAACAGTATGGCTAGTGTTAAACTGACGAAAGTCCAAAAAATATACGACAACAAGGTCGTCGCCGTGCACGACTTTGATCTGGACATCAAGGACAAGGAATTTATCGTCTTTGTCGGCCCCTCCGGCTGCGGCAAATCCACCACCCTGCGTATGATCGCGGGCCTGGAGGAGATCTCCGGCGGCACCGTGGAGATCGACGGCGAGGTCGTCAACGACCTGCAGCCCAAGGACCGCGGCATCGCCATGGTCTTCCAGAACTACGCGCTCTATCCCCACATGACCGTGTATGACAACATCGCCTTCTCCCTGCGCCTGCAGAAGGTGCCGGAGGACGTGATCTTCGAGAAGGTCACCAACGCGGCGGAGATCCTGGGCATCACCGATTATCTGATGCGCAAGCCCCGCGCTCTTTCCGGCGGCCAGCGCCAGCGCGTGGCCATCGGCCGCGCCATGGTGCGCAACTCCAAGGTCTTCCTGATGGACGAGCCGCTGAGTAACCTGGACGCGAAGCTGAGAAACCAGATGCGCGCAGAGATCATCCTCCTGCGCCAGAAGCTGGACACCACCTTCATCTACGTTACCCATGACCAGACCGAGGCCATGACCCTGGGCGACCGCATCGTGATCATGAAGGACGGCTTCATCCAGCAGGTCGGCACCCCCACCGAGGTGTTCGAGATGCCGAAGAACCTGTTCGTGGCCGAGTTCATCGGCGCGCCGAAGATGAACATCATGCGCACCGAGCTCGTCAAGGAGGGCGGCAAGTACTTCGTCAAGCCCTTCGGCGCTAAGATCGAAGTGGACGGCGAGAAGGGCGCGGCCTTGGCCGCGAAGGATGTGAAGCCCGGTACGATCGACCTGGGCGTGCGGCCTGAGCATATCGTCCTGGCCAGGGACGGCAAGGGCATCCCCTGCGTCCTGGAGGTCAACGAGATGATGGGCAGCGAGCTGCACCTGCATGTCTACACCGAGGACGGCACCCGCCTGATCGTGCGCATCCCGACCATCGACCTGACGGCCGAGGAGCGCAAGGAGCTGGTGCAGGGCAAGAAGCTGAACATCACCTTCGAGGGCAAGGTCATGCACTTCTTCGATCCCGAGAGCAGCGAGAACCTGCTCAACTGA
>Ga0310697_10000327_pt1 | contig 67679 bp, 47 predicted proteins | sample 172DNAGHGlowgp2_FD_203883 | JGI IMG/M metagenome (GOLD analysis project Ga0310697, IMG submission 203883) | Sheep rumen microbial communities from Palmerston North, Manawatu-Wanganui, New Zealand - 1728 DNA GHGlow gp2 (v2) (version 2) | ecosystem: Host-associated > Mammals > Digestive system >...
ATACGACACATCCAACGATGTTAACTTATTTGCTTCACAATTCAGGAATTCCAGCTTAACATTCTTCGTCACATCCAAGGATGTCAGCTGATTCTCAGAACAACTCAGATTCTGCAGTGCAGTATTCTTTGACACATCCAACGATGTTAACTTATTTGCTTCACAATTCAGGAATTCCAGCTTAACATTCTTCGTCACATCCAAGGATGTCAGCTGATTCTCAGAACAACTCAGATTCTGCAGCGCTGTATTATTCGACACATCCAGGGATGTCAGCTGATTGACATTGCAATATAGTCCCACTAAAGCCGTGTTCAGCGACACGTCCAAAGACGTCAGTTGATTGCTAGAGCATTCCAATGTCGTCAGCGCAGTAAAGAACTCTATACCTTTTAATACACTGATACCTTTTTGGTGAACGTCGATTTCTGTAACCGCCTGTATCTCTTCCTCCGTCAGCACACCGTCCTGACCGTAGTCCTGTCTGAGCAGCCAAGCGCGGAAGTTATCGTCGGGGAAGTTGGTGGCATCGATGGCGATGCCGGCTGGAGGCTCTTCATCTGACATCTCTACCCAACCATGACCATATTGGTATTGGAATACCTTCCAACCCTTTGCGTTGGCAGCAGCCACCTGCGCTGGAGTGATCTTATTGCCCTCTCCCGATTCCAAAGGATTCATTGCATTCAGACGCCCAGAATCCACGGTAGGTAATGAGGAAATCAATTCGTCCATCGCGCTATCCTTTATCTGATTGACAGAACAATACACCCGCTTCAGTGCATCATTATTCGTCAAGTCCAAGGATGTCAGTCGATTGCTACTGCAGTTTAGAAACGTTAGGTTTGTAAACAGCTCTATGCCTGTGAGGTTTGCGATTTCTTTTTCTGAAACATTAATCCCTGTTATCCCTGCAATCTCTTCCTCCGTCAGCAGCGCATCCTGTCCATAGTCCTGACTGAGTAGCCAAGCCCGGAAGTTCTCGTCGGGGAAGTTGGTGGCATCGATGGCGATGCCGGTTGGAGCCACCTCACCTGACATCTCAACCCATTCACGTGTTTCAGCATCTATTTGGAATACCTTCCAGCCCTTTGCGTTGGCAGCAGCCACCTGCGCTGGAGTAATCTCATTGCCTTCTCCCCATTCCGGGAGTCCAATAGCATACAGCCTCCCAGATGCTATGGTAGGTAATGAGGAAATCAATTCGTCCATCCCAGTTCCGCTAATCTGATTGCAAGTGCAATCCAGCCGCGTCAATGCAACATTATTCGTCAGGTCCAAGGACGTCAGCTGGTTGTGAGAGCAATATAGCTCTTGCAACGCGACATTATTCGACACGTCCAGGGATGTCAGTTGGTTATTATAACACTCCAGATATGTCAGCGCAACATTCTTCGATACGTCCAAGGATGTCAGTTGATTGTAGCAGCAGCTCAGTGCCCCCAGCTCAACGTTATTCGAAACGTCCAAGGATGTCAGCTGATTCTTAGAACAATTCAGATACTGCAGCGCTGTATTCTTCGTTACATCCAAGGATGTCAGTTGATTGTTATTGCAATACAGAGACACCAAGTTTGTAAACAGCTCTATACCTGTGAGGTCTGCAATTCCTCTTCCTGAAACAATTTCTACAGTTCTCCCCTCAATCTCTTCCTCCGTCAGCAGCGCATCCTGTCCGTAGTCCTGACTGAGCAGATAGTTTCGGAAGTTCTCGTCGGGGAAGTTGGTGGCGTCGATGGGGATGCCGGCAGAGGGGACGGCAATGTTGAAGGAGAGGTCATCCCATTTGTATTGGTCGCCGGACACTTCCGTGATGACCTGTGATGCTATCGTTGCCACCTTCGTGCCGCCAGTGATATCTTGGGCTGCGGCAAGCGTGACATACACCAGGGCACCTTCGGCGTCGTAGAACTCGGCATTGCTCATCGAGAAGGAGATGAAGCGATAGGTGTTGTTGCCGACTTCGGACACATTGAGCGTCTGGTCGTCGATACGGTCCGCATTAAGGCTTGCGATGAGCTTGTTGCGGGCGTTCTTGGCAATGGTGATACCTTCCGGCAGCACCAGGTCGAACTGGAACGCCGTATAGGTTTTGTCGGGATTAATCAACTCGATGGCTATCTCCTGAGTGGCGCCGGCGTTCAGGGTGATGTCATTCACTTTGAGGTTGTCGGCGAATGCCCTGCCCACGAAAGTGAGTAGGACAAGCATGGCTAAAAATTTGATACGTTTCATTTTACAATATGTTTTTTACCGTTAATAATATATATACCTTTGCGTAGGGTCTGTGCCTGATGCTCCACCTTGTAACCGCTGACGGAGTAGATGGTGTCAGCCTGACGACCATCGATGTCGGCGATCTGAGTGGCATTGCTGGACAGCGGTGCGAAGCGTACTTCGTTCATCTGGCTCGTCACGAAGATGATATTGTCGATCAGTATGTTGCCCGGCTTGTTCATCATCAGGTTGATGAACTCTCCGCTGTCGCCGCTGAACGTGCTGTTGTCCGTCGAATATACGATGACCCTATAGACGTTGGGTGCAATCTCCGTGTATGCCGTCAGGTGTCCGTTGCAACGTGCGCTGTTGAGGACGATGTCGTTGATGCATCGGTTGCCGTCGAGATGCACGTCGAACTGTGCGGCCACGAACTCGTGGCTGTTGTCTAAGCTGAGTGCATACGTCTGATGGCTGCTGTCGATGAGGTTGAGCTGGTCTTCGCCCTCTTCCTCAGCGATGTCGATGGGATAGAGGCTGCGGACATGCGAAGCGTCGGCCGAGAGTATGATGCTCACCACCTTGACGATATCCGTGACATTCACCTCGCTGTCGCCGTTGAGGTCTGATGCAGCGAGAACGAAGCGCTGCGAAGGTTTCTGCAGGATGTAGTTGACGATCTCCACGATGTCGGACACATTGACTTCGCCGTCGCCGTTGGCATCGCCCATGATGACATCCGTATCAAATGCCGTGATCTCAAACCTATCTTCATACTGCCCCCAGCTTCCTGCGTCAACAAAGTAAACGGGGAAGAAATGGAATGTACTTGTTTCGGGATCGTAGTAGGAATGTTCAGAATAAGATCCGAAATTGCTCCCCTCGATAATGGACATTGGGCCGTAGCTCGGATGCTCATAGCCTATAAGCTGCTTGCGAACAACGCACTTGTTGGTGGTGCGGTTCCAGATGAACTCGAAGTCGTTGCCAAAGAGCCAATCCTTGATCTTGAAGCATTCGGGATTGTCTTCGCGGACATAGAGTTCTAAGCCAGAGAATGGATTACTTTCATCATAGAAGAAGTTATTGTAGCAGGTTCCCGTAGCCATCTTCACCCATGAGTATTCAATCTCTTCACCTACAATCTCTTCCCAATCACCTGCTTCAGCATCATATTGGAATACTTTCCATCCCCTTGAATTGGCGGCAGCCACCTGCGCTGGAGTAATCTCATTGCCCTCGCCCCATTCTGGAGAATCCATTGCATACAGATTCCTAAAATCTACGGTCGGTAATGAGGAAACTAATCCATCCATGCCAGTTTCCTTAATCTGATTGCCATAGCAATACAGCGTCGTCAAATCATCATTATTCGTCAGGTCCAAGGACGTTAGCTGATTGGAATTGCAACCCAGACTCTGCAGCGCTGTATTCTTCGACAAATCCAAGGATGTCAGCTGATTGTGACCACAATACAGCCCCGTCAATTCAACATTCTTTGTCAGATCCAAGGACATCAGCTGATTGAGGTTGCAATCCAGCACCGTCAATGCAACATTATTCGACACGTCCAAGGATGTCAGCTGATTGTTATAGCAATACAGCTGTTGCAGCTCGACATTGTTGGTTACGTCCAAGGACGTCAGCTGATTGTTAAAGCAATACAGCTGTTGCACCGCGACATTGTTTGTCACATCCAAGGATGTCAGCTGATTGTTATAGCAATACAGCTGTTGCAGCTCGACATTGTTGGTTACGTCCAAAGACGTCAGCTGATTGTTATCGCAATACAGCCCTTGCACCGCGACATTGTTTGTCACATCCAAGGATGTCAGCTGATTCTCAGAACAACTCAGATTCTGCAGCGCTGTATTCTTCGATACGTCCAAGTACGTCAGTTGATTGCTAGAGCATTGCAATACCTGTAGCGTTGTATTCTTCGACACGTCCAAAGACGTCAGCTGATCGTTATAGCAATACAGCCATTGCAGCGCGACATTGTTTGTCACATCCAAAGACGTCAGCTGATTCACTGAACAATTCAGCGACTGCAGCGCTGTATTCTTCGATACGTCCAAGTACGTCAGTTGATTGCTAGAGCATTCCAATGCCTGTAGCGTTGTATTCTTCGACACATCCAAGGACGTCAGTTGATTTTTATAGCAACTCAGATATATCAATGCAACATCCTTCGACACATCCAAAGACGTCAGTTGATTGTTATTACACCATAGATATGTCACGTTCGTAAACAGTTCTATGCCAGTGAGGTCTGCGATTCCTTTTCCTCCAACATTAATATTCGTAATCCCTTCAATCTCTTCCTGCGTCAGCACACCATCCTGACCATAGTCCTGAGCCAAGATCCAGTTTCGGAAGTTCTCGTCGGGGAAGTTGGTAGCATCAATGGCGATGTCGGTTGAAGGCTCCTCTCCTTCCATCTCAACGATGTTCTGGAACTTATTCCATCCTTCGGTGGCTTCGTATAGTGCCTTTGTGCCAACGGGGACGTAAAGGGTGGCAGAGGTGAATGTGGCATTATCTTGCAAATAGAAGGCATCCTCCGGGATTGCAAACGGTGTCTTTATCTGAGAAATCACTATCTCCAATTGTTCGTTGCCCCAGAAAGCATTATTACCTATGAAAGTAACATTAGTAGGAATCGTTAATGTCGTTATGGCTGTACGTGCGATTGAATACCTTTCGATTCTTGTTACACTATCAGGAATATTAACTTCCTTCAGGTTATAGCACCAGGCAAACAAATATGCCTGAATAACATTTAAGCCTTCAGGCAACTGTATTGAAGTCAGGTTTGTGCTCGCAAAGGCGTTAGACCCGATAGAAGTAATAGAAGCCGGAATAGTGACGCTTGCTAAATTGGGGCAACCATAAAAAGCGTCGTCGTTTATAGAGGTTACACCGTCAGGAATGGTATAGTGACTTCCTTTTGCATTAGGATAGACCATCAATGTCTTTAGGTCCTTACTGAAAAGTATTCCATCAACGGAAGTGAGCTCTTCATTGCGCTCATCAACTAATATCTCTACCAGATTTGTGCAATGGTTAAGGAATGGGTTACCATAGAGATGAGCTCCTTTAGGAAGTGTAATTGAAATTAATGAATTGCAATGTTGGATAATTCCACTTACCAATGCTATATTCTCATTTTCACCGAACTGTACATCAGTTAGCTTTCCACAACCGGCAAAGGATACCTGATCAATAAAGGTTACATTTTGGGGAATATGAATAGAAGTCAGTTCCGCACAATTGTGAAAGCACTCAAACTGTATTTCACGAATCCCTGTGAAGTACTGGAGTTCATCGAAAGAGGTTATCTCTCGGTTCTCTTTGAACACTTCTCCCAAATCAGTCACCGCGGCAGCTTCGCCATAGCTAAGCTCGCCATCACCGTTGGTGTCCCAGTTCTCTACGCAGATGGCCTTGACTTTGGCATCGGCGAACTGAATAACATCGTTCTCTTTTTCACTTCTCACAAGTGTGAGATGGAAATCGTCGGCGACGAACCAGCGTGCAGCCATCGGGGTAACGGCGTTCTTCACGCCAATGCGGATTGTACCGTCTGTCACTAAGATCTCGTCTGTGGTGTACGATTTGAGAGTAGTTCCGTCTTCTTCCACTAACGTGATGACCTCATTGGCGCCGCTGGCAGCATATAAGCCGGATGATGGGGCGAACTCGGTATAGTCACCACCTTCGTCGTTCAGCGAGTTGTACATCGAAGCTGACACTCGGTAGTAGCCATTGGGCAGCCCTGAGATGATCTGATAATAGTCAAACGAGCCGTCTTCGCGACTATAGGCATTGCCTGCCCAATACTCAAATTTGTCGTTATTAAGCATGGGGCCGTTGCCACCGTAAGGCCTGTCGCACGTCCAGCCGTCGGAGCCATTGACGTGTGGGTTGATGATGGCCATCGTAAAATCTGAATTGTCTGCTTTCTGGCTCTTCACCAACGGAATGACGGCTTCCTCCACAAAAGCTATCGAGCCTGCGAAGTCGTTCACGGTGCCTGCATTGTAGGCATTCAGGAAATCCGCTATCGCATTGTCGTATGTAGCGAGAATATTAGCGTCGGCCTGACCTTCGACATTGCTTCTGATGGTAGCTGCATTCTCCAAGGCAGCTGTGAGATCAGCATAGTCGGCGATGGATTTCCGGGCATCATTGATGGCGTTGGTCAACGTGGCAATTGCTTCCGTGACCTCTGCACTGAGGTTGAACGAGCTCTCGGGGACGATGGCATCGCTCAAGGCCTGTGCCTCGGCAGCACCCATCTTGCCGGTGAGAGCATTGGCCTCTGCCACCTTAGCGCGATAGTCCTCAAGATAGTTCTCAAGGCTGTACTTGTACAATTTCACGGGTCCGAGGATACACCACGAGCAATAGGTGTCGATATATCCACGGAAGCCCAACGTGATTTCCTGCTCGGTTGTCAGGGAGAAGTCGAACGCATTGGAGAAATCACCCTGCGAGAAAGCGTTGGCGGCACGTAGCAGATCGGATGCGCCGACATACTTGCCAGTACGGCCACTCACATCGGCTTGTTCCTGGGCGGTCAGGCCATAGACATACTGCTGCTTGTCGCCTGCAAAGATATAAGCCTTGGTGTTGGTGCCGTTGCCGTTGCCTTCGCGGTAGAAAGCACTCACGGCAATACGGTAGTCACCGGCAGGCAGCGTAATGGTCTGCGTAAAATGGAAATCCCTTGCGTAGCCGATATCAGCACCCGGATTTGCGCCCCAGGTGTGATAGAACTCTACGACGGGCACGTCAGCCCCTGTGTTCCAGTCGGTGTAGAAGTCGTAGTCCCAACCTTCGCCGAACGACGAGAGGTCTGCATTCTGTAGATACTGATCGGTTATGTCTTCTTGCGCCATGATGGTAAATGGTACAAGCAAGAAGAACATAAGCGACAGGAAATGCCTTAAGTTCTTCATAATAGATGTGTTAATTAAGAAATGATACATAATTAATTTTGGTTTAGGAATAGATGCAAAGTCGGCACAAAAAAAGCGTGAGTTCGAACCTGTCGCCCGTCTCACACTTGGAGGCCTTCGCATTGCCCAGCTGGTCGAAACGAGCAACGCGAAGCCCACGCCGAATATGCCTATGGAGAGTCCTTCATATACCATATTATATAATAGTACAATCGGACACGCTTATTGCATATCCCATGGACATTCACCGTTGCTTTGTCTTTGACCAGCGAAAGTTGCGAAGTTTCCAAGTGTCAAGAACAAAGCGTTTTGGTAAACGCCTTTTCCGTATGTCGTAACTCTTTCCCACCCATTTCCACAGCCACACATTAACAGGTTAACATATCAACTGTGAAATGCCCGCTTCAGCTGGCTTGGCCATCGCTGGTTATGCCACCCTCAGCCCGGCGTAGGCTGTCTTGGCGATAGTGCATTGTGAACACGTTCACGGGGCAAAATCAGCACAAAACATCAAGAGTCGGGGACAAAAGTAATGATTATTTGATAATTGACAATGGAAAAAGGATTTTTTTTCAAAAAAATGAGCAAAAAGCTTAATTTAGGGACATAAAGATGTATAGATGGTGTTGTCCCCAATCCATTTTTTCCCATCGATTTTATTTGCTAATGAATATTTTTGTTCTTCTCACCGCCTTCATCATTGTTTCGTCGCTGCCAGATGGCACGAAATGGGTTGGAGACAGCAAAAGAATGAAAAGATTTGCTGAATATTAGCGAATTGTCGAAAAAAAGTTGTACCTTTGCGCCCGCAAAAATGATGAGGGAGTCATCGTAGAGCGGTAAATAGCTCGTTGTGCAAATGGTAAATCGCCAATCATATAAGCGGTAAGTCGCAATTATTAAATCCTAATAGATATCAATGATCACAGTCTCCAACCTCGCCATTCAGTTTGGCAAACGCGTTCTGTATAAGGACGTTAACATGAAGTTCACCAATGGTAATATATACGGCGTCATCGGCGCCAACGGTGCTGGCAAGTCCACGCTGCTGAAAGCGATCAGCGGCGAACTGGAACCTAATAAGGGCACTATCGAGATGGGACCCGGGGAGCGCCTGAGCGTGCTGTCGCAGGATCACTTCCAATACGACGACCAGACCGTTCTGGACACGGTCATGATGGGCCACACCGTGCTGTGGGATATCATGCACGAGCGCGACGCTTTGTATATGAAGGAGGATTTCTCGGATGCCGACGGTATTCGCGTGGCTGAGTTGGAGGAGAAGTTTGCCGAGATGGGCGGCTACACGGCCGAGAGCGATGCCGGCGCGCTGCTCAGCGGCTTGGGTATCAAGGAGAAGAAGCACCAGATGCTGATGCGTGACCTCTCGGGTAAGGAGAAGGTACGCGTGATGCTGGCCAAGGCTTTGTTCGGCGAACCCGACAACCTGTTGCTCGACGAGCCTACCAACGACCTCGACCTCGACACGGTGCAATGGTTGGAGCAGTATCTGTCGGAGTTCGAGCACACGGTGCTGGTTGTCAGCCACGACCGCCACTTCCTCGACGCCGTTTGCACGCACACCGTAGATATCGACTTCGGCAAGGTGACGATGTTTGCCGGTAACTACTCGTTCTGGTACGAGAGCTCGCAACTGGCGCTGCGCCAGGCGCAGAACCAGAAGGCGAAGGCTGAGGAGAAGCGCAAGGAGCTGGAGGAATTCATCCGTCGTTTCTCGGCGAATGTGGCCAAGTCGAAGCAGACCACGTCGCGCAAGAAGATGTTGGAGAAGCTCAACGTGGACGAGATCCAGCCTTCGACGCGCAAATACCCCGGCATCATCTTCACCATGGACCGCGAGCCGGGCAACCAGATTCTCGAGGTGGAAGGTCTGAAGGCTACGGCCGAGGACGGCACGGTGCTCTTCGACAACGTATCCTTTAATATAGAAAAAGGTCAGAAGACTGTGTTCCTCAGCCACGACCCGCGTGCCATGACCGCCCTCTTCGAGATCATCAACGGCAACCGAGAGGCCGACGCCGGCACCTACAAATGGGGTTTGACCATCACCACGGCCTACCTGCCGTTGGACAATACCGAGTTCTTCAAGAGCGACAAGAACCTGGTCGATTGGCTGATGCAGTACGGCGAGGGCAACGAGGTGTTCATGAAGGGCTACCTCGGACGTATGCTCTTCTCGGGCGAGGAGGTGCTGAAGAAGGTCAACGTGCTGTCGGGTGGCGAACGTATGCGTTGCATGATAGCCCGTATGCAGCTGAAGAATGCCAACTGCCTCATCCTCGACACGCCGACCAACCACCTCGACCTCGAGAGCATTCAGGCTTTCAACAACAACCTGAAGCTCTTCAAGGGTAACATTATCTTCGCCTCGCACGACCATGAGTTCATCCAGACCGTGGCCAACCGCATCATCGAGCTCACGCCCAACGGCACCATCGACAAGCTGATGGAGTACGACGACTACATCTCCGACGACCGCATCAAGGAACTGAAAGCTAAGATGTACGGGGAAGTTGAAAGTTGAAAGTTGAAAGTTGAGAGTTGAAAGTTCGCAAGCTAAAGTTGAGAGATGAGATTTGGCACGTTGTTTGCTGGAAGAAAGGCAAACCAAAAACGTAAAATTATGTCAGAAGAATTAAAAGATAAGGAAGAAATCCTGAAGGACACAGAAGATCAGGAAACTCCGGAAACTCCGGAAACTCCGGAAAACCCGAATAGTTCGGAAACTCCCGAACCTGCCGCCGAGCCTACGCCCGAGGAGCTGCTCGCCTTGGCTAAGGCCGAGATTGAGGAGCTGAAGACGCAGGCGCTGTACAAGCAGGCCGAGTTCGAGAACTACCGCAAGCGTACGATCAAGGAAAAGGCGGATTTGATTCTAAACGGCTCTAAGTCAGCCGTTACGGCACTGCTGCCCATCGTCGATGACTTGGAACGTGCCCTGCCTTCGATGAAGAAGGCCGAGGACGTGGCTGCCGTGGCCGAGGGCGTGGAGCTGATCTATCAGAAGTTCCTCAAAGCGCTCGAAGGCCTGGGCGTCAAACAGATTGACACCGAAGGCAAGGACTTTGACGTGGATCTCCACGAAGCTGTGGCTCAGGTGCCGGGCGTGCCCGACGAACAGAAAGGACGCGTCATCGACTGCGTCGAAAAGGGCTATACCCTCAACGACCATGTCATCCGTCATGCCAAAGTGGCAGTGGGAATGTAAGGAAAGGAGGTAATTATGGCAGACCAGAAACGAGATTACTATGAGGTCCTTGGCGTCGCGAAGAATGCTACCGAGCAGGAGATCAAGGCGGCGTACAAGAAGATGGCCATCAAATATCACCCCGACCGTCAGGGCGACAAGTCGGAGGCTGAGAAGAAGGAAGCCGAAGCCAAGTTCAAGGAGGCGGCCGAGGCCTACGACGTGCTCCACGACCCGCAAAAGCGTCAGCGCTACGACCAGTTCGGCTTTGCCGGTGTAGGCGGCGCAGCAGGCGGCGGCTACCAGAACATGTCGATGGACGACATCTTCTCGCAGTTCGGCGATATCTTCTCCGATCTGTTCGGAGGAGGTGGCTCGTTCGGAGGTTTCAATCCCTTCGGCGGCGGCTTCGGCGGCGGACGCGGACAGCGAAAGCCGATGCACAAGGGCGGCGACCTGCGTTTGAAGGTGCGCCTCACACTTAAGGAATGTGCCACGGGCGTGACCAAGAAGTTTAAGGTGAAGAAAAAGGTCACCTGCAACCATTGTCACGGCAGCGGTACGGAGAACGGCAGCGGCGACACGATGACGTGTCAGACCTGCCACGGCACAGGTTATGTGCTGCGCTCCCAGCGCTCGATGTTCGGCATGATGCAGACGCAGAGCGTATGTCCCGACTGTCAGGGCGAAGGCGAGATCATCAAGAACAAATGCCATCTCTGCGGAGGTACGGGAGTCGTGACCGGCGAAGAAGTCGTCGAGGTGAAGATCCCTGCCGGCGTGCAGGACGGCATGGTGCTCAATGTGTCCGGCAAGGGCGACGCCGCCGTCCGCAACGGTGTGCCTGGCGACATCCAGGTGTTCATCGAGGTGGAGCAGGACAAGGACTTCGTACGTCAGGACAACAACATCATCTACAACCTGCTCATCGACGTGCCCACCGCCATCCTCGGCGGCAGCGTCGAAGTGCCTACGCTCGACGGCAAGGTGAAGCTGAAGATTGATCCCGGCACGCAGCCCGGCAAGGTGCTGCGGCTACGCGGCAAGGGATTGCCCGCGCTGCAAGGCTACGGCTACGGCAATGGCGACGAGATCGTGAACATCTCGGTCTATATCCCCGAATCGCTGCACCGCGACGAGAAGGAGGCCATCGAGAAGTTCCGCCAGAGCGACAGCTTCCAGCCCAGCTCGACCACGAAGTCGAATATCTTTAACAAGTTCAAGCAGATGTTTGACTGATGAACTACGCAGAAACAGTTGATTATCTCTATCACGCAGCCCCGATGTTTTCGAACATAGGGGCTGGAGCGTATAAGGAGGGGCTCTCGACGACGATGGCCCTTGACATTCATTTCAGCCATCCCCATCAGAAGTTTCGCACCATTCACGTGGCCGGCACCAACGGCAAGGGCTCTGTGTCCTCGACCCTGGCTGCCATCCTGCAGTCGGCAGGGCTGAAGGTAGGACTCTACACCTCGCCCCATCTCGTCGATTTCCGAGAGCGCATCCGTGTGAACGGCGAGATGATCAGCGAGGATAGGGTAGTGCGCTTTGTGGAGCAGGAACGAGCGTTCTTCGTACCATTGTCGCCCTCGTTCTTCGAGCTGACTACCGCCTTGGCATTCAAGTATTTCGAAGAGGAACAGGTCGATGTCGCCGTCGTGGAGGTGGGCTTGGGCGGTCGCCTGGACTGCACCAACATCATCCGCCCCGACCTGGCCGTCATCACCAACATCTCCTTCGACCACCAGCAGTTCCTTGGCGACACGCTTCCGCTGATAGCCGGCGAGAAGGCAGGTATCATCAAGACGGGTGTGCCCGTCGTGGTCGGCGAGACCAACGGCCATCCCGATGTGCGCGAGGTGTTTGCCGCCCGAGCCAAGGCCAAGGGCTGCATCATCCGTTTTGCCGACGAAGAGCAGTTCCCACAGGTCGAATGCCAGCTCAAGGGCGACTATCAGCAGGCTAATATGCAGACCGTGCAATGCGCTGTCGATGAACTCCGTAAGCAGCGTTCCTATCGCGGCCTGCTGACCGATGAGGTCGTAGCCCATGGACTCCTTCACGTCATGGAACTCACGGGTTTGCAAGGCCGCTGGCAACAGCTGCGCGAATGTCCCTCGTTGGTTTGCGATGCCGGACATAACGCCGCAGGCATCAGCTATGTTGTCCGTCAGCTCTCGGAGCAGCCCAACAGTCACCTGCGTATCGTCTTCGGCATGGTCAACGACAAGGACTATCAGTTTGCCGTCTCGGCCCTCGAGGCGTTGAAGGATCGTGCCACTTATTATTTCACGCAGCCCTCCTGCCATCGCGCCCTGCCTGCTGATTCCCTTGCCGCCCCTTTCATCGGCAAAGGGATTCCCGTCCGCACCTTCCCCACCGTTCAGGCAGCCACGTCGGCAGCCCTGTCCGATGCATCCCCCTCCGACTTCATCTTCGTCGGCGGTTCGTGTTATGTTGTAGCCGACCTGCTGACGGATTGGGACACGATAAACCAGCCATAACGCAAGCACAAATTCGTTTAATTCGTATAATTAGCTGTAGAAAATGAGTAAGAAAGTATTATTGGGAGTTGTCGTGGCTTTGCTGTTTTGCCTTGGCGCGACGGCTCAGGAGACTTATCGATTCGCAGAGCGTGATACCTGTGCGCTCTATCTCGACATCTTCCGTCCCGATTCCAGCGCTCAAACCACCTTCAAGGGCGTAGCCAAACCCGCCATCATGTTCGTTTTCGGCGGCGGCTTCGTCTCGGGCAAGCGCAGCGATGCCGGGATTCGTCCGTGGTTCCGCCATCTCAATGCCAACGGCTACACCGTCGTTGCCATCGACTATCGTCTGGGCATGAAGGGCTACCGGATGGGCAAAGGTCTGCGTGGTGCCGTGAAGGCGCTCGACCGCTTCATGCTGTCGCAGCAGATGGGTGTCGAGGATGTCTTCTCCGCCGTCTCTTTTCTTGCAGCACATCCCGAGCTGAACGTACCAGCCGACAACATCGTCCTCTCAGGCAGTTCCGCGGGAGCCATCATCTCGCTGGCCTGTGCTAACGCCATCGCTAACGGCGAGACCGAGGGCCTGCCCGAAGGATTTGGGTTCAAGGGCGTCATGAGCTTCTCGGGCGCCATCATCAGCAAAACGGGCTCCCCGAAGTTCGAGCAAGCGCCGTGCCCGATCCTTTTCTTCCACGGCACCGCCGACAAGATCGTGGCGTACAACCACTTCGGCCTTCCTCGTCGTGGCATTTGGGGCAGCGACTATATCGCCAAGCGTCTGAAGAAACAGGGTTGCAACTACAGCATCTGGCGCTTCGACGAACTCGGTCACGACGTGGCGGCGTATATGGGTTTCATGTGGGATGTGGAAAAGGTCTTTCTCGAAAAGAATGTCATGCAGGGCATCCGCTGCGAGGTAGATGCAATGGTGAACGACCCGTCGCTCCCCACCTGGCAGTCGTGGGGCAAGACAAAGACCGCCGACCTGTATCAATAAAATACAGTTGCCACAGCAGTCATTTATAAGACAACGAATTATACTAATTTTACGAATTCTTTCTTGTCCTATGGTTCTTTCTTCACAACCACGACGCAAGCTTAAATTCGTTTAATTTGTATAATTCGTTGTCTAAAAAGAAGAAATGTGGAAATTGCTATATTGTTTTTAAGTGGTTTTCTAACCGATGACCCATTTGCTGCCGGGGATAAGGGATAGGAGTTTGGTGGTGATCCAGCAGCAGAGGAAGGAGAGAATGGCGATCACGGGAATCGCTGTCCAAACCGGGATGAGGGGATTGGCTGCGTCGCCGCCGATGATGGCGTTGCTGATGGGCGCCAGGAAGAGGAGGTGCATCAGGTACATGCCGAAGGTGAGTTTGGATGTCGTGGTGACCAGCCGTGGGGCTTGCTTCTGCTCGATACATGTGAAGAGCAGGAAGGCACCGAAGGTGGCGAGGACGACGTTGGGCGTGCAGAACTCCCAACTCCATTCTAGCAGTGGCGTCTCGATGAGCTGACCGGGCGTGCCGCGGTACCAGAACGACCAAGCGGTGAAAGCGGCACCGATGACGAAGCAGATGGAGCCCATGCGGAGACGTTTAGCGCGCGACCAGTCGAGATGCTTGTGGATGTAATGGGCAAGCACGAGGTAGCCCAGATAACCCGAACAATACCATAGCATGTCGTAGCGGTTCCAGAAGCAGGCGCCCCACAACTCGGGCATCACCAGACGCTGGAGCCATGGAATGAGCGTCGAGAAGGCGAAGATGCCGAGGAAGATGCGTTCGTCGCGGGCCGAGGCACGCTCCAACCAGGGGGAGATGACGGGAATGATGAGGTAGAGGCTGATGAGCGGATACATGAACCACAGGTGGCCTGCCATTGACGGGAAGTTGAAGGGAAGATGGCGAAGGTCGTTCATCGACTGTTCCCAAGTCATCGCACCCCAGGCGAGGGGCAGGAAGGTGTAGATGAGCATGAAGATGATCATCGGCGGAAGGATGCGCAGGAAACGATGGCGATAGAAACCGCTCATGGTCTGGTCTGGACGCAGGGGAACAAGAAGGAACGAAGATACTACTATAAATAAAGGTACGCACGTGCGCGCGAGGCCACCATCGTAGAAGGCCACCCAGAAACGGTTGGATTCGTTGGCCAGCATAGATACGTTGCCGGCCAAGCCGGAGGCGTCAGCGCCATAGAAATTCTCGCTGGCGTGGACGAGCATCACGAGGAAGCAAGCTACGACACGGATGTAGTCGATGAAGACAATTCGCTCTTTGGACATGGCTGTCGAGGGGTTTTGAGGTTTAATCCTTGTCGCGTCCTTCGATTTTGCTCATCTTCTCGTTGGCGAGGTCGAAGGCGTACCACACTTTCTTGGGCTTCAACACCTTAAGGAACTCGGGATAGTACTTTTTCTTAGCTGCCAGTTCCTTGGTCTCGGATTCGAGCTTGGCCTCGAAGAGCTGCTTGGCCTGAGAGTCGGTGAGGGTGCCGGCTTTCTCGGCGGCCTTGTATTTGTCCTTGACGTCGTCGTAAATGTCGCCCGCAGCCTTGCGTTCGTTGAGGTAAGCCTTGAGGATGGGTCCGAAGGCCGCTTCCGTCTTCTTGTCGAGGCGGAGGTTCTTGATGGTGTAGTCGTAACGCTTCTCGGTCTTGGACTGAGCAGCAGCGGAGATGGCCACGCCGAACAACAGGGCGGCAGTCATCAAGGTGAGAATCACTTTCTTCATTTGTGCTTATTGTTAGGATGTGTAAATGATTTCTTGTTTTTGACAGCAGAGGTGCCGTTTGGTTTAACGCCGAAGAGCTTAATGAGTAGATCCATGCGTCCGATGCGCCGTAGTTCCTCCTCGATGCGATGGCGCTCCTCGGGCTTGTACCAGAAGAAGAACATGCGTTGGGCTTGCTTCTCCGAGGGAGTGCGTGCGACGAAGACGGGTTGCAGCGTGTCGGGGTCGTAGCCTGTGGCCCACATGGTGGTGGCTGTGGTCATGGGGGTCGGCGTGAAGTCCTGCACCTGCTCGAGATGAAAGTCAAGCTGCTTGGTCTCGACGGCCAGCTCGGCCATATCCTCGGCATGGCAACCCGGGTGGGAGCTGATGAAATAGGGGATGATCTGCTGGCGCAGGCCGCACTCGCGATTGATCTGGTCGAAGCGGTGTTTGAACGCATGGAACAGACGGAACGACGGTTTGCGCATGAGCTGCAGCACGCGGTCGGAGGTGTGCTCTGGGGCTACCTTCAAGCGTCCGCTGACATGACGGGTGATGAGTTCGCGGGTGTAGTCGGCAGCGGCACGATTGAGGGCATCGTCCTTCCAGTCGTGGAGCAGGAGGTCGTAGCGCACGCCGCTTCCGATGAAACTCCGTTTGATGTACGGCAGGGCATCCACGGCACGATAGATGTCGAGCAGGGGGCGGTGGTCGCCGTTGAGGTTGGGGCACACCTGCGGGAAGATGCACGAGGGGCGATGGCAATGGGCACAGGCCTTGAGGTTCTTGCCGTGCATCTGGTACATATTAGCCGACGGGCCGCCGAGGTCGGATAGATTGCCGCGGAAGCCGGGCAGCTGGGCGATGGCTTCCACCTCACGAAGGATGCTCGCCTTGGAACGGCTCATGATGTGTTTGCCCTGGTGAGCTGAGATGGTGCAGAAGGCACAGCCGCCGAAGCAACCGCGATGCAGGCACACCGAAAAACGGATCATGTCGTAGGCCGGGATGCGTTTGCCTTCGTAGCGAGGGTGGGGCAGCCGTGTGTAGGGCAGGTCGAAGGAGTGGTCGAGCTGCTCAGTGGTCAGAGGCGGGTATGGGGGATTGACGACGACCCATCGGCGACCCGTATGCTGGATGAGGCGGTGGGCATCGTCGCTATTACTTTGCTTCTCGATTTGGTGGAAGTTCTCGGCGTGATGACGCGGCTCACTGAGGCAGTCCTCATAGCTGTGAAGGACGATGTCGTCGGCTGTGATGCCGCTCGGGATGTCCTTCTCGTTGTCGTAGATGACGACGGACTGCTTCAAGGAAACGAGAGCCTCGCGCAGGGCCGTGGCGGTGAGCATGGCGTTGCCTTCGTCGTCGTAGGCGAGGGCAGGGTGGTAGCTCTCGATGAGCTCGAGGCTGCGGCGGGTGAGCTCCAACGTCGGTTGCTCGCCCATGCCGTAGAGGATGCAGTCGGCACCGCTGTCGAGGAGGATGCTGGGGCGCAACCGATCCTGCCAATAGTCGTAGTGGGTGAGGCGACGCAACGATGCCTCGATGCCTCCGAGCACAACGGGCACGTCGGGAAAGAGCTGCTTGACGGCTTGGGTATAAACGATGGTGGGATATTCCGGTCGCAAGTCATGACGGCCATCGGGTGAATAGGCATCCTCCGAGCGTAGGCGACGGGCTGCCGTGTACTTGTTGACCATCGAATCCATGCAGCCGGGAGCCACGCCGAACCAGAGGCGCGGCCGCCCCAGGCGGCGGAAGTCGCGCAGGTCGCCGTGCCAGTCGGGTTGAGGGATGATGGCTACGCGTAAACCCTCGGCTTCCAACAAACGCCCAATGACCGCCGCGCCGAACGAGGGATGATCGACGTAGGCATCAGCAGAGAGCAGGATGACATCAGCCTGATCCCAGCCGCGCAGTTCCATCTCCTTGCGGGTTGTCGGCAGAAAGTCGGAGAGCATGGGGGAGTTGAGAGTTGAGAGTTGAGAGTTGAAAGTTGGGAGTTGAGAGTTCTTCGCAGTATCAAAGCGACTAGAGGTCGAGTTGAAAATTGAGCGTCAACAGATCATCGGTTGCGCAGAAGAATGCGGTCGAGGAGGTTCTTGTTGATGGCGCGCAGCTTACGCTGCTGAGCCTTGATGTCGCCTGTAATCTGGTCGTAGATGTCTTGTATATCCTTGATGATCGGCGCTGTGCTCTTGTCGGCGGCTTCATTGACTACCACGCGCAGGCCCTTTGGCACTAAGCGGATGTCGATGTCGCATCCCGTTTCGGCAGGTTCGCCGTCGTAGTGAATGACGCCGGGTTGTGTGCGATGGACGTGCAGCGACTGGCAGCGGAAGGTGCGGACGTGGGAATTGGTGTCGAGCGTTTTGTTGATCATCTGCATGACCAGCTGCGGTGCCTTGAGCACGTTGAGCGGCTCGATGATGGTGACGTCGAGCAGGCCGTCGCTCATGGAGGCTTGCGGCGCAATGTAGAAATTGTTGCCGTACTGGGCCGCGTTTCCGCAGGCAACGATGAACGCCGTATAGTGCTCCGTCTGGCCGTCCACCTCAATCTCATAGGTCTCCGGTTCGTAGGACAGTCCGCCGCGCAGGGTGTTCTCGATGTATGTGCCGAGTCCCCGCTTTCCGGCTGATGCGAACTTCTCGCTGATGAAGGCATCGAACCCCATGCCGCAAGTGCAGAAGAAGGGAATCTCGTTGATGAGGCCGTAGTCGAGGGCTTTAATGTCGCAGCGTGAGAGCACACGCAGGGCACCGTCTGGGTTCATGGGAATCTGCAGGTGGCGTGCCAGACCATTGCCGCTGCCCATGGGCACAATGGCCAGCGCCGTGTTGGAGTGGCGGAGGGAACGGGCCACCTCGTTGACGGTGCCGTCGCCGCCGATGGCCACGCAGACATCTATACCATCCTCCGAAGCCTGAAGTGCCAACTCGGCGGCGTGACCCTTGTGGTCGGTCCAGGCTACTTCCCACTTGAATCGTTCCGCATCGAGGAACAACGGCAAGGAGTCTATAACAGGTTTCTTGTCGCGCGTACCGGAGATCGGATTGGCGATAAACAGCAGTTTGGTCTTGCTCATAGATTGTATTGTGTACATAATCCGCACAAAAGTAATCAAAAAATCTCATTCTTAGGGTAGGCGGATAGAGAAATTTAAGCTTTCTTGCACATTTTCATAAAAAAAGTGCGTATAGTCGGGATTTTTTATGTACCTTTGCACCCGCAATAACGAATATACCTATTTTATATATGGGAATTTTACAAGAAAGACTGGCTAAGTACGACCGCCCTCAGAAGTATAAAGCGCTCGGAATCTATCCTTATTTCCGCGAGATTGAGGGCAAACAGGGTACTGAAGTCATCATGGAAGGACATCGCGTGCTGATGTTCGGTTCAAATGCGTACACAGGTTTGACGGGTGACGACCGCGTCATCGAAGCAGGCATCCAGGCCATGCGTCAGTATGGCAGCGGCTGTGCCGGCTCACGTTTCCTGAACGGTACGCTTGATTTGCACGTTCAATTAGAGAAAGAACTGGCTGAATATGTCGGCAAGGAGGAAGCGATGTGCTTCGCCACAGGTTTCACCGTCAACAGCGGTGTGCTCGGCGTGCTCACCGACCGCCACGACTTCATCATCTGCGACGACCGCGACCATGCGAGCATCGTGGACGGCGTTCGCAACAGCTTCTCGCAGCGCCTGAAGTACAAGCACAACGATATGGCAGAGCTGGAGGCTTTGCTGCAACGTTGTCCCGAGGATGTCGTGAAGCTCATCGTTGTCGATGGCGTGTTCTCGATGGAGGGCGACTTGTGCAAGCTGCCCGAGATCATCGCACTGAAGAAGAAGTACCCCGGCACAGCTGTCATGGTCGATGAGGCCCACGGCTTAGGTGTCTTCGGACGTGAGGGTAGGGGTGTGTGCGATCACTTCGGCCTGACCGACGAGGTGGATCTCATCATGGGCACCTTCTCGAAGAGCTTGGCCAGCATCGGCGGTTTCATCGCTGCTGACAGCTCCGTCATCAATTATCTGCGTCACCACACACGTACCTATATCTTCTCTGCTTCCTGCACACCAGCCGCTACCGCCGCAGCTCGTGAGGCCCTGCACATCATCCAGCGTGAGCCTGAGCGCATCAAGCAGCTTTGGGATGTCACCAACTACGCGTTGAAGCGTTTCCGCGATGCCGGATTCGAGATTGGTGATACCGAGAGCCCGATCATTCCGCTCTATGTGCGTGACGTGGACAAGACGTTTGCCGTGACGAAGATGGCTTTCGACGCCGGTGTGTTCATCAATCCCGTGATTCCTCCCGCCTGTGCTCCGCAAGACACGTTGGTGCGCGTCGCACTCATGGCAACGCATACCAAGGAACAGGTTGATGAAGCCGTGGAAGCCCTCACTCGTGTGTTCCGCGAGCTCGAAATCATCAAATAAGAAAGGCTAAATCGCCAAAAAGGAAAAATAAAGGGCAAAAAGTTTGGTTGTTTCGCAAAAACGTACTACCTTTGCACCCGCAAAACGAAAAACGACGGTAAAAACACGTCGTGGTCACAGAAAGTCCGTTTGTTGCGTCCTTAGCTCAGTTGGTAGAGCAATTGACTCTTAATCAATGGGTCCAGGGTTCGAGCCCCTGAGGGCGTACACAATAGACAAGACGACAACAGTCGGATGCGTCCTTAGCTCAGTTGGTAGAGCAATTGACTCTTAATCAATGGGTCCAGGGTTCGAGCCCCTGAGGGCGTACAAGCAGGTCTCACTTACGAGTGGGGCCTGTTTCTTTTTGCTTACACGTATAGAAGTATCGGGCTACACGTATAGACGTATCGGGTTGCACGTATAGACGTGTTTTGGATAATGAGGATGTCCTTACGGGTTCAAAAAAGGTCGCAAGGGCTTATTTTTCATGCAAAAAGTTGCATATTATGTAAAAAAGTCGTACCTTTGCACTGATTTTCACAAAAGGAGGTGCTTTAAGCCCTCCTGCAATAAACAAAACAAGGCAACGTTATCGTTGTATTTAATTAACTTTAAGGTAAAAAGAATTATGTTTGCAAAAGCAGGTGAAATCGCAGGTGCCATTTGGACGGCACTTAACGAAAATGGCGCTCTCAACGCTAAGGATCTGAAGAAGGCCGCAAAGGCTAAGAGCGAGAAGGATCTCTATCTCGGTCTGGGTTGGTTGCTCCGTGAGGACAAGCTCAACGTCGAAGGCGATGAGAAGGATCCCGTCTTCAGCCTCAAGTAAGACGAATTGATTGAAAAATCACACGATTTCCCCTGTGAGTGCAAGGCACTTTGCAGGGGATTTTTGCGTTTTGCACACTATTTATGGCCTTTTTAATGAAAAACGGGGCTTTCAATTTGTGAAAATCACATTCTTTTTGTACCTTTGCGCCCATGAAACATATTAGGAACTTCTGTATCATTGCTCATATCGACCATGGCAAGAGCACTTTGGCCGATCGTTTGCTGGAGCGCACCAACACCATTCAGGTCACCGAGGGGCAGATGCTCGACGACATGGATCTGGAGCGTGAACGTGGCATCACCATTAAGAGCCACGCCATCCAGATGGAATATGAGCGCGACGGACAGAAGTATATCCTCAACCTCATCGACACTCCGGGACACGTTGACTTCTCCTACGAGGTGAGCCGATCCATAGCCGCATGCGAAGGGGCTTTGCTCGTCGTCGATGCCACACAAGGCGTGCAGGCCCAGACCATCTCTAACCTTTACATGGCCATTGACCACGATCTCGAAATCATCCCTGTCGTGAACAAATGCGATATGCCCAACGCCATGCCTGAAGAGGTGGAGGACGAGATCATCGACCTGCTGGGCTGCAAGCGTGAAGAGATAATCCGTGCCAGCGGCAAGACTGGGCAGGGCGTCGATGACATCCTGAATGCCGTGGTCGATCGCATCCCCTGTCCCACGGGCGACGAGAGTGCACCTCTACAGGCGCTCATCTTCGACTCTGTGTTCAACTCGTTCCGTGGCATTATTGCTTATTTCAAGATTGTCAACGGTAGCATCCGAAAAGGCGACAACGTCGTGTTCATCAACACCGGCAAGGAATACAATGCCGACGAGATCGGTGTGCTGAAGATGGATATGGTTCCTCGTCAGGAACTCCATTGCGGCGACGTAGGATATATCGTCAGCGGCATCAAGACAGCCACGGAAGTCAAGGTGGGCGACACGATAACGCATGTTCAGTCGTTGGGCAAGGTCAATGCCATCGCCGGTTTCGAGGAAGTGAAACCCATGGTGTTCGCCGGTGTCTATCCTATCGAAACGGAGGACTACGAGAACTTGCGCGCTTCCTTGGAGAAGCTGCAGCTGAACGATGCCTCGCTGACATTCCAACCCGAGTCGTCAGTCGCCTTGGGCTTCGGCTTCCGTTGCGGCTTCCTCGGTCTGTTGCACATGGAGATCGTCCAGGAACGTTTGGATCGCGAGTTCAACATGGACGTCATCACGACCGTTCCAAACGTATCCTACATGGTTTACGACAAACAGGGCGAGGTGAAGGAGGTGCATAATCCAGCCGGAATGCCCGACCCGACGCTCATCGACCATATCGAGGAACCCTACATTCACGCTTCCGTTATCACCACGTCTAATTTCATCGGTCCCATCATGACGCTTTGCCTCGGCAAACGCGGAGAACTCATCAAGCAGGATTTCATCAGCGGCAACCGCGTGGAGATACAGTTTGCTATGCCTTTGGGCGAGATCGTCATCGACTTCTACGATAAGCTGAAGAGCATCTCGAAGGGTTACGCTTCGTTTGACTACCATCAGGCCGGATTCCGTCCGTCGAAGCTTGTGAAGCTCGACATCTTGCTCAATGGCGAGCCTGTCGATGCCCTGTCCACGTTGACACACGTCGATAACTCGGTGGACTTCGGTCGGCGTATGTGTGAGAAACTCAAGGAATTACTACCGCGCCAACAGTTCGACATCGCCATACAGGCAGCTATCGGCGCCAAAATCATAGCTCGCGAAACCGTAAAACAAGTGCGCAAGGATGTCACTGCAAAATGCTATGGAGGTGATATCAGCCGCAAACGCAAATTGCTCGAGAAGCAGAAGCGAGGAAAGAAACGTATGAAGCAAATCGGTAACGTGCAGGTGCCGCAAAAGGCATTCCTGGCCGTTCTAAAATTGGATTAAGGAGAGATTTCTATGGACAAACGAAGAGACATTGCACGCGAGATAGCTCGACGCTATTGCACGCTTTCAACCCAGGGCATCACCACGCTGTCTGAACTCTTGGTGCCGTACAAGGTAGCCAAGGGAGAGAAATTGCTAAAGGAGGGTGATGTATGTAAGTTCATGTACTATGTTGAGAAGGGTATGGTTAGACAGTTCTACTACAAGAACGGTCGTGATGTGACGGAACACTTCTCCTACGAAGGGCGCATCGTAATCTGTATCGAGAGTTTCCTCAAGCAGAATCCATCGCGACTGATGGTGGAAGCGTTGGAGAACTCCTGGCTCTTCGGCATTCCCCACGATGCCCTGCTCGCTCTGGTAGAGACCGACAAGGAAATGGCGCGTTTCTATCGTTGCATCCTTGAACATGCCCTTATCTCTTCGCAAGAACACGCTGACAGCCAGCGCTTTGAGAATGCCACCGAACGCTACGTACGTCTTCTTAAGAGTAAGCCGGAGATTATTCTCCGCGCTCCTATGGTTCACGTGGCCTCGTTCTTGCAGATGACGCCTGAGACGCTAAGTCGCGTCCGCTCTGCTCATGTTGACTAAAGCTACAATCCGCCTCGTCACATCCCTACGTCAACGCAAGTTCCGTCGTCAAGAAGGATTGTTTGTTGCCGAAGGGCCTCGGCTCATCGGCGAATTGTTACCTGTGTTTCGTTGCCGTCTGTTATTGGCTACGGAGGAATGGGTTAAGGACAATACTGTCGCCATTGGCGTTCATCCATCAGAAATCATCACTCACGACGAACTCTCGCGCATCAGCGCTTTGCAAACGCCCCAGCAAGTTGTTGCCTTGTTCGAAATCCCCTCCTTTTCCGCCCCTGATGCTCCTTCGTTGAAGGGCTTGCACATCGCTCTCGACGGCGTGCAGGATCCAGGCAATCTCGGGACTATCATTCGCGTAGCCGACTGGTTCGGAATCCACCATCTCTGGTGTTCGTCCCAGACCGCGGACGTGTGGAATCCTAAGGTCGTACAAGCCACGATGGGTGGCATCGCCCGTGTTCAAGTGCATTATGTCGAGCTGCCGTCGTTTCTCTCCTCGCTGCCCTCCGGCTTTCCTGTTTATGACACGAAGCTCGACGGCCAGTCCCTCTGGCACGAACCCTTGTCGGGCGATGGCATTATCGTTATGGGCAACGAAGGTAATGGCGTGTCCGACGAGGTCAGCGCCTTGTGTCAGCGCCATTTGTTTATTCCTAATTACCCGTCCGACCAGCCTACGACCGAGAGCTTGAACGTTGCCATGGCTACAGGCATTGTGCTGGCCGAATTCCGACGTCGTCAAGTTATTCCAATGTAGTCTCAATTGACGTGTTGCTTCATCTATAATTGCATTCGTTTCCAGTTATGTGTCGTCGCGCTCATCTGCTCCTCATCCTCTGCTTGTTCCCGCTGCTGTGTGGGCTGCTTGCCGGTTGTGCTCCTGAGCGTTTTCTTCAAGATGATGAATTGTTGCTGGATCGCATTTCGTTGAAGGCCGACGACGATGATGTGCCCACGAACCAGCTCAGCGGTTATGTGCGTCAGCATCCCAATTCCCGTTGGTTCAGCCTTTTCAAGGTGCCTCTCGGTGTCTATTGCATCAGCGGCTCCGACAGTACACGCCGTGTGAATCGATTCTTCCGTAAGATCGGCGAGGCACCTGTCGTTTTCGATAGTGTTCAGGCTGAGCGCGGACGTGAGAACATGGAAGCTGCCGTACGCAATCTCGGATTCCTCAACGCTGAGGTGGAGGTTCAGGAACGCCTCCGCAAGCGCAAGCTGTCGCTTTCCTTTAATATCCGTGCCCATGAGCGCTACACAGTCAGCTCTATCACCCGCATCGTGGAAGATCCTATACTGGATTCCTTGATCACTTCAGATTGGGACGAGAGCTTGCTGTATGAAGGTATGCCATTCGACATCAATCAATTGGAGATGGAACGAAGTCGCATCACATCCCTGTTGCAGAACGCCGGTTATCAACGCTTCAACAAGAGTTTCGTACGTTTTGATGCAGATACTACTCAGGCGCCTCTGCAGGTAGCTCTAACCCTTCGCATACCGTTGTACCGTGAGAACTATGCCGATAGTCTGCATTTGCATCCTCGTTACCGTTTGGGGCAGGTCTATTTCCTGACCGATGTGGAACGGAGCCAGATTCAGAACCCCAGCAGCGACATCGACAGCTTCAGCGTTCGTGACATCCATTTCTTCCAGCGTGGCAACACGAGGCTACGCCCCTCTTTCCTCATGGGTAAATCCGAGCTCCAACCAGGAAGCCTCTATCGCGAATCCGATGTCCAGAACACCTATGCTAATCTTTCTTCGCTGTCGGCCGTGGTGGGCGCCAATCTCACATTGGATGCCTCTCCGCGTGCGTCCGACGAATTGGATGCTTATGTCAACTTGTTGATGGCCAAACATCATGGTGTATCCGCTGAACTCGAAGGCACCAATTCGGCTGGCGATCTTGGCGCTGCCGTCAGTCTGGGCTATCAGAATCGTAACATCTTCCGTCGGTCGGCGATGTTTTCGCTGGAGCTTCGCGGTGCCTTTGAGGCCATCAAAGGCTTGGAGGGTTATGCTGATCAGAACTATATAGAATATGGTGTCGAGGCAGACCTCAATTTCCCTGAGTTCCGTTTCCCCTTCCTTTCGCGCAAGTTCCGCCAGTCGGCTAAGGCACAGAGCATCGCTTCGCTGATGTTCGATTCGCAGGATCGCCCTGAGTTCCATCGCCGTGTGCTCACAGCAGCCTGGCGCTATCGTTGGAATCAGGACAACATGAAGCGTCAGCATCGCATCGATCTCATAGACTTGAACTATGTCTTCATGCCTTGGATATCAGAGACTTTCCGCAAAGAATATCTGGCCGACAACGGTAGCCGTAATGCCATCCTGCGCTACAATTACGAGAACCTGTTCATCATGAAGTGGGGCTATAATTTCCACTACACCAGCCTTCCTCCCACGGCTCAGGGTTCTTCCTATGGAACCAATGCCTACAGCATTCGTTTGGCCATCGAAACGGCAGGTAATCTCCTTTATGGCGTATCCAATCTCTTCCATACACAATACTCCGAGTCGCTGAGGGCCTATACGCTTTTCAACATTGCCTATGCTGAATATGTGAAGTTGGATTTCGATTTTTCCAAGAGTTTCCGTTTCGATGATCGTAATTCTTTTGCCACTCACATTGCTTTCGGCATTGCTTATCCTTATGGCAATTCTAAAGTCCTACCCTATGAAAAGCGCTATTTCTCCGGAGGCGCCAACAGCGTTCGTGGATGGAGTGTTCGCAGTTTGGGTCCTGGTAGTTTCAGCGGTTCCGACGGTCGCGTGGATTTTATTCGTCAGACGGGTGATGTTCGCCTCGACATGAACGTGGAGTGGCGGAGCCATCTGTTCTGGAAAATCGATGGTGCTGTATTTCTCGATGCCGGCAATATTTGGACGCTGCGCGAATACGAGGAACAACCGGGTGGCCAGTTCAAGCTCAACAAGTTTTGGAAGCAGATTGCCGTGTCCTATGGTCTGGGGTTCCGTCTAAACTTCGGATACTTCATCCTGCGACTCGACGGCGGCATGAAAGCCGTCAATCCGGCTTACGAAAAAGGACGACTCCGTTACCCCATCATTCATCCTCGCTTGAAACGCGATTTCCAGCTTCATTTTGCCGTCGGATTACCTTTCTAATGTCTTTTATTGTAAAAAGACCAAAAAAAGTATAAGAAGGTAGCCAACTTTTCTCATTTTTCATTAACTTTGCGGCGGAATTTAAAATATTACGCTATGCTGAAGTTCATCTGTTTAGGCAGCGGCAGCAGTGGAAACTGCTATTACCTGTCTACTGAGACCACGGCAATACTGATTGACGTAGGCTTGACAATGCGTACACTTAAACGTCATTTTCAGACCTTTGGCCTCTCTTTCAGCCGCATCAATGCCATCCTGATTACTCACGATCACGCCGACCACATTAAGGCTGTCGGTAAGATTGCTGCCGAGTATGCTATTCCCATCTATTCGACGGCAGAAGTTCATGAAGGCATTGCACGCAACTATTGTGTCTCGCCCCAGTTGAAGCCTGAGAGTAAATTCTTCTTACAAAAGGATGTGGCATTCGACATCGGCGACCTCCACATCACGCCTTTTGAAGTACCTCACGACAGCAACGACTGCGTTGGCTATCGTATTGAGCACGAAGGCATACGTTTCAGCTTGATCACCGACATCGGCCACGTCACCGAACGTGTGAAAGAAGAAGTCGAGAAAGCCAACTACCTTGTGCTTGAGAGTAATCACGATTCGGAGATGCTTATGGCGGGTCCATATCCGGCACATCTGAAGGGACGCATCAGCGGACCCGAGGGCCATCTGAGCAACCGCGAAGCCGCTGAGCTGCTGGCCAATTCATCTAGTCCAGCCTTGCGACACGTTTGGCTGTGCCACCTCAGCGAGGAGAACAACCATCCCGAGTTGGCGCGCAAGACGGTGGATGCTGTGCTGCGCAGCTATGGCATCGTACCTGGCGTTGATTTCAACTTCGACGTGTTGCGCCGCAAGGTGCCGAGTGAATGCTATGAGCTCGTTCCTTAGAAGTTATCTCCTTCCTCGTAATGGTCAAAATGAACAACCTCATGGTTGACGTTGCCTGAAGTCTGAAACAATTTGCATTGGCGGTCGCATTCTGCGACGAAGCGTTCGTCGTAGATTTTGCAGTATGCCACGATCGGGTTGTTGCTCCATTGCATGAGCTTGGCATGAATGCACTTCGCACAGCAAATTATGGATTTATTGTCCTTGTACTTGTTAGAGGCCATAGTAGGCAGAAAGATTGGTTTTCGGCTGCGAAGTTACACAAAAATTGAGAAATAATCATCAAATACACAAAAAATCTTTTTTTCTCCGACATTATATGTTCATTGATATCCTCATTACCATCCTTGGCGCGGCACTTGTCCTCGTCGGTGCAGACAAACTGACAGACGGAGCCGTAGGCCTTGCCCGTCGTTTCCAAATCCCAGAGTTGGTCATTGGTCTCACCATTGTTGCTTTCGGCACTTCGTTACCTGAGTTCATCGTCAGTCTTCTGGCGAGTTTCAACCATGCTCCAGCGATGAGCATTGGCAACATTGTGGGCAGCAACCTTTTCAACACATTGATGATAGTAGGCTTCTCGGCATTGGTTTGTCCCATAGTGGTGTCCAAAGGCACGGTTTCCAAGGATATTCCTCTTTCGCTGTTGTCGGCCATAGTGCTTCCGGCTCTGGCTTTGGACACGATCATCAGTCAGTCGGGTAGTAACGATGTGCTTTCTCGTGGTGATGGCATCGTGCTTCTTGGCTTTTTCGTCATCTTCATGGCTTATTCCTTCTCTTTGGCTAAAGGTAACGGTTTTGGACAAACCGAAGAATCCTCCGAGCCTGATATGCCCATGTGGAAGATTATCACCTTCCTGCTTCTAGGCTTAGCCGGGCTCATCGGCGGCGGCGAACTGTTCGTTCATGGCGCTACTGGCGTAGCTCGCTCGTTGGGTGTCAGCGAGGCAGTCATCGGTCTGACCTTAGTAGCCGGCGGCACTTCACTTCCTGAATTGGCCACCAGCGTCATCGCCGCCCGTAAGGGTCAGAGTGCTATGGCCATCGGCAATGTCGTTGGCAGTAACTTGTTTAATATCTTCTGGATTCTCGGCTGTTGTGCCTGTGTCGTACCGCTTCCCGTTGACGGGATTGTGTGGACCGACTTCGCCATGCTTCTCTTGGCTAATGTGCTGTTCTGGCTGTTTGCCCGCACGAGTCATCGTGTGGTTCGTTGGGAAGGTGGCGTGTTGGTGTTATGCTATGTGGCCTACATCGCCTACCTTATCAGCCAGGTCTGAGGCTATTGGCGTTTCATCTCGAAGTTGGAGGTGATTTTCACCAACTTCTTCCCAACCGCTTTCTTCATAACCGATCCCTCAATCTCGCGGAAATGGAGGGTTGAATCATTTATTAGGGTAAGTTCCACAGGTTGCGTTTCCGAGCCTAAATCGTTGGAGAAATGCACGATGGCTTTCTGCCCCTCAATCTGACGAATCTTCGAAATGTACCATGTACGGTAGAGCCCTTCGCCAGCGATGTAGCCGTTCAGCGGTCCGAACATCTCCATGCCTGGCACCTCAACGCTCTCGTCGTAGAGGTTGATTTCCAGTTTCAGATTCAGGTCCTTCGAGGTGAAACGACCCTTAAAAGGTTCGCTTGAGAAGCATATAAGCGATGACAAAAAAGCGGCTGCAAAAGTCGTAATCAGATAGTGTTTCATGACATTTAGTTATGATTTTGGGGGCAAAAGTACAACTTATTGTGGACTTTCCAACTAATTTGGGCAGAAAATGTTGGTTATTTCCAATTTTTATTGTACTTTTGCACCCGAATTAAGATAAGTCCGTTTAGGTAAATGAGTCAAGACAAGCTTCTTCCCCATTATATTTTCGAATCAAGCTGGGAAGTTTGTAATAAGGTCGGTGGAATCTATACCGTCCTTTCAACACGCGCAAAAACATTACAGGAAGCACTCCCGGATAGGGTTGTTTTCATTGGACCTGACTTCTGGCAGGAGAAGGAGAATCCCTTGTTTAAGGAGGAACCGCGCCTCTGGGCCGACTGGCGCAAGCAGGCAGTCGCTGAGGGGTTGAACATCCGCATCGGACGTTGGCAGATTCCAGGCAAGCCCGTAGTCGTCCTTGTGGATTTCCGTCCCTTTTTTGCCCAGAAGAATGATATCTACGGTGCCCTGTGGACAGAGTATCAAGTTGATAGCCTCCATGCCTATGGCGACTATGATGAGGCCTCGATGTTCTCCTATGCTGCCGGACGTGTGGTGGAGAGTTACTACACGCATTTTCTCGACGAGAGCATGAATGTTGTCTATCAGGCTCATGAGTGGATGACAGGTCTTGGGGCGTTATATGTCCAGCGCCATGTGCCTGCGATTGCTACCATCTTCACCACTCACGCAACCACTATCGGGCGTTCCATAGCCGGTAATGGCAAACCGCTTTACGACTATCTTTTTGCTTACAACGGCAACCAGATGGCCGATGAGCTCAACGTACAGTCGAAACATAGCATCGAACGGCAAACGGCTCACCATGTAGATTGCTTCACAACAGTTTCCGATGTCACGGCGCGCGAGTGTCTCGAGCTTCTCGACAAGCAGCCTGACGTCGTTCTTCCCAATGGATTCGAGATGGACTTTGTGCCTAAGGGTGTCACCTTTGTCAACCGGCGCCGTAAGGCACGCAAACGCATCTTCGAGGTGGCCGAGTCGCTGATGGGGACTCACTTTAACGATGATACCCTCATTGTCTCGACCAGTGGACGTTATGAGTGGAAAAACAAAGGCATTGACGTGTACATCGAAGCCCTTTGTCGCACCCTTCATGACGATCGTCTCCAGCGTCCTGTGCTTGCTCTGATAGAAGTACCTGCGTGGCAGGCAGGCCCGCGTGAAGACTTGAAAGAGCGTCTTGCTCAACAATCAACGCCCAACGCTCAACTATCCTCCCGCCCACTTCCAGATCCCTTCATCACTCACAATCTCTATGAGCCTGGTGGTGATATGGTTTCGCAGGCTTTGCATCGGCATGGTATCAACAATCGCGAAAGTGCGCGTTTGAAGATTATGTTTGTGCCTTGCTATCTCGATGGCGCCGATGGAATCTTCAACATTCACTACTATGATCTCCTGCTGGGGCTCGACCTCACGGTCTATCCCTCCTACTATGAGCCATGGGGTTACACGCCTTTGGAGAGTGTGGCGTTCAAGGTCCCTTGCATCACTACCACGTTGGCCGGCTTCGGTTTGTGGGCAAACGAGCAGAAAACCAAGTCTTCGAAGGGTGCTGATGTCTGTTATCTCGACCGCGATGGAGTGGAAGTCATCCAACGTTCTGACTACAATTATGATGAGGTCGCTGACCGCATCCGTGATGAGATCATTGGCTTCTCAGCCCTTGCTCCAAAGGAAGTGGAAGTTGCCCGCAAGGCTGCTTCTGCACTCGCTGCCAAGGCTCAGTGGAAGTATTTCATCGAGTACTACTATCAAGCTTATGACATCGCCCTCCGCAAGGCTCTCGAGCGTAACCGACAGACAACATAGCTATTCGTCTCTAACATTTACACACATATATAGATTACTCACAATAGTTATTTCACCATTTTATCAATATTATTAACACATGAAGATTAAAGCAAGCAACGCCAACGAAGCGCAGTGGAAACCGGTTGTCGTCAAGAGCAACATACCCGTTGAGCTGCAGAAGTTGGAGGAACTCGCCCACAATATGTGGTGGGCGTGGAACCACAGTGCCCGCAGCCTGTTCACTCATCTCGATCCAGCCCTCTACGAGGAATGTGGTCAGAACCCCGTCCTGATGCTCGAACGTCTCAGCTACGAGAAACTCTCAGAGCTCTCTAAGGACCGTGATATCCTCAAGCGCATGAATGACACCTACAAGGAGTTCCGCGCATACATGGACGTCAAGCCCCGCACCGATCGCGCCTCCGTAGCCTACTTCTGCATGGAATACGGTTTGAACCAGGTGCTTAAGATCTACTCGGGCGGCCTGGGCATCCTCGCCGGCGACTATGTCAAGGAGGCCAGCGACTCTAATGTCGACTTGGTGGCTGTCGGATTCCTCTATCGCTACGGCTATTTCACACAGACGCTCTCGATGGACGGTCAGCAGATCGCTAACTACGAGGCTCAGAACTTCGGCAGCCTGCCCATCGAGCAGCAGTTGGACAAGGACGGCAAGCCCCTTGTCATCGACGTACCCTACATGAACTATCAGGTTCATGCTTACGTATGGCGCGTCAATGTCGGTCGCGTGAAACTCTACCTCCTCGACACCGACAATGACCTCAACTCCGATTACGACCGTCCTATCACCCACGCCCTCTATGGTGGCGACTGGGAGAATCGTCTCAAGCAGGAAATCCTCCTCGGCATCGGCGGCGTGTTGCTTCTCAAGAAGCTCGGTATCAAAAAGGATGTTTACCATTGCAACGAAGGCCATGCAGCCCTCTGCAATGTCCAGCGTCTCGTTGATTATGTCAGCGAAGGTCTTACCTTCAACCAAGCCCTTGAGCTCGTGCGCGCGTCCTCTTTATATACCGTGCACACGCCCGTTCCCGCAGGCCACGACTACTTTGAGGAAGGTCTTTTCGGCAAGTACATGAGTGGTTATCCACAGATGCTTGGCATCACGTGGGACGAGTTCATCGGCATGGGCCGTCAGAACCCCGACGACCACGGCGAGCGCTTCTGCATGAGCACCTTCGCCTGCAACACCTGTCAGGAGGTCAACGGCGTCAGCTGGCTCCACGGCGAGGTGAGCAAGAAGATGTTCCAGAACATCTGGCGCGGCTACTTCCCCGAGGAGAGCCACGTCGGCTACGTCACCAACGGCGTCCACTTCCCCACATGGTGTGCCAACGAGTGGCGCAAGCTCTATGCTAAGCACTTCGCCCCCGAGCACCTCGCCGACCAGAGCAACGAGCAGATCTGGCGTGCCATCTACGATGTGCCCGACGCTGAGATTTGGAAGACGCGTATGCAGCTCAAGACCAAGCTCGTCGACTATATCCGCCAGCAGTTCCGCGACTCGTGGCTCAAGAACCAGGGCGACCCCAGCCGTGTCGTATCGCTCATGGACAAGATCAACCCCAACGCCCTGCTCATCGGTTTCGGGCGCCGCTTCGCCACCTACAAGCGTGCACACCTCCTCTTCACCGACCTCGAGCGTCTCGAGAAGATCGTCAACAACCCCAACTACCCCGTACAGTTCCTCTACACCGGTAAGGCACACCCCGCCGACGGCGCCGGACAGGGTCTCATCAAGAAGATCTATGAGATCTCGCAGCGCCCCGAGTTCCTCGGCAAGATCATCTTCCTCGAGAACTACGACATGCAGCTCGCTCGCCGCCTCATCTCGGGTGTCGACATCTGGATGAACACCCCGACACGTCCGCTCGAAGCCTCCGGAACCAGTGGCGAGAAGGCACTCATGAACGGCGTCGTCAACCTCAGCGTCCTCGACGGATGGTGGCTCGAAGGCTACCGCGAGGGAGCCGGATGGGCACTCACCGAGAAGCGCACCTACGAGAACCAGGCCTATCAGGACCAGCTCGACGCTGCCACCATCTACGGCCTGCTCGAGAACGAGATCATGCCCACCTACTATGCCCGCAACGCCAAGGGCTACAGCCCCTCGTGGATTCAGGTCATCAAGAACTCCATCGCACGCATCGCTCCTCACTACACGATGAAGCGTCAGCTTGACGACTACTACTCCAAGTTCTACAACCCCATGGCAGCCCGCTCACGTAAGCTGCAGGCCTCCGACAACAAGGTCGCCAAGGAGATTGCCCTCTGGAAGGAAGCCGTAGCCGAGCGATGGGACAGCATACGTGTCGTCAGCATCGAACGCACCGAGCCCTCCGACGGCGTGTACCTCGAGGCAGGTAAGAAGTACGACGTCAACATCGTCATCGACGAGGCTGGCCTGGACAATGCCCTCGGCATCGAGCTCGTCACCCTGACGACAGACAAGAAGGGCGAGGACCACGTCTACAGCGTCGAGCCCCTCGAGGTCGTCAAGCGCGAAGGCAACCTCTACACCTTCCACGTATGCCACGTTGCCAACAATGCCGGCGGCTTCAAGTCGGCCTACCGTATCTTCCCCAAGAACGACCTGCTGCCGCATCGTCAGGACTTCTGCTACGTCAAGTGGTGTTCATAAACTCCATTTCCCGTCATCCAGAACATCGTTTTGCCCCAACATCAGTCCGCCCTGCAAGATCACGAGAGCTTGCGGGGTGGATTGTTAATAGTGGGAGCGTCTTTTTTGTGTGTGAGCTTCAAATAATTGCCTTTTCTTTTGGCGTGAATGCAATTCTTGCTTACCTTTGTATCGCAATTACGGGAATCCGTAAATGCGATGATATGAACTTTAGTAATAAAACACTTTGTCGTGCGTATGAAGCCTTCACTATTGATTTCCTTAATGATGCTCATCGTGACTATCGTACCAGTCGAGGCCAAACGGAAACGCTTGCCCAAGGAGAAAGACATGGGTGCGTATCTATTCACCTATTTCAGCGATCCTACCCACTCGCTCTTCATGGCTATCAGCTACGATGGTTACACGTTTACACCAGTGAATAATGGTCAGCCCATCATTGCCGGTGACAGTATAGCAGAGCAGCGTGGCATCCGCGATCCTCATATATGCCGTGCCCCGAACGGAATGTTCTACATTGCGATGACTGACCTCCATGTGTTTGGGAAGCAGAGGGGATTGCGCACGACACAATGGGAACGACCAGATAAGTATGGCTGGGGCAACAACCGAGGGCTGGTGCTGATGGCCAGCGACGACCTTATTCATTGGTCGCACCACGAGGCTCGTATAGACCTTCTCTTCCCGGAGCGATTCGGTGAGATAGGCTGTGCATGGGCTCCGCAGACCATCTGGGATCCTGCCATTGGTAAGCCTATGGTCTATTTCACTATACGTCAACACCCTGGAGGTCGCACAAAACTCTACTACAGTTATGCCGATGAAGCGTTCACCACGCTCGAAACAGAGCCGCAGCTATTGTTCGAATATCCAGATTCTACCATTCAAGTGCTGGATGCCGATATCTGTCCTATGCCTGACGGGCGTTACTTCATGACTTATGTTGCGCAGGAGAACCCTGGTGGCATCAAGTACATGATAAGCGACCGTATCAATCATTTCGACGACTATCATGCCGAGCAGATTGATGGCGAAAGTGGTGCCTGCGAGGCTCCCAACGTGTGGAAGCGTATTGGCGAGGAAAAATGGGTTGTCATGTACGATGTGTTCAGTGTGCGCCCGCATAATTTCGGTTTTGTGGAGACCTCTGATTTCAAAACGTTCACACCCTTAGGTCGTTTCAACGAGGGTGTCATGAAGATGAATAATTTCGTGTCGCCAAAGCATGGAGCCGTGATACATATCACCAAGGACGAAGCCAAGCGATTGGAGGACTATTGGAATAGTCATTAACTATTACGATTCTCATATTGTTTCAGATGAATAATAATCTGTTTCTTCAAGGACTCTCGAAGTTTTTGGCAGGATTGGTGATTGTCATGGTGCTATTATTCATTCCTGCAGGAACGTTTGCTTATTGGCAGGCGTGGCTGTTCATTGGCGTTCTGTTTGTTCCGATGTTCTTGTTTGGGTTAGTCCTGATGAAACGTAATCCTGACTTGTTGCGTAAACGCCTCTCTGCTAAGGAAAAGGAAAGTGAGCAGAAACGCGTCGTTGCCATAAGCGGTGTGATGTTTGTGGCAATGTTTATTATCGCAGGGTTCAATCATCGTTTCGATTGGTGGATGTTGCCAGATGGAATAGTACTTTCTGCAGCTGCAGCTTTCCTTCTGGGCTATGTGATGTTTGCAGAAGTGATGCGTGAGAATGTATGGCTGTCCAGAATCATTGAGGTGCATGAGAATCAGCAGGTTGTCGATAAAGGCTTGTATGGCGTCGTTCGTCATCCTATGTACACGTCCACTTTGATACTCTTTCTTTCTATGCCCTTGATTCTATCGTCCCCTTGGTCGTTTGTCATCATGTTGCTCTACATCCCTATTATCGTCAAACGCATCATAAACGAAGAATCTGTACTGTCGAATGAGCTCGACGGGTATGCTGAATACAAACAAAAAGTACGCTATCGGCTTATTCCTTATCTGTGGTAAATGCTTTCATGCATCATGTGTAGCGTAAAAATGAAGGCTGACATTCATCTCGAGTGTCAGCCTTCTTGTAATGGAAACAAATCGATGGTTTTACTTCTTAGCAGGAGCTTTCTTAGCAGGAGCTTTCTTGGCAGGTGTCTTCTTAGCGGGTTCTGCCTTCTTCACTTCAGCCTTAGGTTCTGCTTTCTTTGCAGGTGAAGCCTTCTTGGCTGGCTCTTTCTTAGCAGGAGTAGCCTTCACCACTTCTGCCTTTGGCTCTGCTTTCTTTGCAGGTGTAGCCTTCTTGGCTGGAGCAGCCTTGTCAACAGACTCGAACTTCTGCAGGCGTGCCTGTAGGCGTGTTATTTCAGCATCCTTGACATTAATCTCATCGGCCTGGTTGCGAATAGTGGTGAGCAAGGCGTTGAGTTCATCGTTCTCAATATCAAGTGGATAGAGGGCATTGACGCGGTTGATGAAGTCGCCAAGAATGTTCATGTAATTGGTGAAAGCATCGTAGGGTGAATCGTAGATGCCGCGATAGAAGCCTACGCCCATGTTCTTGGTAGTCATGAAGCGGAAGTTGTTGGAGGCCTGGATGCGGTCCCAGTCCTGGGTGATGCGGCGGTCCTTGCAGATGAGTACGCGGTCAGCTACGCTATAGAGCTTGTGGAAAGCCTCGCGCTGCATGACATTGCCGAGCCAGCAGCTGGTGTCGCGCTCCTCGTCGTTCCAGCTCATGGGGAAGGGTACTTCCATGGGAGCTACGCTCTTGGACTTGGATACGATTTCCGAGGGGAAGGAGAAAGTGATACCACGGTCCTTGGCCACAGCGGGTAGGGCTTTGATGAACTCAAGGATGTTGGACGACAGGGGTTGATAGATGCCGAGTGCGCAGAGCTCCATGAAGATGTTGATGACCTTTTCCTCTTCGGGTAGCTGGGCAATCCAATCCATGTAAGTGTCGGCAAAGAGCGGGTATTCGTTCCACGAGGAATCGTTGAAACGTAGCGAGATATCGTCGCTAAGTTTATAGTCGCGCAGTAGGAGTTTGAGGTTGGGATTCTGTGCGCAATGATAAACGAAGTGTGGCGACTTCCAACCGAGAATGTGCTTGGCTCCCTCTGCAATCATGCCCTTGTAGCCCATGGAGGCAACGAGTCCGCCGATGTCATCGCTGTAGATGAGTGAACTGTTGCGCAGCACGGTAGGTTTCTTGCCGAAGAGTTCTTTCATTTTCTTGGCCTGACGGGCTACTTCATCGCGGAAGACGTCTTCGTTGGCTAAAGAGCTGAGTCCGTGGCTGTAGGGTTCGGCGAGGAACTCCGCGCAGCCTGTGTCGTTCAACTCTTGCAGCATCTCGATGACTTCGGGGGCGTATTGCTCGAGTAGTTCGATGGCGCAACCAGAGATGGAGAAGGCGACTTTAAATGCTTTGCCATAGAGTTTGGCCATCTCGATGAAGGTCTTGATGGCGGGGATGTAGGAACGTTCGGCTGTCTCGGTGATGCCGCGTTCGTTCTCGTAATCATCGAAATAGTAGTGATCCTTACCTATCTCAAAGAAGCGATAGCGCTTGAGATGTACGTTCTGGTGGATCTCGAAATAAAGACAGATGGTCTTCATATAGTTTAATGTTTAATGTTTAACGATTAATGTGAATACTTTTCCAAACACTGGTCATAGAGCTTGCGGATGCGTTCGCCCACCTTTTCCCATGTGATGCCATCGACTTCCTTCTTGCCTTCGACCTGCAGGTATTCGTGCAGGGCGTCGTTGGTGCAGAGGCTGTACATGGCATCGGCCATGGCATCGATGTCCCAGTAGTCGGTCTTGATGCACTTGTCGAGAATTTCGGCGCAGCCGCTCTGCTTGGAGATGATACTGGGTACGCCGCTTTGCATGGCTTCCAAGGGGCTGATGCCGAATGGTTCGGATACGGAAGGCATGACATAGACGTCGCTGTCACGGAAGATCTCGAACACCTGTTTTCCCTTCATGAAACCGGGGAAGTGGCAGCGGTCGGCGATGCCATAGGCGGCTGCCATATTGATCATGTCGTTCATCATGTCGCCCGAACCTGCAAAGCAGAAGCGGACGTTATTGGTGCGCTCGAGCACACGCTTAGCAGCCTCAATGAAGTACTCGGGGCCTTTCTGCATGGTGATGCGTCCGAGGAAGGTGATGACCTTCTCCTTGCGATCCTTGTAGGGCTGACGTTGTTCGACAATGGCCTGCAGTTCAGGAGCCAAAGGATAGACGGCGTTGTGCATGGCGAAGCACTTGGCGGGGTCCTGACCGTAGTGGTTGATAACCGTTTGACGGGTGAGTTCCGACACGCACATGATGCAGTCGGCGTTGTCCATACCATTGCGCTCGATGCCATAGACAGTTGGATTGACATTGCCACGTGAGCGGTCGAAGTCTGTAGCATGAACGTGGATGACGAGGGGCTTACCTGACACCTGCTTGGCATGGATGCCGGCAGGATAGGTGAGCCAGTCGTGAGCATGGATGATATCGAACTGTTCAGTGCGAGCCACCACACCGGCGATGATCGAGTAGTTGTTGATTTCCTCGGTGAGGTTGCTGGGATAGCCGCCAGCGAACTCCATGCAGCCGAGGTCATTGACGTGCATATAGTTGAAGTCGGCATAAAGGTGGTCGCGGTAGCGATAGTAGTCTTCAGGCGACATGATGTTGCCAAGGCGCTGCTTCACATAGTCGTAATTGACGTCGCGCCAAGCTATGGGCACCGAGTTCATGCCGATAATCTTGCAGGCATCCTGCTCTTCATCGCCGAAAGGTCGCGGCAGGCAGAGTAATGTCTCGATGTCGCCGAGGGCTTTCAAACCATGAGTGATGCCATAGTTGGCGGTAGCAAGCCCGCCGAATACGTGAGGAGGATACTCCCATCCGAACATTAAAACTTTCATAGTCTGTTTCCTCCTTTCTTTATTCCATTATATATTTATCAAGTAGTTTCACTATGCGCATGATTTCAGCCACGTTCATGGCAAAGCTCATGGCACCACGTCCGTGGAAGGGCGGGTTGCCGTCGAAGACTTCGGGCAGCGTGCCGATGCAATGGTAGAAGAGTTCCTCCTCGTAGCCAACGAGCTGACGCTCGACAAAGCTGACGCGTGAGTAGCCGAAGACCTTGAGGCATGCCTCGAGATAGAAACCTGCAAGCCAAGGCCAGGCTGTGCCCTGATGGTAGGCATAGTCGCGCTGCACTTGTGGACCGACATACATGGGGTTGTAGCCGCCGCTCTTCGGTGAGAGGGTACGCAGCCCCTTAGGGGTGAGAAGTTCCTTGGTGCACATGTCCAGAACGCCCTTTTTGTGCTTTGCATCGAGGGGCGAATAGTCGAATGCGCAGGTGAAGATCATGTTGGGGCGAACGCTCCAATCGACGTTAGTGCCGTCGACATAGTCGAGCAGGTAGCCATAGTCGTTGAGGAAGGTATCAACGAAACTCTTCTTGGCTTTCTCAGCCAGCACCTCGATGTGCTCAGCTTCGGCTACATCGTTCATCGTGTGACAGACTTTGGCACTGAACATCAGGGCATTGTACCACAGGGCGTTGAACTCAACGATATAACCAGAGCGTGGCACAATAGGATGTCCGTTCTGTGAAGAGTTCATCCATGTGATGGCTTTGTCGCGGCCGTTGGCATAAACAAGCCCATTGTCGTGTACGTAGAGGTTGCCATGCTTGCCGGCGATGAGCCATTCCATGATGTCACGGAGTAACTGGCCGTACTTTTGTATGCCTTTCTCCATCGACGTGAACTTGCAATACTGCTGAATGCTCCAAACGGCCCAGAGGAGGACGTCGGGATGTTCAATCTCGTAAATGCGCACGCTGAGTGGCTTGCCTGCCATGAACTCGCGTATGCCTTTCTCGGCAGTTGCCATGACCTGTTCGAAGTGCTCAACCTCGTTATTGGTCAGCGTCAAGCCGGGCAGCGAGATGAACATATCACGTGCACGGCATTTGAACCAAGGATAGCCCGCAAGAACGTAGGTCTCGCCTTCGCGGTAGTTGAGAAACTGATGGGCGCTGTTGACGAGGCAATGGTAGAAATTGTCGCGCGGAGTGCGAATCTTGACTTCATAGTCAGCCAAATCCTTCAGCTTAGCGGGGTTGCATTCTTTGGTGCCGGCGGCGAAAACCACGCTTTCGCCCTTCTTGATGTCGAACTCGAAGTAGCCTGGCACGTAGAGGTCCTCATTGGAGGCGTAACCGCGTTCCGTCTCCTTGGGATAATCGACGCCGCGATACCAGTCGGGACGGAAGACCCATTCGGTCTTCTTGTTCAGCTGCATGAACAATTCGGGATAGCCAGGGTACATGCAGGTCTTGATGCCGTTCTTCACCTCTTGATAGTCGCGGTTGGCACGTGGATTCTCATGGGTGAACTCACGCACGCTGCGGAAGGCCAGCCAAGGCTGCAGGCGAAGCGTTGTCTTGCTGTGGGCGTCGATCAACGTGTAGCGAATGAGAACGCGGTCCTCAAAATGCTGGAACATCAGTTCCCGCTTGAGGATGACGCCGCCGACGCGGTAAAGGGTTGTTGGTACTTGCTGGCAGTCGTAGTCGCGGATGTACTTGTGACCACGAGGGCTGTAGTTGTCGCCTTGATACTTGTGGAGGCCGAGGTTGAATTCTGCGCCGTGCTGGACGACCGTGCAGTCGAGGGACGACAAGAGCACATGGTTTTCATCATCCAACTCAGGCACGGGCACCACCAACATGCCATGGTACTTTCGCGTGTTACAATCAAGGATTGTCGAGCACGAGTAGGCACCAGAACGGTTGCTGCGCAACACTTCCTTCTTCAGAGCTTCCTCCAAGTTTGTCATCAAGGTTTTGTCAAACTGTAAATAGCTCATAAGTTAGTTGTATAAGTTTTAATATAGGTAAACAAATATGCCGTTTTACGGGGGTAAATCCCGTATTTTGTCTTCAAAAATAGCTATTTCTTCCCATACACAAAAATATTTCTGACAAAACTTTCATGAAGATTTGCCAAAATCAAAAGAAAAGGCTAATTTTGTGCCGTAAAACATAAAAATCAAGTGTGTTTTCCCGCATATGGCTCGCAAAACGATCAATATAAAAGAGGTTCAACCCAAATTAACGCCACTTCTGGATTTGATGAATGAAGAACAGCAGAAACTCTTCATTCAGCACATGACGATTCACCTGTTTCGCAAGAATGAGATTATCTATTCTGAAGGCGATTCAGCCAACTACTTGCATTGCTTATTATCTGGAAAGGTGAAGATTCAGAAGGAAGGAGTCGGGGGTAGGGCGCAGATTATTCGCGTCGTTAAACCTGTGGACTATTTTGGCTATCGTGCTGCATTCGCCGGACAGAACTGTGCATCGGGCGCTGTTGCTTTCGAACAGTCGGTGGTGATGAAGGTTCCCATAGGGACAATCATGCACATCGTCCTTCAGAATGCTCATTTGGGTTGGTTCTTCATCGAGCGCTTGTCTAAGGACCTCGGTCGTGCCGACGAACGTACCGTCAGCCTAACTCAAAAGCATATCCGTGGGCGCCTGGCTGAATCGCTCCTGTTCCTTCGCGACAGCTATGGCTTGGAAGAAGACGGCTCAACGTTAAGCATATACTTGAGCCGTGAGGATTTGGCCAACCTCTCCAACATGACCACCTCGAATGCCATTAGGACGCTTTCCTCATTTGCTGCCGAAAAGCTGATTGCCATTGACGGCCGGAAGATAAAGTTGTTGGATATGCCCAAATTGGAGAAAATCAACAAGATAGGTTAGGCGAGGGGATAATGAAGTTGATTTGTTCGCTTTTTATACCTATTTCGAAGGGTGACTTGAAGCCTTCCAACACGATGCCGTCGGTGCTTATGGTGGCATTGTGAGTTTCATCAAAACGGATGGTACGCGTGGTGCGATAAGCTCTGACCTTTTTGTGATTCAGGAACTTGCCTGTCAGTAGCATCCACATCCCGGCAAGGAGTTGCGATACTTCGGGATGAGATACGACAGAAACATCCAACATTCCATTGTATGGCACGGCGTTAGGTGTTTGTCCATAGCCGCGACAATTGCCTACGCACACGGTCATTACCTTTCGTTCCACCTGCTCTTCGTTCACTTGAAAGCGCATTCTCGTTTCTAAGCGCTGGAACAAAAGCATGAACATGCTGGCAAAATATGTGAGGGTGGTTAGTCCAAGAACCCGTCGCGCCTTGTACTTGAGTTTCATAATGTTAGCCACGAGACCTATATTAACGCAATTCAAGAAGTAATGGTATTGGTTCTCGTGACGAATGAAACCCACATCGACTTTATGCAGCCGACGTTCAATGAGCCAGTCGATGGTTTTCCTGTCGTCTTCTTCCGTGATACCCCAATAGCTGGCAAAGTCGTTGCCCCGTCCGTTGGGAATAATGCCTAAGACAACTTGCTGACATTCGTCATCAGTCATGGACATCAGTCCATTCAGGGCACGATTCAGGGCTGAGTCGCCTCCGACAATGATGAGTGTGCGATAGCCGTTGCCGATGAGCATCTTTGTCAGTCTGGTGACGGATTCGGGACCTTCGCTCTGAACAAAATCATAATCAATATGTTTCTCCTCGAGAATATCACGAATCTGTTCCCAACGTTTGTGGGAACGGCGAATCCCTTGTTTCGGGCAGTAGATGATGGCCCAACGGCTATTTTCCATTTTAAATACGCTTTATAGGTAATATAGATATTCTAGATGCTCTAGATATTCTAGATTTATTAGTTATAAAATAATTCTTTTATCTCCTCGACGATTTCTTCTTTTGAGCGAGTTGCATCAATCCAATGTATGGTTACGCCTCTGCGCTCCATGCCTCGGAAGTAGGTCATCTGGCGCTTTGCAAACTGGTGGATGGCTATCTCGAGTTGGCGTAGCATTTCGTCGTATGAGAGCTGCCCTGTGAGGTAAAGGGTGAGGTAGCGGTATTCCAATCCGTAGCTGATGAGCGCTTCTTCCTTGACACCATTGTCGAGCAGTCGTCTGACTTCATCCACCATATTTTCTTCTTCCAAACGTTTGTGCAGTCGTCGGCTGATACGTTCACGTCGCACTTCGCGTGGGATGTTGAGGCCAATGGTGAGTGAAGAAAGGGCAGGGAAAGGATGGGTTTCGTCGATATGATGCTCGCGGTAGTATTCCTCAATTTCAATGGCGCGGATGGCACGTCGGGCGGTGTCCACATCGGTGGTGTTGTGCAAACGCTTGTAGCCGGCTAATAAAACTGTGAGTTCATCGAGGCTCTTGCCTTCCAGTTGTTCGCGCAATTGAGGATTCACGGGCACTTCCACCAACTTGTAGGCTCTGAGTACGCTTTCGATGTATAGTCCTGTTCCTCCGCAGAGAATAGGTTGCCGTTGACGTGAACGTATATCCTCATAGGCTCGTAGGAAATCCCGCTGAAACTCAAAGACCGAGTATTTCGTACCGGCATCGGCGATGTCTATCAAGTGATACGGAATGGCTTGTCCGTTGACCTGATAGTCACCTAAATCCTTGCCCGTGCCGATGTCCATACCGCGAAACACCTGCCTGGAATCAGCGCTGATGATTTCGCCCATGAGTCTTGCAGCAAGCTGGGTAGCTACCGCAGTCTTGCCACAAGCTGTAGGGCCAAGGATGGTGATAAGTTGCCGCATCAGTTTTCTTCGTCAATGGAGTTCCACCACGAAGGGTCGTTCATATAATGCTTCTGGTCAGACAGTTCGGCCTCAAATTCCTCGGCTGCTGCTTTGCCCAGCTCCTGTCCGTCGAGGTGTGCTTCGCTGAACTCGCCATAAATTTCCATCTTGGTGTATTTGTGAACGACGCGGCTGTTCTCCAATATATAGTTTTCGTAGTACCATGATGGTCCGCCTGCTGGACCGCCGATGCAAATGCGACCGTAATATAAGGTAGGTGTCAGCTTCCCCATTGCTGTGCAGATAAGCTTCGGCTTGTTATCCTTCATGGTAAAGAATGCATGGTTCTTGCCTTCCTTGTCGCTGAGCCATACCTCATCGTCATCGTCGTTGTCGATGCTCACATAGAGCCAACGGGTCAGTTTAACGTATTTGTTTTCGGCATCTTCTTCAAGGAAAAGTTTCACGAGCTTGTCGAAGTCCTTCTTCCATAATGGCTTAGGCTCATCAATATATACGTAGAAAGCATCGTAAATCGTTCGAATAATCTTGTCTCCTTTCAGGTTCATATATCCGATAGTCATGCTTTCAGGCGCACTACGAACGAAGCATAGCTCCAGTCCACGTGGGCCTTCGAAAGCCTTCAGGATCACACTGGAATAATAGGTACCTTCGTCATCTACGTTCCAAATGGAATAGGTCTCGCTGGGGTCGTAGTTAGCTTCCTCTTCGTTGACATAGACCTTATCCTCTTGCTTGTCGTAGATAACATCGAGTGCCATGATCTTGTCGCCCTTCGGTTTGAACTGCACAACTCCGTAGATGTAGCGGTTGTCAATCAAGTAGTCCTGCGTGCTACGATCCACCTTGAGATCGTATTTCTTCGATAGCAAGGTGAGGATGTTTTTGGGCATCGGTTTTTCGACATCGAAAGGATTAAGCAGTTCGGACGTCAACGGCTTGTGGGTCTTGAGGTAAATATCCGATGCGAGTACGCAGAAGCCACCAAGGTCATCGCTTTCTGTAATCTTCTTGTCTGGCTTGACGAAAGCGTAGTCCAAGCCTGCGCCGCGATTCCATCGGTTGTGTATCTGTCCAACCGCCCAGTCCTTCCCGTCGGGGTTCTTCAGTTCTTCACCGATAAATTTCACGGCTGTTGACTCGTTGCCGTAGTATAACGTTTGGTAAGAGTCGGCGTTCCTTCGAATGCGGTCTTGTATGATCCAGCTATTTCGTGCGGCATCATTAGACTCCTTGTATTCGTTGTCGTCCTCAAATTCGGGCATCTCGACACTTGTCCAATAAAGCACCGTCATGGTATCGGGCGAGGTGTAGTAGAGGAAAGCGGGTGGGGGAGTGGTGTCGATGACTTCGATCAGGGAGTCTTGAGCCAGCGAGTCTGTTGTCGTAGCATCCCCTTTTTCGGTTTTGTTGCCTTTGCAACCAGCCATCAAAGCCACTATGCTGATGGCCAACAGAGCGTATTTCTTCATTGTTTTATTGGTTTTCGTTAATGAATTCATTCATGACCTGAAGGTAGTCCGTCGGCTGTGCGTGTTCGCCTTCGTCTGTCGGATATATTCCAGTGTCGATGAAGTCGTGGATTCTCCATTCTCCGTCGAGTAGCACGAGTTTCCAGATTACCGTGCATCCTTCGCTTTCAGCGGGCGAGAGGTAGAAACGAACTTCTGCCGTGCCGTCGCCATGCACTTTGATGTCCTCGATGTTAGGTGTGAACGGAGCGTCGAATGAGCCCATAGTCCATACCGTCGCCCCTTCTTGGAACAGGTGTCCTTCGTCGGAGGCGTTCTTCTCAGCCATGCGGCGCTGGATGTCGAAAACGGCGTTGTAGGCCGTCTGCCATTCTTCGGTGGTGAACATGGCTTCAAGCGTACGCTCGCTTTTCTTGCTAATGTAGTCGGGGTCATATCGGCGATTAACCTCAGCATAAATTTCGTTGACACGTATTGTTAGCGATTCCTTCATGCTTTGTATGGCATATTCATGCATGAGGCTATCGTGCTCTGATGGATTATATTCCATGCTTGGTCCCTCGAGCATAGATGTGTCCGATACTTCGTTAGCATCACCTGAAGCTTGGTTTTGGGATTGCCCGTTGCAAGCCGTTATAATCAAGACTGCGGCCAAGGGTATGAGGATGGTCTTTTTCATAGGATGAAGGATTTGTTAATGCGTCTTTGCGGGTCCGATGTTACGTGCTTTCAACGGTTCGTTGTCGCGCACCCAATGGGTGTTGTCATCGGCATGTTCAAAGTTTCCGTTGTTCACATTGCCCATCTTTTGGTCTTTGGCATGATGGATCTCGCAACTCTTGAGGGTGACCATGGAGTGGACATTGAACAGCTCGCCTTTGTTCTGTGCGAAACGGCAGTTGTCGAAGAGCGTTTCACGGCAGTTGCCATCGATGGCTACAAGGTCAAATTCGCGACAACGGTAGAAGTCGCAGTCGCGGAACGTCGTGAAATGTACGTTGTTGAGAATCATGATGCCGTAGGAACAGTCGCGGATGATGCTGCTCGTCATGGAGAGAACGTCAACGTTGTGTACCTCCAATCCATAGGTGCCGCAGCCGTAGAGGTCGCAGTTGTTGATGAAGATGTTGTTGCAACGTTCAGCATAGATGACGCCGCCCTCGCAATAGCCTTCCTCGGTGTGGCCTATGGTCAGGTTGGTCAGCGTGATATTCACACAACCGTAGAAGTTCAGCACGTTTGCATAGCGGGGTTCCACGATGATGTAGCAATCCTTGCCTCCGCGAATCTCCAAGTTGTTGACATTGACAAATTCTATCTGTCGGCCGTCGAAGCGTTCGCAGCTGACAATGAGCTGTTCGTCTCCGTCGCGTTGGGCGTAGTAGTCGTCGGTCCACAATCGTCCCTTCTCTTTGAATAAGTCCTGATCGTTAAGGATATTTGTGAGGTTTAGCACGGTCCCATCTTTGATGTGGATGATGCGGTTGCTCTTGATGCTTGAGAGGAACTCGCGTTCGTCCGCTACGGTCACCTCATCTAAGCTTACCTCTTCTTCACCTTCACCCTCGGATTCCATGCAGAAAGCCATGACAAAGGCAATCATCTCCTGATTCGTGCTCTCGATGATGGTCTTCTTGTTCTTGGCGTTCAACTTGTCAAGCATTTCTTGAAGTACCTCGGGATGAATGTTGATCAGGTAATGGCGGTCCATCAACAAGGAGCTGACCATGTCCAAGGGGTTGCACTTATCTTCGGCATATTTCTGTTGTGCGATGCAATTCTCGAGATTGTCAGGCGTGAGCACGGCCACTTGTCCTATGCCGTGTTCTTCGGGGTAGAAGGCGAGGAAGTTCATGCCGTCCTTGCGCACATATTGTACACGAGACCCGAACAGACAGTTGTAAGGTGGCACGTCATCTTCTGCTCCTTGGGTGAGAATGTACTCGCCAGCCTTATTCCCATTCTGGCGGAGGATGATGAAGCTCTTGTTGCCAGCGGCATTCACGCCGGAAAGGAAGACGAATTCCTCACCGGACTGTGCTGTGTAGAGCACCTCGCCGTCCCAGAACTTGTCTCCTTTGTGTATGGTCTGCGCCTGCAGCTCAGCGAAGGCTGACAGGCACAGGGTTAGGATTAAAGCCAATCTTTTCATAATTGTATCATTTATCATGCGTTTTCCGTAGCTGGTGCCACTTCCGTCGCTGGCGCTTTATTTTGCGAACGCTTGGCCAGCTCCATCAGCTTGTCCTTGCCTTTGAAGGCAAATATCCACACGAGTGCTCCGGCAACAACCAACAAGGATATGCCGAGGAGCGGGCGATAGAACAACCAGGCGATGGCGATGACGATGAGCGACCAGGCGATGCCGATGACGGTACAGACGACTCCGACGCCCCAACCGATGATGTTGGCGATGAACGGCACCACTTTAAGTATCATTTCCAGGAATCCGAAGATGCCCTTCAGGCCGCTGATGACCATCAAAGCGCCGATGAGACGGAAAATCCACATCCAGAAGTGGTTGGCCTGGTGTTCGGCATCGAAAATTTCGTCGGCATCCTTCTTGCCCATCACGAGTGTTTGGAAACGCTTGCCGTTCTTCGCTTTATAGGGCTTGAAGGTGTCCCCCGTGACCTGAGCGATGATGGTCACCTTGGCAGGCATAACCTTTTCGAATGTCACACGAACGTCACCAATCTGAGGTGCGGCAGAGGTGCGTCCGAAATAGAGGACATTGCCTTGCTGATGGACATATTCGAGGTCTATCTTGTTTTCCTGCGGAACGCTGTCGGGCACTACCGTCTTCACGGAATCGGGCACCGCAGCCAGCGTGGAGTCGGCTACAGCAGGAGCTGCGGCAGGAGTTGTAGGAGCGGCAGGCTTACTGACGGTTTGCTGTGCAGCCTTCGGCGAGAGGTCAAGGCCTTTCACTCGGGCGACGACGTCACGAGCAGCCTTGTCCCACGCCTCGAGTTGCTTCTCGTCGAGTGCCAGCACAACCGCTTCGCGGCTTGAAATGTGATGGATGAGCGACTCGTTGAGTTTATAGGCTCCGAAGCTGACATCTTCGGCCCACACGTCGGCATCCTCGTACGTGGTGATGGTGAAGTTCTTGCCTTGGTAGGCAGGGTCTTTGAACTGTCCACTATCCACGGGACGTGATGTCCATTCCTGGGTGTAGGTGTAGGTGGTCGTTGCCACTTCCTTACCGCCGAGTTTGTCCTCGCGTTCGGTTTCCTCATTTTCGACCCATTGGAAATACTCTACACGCCGACTTAGATTGATGGCGTTTTCGCTGATGCCGAACTGAGTGTCGTTGAGCACTGCGTCGGTCGTAGCCATCGCCGTAGCGCAGACGAGTTCTCCCTCGTATTCTTGGTTGATTTTGGAGGGGTTCTCCATGTCGATGCACACTTTCTCGGCTTCGTCGAGCATCTTGTCGGTCTTCACGGCGCGACCTTCGTTCCACCACAGCAGGGCTGTTCCGGCGATGAACACTCCGAATCCGGTGAGAATGCCTTTGAACGAGCGACCTACGCGCGTTCCATAACCTGTAGTTGTTGTTTCTGTGTAAGCCATAATGTTAAGCGTTTAGAGGTTTTGTATTCTTTTTGGCTACAAAAATACAAAAAAAAGCCTTTCGGCAAACCGAAAGACTCTTTTTTTTAAGTTCAAACGACTTTTTTTGTTCTTAATAGGCTACTTTCAGCATCTATCGCTTAGAAGCGATAGCCTAAACCAGCCGAAAAGAGACCCTGATAGCCGAAGCCTGGGAACTCGAGACGAGCATAGATGGTGTTGCCTACAGTAATGCCAACGGGAACAAACTGATAGACAAAGCCCATATACGTCTTATCCGTCTTTTCATCCATCTCCAAACCGAGACCTGCACTCAGGCGCGTGTAAAGAGAGAAGTGGCGGAATCGAAGCCAGTCCAAACGGGCGGTGGGCATAATGTTGACCAGACATCCCTGATAGTCTTCGCTATGACGGAAATAGTTGTTGGTCCGATGCGACTCGTAGTGATAGTCGTCGTTGTAGTATGGACAATAGTTCACGTTAAGACCGAGTGACAGATGCTTACCGACGTGATGGAGGTACTCCAGGCTTATTTCAAAGGGGCTGTACAAGTCGTCATTGGCGCTGTCCATGTGGCGATTGGGGCTGATAGGGAAAGCGCCGAAGGAGAGTGAAAACTCGTTCTTGCCTATTTGATTATGAGGCCACGGCTGTGCGTTGACTACTTGACCCAACGACAGCATTGCCACGATGAGGCACATTATTCTCCAATTCTTCATGACTTCAATTATTAGGTTTTTTTAAAGTAAAATGGCCACCCTCTTCGCAGGGCGAGGAGAGCGGCCTGTAAGAATAATCAGCGTAGATGGTGCGCGGATTAAAGCTCAGCGAGATACTTGATGGTGCGAACCATCTGGCTGGTGTAGCTGTTCTCGTTGTCGTACCAAGCAACAACCTGAACGAGGGAGTTGCCATCGCCAATCTTGCTGACCATGGTCTGGTTAGCGTCGAAGAGCGAACCGAACTTCATGCCGATGATGTCGCTGCTGACGAGCTTCTCCTCGGTGTAGCCGAAGCTTTCGTTCTGAGCAGCCTTCATAGCAGCGTTGATGTCCTCAACAGTCACCTCACCCTTCACGACAGCGTGGAGGATCGTGGTGGAACCGGTGGGAGTAGGAACGCGCTGAGCAGCGCCGATGAGTTTGCCGTTAAGTTCGGGGATAACGAGGCCGATAGCCTTGGCAGCACCCGTGGAGTTAGGAACAATGTTCTGGGCACCTGCACGTGCGCGCTGAACATCACCCTTGCGTTGAGGACCGTCGAGAATCATCTGGTCGCCAGTGTAAGCGTGAACGGTGGTCATGATACCGCTCTGGATGGGAGCGAAATCGTTGAGGGCCTTCGTCATGGGAGCCAAGCAGTTGGTGGTGCAGCTGGCAGCGCTGATGACGGTGTCGGCGGGAGTCAAGGTGGTGTGGTTCACATTGTAAACGATGGTGGGGAGGTCGTTGCCTGCGGGAGCAGAGATGACAACCTTCTTGGCACCAGCTGTCAGGTGAGCCGAAGCCTTCTCCTTGGAGGTGTAGAAACCGGTGCACTCGAGGACGACGTCAACATCGAGCTTGCCCCAAGGCAGTTCAGCAGCGTTGGGAATAGCGTAGATGGTGATCTTCTTGCCGTCAACAACGATGAAGTCTTCACCAGCTTCAACGGTGTGCTTGTTCTCGCCGAACTTGCCGCAGAAACCACCTTGAGCGGTGTCGTACTTGAGGAGGTGAGCCAGCATCTTGGGGCTGGTGAGGTCGTTGATAGCGACTACTTCATAACCTTCAGCCTCGAACATCTGACGGAAAGCGAGGCGACCGATACGGCCGAAGCCGTTAATAGCAACTTTTGTCATTTTTTCTTTTGTTTTCTTTTTGGGTTAAAACAATACTATGTTAACTGTAAAATACGATGCTTGTTGTTTATCTGTTGTTGTGACCCCATAATTATCCGCAATTGCAGTACTCCGCACTCTTACAAGCCACAAATAGTACCGCTGTGACAACCAAAATCAGGAAATTTAGGGTCCTTTTCGTCATTTTTTTCTGTTTTTCGCTGCAAAAGTACAAAATTTGTTTTATATTTGCATCATGAAACCCCATAAATTATATTAAATCATGGCAAATTTCGTTCAAGAGTTCAAAGACTTCGCAATGCGAGGCAATGTAATGGACATGGCAGTCGGTGTAATCATCGGCGGTGCCTTTGGTAAAATTGTCAGCTCTTTGGTTGACGATGTGCTCATGCCGCTCATCAGCAAAATGACTGGTGGCATCAGCTTCACGGATCTCTTCGTCACCCTGGGCGATGGCGAATTCAAGACGCTGGCCGAGGCTAAGGAAGCCGGCACGGCCGTTCTGGCTTACGGTCAGTTCATCCAGAACATCATCGACTTCCTCATCATCGCGTTCTGCATCTTCCTTATGATTAAGGGCATGAACAAGCTCAACAAGAAGAAGGAAGAACCTGCTCCCGAACCCGAGGCTCCAGCCGGTCCGACTCAGGAAGAGCTTCTCACTGAGATTCGCGACCTCCTCGCCAAGAAGTAAACGCAGGCTTCGCTGCTTTGAAACGGTGCCTTCTACTTAGCGTAGGACTTAAACGACATTCGCGCGCGTTCCTTATAATAATAGGTTCGCGCGCGAATTGTTTTTGTGGATAGGCGTTTGTCCTTATCGAGTCTTGATTTTCAGGATGACACCGCCGTTTGCGGGGAGGCTGATGTGCGACGGACGTTGTGGCGAGAAGCTGGTGGCAATGGGCTGGTCCGTCAGCAGGTCGGTGGCGCGAATCTTCAGTCGTGAGTTCATGCGATAGAGCTTGAACGCGTGTTCGGGGATATTCAAGTCGACCTCCACGGGGTGGTCGTCGAAGTTAACGGCGATGATGAGTGTCGTCCTGTCGTAGTGGCGCAGGAAGGCGTACTGCTTCTTGGGATTGAATGTCGGCGAGGGAGGATTGACGTACATCAGATCGAAGAAATCGCCCTCCTCGATGGCTGATTCCCGCGAGCATAGATTGAGCAGCTTGGCGTAGAAGGCCTGGTTCTCCAATTCTTCGGGCGTGAGCCTGCGGTTGTCGAAGCGGTTGCGGTTGCGCCATCGGTTGATGGTGCTGACGGTCCAATAGTCGAAGATGGTAGTCCGTCCGTCGCGTCCGCTGAACCCTTCATCGTCCATGCCGCGCTCACCGAGTTCTTGTCCGAAGTAAATCATGACGGGTCCCGTGCTGATGGTAGCAGCGACGATCATCGCGGCCCTTGCTTTCTCGGCGCTGCCAGCGAAGAAGTCCGATGCGATGCGCTGCTCGTCGTGGTTCTCGAGGAACGAGAGCATGTGAGGACGGATGTCATCAACGGCTTGCCAGCAAGACGTGATAGCGTCGGCATTGGCGTTGCCGCAGGTGACGGCGCGCAGCGTGTCGTAGAGTCCGACTTTGTCGTAGAGATAATCGAAATGTCCTTCGTGGATATATGTTCGATAGGCATCGGGACCGTAGATCTCGGCGATGAAGATGACCTTGGGGTGCTTCTCCTTCACCTGCGGTATAGCCCATCCCCAGAACTCGGCAGGCACCATTTCAGCCATGTCGCATCGGAATCCGTCGACGCCCTTGCCTGCCCAAAAGAGCAGTATGTCAAGCATCTTGTTCCACGTCGATGGCACCTCGTTGAAGTGCTTCGAGCGTCCGTTGAGGTAGTCCACGCCGTAGTTGAGCTTGATGGTCTCGTACCAGTCGTCATGGTTGGCGAAGCTGGAGAAGACGTCGTTGCCGGTGGCGCGTGCCGGCTGTTCGACGTAGGACTCCTTTTCGTCCTGCTGGAGGTCGAAGTCAGTGTGGAACTGTTCGCCGGGGAAGTAATAGAAGTTGTTCTTCGGCGAGAAGTGCTGGGTCGTGTCGTCGCTTGCACCGAGGTCTTCAACGCCTTCGGGACAGGCGTCGCTGTGGTACTCGCGTGCTACGTGGTTGGGCACGAAGTCGATGATGACTTTCAAGTGTGCCTCATGCGTCCTGCGCACCAGGTCCTCGAACTCTTTCATGCGAGCGGGCACGCTCGTGGCGAGGTCTGGGTCAACGTCGTAGTAGTCCTTGATGGCGTAGGCCGACCCGGCTTTTCCCTTGACGATGGCGTGGTGGTCGTGTTGAATGCCGAACGAGGAGTAGTCGGTTTGGGTGGCATGTTCGATGATGCCGGTGTACCAGATGTGTGTGACGCCGAGTTTGCTAATTTCCTCGAGGGCTTTAGGTGTGAATGCACTCATGGTGCCGCAGCCGTTCTGTGTGCGGTCGCCGTTCTTGATGTTGACGTTCTTGTCGTTTCCGAATAGTCGTGTAAAAACTTGATAGATGACGGGTTTGCTCATCTGTTCTTCTTTTGTGCCAGCGCAGGCGAGCATCAGCCCTGCGAAGAGCATGATGCTTGCCAGTCGGGTTAATGATGTTTTCATTTAGAGTTCTGTTGCGCTGCGTACGACGAGTCCCTCGACGTCCTTGGCGATCTTGGCGATCATGCCTTGCAGCGCCTTGCCGGGTCCACATTCAGTGAACTCGTTGGCTCCGGCTTTCACCATGGCCTGCACCTCCTGTGTCCAACGTACGCTGGCGGTGAGTTGGGCAATAAGGTTGGCTTTGATTTCAGCGGGTTCTGTGTGAGCCTGTCCATCGACGTTTTGATAGACAGGGCATTTAGGCGTGTGGAACTCCGTGGCTTCGATGGCGGCCTGTAGCTCGTCCTTGGCGGGTTGCATGAGTGGGCTGTGGAAAGCTCCTCCTACGGGCAGCGGCAGTGCGCGCTTGGCTCCTGCAGCCTTGAGCTTCTCGCAGGCTTTGCCGATGGCTTCTACGGAGCCGCTGATGACGAGCTGTCCAGGATTGTTATAGTTGGCGGGCACGCATACGCCGCCTTCAGCAGCTACCTCGGCGCAGATGCGTTCCACGGTTTCATCGTCGAGACCGATGATGGCAGCCATGGTCGAAGGCTGTGCCTCGCAGGCTTTCTGCATAGCCTGTGCGCGTGCGCTCACGAGCTTCAGACCGTCCTCGAAGTTCAGTGCTCCGGCAGCCACCAGGGCGCTGAACTCGCCCAGCGAGTGACCGCCGACCATGTCGGGTTGGAACTTGTCGCCGAGGCAGATGGCTGTTATGACGGAGTGGAGGAACACGGCGGGCTGCGTGACCTTCGTCTGCTTCAGCTCGTCGGCTGTGCCTTCGAACATGATCTTTGTGATTTCGAAGCCGAGGATGTCGTTGGCTTTGTCGAACAATGCCTTTGCTTCGGCGTTACTCTCGTAGAGGTCTTTGCCCATTCCTGAGAACTGGGCGCCCTGACCAGGGAAAACGAATGCTTTCATGTTGTCGTTTTGTTATATAGTTTAACTTCGATGATTTCTTTATGTTGCCTTAAGGTCTCACCTCACGATGACCTTCTGGTTGTTGACGATGTAGATACCTCGGTGTACGGGAATGCGGGCGTCGAAGTCGAGCCAGTCGGCGAAGATGCGCTTGCCGGAGAGGTCGCTGACGACGACGCGCTGCGGCTTGTCCACGCGGACGTTGATGCATCCGATACCGCCTGCGGCCTGCAGGTCGTGCTTGGCGGTGAGTGCAGGTGTGCAGATGCCGTCATAGTCACTGCCGTCGCTGTGGACGAGCTGCTTGCATTTGAGGATGAACTGGCCAACGGCCACGCACTTCTTGTCGCTCATGTTGGCGATGAGTCCGAGGCTCACCGTGGCAGGTTCTTCGAGCATGAACGTGACGGTCTGGTTGGTGCTCAGGGGCGACCACGCGAGGGCGTCGGTCTGCAGGTCTGACGTCAAGGGCAGCTGGTCGCCGGCCGCTGCGGCGATGTAGGTGCCGTCGGTCAGCCAGTTGTAGTAATAGTCGTCGCCGTCTCGATCGGCCGTGAAGGAGTATTCGCCTGCGGGCAGTTCGACGGTCTGGAATATCATGAGGTCCTTGATGACGCTTTCGAAGCCGGAGTAGGTGTCCTCGAGCGTGAGGTAGTTGTTCTTTTCGGTATCGACGTGCCATTCGGTGAGGATGCTGCCGTTCTTGACGTTGTTCAGCTGTTTCCAGGGTGATGTGGTGTTGTTCATCAACAACTTACGGTAGCGCGAGCTATTGGCGGGGTTGACGGTGCCCGATGCGGTCGTGAACGGGTGCTTGTAGTTCTTGAGGTACTTGTCGGTGACGTCGGCCGTGGCTCCAGTGGGATTAAGGAAGAAGATGCCAAAGGAGCTCTCCCATGCATCGCCGTCGGGTCCAAAGTTGATGCGCTTGCCTGTGTTGCCGTGGCCGGAGCGGTCGATGACGTCGCCCGTGTCTTGGTTGAAGTCGTAGTAGAGCAGCAGGGCCTCGTTGGCTTCAGGATCCTCGAGTGGAGCGTCGGCCAGCGGGATGATGTCGTTGGCGGCCAAGGCTTTGTTCCACACGCGCAGCTCGTCGATGAGTCCGTTGAAGGGCTGGCTGGTGCCGCCGATGGTGAAGCGCTCAGGCACGGGGAAGCTGCTGGCATTGGCGATGCGGCTCGAGGTGATGAGTTCGCCGTCGCGATAGATATATGCCGTGCTCGTCTTGTAGGTGATGGCGTAGTGGTGCCACTCGTCGAAGATGACCGTTCCTGCAGGGGTTGTCAGGTTCTTGTCCTTCACGTCGAGGGATATCTCGCCGGTGGGTTTCACAGCGATTTGCATCGTCGAAGCTTTGTCTCCGATGTGGAAGCTGTTGTCGGTGACGCGGCCCGGCATCATCCACCATTCCACGGTGAAGGTCCTCACGGCGGTACCATCGGAGGGGAAGGGCGAGGCTGCTTCGATGAGGTCGTCAACGCCGTCGAAGTGGAGGCCGTTCTTGCCGTCGGCATTGCAAACCACGATGGCTTTCTGTCGGCTTATCTTGTTGAAACCCTTGGCGTTGGATGCCGTGAGGGTGACGTCGTAGATGCCAGGTGTGTTCAGCGTAACGCTCTTGTCCTTACCTTCGATGCGGAAGATGGTCAGCGGGCTGGCGACGTCCCACGTCCATGCTGTCGGGTTGAAGCGCGACTCGTCGATGAGATTGACCTGCTCGCCCTTGAGGATGATGTTGTTGGCAATGCTGAAGGCAGCTTCAGGTGCTACGGCACCGACGCTGACGGTCTTCGTCGCCGAAGCTGTTCCGGCGGGACTGTAGGCGGTGAGTGTGACGGTGAACTCACCGTTTTCGGGGAAGGTGGCGGCGGCGTTCACGGTCTTGACGACGGTATTCTCGGCGCCCTCAATCTGCCATTCGTAGGTCGCGGCCTCGATGGGCGTTGAGGTGTTGACGAAGGTGACGTGTGCGCCAGCTGCTACGTCGCCATCGGGCACGGTGAAGTCCACCGTGGGCACAGAGGCGTCAGCGACGTTCACCGTAGCCGTCTTCTCGGCTGTTTCGCCGTAGATGTTGGTTGTCTGAAGGGTGATGGTCTGCTGACCCGCTTGCGTGAACACGACAACGGGGCTGACTGTGCCAGCGATGTTCTCCTGTTCGGTGCCTGTGACGGTCCAGTTCCATGTGTTGGTGTTGACGTCGCTGAGGTTTGTGATGGGGAATGGTTTGCCCACGGTCGCGTTGGCGGCGCAGGCGAAATTGGCTGCTGTCTCGTTGACGAGGGGGTTCTTCTCGTCGCCTATGGGATGGCTCTCGAAGGTGAAGGCTTCGTCGCTGCCGACCAGCTGTCCGTCGCATCCTCCGCATCCGTCGATGAGGTAGCGAGGTTCTCCCTCGCGCACGCTCATATCATAGGAATGCAGCAGCTTGTCGTAGAGCTGCGGATGGGCGATGTCCTTCTTGTAGGATGCTTTGATTTCGGTCTGCGTGAGGGCGTATGTCCAGAATCGCAGCTCGTCAATGTAGCCGTTCCATGGGGCGTCATAGACTTTCTTGTAGTTGGTGGTCGTTCCCTCGGTCTCGCCGATGACGAGGCGTGCAGGGCCTTTGATGCCGTGGTGGTTGAAGCCGTTGTTCCAGCTCACCTTACGCGAACCGTTGACATAGACACGTGTCGTGATGCCCTGGTTGACGATGGCGATGTGGTTGAAGCGTCCTGCCACGATGCCTGATTCAGAGCGTGTGTAGGAGCCGCCGTCGTTGCCCACCTCGAAATGGGCGGTCTTGAGGATTTTAAAGAAGTACTGCGTCGTGTCGGCCTTAATGCGGAAGCCGAAGGCGTCGGCCGAAGGCTTTGCGTCCATCCATAGCCAGAACTCGATGGTGAAGTCTTCGTAGGATCGGTCGGTGAAGTCGGGGATGATGATCTTGCTGCCTGTCGTCATGACGCCAATGCGGTTGTCGGTGTCCGTCCGCGGCTCAATGGCGCCTACGGCGATGGTCGAGGGCTTGCTTTCAGCCTCGTTGCCGTTGACCAGATAGACAGCGCTGACGGTGTAGCTGCCGCTGGCATCGACGTATGCCGAGGTCGAAGGTGGGGTGGCGGTGGTGTAGAGTTGGTCGTTCTTGTAGATTTTATACGACGAGGGTTCGTAGCGGCTGCCGGAAGGTGCCTGCCACGAGAGTTCGGAGCCGTCGATGACGGGGTTGCGGGGTTCGGGTACGCAGTCGGTGCTCACGACGGCGGTCATCTCGGTCTTCTGTCCTGCGCTCGGCACGGCGATGGGTTCTGCGATGGGGAAGGGCACTTCCACGCCGTTGTGGTCGAGGTTGTAGTCGATGATGCTGGCCTCGTAGATGGTGCCTTCGCCGACGCCCCATGAGCGCGTCTCGACCCAGAAGAAATATTTCAGGGGTCGCGAGAGGTCGAAGTCCTTGGTCAGGTCCGTGAGGTCATAGCCGAACTCCATGGGCTCGGTGTGCAGCTCGCCGTCGGCCCATCGTCCGAGCATAGGTATCTCTGGTGCCGGCTGTGTCTTGCCGCGGTTGCCGTCGCCGGCGAAGTTGAAGTGCGTGAGCGTGATTTCTTTCTCGGGTTTCGTGGCGTTGACCTCCTGTGCTACGCCTACGTGGAGGCAGATTTCCGAGCGGTGGCTGTAGGCCATCTTCACCTTGATGGTGCGCAGGGGGCGGTAGTCGCGCAGCACGTCGTAGTACCCAGGCGTGAAACTGTTCTCCTTGGGCCATCCCTTGACGCTGTTCGATCGCTCGTAGGGGCAGTAGATGAATCCGTTATTGGCATATCCGTCGCCCCATGAGTTGCAGATAATCCATGCGCCGACCTCGTTGTCGCCGTCGGCATTCATGGCCTCGCCGACGACGCCATTCTTGTCGAGGTCAAACTCCACGCGGTCGTCGTAGCCTACGATGGTCATGGCGTGGTTGTAGGTCTCGTTCCAGTCGGTGACGTATTTCATGCCAGTGACGCCAGCGGCGTCGTTGGCTGGCGTCTTGGGGATATTGCCCTCGAAGGGGCCCGCTGCCACGCCGATTCCGCAGATGCCTCCTGCGGCGTAGCTGTTGTCGCCACAGCGGTTCCAGAGGTAGTTCTTCACCAGCTCGCGACCTTCCTCCGTGCCGCAGTTGAAGGGGAAACTGTTGCCCGACACGATGCGGTTGTGCATCGTCGAGTACCAGCTGTCGTAGCCTTGCATCCAGCCGCAGTCGTCGTCCTGGTCGTCCTGACCCGAGCGTCCGTAGATGCGGCTGTAGGTTGTGCCGCCATACACGGCGCAGCTGGCGATGCCCACGTCCTTGCCCAGGCGGTCATAGCCTGTGCCGTCGGTGCCGTTGGTGTTGAGCATCCATGCGAAGTGGGTGGCATAGCGGCGCTCGTCTGTGTCGGCTGCCGTGAAGCGTGCCGTATTAATCTGATGGGTAAACTGATAGTAGATGCTCGATGCCGCGCCGCACGAGCCGCCCGACTGGTTGATGATGGGCGGGAACGAAGGCAGTAAGGCGTTGTTCAGGTGGTCGGGTCGCACGTTGCCGGCCTCGATGCTGCGCTTCATGCGCTCAACCATCTTCTTTGCCGCCTTCATGTTCACCGTGGGCTTGGGATTAGGCAAATCAGGATACTTCTCGCGGTCCCAGGTGCCAGGCTGCGCCACTGCAGCGAGGCAGAAGAATACAAAGACAAAAAGCAGCCCCCCTCTCCGCTCAACCTGCAAGGGAGAGGACGGGATGTTATGACAGTTCGTTGTGTTCATCTTGATGTAAGTTTTTAAAGGTTTTGTTGTAAATGTTAGTGCGTTATCTATAATATGCTTATTATCATGTGCTTTACTATCTCCCCTTGAAGGTCACTACTCTCCCCTTGGGGATCGGGGAGGGAGGCTTTGAGGAGGGCTGTGGAGATTCTTTTTTTATTTTTTCATTTTTGTCAGCCCGCTCTCCAGCCACTTCACGAATGCCGGCACGTCCTCGTTGTAGCTATACGATCCGGCGAGAGGCTTGCCCTCGTGGTCGACGAGCACGTAGAAGGGCTGCGTCTGAGCGCCGAACTTGGAGCGCTGCAGGTAGCTCCATTTGTCGCCCACGGTACGCAGCTTGCGCACCGTGCCGTCGCTCTCGGTGATCTCCACCGTGGCTGGCAGCGGCGTCTTGTCATCGACGTAGAGGCTCACGAGCACGTAGTCCTCCGTCATCAGCTGTTTCACGCGTGCATCAGGCCACACGGCAGCCTCCATCTTGCGGCAGTTCACGCAGCCGAAACCCGTGAAGTCCAGCATGACAGGCTTTCCGGCCTTCTGCGCGGCCGCCATACCCTCCTCGTAATCAGTATATACCGCCTCCACGGTGTTGGCGTTGAGGTTGAAGTCCTGCGTCCACATCGGGGGAGCAAAGGCGCTGACGGCCTTGCACGGAGCGCCCCACAGGCCTGGCACCATGTACAGCGCGAAGGCCAGCACGCACAACGCCGAGAGGAAGCGCGTCACGCCAATCTTGGGACGTGCCACCACGTTGCCCTCGTCGTCGTATTCGTCCTCGTCGTGCGGCAGACGAATCCAACCCAGGAGGTAGAAGCCCATGAGGGCGAAGATCAGGATCCACAGGCACAGGAACGTCTCGCGGTCCAGCAGGCGCCAGCCGTAAGCCAGGTCGGCCACGCTCAGGAACTTCAGCGCGAAGGCCAGCTCCACCAAACCCAGCACCACCTTGATCACGTTCATCCAGTTGCCACTCTTAGGCGCCGACTTCAACCACGTCGGGAACATGGCAAACAGCGTGAACGGAGCGGCCAGCGCCAGCGCGAAGCCGAACATGCCCACCGTAGGGGCGATGACCGAGCCGCTCGTGACCATGTCCACCAACAGCAGGCCGATGATGGGTCCCGTGCACGAGAAGCTCACCAGCACCAGTGTCGTAGCCATGAAGAAGATGCTCAGCAGACCTGTCGTCGACGACGCCTTCTCGTCCATCTTAGTGCTCCACGACGAAGGCAACGTCAGCTCGAAACCGCCCAGGAAGCTGGCGGCGAACACCACCAGCAGCGCGAACAGAAACAGGTTGAAGATAGCGTTCGTCGATAACGCATTGAGTGACGACGGACCCCAGATGAGCGTCACCAGCAAGCCCAGAGCCACGTAGATGACGATGATGCTCAAGCCGTAGAGCACGGCATCGCGAATGCCCTTACGCTTGTCGTCCTTCGAGCGCTTCAGGAAGAACGACACCGTCATCGGGATGATGGGCCACACGCAGGGCGTCAACAGCGCAATCAGGCCGCCGAGCACGCCCAGCAGGAAGATGCCCCACAGCGAGCGCGACTGCGTGTCCGACGCCTCGTCCAGGGCGTGCAGCTCGTCGATGACGGGCGCCCAAAGACCCTCTCCACGCTCCCCGTCAAGGGGGAGGACGGTTGCATTTGCTAATGAGTCGCTGCCTTGTATTTCATTCTCCGTTTGTCCGTTGTCGACTTCCGCTTGTCCATCGTCCGCTTGTCCGGCTGTCTCCTCAGCCTTGTCAGGTGACAGCTCCTCCCCTTTTGTGGGAGGCTGGGGCTGGGTCTGCTCTCCCTCCTCTTTGAACTCCACATTCGTCGGCGGCATGCAGTTCTCGTCGTTGCACGCCCCGTATTGCAGATAACCCTCAGCCTTCCATTTGCCGCCCGTCAGCCGCAGGCGTTGCGTCGCCTTGGCGCTCTTCTCGACGAACGTCACCTCGCATTCGAACAGTGGGTCCTCGACGCGCTTGGGAGCCGGCGAGAGCTTCAGCGCGCCCTCCTTCTTACAGCCCTCCATCGTTTCGGCGTTGAACGTCATCGCGATGGGACCGCCGCTGTTCTCGGGGCCATACACGTGCCACCCCTCGTCGATGGCGAAGGAGAACACGAGGTCGATAAGGTCGGGCTGGCCACTCACGACGCGCCGCTCAACAGACACTTTCACGGGATTCGTCATGCCTGGTTGCGTATACGCGAGCGCGCACACGAACATAAAAATCAATAGGTTAAATACGCGTTTCATAATTTCTTCTTGGTTTTACGGCCGTAAAATTACACATTTCTCCCCAATCGACCAAATTCTCACGCATATTTTTCACATATTTATACGATTGCTTGCCTCTTACACATAAAACACACGGAGACACAGCGCTTTTCATTTCTCTGCCTCCGTGTCTAGGGGGGAGGGTTCGTCTCTTGACGTTCCAGCTGGCATCAGCATTCAAATAGCTCTTTGCGCCAATCCACCAAGCTCGGCACTTAGCAAACTGCGGCGTGAGTGAACAAGAAGAAAAGGACGTAGGCGTAAACACAAAAAAAGGGTGCCAGTCTCAAAAAAATGAACCGGCACCCGTTCGCGTTATAGAAAGGGGATAGGATTATTTCACCTTCGTGATATTGCCCTTGGCATCGACATCGTAGAAGAAGGTGTCGACGAGCTTGTCGCCATCTTCTGCCAAGGCCTTCGGGCTGGACTGCAGGTATTTGACGGTGCCGTCAGCGCCAATCTTATCGGTGTATTCACCTTCAGCATTCGAGGGCTTGCCATAGACATCGAACTGGTAAATGATGTCGAAGGTCTCGTTGTCGGCGACGCCAGAGAGGTCAGCCTTGGGAGCTATAGTGATGCGTACGCCGAACTTGCCAGGGAACGTGTTGATGGTGAAGCCGATATTCCACTCGCTGTTGCCGTACTTCAGGGGTTCTACGCTGACGAGGTTGCCCTTCTCGTCGTAGTACTCAATGGTGCAGGTGTAGGCCTTCTGAATGGCGGCCTTGGTGACGTCGCTGAGCTTGATGCTGTAGTTCACTTCAACAGTCTTGACGGTGAGATCGCCGTCGTCGGTTTTCTCGTCCTTGCTGCATGCTGTCATTACGAAACCGCAGAAGAGGATGGCGGCCATCATCCATAAAAGATTCTTTTTCATTGTTTGTTTGAATAGATTAAGTAAATAAAAAAAGGGTTTTGTTTGTTTTGCTGCTGCAAAGGTAGCATTTTGATGCGTGAAAAGCTGCACTTCACGTCAAAAATCGTCGGATTTGTTGCGTTGAAATGCCGATTATGCGAAGAAAATGCGTTTTTCGGATGCCTTTCTCTATTTTTTTAGGGGCAGATGGACTTGTTTTCGCTAAAAATTACTTACCTTTGCACAAACATAATTCGCAGATCATTATAAAGGTATGGAGAGCACTCAGAAGGACAATAGAGCCGCCACCTTGGCGCAAAGCATCGAAAGCCGATATCGTGTGAACCACGTCGACAGCGGTCTGCCTCGCTGGCTCATCGAGGCGGCATTTGTCTGCTGCCTCATCCAGGCGGTCTGTAACTGGACGCCACTGCTGCACTGGATGGAGGAACATGCGTCGTGGGCGTTGGCCATCATTCAGACCTTCGGTGCGCTGGTGATGTACGTGGGGCTGCTGCGCGGCATGAAGCCGTTGTATAGGCCGATGACCGTGGCGTGGTGGATCGTCATCGCGCTGAACGTCGCCGGCTTTTTCACGGTGATGATTCCGGTTTTGATGTACCCCGTCGGGCTGTGCGTCGCCGTGTTGCTGATGGTGATCTATCTGCCGCTGGGATGTGCCATCGCCTACTGCTACCGCGGTCGCTTGCGGCAGGTAGGCATCTGGATGGCGTTCTACATCCTCATCTCCAGCATCATTCCTGTGCTGACTTATCTGCTGTTCCCTTCCGACTCGTGGTTAGGCACGCTGTCGCTGGAGGTTCCCACCATCGCCGTCATCGTTATTTATGCTTGGGTGCTACGTCGAGTCCTTGTGACAGACGGTACTGCACGGGCGTGATGCCCAGTCGTCGCCTGGTCTCTATTTGGAACGATCGTCGGCTTCCGAAGCCCGCTTCGATACTTACGGCCTCAATGGTCCAGCTCGGTTCCTCGCGCAGCAGCTTGCAGGCATAGAGGAACCGTTTTTCGTTGAGGTATTCGCTCAGGTTGCTGTATTTCGGATGGCTCTTGAACAGTCCTCCAAGTCGTTTCTGCGTCACGCCCAAAGCCTTGGACATCTTCTTCAGCGACAGGGTGGGGTCGGTGAACAGGCGTTTCTCGTCCATCTGGGTGTCAATCCACGGCAGCAGCTCCTCATCCGTCATATTGGCAGCCCGTTCCAGGTGTTTGCGGTGTTCCTTAGTCTGCTGTTGCAACTGTGCCACCTCATTAGGCACGGCGTTCTTCAGCTGTTGTGCCAGCTCCTGCTGCTGTTGCAAGAGCGATGCGATCATCTCCTTCTGCTCGTGGAGCTCGCTCTTCTGCTGCTCGAGTTGACTGCTCTGTTGCTCGAGCTCGTTCATGCGTTTCTCGATCTCGCTGCCTTGCCGACGGTTCATTTCCACCAGTTGGTGCTGGTTCTCGACTAAATGCGTATTCGTGTCGATGATCTTCTTCGCGTTGGCATTCACCACCACCATCGAGATGATGAAGGCAATCACGAGCGCGATAATGATAGCGGCAATGAGCAATTCCTGACCATTCATGAGCTTTGGCTTTTGATTTGACGTGCAAATGTACGCTTTTTCCTCCGATGGTGTGGAATCGGCTGCGAGAAAAAACGTTAAAAGGGCGTAAAAAGGCTTTTTTCAAGCCTTTGATTTCTCAAAATTTGTGTACCTTTGCAGCCGTTTTTGAAATATGGCAAGCACAAAGGACATTCTTCTACTGCGCATTCGCGAGCACGGCAAGCTGACGACGGCTGAACAGTTGCAGCTGACGGCGCTGTTGTCGTTGCCCGCCATCCTGTCGCAGATGTCCAGCATCCTGATGTTCTACATCGACGATGCCATGGTGGGTTCGCTGGGCGCTTTGGCGTCGGCGAGCATCGGCATCATCGCCACTTCGACGTGGCTGTTCTGGAGCATCATTTCGTGCGCTGCCACGGGTTTCTCGGTGCAGGTGGCTCATGCTGTGGGTGCCAACGACCTCGGTCATGCCCGTAGCGTTTTCCGCCAGAGCCTCATCGCCTCGATGGTGCTAGCCGTGGTGACGGGCTTAGTCGGAGCGCTGATTTCCAACCCCTTGCCCCATTGGTTGGGCGGCGGCGAGGAGATCTGCGCCGATGCCTCGACCTATTTCCTCATCTTCACCCTTGGCGCTCCGCTGGCGATGGCTAATATGCTGGCATCGTCGATGTTGCGCTGTGCTGGTAATATCAAGGTGCCGTCGCTGGCCAACATCGTCATGTGCGTGCTGGACGTCACCTTCAACTTCTTCCTTATCTTTCCTACGCGAACGGTGGAAGGCATCACGATTCCGGGTGCTGGTCTTGGCGTGGCGGGCGCTGCCTTGGGCACGCTCCTGGCCGAGGGTGTCATCGCAGGCTATCTGATGTGGTACGCCGTGGCGCGCTGTCCTGAGTTGCGGTTGCTGGGCGAGCGCGGCTCGTTCCATCTTCAGCGCCAGACGCTCAGCAAGGCGGGCAACATCGCGGGGCCTATCTTCCTGCAGCGCGTGCTGATGAATGTGGCGCAGATCACCATCACGGTGATTGTAGCTCCGCTGGGTGCCGTGGCCATCGCTGCCAATGCCTTGGGCATCACCGCCGAGAGCCTCTGCTACATGCCGGGCTACGGCATCGGCGAGGCTGCGACGACGCTGGTGGGGCAGAGCTATGGCGCCAAGCGCTACCGCCTCACCGAACGTTTCGCGTGGATGACGACGCTCTTGGGCATTGCCGTGATGACGTTTATGGGCGTGGTGATGTATATGGCAGCGCCGCTGATGATGGCTTCGCTGACCCCCGACGAGGCTGTGCGCCAGTTGGGCGCCGAATGCCTGCGCATCGAGGCGTGGGCGGAGCCCGGCTTCGCTGCCAGCATCGTGGCAATGAGTTGCTTCGTTGGTGCCGGCGACACACGAAAGCCGTCGATGATGAACCTGCTGTCGATGTGGGCTGTACGCGTCACACTGGCGGCCTTGCTGGCTCCACGCTACGGCCTGCAGGGCGTGTGGTTGGGCATGGCCATCGAACTCACCTTCCGTGGCCTCATCTTCCTCGCGAGGATGAAATGGGGGAAGTGGATGAAGATGAGTGAAAAGTGAAAAGTGAAAGAGTGAAAAGTGAAAAATAAAAGTAACTTGTTGACAAGTTGATTAATGAAAAGTGAAAAATAAGATAATGTTTTAATAGATTTATAAAAAATGGATAAGACGGTTATTAAAGATCAGACCTTCGGAGGCGAACGGCCTTTGTTTGCCATCCGCGACACGCGACTGGAGAACGTGACGATAGACGAGGGCGAGAGCGGCATCAAATGTTGTCAGGACATCGAGGTTAACCATTGTCGCTTCATCGGAAAATATCCCCTGTGGCATGTCGATCGTTCGCTCGTCACCGACTGTTTCTTCGAGGTGGGCTCGCGCTCGGCCATCTGGTACTCGAACGACATGACGATGCGCGACTGCGTAATCGACGCGCCGAAGTTCTTCCGCGAGATGCAAGGACTCGTGGTGGAGAATGTCCAGCTGAACGACGCCGACGAGACATTCTGGAAGGTAAAGGATCTGAAGGTGCGCAACGTGAGCCTCCACGAAGGAACCTATCCCTTCATGTTTTGCGAGGACATCGATGTCGATGGTCTCAAGAGCGATTCGAAATATGTCTTTCAGTACGTGAAGAACGCCGTGATACGCAACGCACACATCGTCACGAAGGATGCGTTCTGGGAGACGGAGAACGTGACCATCTACGACTCGTTCCTCGACGGCGAGTACCTCGGCTGGCATTCGAAGAACCTGCGACTCGTGCACTGCCACATCGGAGGCGAACAGCCACTGTGCTACATCGACGGCATCACGCTCGAGGACTGCACCTTCGACGCCGCCTGCGACCGTGCCTTCGAGGACAGCACGAACATCAACGCCACCATCCGCGGAACCATCACGGAAATCAAGAATCCCGTCAGCGGACGCATCGTGGCAGAAAAGATCGGCAAGGTGACGCTCGATGAACACCTCAAGCAACCCGCCTGCTGCGAAATCGTCGAGGGTTAAACCATAGAGGAGTTAACAAATAAATGTGTGGACTGTTTGACGCTTGTCAGACAGTCCACACGTTTGTTCAGTAGGGATGATAAGATTGTGACGCGCTTACTCCTGCAGCGAGCCGCCGCCGAGCGCCTGGTAGAGCTCGATGGTGGCAGCGATGACGGCATACTGGTTGGCCAGCTGGCCGAGCTGCGCGCTGAGGAGGCCCGTCTGGGCGGTGAGGACGTTGAGGTAGTTGACCTGGCGGCTGACGTTGTCCTTGTAGAGGGCTTCGGTGGCCTGTACGGCATCGTTGAGTGCGCGTATCTGTCCGTCGATGAACTGTCGCTTGCCTTGTGCTGTCTGCAGCTTGACGAGTGCCGTGTTGACTTCGTTGCCGGCCGCGACGAGGCTCTGCTGGAAGGCCATCTTAGCTTCTTCCTGTTGCATCTCGGCCACGCGCTTCTGTGCACGCAGTCGACCGTTCTGGAAGATGGGCTGTGCGAGCTGTCCGAGTGCGTTCCAGATCCATTTGCCGGGGCTGAGCTCGATGCTGGAACCGTTGTTGGTGAAGCCGAGGGTTCCGCTGAGCGTCAGGGCAGGGTAGAAGCTGGCCTTGGCGGAGTTGACGGCATAGAACTTGCTGGCCAGCTGCAGCTCGGCCTGACGTACATCGGGTCGGTTTTGCAGCAGGGCGAGGGGTATGCCTGTCTCAATGGCTGTGGGTGCCTGGAAGGCGCTAAGGCTTGAGCGCTCGATATGATGAGGCGCTTCGCCGAGGATCGTGCAGAGGGCGTTCTCTGCTTCGATGATGCCCTCACGCAAGTCCAGGAGATTGGCTTCGACGCTGTAGCAATTGGCTTCGCTCTGAGCAACGGCAGCCTTGTTGGAGCGACCTGCTGCCATGAGCTTGCGGGTGAGCTCGACGCTCTCGCGCCAGTTCTTGGCTGTCTGCTCGCTGATGGCCAGCTGGGCATCGAGCATACAGAGCGAATAGTAGATGTTGGCGATGTTGGCTACGAGAGCCTGCTGCACGGCCTGTCGTGCCACGCGTGTTTGTTCGACGCCCACTTCGGCCGTCTTCTTGGCGTTGCGCAGGCTACCTATGCTACCAATCTGCCATGAGGCAGAGAGAGGCACCGTATAGAACTTCAGCGGCTTGGACCAGTCGAAACTCGAGAGCTGCCCCTGTGGGGCTATTGCCAGACTGGGGATATAGGCGAGCTTGGAGCACTTGAGGTATTCCTGTGCCTCCTGGATCTGTAGGTCAAGCTGGCGCATATTTAGATTCTGGGCAAGGCCACGCTCGATGAGGGCCTGCAGCTGCGGGTCGGTGAAGAACTCGCGCCATGCCTTTGCGCCAAGGCTTTGTTCGGTGTTGCCTGTCTGAGCCGTACCATATAGGCCATCGGTCTGGATGTCAGATGGACGGTCATAGCTTTTATAGAGACCGCAAGAGGAGAGACCCAGTGTAGCGAAAGCTATAATGAATACTTGTTTTTTCATTGTTGTGAAATTATGAAAGGGAGTGGTAGCCCTAACGGCGAACCGTTAGGCACTACCGCTGTTTGGTTAATTGTTTTCGCTGGCTTCGCGTTTCTCCTGTTCACTGTGAGCTTTCTCCTTGAGGAACTGCTGGTCGGCCTCTACCTTCATGGCGGGGCGTATCTTCTCTTGCAGGTACTCGAAGAAGATGAAGAAGACGGGCACGGTGAAGAGGATGGCGAACGTACCTACGATCATACCGCCTACGACACCGATACCGATGGTGCGGTCGCCGTTGGCACCTGCGCCGCTGGCGAAGATGAGCGGGAGCATACCGAGCACACAGGTGAGGACGGTCATGAGGATAGGACGCAGACGAGCCTCGGAGGCAGCGTAGGCGGCCTCGACAATACCCATGCCCTTGCGGCGACGCTCGAGGGCGAACTCGGTGATCAGAATGGCCGTCTTAGCCAACAGACCGATAAGCATGATGACACCCGTCTGGAGGTAGATATTGTTCTCGACCTGTCCGAAGATG
>Ga0310697_10000329_pt1 | contig 67565 bp, 51 predicted proteins | sample 172DNAGHGlowgp2_FD_203883 | JGI IMG/M metagenome (GOLD analysis project Ga0310697, IMG submission 203883) | Sheep rumen microbial communities from Palmerston North, Manawatu-Wanganui, New Zealand - 1728 DNA GHGlow gp2 (v2) (version 2) | ecosystem: Host-associated > Mammals > Digestive system >...
CTGCCGCCGTGTTCGAGAAGAGCGAAGTCAAGGTGTGGGAATGCCGCAACTGCGGTCACATCGTCGTGGGCACCAAGGCCCCGGCCGCATGCCCGGTGTGCGCCCACCCGCAGTCCTTCTTCGAAGTGACCGCTGAAAACTATTAATGGAATGATATCCTTTTACCCCCGGTTTCGGCCGGGGGTTTCTTTTTTTCTAAATTTATGGGGCTAACAATTCCATTATGAGGATAAACACAAAATGGCAAGAGCTTTGATTATCGGTTGTGGCGCTGTCGCCACGGTTGCTATCAAGAAATGCTGCACGGCAAGCGAAGTGTTCAGCGAAATCTGCATCGCTAGCCGTCACCGCGAAAACTGTGAAAAGCTGGCGCAGGAATTGCGCCCGAATACGAAGACGGTCATTACGACTGCCGCGGTGGATGCCGACAAGGCCGAGAACGTCGTGAAACTCATCAAGGAATACAAGCCCGACCTGGTGATGAACATCGCGCTCCCGTACCAGGACCTCGCCATCATGGACGCCTGCTTGGAATGTGGAGTGAACTACATGGACACGGCGAACTACGAGCCCGAAAACATCGACGACCCGGAATGGCGCAAGGTTTACGACAAGCGCTGCAAGGAACAGGGCTTTAGCGCCTACTTCGACTACAGCTGGCAGTGGGCTTACAAGGAAAAGTTTGAAAAGGCCGGTCTCACGGCTCTGCTCGGCTCGGGCTTTGACCCGGGTGTTTCGCAGGCCTACTGCGCCTACGCCCTCAAGCACCAGTTCGATACCATCGAAGAAATCGACATCCTCGACTGCAACGGCGGCGATCACGGCTACAAGTTCGCGACGAACTTCAACCCCGAAATCAATCTGCGCGAAGTTTCCGCTCCGGGCAGCTACTGGGACACCGACGAGAACGGCAAGGGCCACTGGGTCGAAATCCCGGCCATGAGCATCAAGCGCGTGTACGATTTTGACCAGGTCGGTCAGAAGGACATGTACCTGCTGCATCATGAAGAAATCGAATCGCTCGCCCAGAACATTCCGGGCGTGAAGCGCATCCGCTTCTTCATGACGTTCGGCCAGAGCTACCTCGACCACATGCGTTGCCTCGAAGACGTGGGCATGCTCAGCACGCAGCCCATCAAGTTCCAGGGCCAGGAAATTGTGCCTATCCAGTTCTTGAAGGCGCTCCTTCCGGACCCGGCAAGCCTCGGCCCCCGCACCGTGGGCAAGACGAACATCGGTTGTATTTTCAAGGGCACCAAGGACGGCAAGCCGAAGACCTACTACCTGTACAACGTGTGCGACCACCAGGAATGCTACAAGGAACTCGGCAGCCAGGCTATCGCCTATACTACGGGCGTACCGGCCATGTGCGGCGCCATGATGGTGCTTACTGGCAAGTGGAACAAGCCGGGCGTGCATACCGTCGAAGAATTTGATCCGGATCCGTTCATGGAAGCCCTCACCAAGTACGGCCTCCCGTGGAAGGAAAACTTTAACCCTGTTCTCGTTGACTAGAGAGACCCAGAGCAATGAAAAAATGGCGCATTGACGATTCCCGCGACTTGTATAACGTCAAGGGTTGGGGCGTGAACTTCTTCGACATCAACGAGAAAGGCCACGCGACAGTTCACCCGCTCAAGGAAGGCGGCCCGGACATCGACCTGTACGAACTCGTTCAGGAACTTTCGCTCCGCGACGTTTCCACTCCGATGCTGCTTCGCTTCCCGGATATCCTGGACAGCCGCATCGAGAAGATTAACGAGTGCTTCAACAAGTCCCGTCAGGAATACGGCTTTAACGGAAGCTACTACAGCATCTTCCCGATCAAGGTGAACCAGCAACGCGCCGTGCTCGAAGAAATCGTCAGCCACGGTAAGAAGTACAATATCGGTCTCGAGGCCGGTTCCAAGCCGGAACTGCATGCGGTGCTCGCGAACATGGACAATCCGGATTCGCTGATTATCTGCAACGGCTACAAGGACGAGGACTTCATTGAACTTGCCCTCCTCGCGCAGAAGATGGGCAAGAAGATTTTCATTGTCGTCGAGAAGATGAACGAGCTCCACCTGGTGGTGGAACTTTCCCGCCGTATCGGCGTGCGCCCCAACATCGGCATCCGCATCAAGCTTGCAAGCTCCGGCAGCGGTAAGTGGGAAGAATCCGGCGGATACCACAGCAAGTTCGGCCTCAACAGTTCCGAACTGCTGGAAGCGCTTGACTACATCAAGCAGGAGAAGATGGAAGACTGCATGAAGCTCATCCACTTCCACCTGGGTAGCCAGATTACGAACATTCGCCACATCAAATCGGGCCTGCGTGAAGTCTCGCAGTTCTACGTGCAGATTCGCAAGATGGGTATGAGCCTCGAATTCGTGGACGTGGGCGGTGGCCTCGGAGTCGATTACGATGGCACTCGCAGCTCTAACGCGAGCTCGGTGAACTACTCCATTCAGGAATACGCGAACGACGTGGTGTACGCTATGTTCGAAGCCTGCGAAAACGGCGATGTGCCGCACCCGAACATCATCGCGGAATCGGGCCGAGCTCTTGCGGCGCACCATTCCATTCTGGTGTTCAACGTGCTTGAAACCGCCGGCCAGGCGTTCTTCGACGAGAATGCGCACGAGATTGACGACGATGCTCCCGATGCGCTTAAGGATTTGTACGGCATCTACAAGGGACTTACCCCGAAGAACCTGCTCGAAAGCTGGCACGATGCCATCCAGCTGAACGACGACGTGTTGAACGGCTTCAAGGTGGGCGATTACGACCTGCCGACGCGCGCCATGTGCGAACGCCTGTTCTGGAGCATCGTGCGCAAGGTGGACCAGTTGGCGAAGGACTTGCGCCATCCGCCTTACGAACTCAGCGAACTCCCGCGTCTGTTGGCACAGAAGTACTTCTGCAATTTCAGCTTGTTCCAGAGCCTGCCGGATAGCTGGGGTGTGGACCAGGTTTTCCCGCTCATGCCTATCCAGCGCCTGAACGAAGAACCCACAGTCGAGACGACCATCCAGGATGTCACTTGCGACTCCGACGGAAAGATTGACATGTTCGTTCGCGGTGGCGACGTGAGCCGTACGCTTCCGCTGCACGAGCTCAAGAACGGCGAACCCTACTATATCGCGGTCTACCTCGTGGGCGCCTACCAGGAAATCCTCGGCGACTTGCACAACCTCTTTGGCGATACGAACGCAGTCCACATCGTCTGTAACGACAAGGGCGGTTACGAAATCGACAAGGTGATTGACGGCGAATCGGTGGAAGACGTGCTCGACTACGTGAACTTCAGCGACAAGGCGCTCGTGCGCACCATGGAAAACTGGGTGTCGCGCTCCGTGAAGGAAGGAAAGATTAGCCTGCAAGAAGGCAAGGAATTCCTGAACATCTATCGCGGCGGCCTTTACGGGTACACGTATCTGGAGTAATTGGCGTTGGTGGTTCGTTTGGAGAGACTGTGGAACGGAATAGTCGACAGATTGCAGTATTGCTTGCGACCTACAATGGCGCGAGGTTTCTGAGGGAACAGCTCGAATCGCTGTTCCGGCAGACCTGCGAAGATTTCCATCTGTACGTTCGCGATGACGGCTCTACCGACAGCACGCTCGCGATTCTCGCCGATTTTATGCGGCTGCACCCCGGCAGGATTACGCTTGTGGGTGACGGCGAAGCGCATTGCGGTGCGGCGCAGTCATTTATGCGCCTGCTGCAGTCCGTGGAATCCGACTACTACATGTTCTGCGACCAAGACGACTTTTGGCATGCGACAAAGATCGAGAAGACTGCCGGCCACATGTGGGACATAGAGTCCCGCGCTTGCCGCGACAAGGTCTGCACGACTCCCGTTGTTGTATCGACGGACCTGCGTGTTGTCGACGAGAACCGCGACCTCATCAAGGAATCCTTTAACGCCGACTTGAAGATAGACGTGTTCCGGAAGCACCCGCAGATGTTGTGCGTGCGCCACGTGGTAACAGGTTGCGCCATGATGTTCAACCGTGCGGCGCGCGATGCGGCCCTCCCGATGTCGCCTTATGCAACGATGCACGACGAATGGGTGGCGCTCTGTGCGCAGTTCCACAGCGGCTGGGTCTCGGTGGTGGACGACGTGACGATTGATTACCGCCAGCATGGCTCCAATACGCTCGGTGCGGATTCTGCCGCTAAGGGGGCTGTTAGCCGTGCGGCGTCTGGCAGTGGTCGTAGGGCCTTCTTTGCGATGGCCAGACTGCTCCGCAAGGAATTCGGTGTGTCGTTCCCGCGCTTTTTGCTCTACAAAATTTTATATAGTTGGTTGTAGATATGCGTAGCGTCTGCATGGCCACCTACAATGGCGAAAAATATATCAGGGAACAGCTGGACAGTATCCTTCCGCAGCTGCGGGACGACGACGAATTGGTCGTTTCGGATGACGCTTCGACGGACTCGACACTCACTATAGTCAAAAGCTATAACGATCCTCGCATCAAGGTGTTCCAGAATACGGAACACGGTGTGGCGCACAATTTTGAGAATGCGCTGCGCCATGCGTCGGGCGATATCCTCTATTTTGCCGACCAGGACGACGTTTGGCTCCCCGGCAAGCTCGACAAGATGGAAACTTTTTTGCGCGACGGCGGCTACGATACGGTCCTTTGCAACTGTTCCCGGACCGATGCCGATTTGAATATTGTCAAGGAACGCCATTACGACAAGGACTGGCCCATGAAAAAGTCCCTTTTGCGCAACCTTGTCAACAATTGCTGGCTTGGCAGTTGCATGGCCTTTACCCGCAAGGTGAAGGAAGCGTGCATGCCGTTCCCGCCCAAGGCGGTGGCGCACGACCTTTGGGTTTCGTACTATTCCCAGAAGCATTTCAGGTGTGGATACCTGGACGAAGTGCTCCAACTGTACCGCCGGCACGAGGGAACGGTGTCGTTTACGGGCGGCAAAAGCCGGAATAGCCTGTATTTCCGGGTTTCGTACCGCTTATACTTGGCCTGGCACCTGTTGTGGGCTTAGTTATTTTGTTATATTTTTCTTATCTATGTTGTTCGCTAAAATCAGACAGTTTCTAACCGGTCAGAAGACTATCGAGGAAAAACTCTTCTGGGGAATATTGCTGTTCTCGATTTTGGCCGCGGCTATTTCTACCGTGTTCACGTTACTTTTTGAAGGTTTCGGCGGTTACGCCGGGATCCTCAGCTATATTGCTGTTCTCATGCTTATGGTCGTCGGTATTATTGCCAAGAAAACGGGCAGGATATCGACTTGCTATTTTGCGGCTTGCGTTATCTTGAACGTTTTCCTTTTCCCGCCGCTCTTTTTTGAATGCGGGGGCTTTGAAAGCGGTATTGTATTGAATTGCTTTATGGGCATATTCCTATGCACGCTGTACAACCACAAGAAGCGCCGTTTTATTTTGGTCCTTATTGCCGTTTGTGCAAACGAGATGGCGTTTTTCTTGGCCAAGGCTTATCCGGAATGGGTGAATAAGCTGAACCCCGATATGGTATGGCTCGATTTCTCGTCGAGTTTCCTCTTTATGGCGGCGGCCCTGTATGCGGGTGTCGTTTTCTTGCTCAACATATTCGACCGGGAACGCCGCGAGAGGGACGTGCTGATAAAGAAGCTGGACTTCTATTCGAAACGTGACCCGCTGACCAAGCTCTTTAACCGCAGCTATTTTATCAATTACCTCGACAAGATGATTTGGCCGGAACGCAAGGGCTTTTATATGTTGAAGTTCAGCGTAGACGACTTCAAGAGCATCGTGGATGAGCATGGCCATGAATTCGGCGACAAGGTCCTTTGCGGTGTGGCCAATGCTGCGATGGCGATGAGGATGGTTGGCCAAGGCGAATGTGTTGTTCGTTATGCCGACGAAGATTTTATCCAGCTGATTTATGCACAGTCGTTTGACGAGGGCTTGCAGAGAGCGGAGCAGCTGCGCAAGAGTGTCTCGGAAATGGAATTCGAAGATCATCCCGAAATCCGTGTGACGATCAGTGGCGGTTTTATATCTTGTACAAATGAAACCTTCTATCACCAGAACAAGATGCTCTGTGTTTTGGACCAGTTGCATGATTTGGCAAAGTCTCGTGGCAAAAATCAGATTTGCCTGAGAGAATAAACTATATTTTTGTTATGTTACACGAAATAGGACCCCATAAACTCTATAACGAGTTTAGGAAGCAGGCCCCGAAACCAAACGATTTTCTCGTTGTCTATGTCGGGGATAAGAGTTTACTCAAAAAAAATGGTGAATCGTACGAAATCCCCAGGGTGGCGGATTTCAATCGCGAAAGTATCCCGTGCCATTACCTTTTTAGCATAGACGATGCTTCGTACTTTTTGGCGGAGTCCTATGTTTCCAAGACTTTGGCCGATGCCATGCCCGAAGAGTACGTGTTTTGCCCAACGCGCACCTACCGCTACATGGGCGACCCGCTATTGCGTTTGGGTGGGGCTACCGCGGCGCATATCGCTCATTGGGAATCTTTGAACAAGTGCTGCGGCCGTTGCGGGAACATTACCGTACGCAGCGACAAGGAACGTGCCATAATTTGCCCCAAATGCGGGAATACGGTGTACCCGCGCATATCGCCGGTTGTAATCGTGGCGGTGCGCAACGGCGACAAACTCTTGATGGCCCATAACATCGACAACCCGAATCCGCGTCTCTTCTTGATTTCGGGATTCGTGGAAATAGGCGAGAGCCTGGAACAGGCCGTGCACCGCGAGGTTATGGAAGAGGCGGGCCTGCGCGTCAAGAACATTCGTTACTTCGGTTCGCAGCCGTGGCCTTTTAGCGATTCGCTTATCGCGGGCTTTACCGCCGAACTCGACGGTGACGACACCATCCACATGCAGGCATCCGAGCTCTCCGAGGCCCTGTGGGTCAAGCGCGAGGACATTCCCGAGTACGAGACCGACGTGAGCATCAGCTGTTGCCTCATCGAGGACTTCAGGCGGGGTAACTAGCCGCGCGCTATCCTAGCCGTTCTTACCTGCGGTCGCTAACTACTAATGACTAGTGACCAATAACCATTTTTCTATATTTACATGCGATGAAATTACCTGTCGTATGTATTATCGGACGCCCGAACGTAGGGAAGTCCTCGCTCTTCAATCGCATACTGGGCCGCAGGGCCGCCGTTGTCTCGGACCGGGACGGCGTGACGCGCGACCGCCATTACCAGAATGCGAACTACAAGGGCCATGAGTTTACCGTGGTCGATACGGGTGGGTTCTTGCCTGACGATTCCATCGACGTGCTTGCGGACAGCGTCCGTACGCAGATTTTTAACGCGGTCGAGGAATCCGACCTCGTGCTGTTCATGGTGGACATCCGCGTCGGCATCACCAAGCTCGACCAGCAGTTCGCACGCCTTGTGCACAAGCTCGATAAGAAGGTGATTCTTGTGGCGAACAAGAGCGAGAACCTCGGCGACCGCCAGGAAAGCTTCGAGTTCCTTAAGCTCGGCTTTGGACAGCCGCGCACGATTAGCGCGCTTACGGGCTATGCCTGTCTCTCGCTCTTGGATGAAGTTGTCTCTATCCTCCCGACGCCCGTGCGTGGGGAACGCCGCGAAGAACGTCCTATCCGCTTTGCGATTCTCGGACGCCCGAATGCGGGCAAGAGCACCCTGCTGAACCGTCTGCTGCGTCAGGAACGTGCCGTGGTCTCGGATATTCCCGGTACCACCCGCGATTCCATCGACTGCGACTTTGTGGTGGACGGCCAGAAGTTCGTGGTTACCGATACCGCGGGCCTCCGCAAGAAGGCGAAGGTGGAGGACGAAGTCGAAGTATTTAGCAACATGCGTACGCTCGAAAGCATCCGCCGTTCCGACCTCTCGGTCTTGATGGTGGACTGCACCCGCGGCATGGAAGTGCAGGACTACCGCATTATTACGGAAATCCGTAAGGCGGGCAAAGGCCTTATTGTCGTTTTGAACAAGTGGGATATCCTCCCGAACAAGAGCGACAAATCCTTCGACCATATGGTCAAGGAATTCCTGGAACGCGAACCGATGCTCGAGTACGTGCCTATCCTTTCTATAAGTGCGAAGGAGGGCCAGCGCGTGGGCCGCGTTGTCCAGGCTATCGAGACGGTTTACGCCAACTGCCGCCGTGTGCTTGGCCGTGACCGCGTGGCCGAAAGCTTTGCGAACTTCTTGCAAGAAAAGAGCCCTCCGAGCCGCAGCGGCAAGGTTGTCTCGCTTACCCGCGCCTGCCAGGTGATGGTGGAGCCGCCCGTAATCGCTATCGAGACGCGCACGCCGGATTTGGTGGACGAATCGTACAAGCGATTCCTGCTCAAAAAGTTTTATGAGGAATTCCAGCTGCAGGGAGCTCCCTTGCGCCTGAATTTCGACCGTAAGTTAACCCTTAGAAAGGATGAAGAACTTGAACAGTTTACTGAGTCTTCCAATAGCGTACTTGCTGGGGTCAATCCCCAGCGCCATATGGATCGCAAAACTCGCGAAAGGTAAGGACTTCGACATTCGGGACTACGGTTCCAAGAATGCCGGCCTCACGAATACCTTCCGCGTGCTCGGCTGGAAGCCGGCGCTCCCCGTGGTGTTCATGGACTTGCTCAAGGGTTTTTTCGGACCGTGGATTGCCATGAGGATGTGCGAATCGCAGGTAGCTGCCGGCGGTGCGGACTATTCCAGCTGGGTTCCGCTTGTTGCGGGACTCCTCGTGATTCTTGGCCATAGCTTTACCTGCTTTGCCGGTTTCCGCGGTGGCAAGGGCGTGCTTGCGGCGCTTGGCGTGTTCCTCGCGCTTTGCCCGATTACGGCGCTTTCTGCGTTTGGCGTGTGGATTGTCCTCACGGCATCAACCAAGTACGTTTCGGTGGGCAGCATCGGAGCGTGCGTCGCGCTCGGTGTTTTTGCCGTGATGGGCTACCTCAAGTTGCCCTTCCCGCCCGACGAAATCAACCTCGGGCTCATGATTACCTGCCTTTTGGTTGCGGTTTTCGTGATTGTGAAGCATAAATCCAACATCAAGCGCCTTTTGAACGGCACCGAGAACGGATTTGGCAGCAAAAGGAAAACCCCGAAGGCATAAATATTGTAGATTGTTAATATGAGACGAAAGAACGGTGCTTCGCACCTACAGACGAAAGACGAAAGAATAAAAATGACGCTTCGCGTAAAATACAAAGCAAATTCTCTCGTCTCTCGCCTCGGTTGGTGAGCCTGTCGAACCACGTCTCTCGTCTAACGTTTTTATTAGGGAAGAATACTATGAAGGTTACAGTATTAGGTACGGGTGGATGGGGCCTGACTCTCGGTCAGGTGGTGTATGAAAACAAGTGTGACGTGTCCTTCTGGACAAACTCGCAGGCCGAAGTAGACCTGCTTTCGACGGAACACCAGTACAAGGACAAACTACCCGGCGTGATTTTCCCGGCGGATTTCAAGTACACGACCGACATGAACGCGGCCCTGGATGGCTGTGACATGGTGCTTATCGTGGTGCCTTCGCAGTTCATGGGCGGCGTCGCCAAGAATTTGGGCAAGTGGACCCCGGCCAAGGGCAAGGAACCTATCGTGGTCTGTGCCACCAAGGGTATTCTCGAAGGTACGAACCAGCTGATGAGCGAAGTGCTCCTCTCGAACGTGCCGTGGCTTACCGACGACAAGATGGTCGCCTTCAGCGGCCCGTCGCATGCCGAAGAGGTCAGCCGCCATATCCTTACCGCGATTGTGGCCGCCTGCGTGAACGAGGAATCCGCAAAGCTCGTGCAGAAGGTGATGAGCTGCTCTTACCTGCGCGTGTACAGCTCTACCGACATCGTTGGCGTGGAACTCTGCGGTTCCGTGAAGAACGTGATTGCCATTGCCTCTGGTGTGCTCTACGGGCTCGAAGCTAGCGGCAAGTACAAGATTGGCGACAATACCCGTGCGGCCCTCCTTACGCGCGGCCAGGCTGAAATGTGCCGCCTGGGCAAGGCTCTTGGCGCCAAGGCCGAAACCTTCGCCGGTCTTGCCGGCATGGGCGACCTCATCGTGACCTGTCTCTCGCAGCATAGCCGTAACCGCTATGTGGGCGAACACATCGGCAAGGGCGAAACCATCGAACAGGTTCTCGCCGGCATGAAGATGGTGGCCGAAGGTGTTCCCACTTGCAAGAGCACCAAGGCGCTTGCCGACAAGCTCGGTGTCGAAATGCCTATCGTGAACTCCGTCCATGCGCTCCTCTTCGAAGGCAAGAAGGTCGAAGACGTGCTCAAGGACATGTGGGGTCGCGAGCTCAAGACCGAAGTCTGGGGCTAATTTAGACGAAAGAACGGTGCTTCGCACCTACAGACGACAAATGCAAAGGACGAATGTTGCAGGGCTGCTTGCAGACCTGTAACTGAGTCCAGCATTTGGGACTTGTCCAAAGACGAAAGGGGTTCGCAATACTAGAATCGGATAGAAATCCCCAGGTGGGTGGCAAATCCGTTTCGGAAAAGTTCCCAGCTTTGAGTTTCCAAGTCCCCGCTTCTTTTATCGGAAGCGGGTTCCTCATTTGTACTTTGTCCGCTACCGCCGCCTTGTCCGCCTTGGCCGGGTTCACCTTCGGCAACGTCGCTAGGCCATGTCTCTCTGTAGTTCACAAAGAAGGGAATGAGCTGGGTGACTCCGTATTCCAGGGCTATGTTGGCAGAGCCCCTGCGGCGCAGTTCCATGCCGAGTGAAAGGAGGTTTCCGGCGATGTTCAGGTTCCTGGTAAAGTGCTCGGTTTCGCTCCTGTACGAGAACAGGATGGTGGTTTCGATTTTTTTGTGGATGTCCGCTTCGCCTGCGGCGTAGAATCCGTGCAGGTCCACGTGCGGGGCGATGGCGTATTTGTTCCCGAAAACCCACTTGTACGAGCCGCCGCCAATAATCCCGTAGACGTTGATATCGGTATCTACGCGGAATTGCTTTTGGAGGAACGTAAAGGATAGCGCCTTGAGTATCGATGTCGGAAGCGCCCGGTTCGGGGCGAGCGTCTCGTAAAAGCGGTCCGGATTCTTTTCGGTTGAACCGGACAGGTGTACAAAATGCAGGTCGGTGTGGAGCGGCTTGCGGTTCCAGCTGGCGTATATGTGATGGAGGTGCGCCTCTATAGGCAGGTACAGGAACCGCTTGTAGCTAGTCTCTTTGTGGAGGATGCCGTATAGGGTGGCGTCGGCGTCTGCAAAGGTATACCCGGCGGCAAAGTCGTTCTTGCCAATAGAAATGCCGTAGTTGAACCCGATGGCCACAATGTCTATGGAGTCCCTGATGTAGTATTCCTTCTCGGGATTCTCGGGCGAGGTCTGTAATATTTTCCCCGAAACGCCTACGCGCTGGCGCCCTATCCTTGCCTCTGCCGAAACTTCGCGGTACAGAAAGTGCGATTCCCACTCGGCCGCCAGTTCATGGACAATGTCGTCCTCGAACTCCGAGAACCAGCGTATTTCGCCAATATCGAGCGTTCCGCGGCCAATGCGGGTGCTGAGGCGGAAAAGCGAATCCGGGTGGTATATGGAAAGACTCGAAAATACATAGGGGAGGTTGCTTATGTCGACACCCAGAGAGATGTACTTGAATCTTCCTTCGACGCCGACATTTGCGATATCGAGTTCGTTTGTGCCGATGAGGTCCCAGCTTTCGCTGTAGCGGCCCCTGACATCGATATGGCGGTACCCGCCGTATACGCCGATGTTATCCAGACCGAGGGAATCGGTGACGCTGCATTGCTTTACGGCGAGGTGCTTGTCGTCGGTATGCAGGAAAAAAAGCCCGCCGCAATCGGCGAGCCCGGCGTTGCTTGCCGCCATGGAGGCCGAAACCCCCAAGCCTACGGCAAGTATAGTGCTCTTTACGAACTTCACCTTAATCGGCGTCGCGGCCTTCGGTCTTGAGGATGTTCCAGAACTTGTCTGCCGTCATGCCCGGAAGGACCCCGTTGAAGGTGATGTCGGGGAAGAAGATGAACTGTTGCATTTCGTCCAACGTGTAGTCTTCGAATTTTCCGGTCATTTTATTGAATTTTCCGGCTTCCAAAGCTTGGATCGAGATGGTCTTTTTGCCCGAGGCATCGGTGAAGTAGAAGGCGTTGGGCACGTCGTTCCATCCAATGGTGGCAAAGAGCGTGACGCCATTTTCAACCTTGCAAACTTCGGAACGGAGCGTTACCGGAGAAGGCGCGAACGCGACGGTGGAGTAGCCGAAATACGCGTAGTAATAATCATCCTCGTCGTATTCTTCGGCTTTGAACGAGAACTTGCAACCATCCGACTCTACGTAGTATGCATTGCGGAAATAGTCGCCGTCCTTGGTCTCGCCGTCCATGTATACCATCAGGGCGTCTTCGTCTTCTAGCCAGTATGCCTGGTAGAAGCTCAGGTCGAAATAGTCAAGTGAATACTTCTGGCTCAATTGCTCAAGGAACATGTCGTGCAGATCTTTTTCGGCAAAGGAATATTCAGGGTCTTCGTCCCAGATGGCGACCGCGTCGGGGTTGTTCCAGGTGGCTGCGTCGTTGAACTTGTGGTAGGGGAGGTAGTCCTGCCAGCCGTCGGTAATTTCAAAGAACTTGGCGACGTTTATGGTGACCTTCGAACCATGCGGGAGCGTCACTTCGACGCCGGTGTGGAGGGCCTTGCGGTAGTGTTCCAGGGAGTCGATTGCCTTCTGGAAGTCGCTTACGCTTACGTCAGACATTTCGTCGTCGCCGACAATGTAAAGGTCGTCCTTCTGGGTCTTTAAACCGTTTTTCGATTCTTCGATGCCATACTGGAGCCCGACTTCCACGAAAGCAATTGCGGAGTCAAGCAAGTTGGGAATGTCCTTGTAGCTCGGAATCCACTGGCTGTAGACTGTGGAGAAGGAAGATTCCTTGCTCATGAGCGAAATGAACTGCTTTGCGGATTCGCTGGGGATGTTTTCCTTATTCTCCAACGCATCCATCCAGGCGTAGCTCTTGTTGGCCGAGAAGTCGATGTTCAGGCTTGCTCCAAAGACGAGAACCGACTTGATGACATACAAGGCGGCAAGCGTGGGGGCGAATTCTCCACGGTCCAGTTCGAAGGTACGGTCTTCGTACGTATAGTGGCATGTGAAGTTGGCATCGCCGACGATGTTCTTCATGTAGATCATGGCGGAGTCGATAGACGGGATGGCATTGGCCAATGCCGATTGTGCCATGGTTGTAAGGAGTCGCCCGTCGGTTGTGACGAGAACGCTGTTGAAGTCGTCCACGCCCATGTCGATAAGGTCGGTCTTGTTGATTACGGTGTCGGTGAAGGCCTTGATTTCGGGATTGTTCACCAAGTCGGTGACAATGCTCAGGGCGTAGCCTAGCTGGGCTTCGCAGTTGCCGGGATACTTGTCGAGGACGGCCTTGAAATCTTTCTTGGTCTGGGCGCTAATGACTCGTGCGCTCTCGAAATCGCCGTCACCGATATCGAACAAAATGTCGGAAATGTTGGACTTTGCCGATTCAAGCTTGGCTTGGGATTCTGTATCGGAGGCTTCTTCGCAGCTGTAGACGTCAAAAGACGGGGTGTTGGGGAGATCTGCCGCGGTTTCTCCGCTGGCTGCTCCGGCTTCTTCGGGGGCGCTGCTGCTGCCGTCGTCACCACAGCCGGCAAAAAAGGAAACAGCGCCAAGGGCGAGGATGGGGAATAATTTAAAGCTTTTCATAAAAAGTCCTCCTAGTACGAAATATATAAAAAGGATGTTAAAATCAAACGTCTTGATTTTGCGTTTGGCTGTTTTTGCCCGCAATAAGCACTACGGCGCCCTGAATTGCCTGGAAAAGCATGGGAATATAGCCAATAAGCGAAGAGGCGAGAACGATGTCTGCCGGAAATCCGAGCAAAGTCCCGTAGAGGCTCACCTGGATGTTCTCGCGAAGCCCTATGCCGTTTATCGAAATCGGGAGCATGGTAATCGTGACGGTGATGGTCGTAAAGACGGTGACGACGTCCAGCCCTATGTCTAGGCCGACGGCCCTCAAAAAGGCGTAATGCATGGCAATCGAGAGAATCTGGAGCCAGATTGAATCGACGATGGACAGGAAGAATGCTTTTTTGTGGGAGCGGTAGATGCTGAAGGCATCCTGGAGCTTTTCCAGGAAGGGGTATCGCGTAGATAGTTTATGCGGTAGGCGAATCTTGTCGAGGAACAGCCCTCCGACAATCACGACTACGGATGCAAAGGCGAAAACGCAGACGGCGCCTGTGTATATGGAAGGAATCTCATAGCGGCTCGCGACGAACGGGAGCGCGATGAAAAAGCAGAGGAACATTGCCAGCAGGCCCATGATGCGGGAGATGACGATGGCCGCCACGGAGTTGGCCATGTTCCCGAACCTCTTGCCGAATGCGATAGTCTTTACGGCATCGCCGCCGAACCCGCTGGGGAGCAGGTTGTTGAAAAAGTATCCTAGAGCGATGTAGGCGTAAAACGTGCGGAACTTGATGCCCTTGGCGTTGTCCAAAAGCAGTCCCTTCCACCGGTTCGCCTGTACGCACATGCTGAGGAAGGTGGTGACAAGCACCACACCAATCCACGGGAGCGCTTCTGAAGTCCAGTGCTTGCTGACTTCCTGGAACGGAATTTTAGAAAAGATATAGGCGAGCCCGCCGAGGCTCACGGAGGCCTTCAAAATGGTCTTAAGAATGCTCTTTGTTCTGGAGGCGGATTCTTTCATAAAGCTGTTAGACCTGTAGGAGGCTGGTGTAAAGGGCACGCTGTTTGTTGGCGATGTTTTCCCAGCGGAAAGCGGCGGCGTGCTTTTGCGCGTTTGCCGACAGCTGCTTCATCTTGGCGGAATCGGCTAGCAAGTTCTTGATGGCTTCGGCCAGTTTTTCGGGGGAGGCCTGGATGAGGATTCCGGTTTCCCCGTCTACGACGGCTTCGCTCAGCCCCTCGATATTGGAGGCAATAACCGGGATGCCTTCGGCGGCGGCTTCGATGGCGGCAATTCCCCAGCCTTCAAAGCGGCTAGGCATACAGACAATCCGGCATTCGCCGAGGCGGGCGAAGCGTTCGGTTCCCAGGCGCCCCGTCAATTCGATAGAATCGTGCAATCCCAGCTTGTCGATCATCTTCCGGAGTATGGGCTCGTCTTTGCCGCCTCCAATCAGGAGCGCCTTGAAAGGGAAATTTTCTGCTTTTAGGATGGAGAATGCCTGGATGAGCGTGTCCAGCCCTTTCTGGTTTATTTCAATCCTGCCGATAAACCCTATTTTGTCTGCATCCGGATTTTGTGCGTGCGTAAATGCGTCGTCGTCAATCCCGTTGTGGATTACCGTGACGTTTGCCTTGGGATTTAGCATCAGGATACGGCTTTTCAATGCTTCGCTTACGGCAATAAAGTTTTTGCGGTGCTTCAGGTAGTGCCTTTCCATGAGGAAGGGGATAATCCCGAAAATGCCGAGTTTTTTGAAACTCTGGACGCCGAGGTAATTGTGTACAAGCGAAATGGTGGGGCCTTTCCAGAACAATTTTGGGAAAATGATGTTGAAAAGCGAAATGTCTTCGACCAGGAGGTCGATTTTTCTTGATTTTTTGAGCTTTTTTACAACGGAACCGGCCTTGAGCGAAAAAAGAAGCCTGCTGAACAGGTAACGCTTGCTGCAGGAGGTAAAATGGTTCTGTATATGGGGCTCCTCGTTAATTTGTCCGGGGAAACCTCCCGAAACAAAATGGACAATATCGCCTTTTTGGCCCAAAAACGCGGCAATGGCCTTGGCCCTTAATGCCGCACCCCCGCCTAACCAGGGGTTTTGTGGATGGTCGTAGATAAGGTGAATCAGTTCCATTTGCGAATTAAAAATAAAAAATGATTCTGGGGGAGAGCATAAAACGGGAAAAAAATGTATATTAACAAGTGAAAATTTTAGGGAGGATTAAATGAAAAAGATTCTATTCACGCTAGTTCTATTTCTATTGATGGCGTGTTCGCAAGACGCAGATCCGAATTCGGTTTCGCTGGTGCCGGCTGATATTGGCCCTGTGAATGCTGAATTCCAGAAGGCGGAGGCGATGCTCCGTTCTTGCAACCGTCAAGACTTGAAGATCTTGAATCTTGAGGATTCTACGTTTGACGGTGACCACGGCATTTCTGTCCCGCTGGAAGATAGCCTGCTCCAGAGCGACTTCTCTGTCGAAATCGAGGTGGCCCCGGATTCGCTGAATGAAGACGGCGGAATCGCTTCGTCTGGCGTGTTGGGCGAAGGTGCCGGATGGATTCTGCGCCTGGAAGACGGCAAGGTCGTGCTGTATGTCCGTGGCCACGGCTCTGAATCCTGGTTCAAGATTTATGCCGGAAAATCCTTGGGCGAAGGCTGGAACGAAATCCGCTTGGACCATGTGGATTCCCTCCTCGCGCTTACACTCAATGGCGAAATGGTCTTCGCCGTAGAGTCCGACGTGGATTTCTCCAAGATGAAGGGTGAAATGACTATCGGATTCTCCATGAGATTCGCTCAAGATACAAGCTACTTCCATGGCCGCTTTGGCAAGTTCTGCTACCGTCATCTTGGCCGTCACGGCAAGCATCATGGGGAAAAGGATAAAGACACCACCGTCGTAGACACCTCCATTGTAGATACGTCTGTCGTAGATACCTCCGTCGTGGACACCTTTACGATTGATACTAACTGGGTTGTTGATTATGAATTCAACGATCCGAACCTTATTGGACGCGACTTCTCGGGCAACGGCTACCATGCCACTGTGTACGAGGGCGCGATCACGCTCGATACCGGCCGTGCTTTCTTTGACGGCAGGTCGGGCCTCCGTCTGGACGAAGGCAGCAATATCAGGCTGGGTGAATTTGTCATTAACGCCCGCGTGTTCCCGCAAAAGGTTTCGGGCTTCAATAACATTCTCGTGACCGAGCCTCCTGGATACGGCCCCGATGGATGGATTTTCCGCTTCGAGAACGGTTCGTTGGTGTTCCTTGTCCGCGATTCCGAGTGGGGCAGCGACTGGGAAGGTGTCTCTATCGACTCGATGCAAACGCACAAGTGGTACGACATCCGTGTCGAATGCACCTCGGATTCCATTCGCATGTACGTGAACGGGACTCTGGGCGCACAGAAGGCCCTTTCTGGAAATTACGACAACCTCGAGTACCAGTGGGGCATTGGCTACGACGCGGTCAACCAGTCAATCCATAACCGCTATTTCACCGGTTACATCGACTATATCCGTGTAGGCAGAATTAACCGTAGTAAAGAATAACAGACTGTTACTGACGGTCGAACATCTTTTGGAGAGTCACCTTGATGTCGGTGCCTCTCCAATATTTTTTGATGCGGCTGTTGTCGGCGCAAAGGTACGGCGTCTCGACGGGGCGAATCTTGGCGGGATCGACGACGATTTCAATTTCGACCGGCGTGAACTTTAAGATGACGTTTTTCAGCAGGTCTTCAATCTTGTGGGCAATGCCGGAACCTACGTTGTAGGTGTCGTACTCGTTCTCGTTTTCGAGCAGCATGCGGTACACGTGCACCACGTCTTCCACGTCCGAAAAGTCGCGGAAGGCGCTCAGGTTCCCCACGAAAATCTTGCCGGGCTTGCCCGACTTGTGAATCTCGGCCACCTGCTTCACAAAGCTCGGAAGCGCGAAGGTGGTTGTTTGCCCGACTCCCGTATGGTTGAACGAGCGGGTGCATACGATTTTCATCCCGTATTTTTTGCGGTAGAGCTGTGCGAAATTTTCCTGGGCGATTTTCGAGATGCCGTAGGGATTGCTCGCTTCGAGCGGGTCCGTTTCTTTAAGCGGGACGTTGCCTTCGGGAACGGCGTATTCCTCGGCACTCCCGATTAAAAGCGTTTTTGCCTGCGGGGCGTGCTTGCGGATGGCTTCCAGCAAGTTGATGGTGCCGTTCACGTTCACGCTGATGGTGTCGGCGGGGCATTTCCAAGAGGCTCCTACCGAGCTGATGGCGGCGAGGTTCACCACGGCGTCGGGCTTGGCGCTTTCGACAAGCGCTTCCACCTGCTTTGCGTCGAGCAGGTTCACTTCGGGAAGGTCCACTTTCACGGTGGAATGTCCGGCGGATTCAAGCTCGCGGGCCAGGTAGCCGCCGACGAATCCCGATGCCCCGACGATGACGACCTTCATTAAATCTTTCCTTCGGCAAGGAGCTTGATGTCGCTTTCGACCATGCGCTTCACCAGCTGTTCGTAGCTGATTTCGGGCTTCCAGCCGAGAACCTTCCTGGCCTTGGCGGCATCGCCAATGAGCATGTCGACTTCGGCGGGGCGGAAGAACTGCGGGTTCACCTTCACTACCACCTTGTCGGTGCCCTTGAGGGTGGCGTATTCGTTGATGCCCGTATCGTGGAACTCGATTTCCATACCGGCAGCCTTGAAGGCGAGCGTCACGAATTCGCGTACCTTGTGCGTTTCGCCGGTAGCGACAACGAAGTCGTCGGCCTGCGGTTGCTGCAGCATGAGCCACATGGCACGCACGTAGTCGGCGCTGTGGCCCCAGTCGCGGCTTGCGTCCATATTGCCGAGTTCAAGCACGTCTTGCTTGCCGGCCTTGATTTTTGCGACGGCGATGGTAATCTTGCGGGTCACGAACTCGGCGCCGCGGCGTTCGGATTCGTGGTTGAAGAGAATGCCGGAACAGGCGAACATGCCGTAGCTTTCGCGGTAGTTCTTGATAATCCAGTGTCCGTACAGCTTGGAAACCCCGTAGGGGCTGCGCGGGTAGAAAGGCGTTGTCTCGTTCTGCGGAACGGCTTGCACTTTACCGAACATTTCGCTGGTGGATGCTTGGTATACGCGCGTGTCAGGCTTGCAGAGGCGAACCGCTTCCAGGAGCTTGGTGACGCCGATGGCGTTGATGTCGGCGGTGGAGAGCGGGGTTTCCCAGGAGGTAGTCACGAAGGACTGTGCGGCGAGGTTGTAGATTTCGTCGGGTTTGGCGATTTCCATGGCACGCAAAAGCGATGCGGAATCGGTCATGTCGCCAAAGATGAAGGTGACCTTGCCCTTGAGGTGCTCGGCGTTGTTAAAATCGAGCTTGCTCTTGCGGCGGACGAGGCCGTAAACTTCGTAACCCTTCTCGAGAAGGAACTCTGCCAGGTACGATCCGTCCTGACCGGTAATGCCTGTAATAAGTGCGCGTTTCATAGCAAAAAAATACAATTTTTGCGGTTTTGGGACACGGATGAGCCTTATAACGGCCCCCAAAAAGACGATTATGTAAAAAAAAGTAATTATGTAAGGAGGAAAAAGATATATTAGCTTGTACAGATTAGGAGGATAATCATGAAAAAAATTCTGTTACCGTTTATCGCGATGGGTGCCCTTTTTGTCGGCTGTAGTTCCGAATCCGCTTCGGACCCGACTGTCGGCGAAAGCCCCGTCGTAAAAGAAAAAACTCTCGCATCGAAGGGTGAAAGTATGTGGTCGGCGCTCCAGAGAATGGGCGTCTCCGAATATTTTGACTCTCTTTCGCAGAGCGGCGTTATGCCGGCAATGGCCTCGAATACGTCTTTTGGCGGCGCCTGCGCATCTCCGGCCCTCAAAATGGACGAGAATACTCGCTATCTCGATGAGCTCGAAAGCGTTTTTGACGAAGGCGAACAAGTTAAGGGCGTATGCGGCAACGCGTTGAAACTGAACGACGGCCAGGTGGCTCCGCTGGGAGTGAACCTGATCGACTCCCTGAGCGTGGGTACGGTGGAATTCTGGTTCCGCCCGAACGCAGACTTCTTGGATGCTTCAGCAAGGACTCTCCTTGGAAACGACGGCTCCCGCGTTCACTTCTTCTACAAGAATGGCGAGCTCTACTTCCAGAAGAACCATGCCGACCAGCATTTCTTTGTAAAGGGTGCCGTGACGCTTAGCGACGACTGGAACCTGATTGCCGGCCAGTGGGGTGACGGTTACATGAGCCTCTGGGTGAACGGCACGCTGGTCGCCAAGATGAAGCATGAACTTGGTTATGCTCCGGCCCGCCGCAACAAACCTTTCGAAAACCTCCTGGTTATCGGCTACAAGTCTTATTGCTGCATGGAAGGTGCTGGCCAGTTCGAAGGCATGACGACCTCGGGCTCGTTCGACCAGTTCAGGATTTCGAACATCCCGCGCTATGAAATCGTCGATGGCACCAATGAAGAAGTCGAAGATATTGAAATCGATGATACTGATACGTCCGTATGCGCGCTGGGTCTGGAGTACGAAATCATAAAAGACATGGACAAGTCTATCGAATTCGAAATCAAGGCCCATAAGGTTTGTTTCCCGGACGGTGAAGAGGTTACTCTTGCCGATATCTATGATCAGATTGGGTATAGCCTCGAAACGCATGCCGGCACTGAGATTGCACCGTCGCTCCCTGTGGGTTCTGTTTATTACGGCTGTATTGATTTGACGGGCACAAAGCCGGTATTGAATCTTGCCAATTGCACCGGCCTTGGCCCGGGTAGTTATAGATTGTACTTCTCGTACGAAGGGAAGAGAACGTATTACAGCTTTAAAGTGGCTGGCGAGGAAATCGAATAGTCTATCGCTTTTTTAAACGGAAGGACCCGGCTGAATGGCTGGGTCTTTTTCATGGGCGAGCATGCATTTTATTAAATTGCAGGTATGGCTTTTGTTCACCTGCAAGTGCATTCCGAATTTTCCGTATTGAAGTCGTCGGCACGTCTCGACGGCATATTGGACGCCGCTGCTGCGGATAACGCCCCGGCGGTCGCCCTGACAGACCACGGAGCGATGTTCGGAATCCTTGAAATCCAGACCCGCGGCAAGGACTTGAACAAGAAGCGCAAGGAGCAGGGGCTCCCGCCGATAAAGACCATTTACGGCTGCCATATTTACGTGGATTCCTCGAGCGCGAGCCAGAAGGACCCGACGACTTTTGAACGCCTGACCCTGCTTGTCGAGAATGAGAAGGGCTACTACAACCTGCTTCGCATCGTGAGTTACCGCTACGAAGAAAGCGACCGCTGGGCCGAAATTCCCTCGGTGCCGCTGGAGGTGGTGAACCAACATAAAGAAGGCCTTATCGCCATCGCGGGCGACTTCTTTAGCCGCTACGGGCAGAACGTTGCGGCGGGTCGCAACAGCCAGGCGCGCGAATACATGGATGCGCTGGACAAGATTTTTGACCGCGACCACCTGTACATTTCGGTATGCGATAATGGGGTTCCCCAGCAAAAGCTGGTCAACGAGTTCAATGTGCAGCTCGCCAAGGAAATGGGCCGCGAGGTCGTTGCTGTTGCCGACGTGCATTACATAAAGTCCGAAGATGCCATGGCGCACAAGGTGCTCCGCTGCATTTCGCTAAAGACGACTCTCAACGACTTTACGGATGCGCGTTTCCCTACGGACCAGTTCTATTTTCGCTCCGAAGAGGAAATGGTCAAGCTGTTCGGCCATATCCCGGGCGCCATCGAAAATACGGTCAAGATTGCGGAACGCTGTAACTTTACAGTCAAGACAGGCATTGGCGACGATTTCTGGCCGCGCTTCAAGATTCCCGAAGAATTCCTCGCCTCCGAGGAATATCAGAAAATCAAGGGATACATGAAGGCCGAATACGATGCGGAGTATCCGGTAATTCGCGAACGCGAACGTCAAGGTGTAATCAAGGATAAAACGAAAAAGCTGATTGCCGCCTATTGCGCCGAGAAGGGCGTCGATGAAAAAGCCTTGACCGACGAAGAAAAGGCCGCCCTCAAAGACCAGGCCGCGCAGGAACCCTTTACCGAAGAAGACAACAAGGCCTGGGAAAAGAATACGCATCGCTGGTGCAAACCGGGTGGCGATGCCGATATCTACATTACCCACCTTTGTAACGAACGCCTCAAGTGGCGTTTCCCCGACGAAGATTTCAAGTTCCCTGCGCACGAGACCGACGTGGCCAAGCGCATGTACAAGGAGCTGAACTGTATCCGCAACATGAACGTGGCGGGCTACCTGCTTATTGTGTGGGACTTTATCAACTGGTCGCGCGAACACGGGATTCCCGTGGGCCCGGGGCGTGGCTCCGCGGCAGGCTCGCTCGTTACCTACATCATCGGCATTACCGACATTGACCCGCTCAAGTTCGACTTGCTCTTCGAACGTTTCTTGAACCCCGAACGCGTTTCCATGCCGGATATCGATACCGACATTGCGGATAGGGACCGCGGCCGCGTTATCCAGTACGTGACCGACAAGTACGGCTATGATTGCGTGGGGCAGATCATTACCTATGGTATGCTCAAGTCCAAGGCGGTGATTACCGACGTGGCTCGCGTGCTCGGCTTTGCCCCGCAAGAGGCGAAGGTCATTACCAAGCTGTTCCCGCAACGCACGCTGAACTTTAGCCTTAAGCAGGCCTGGACGGGTAAAGACAAGAAGGGCAACAACCTCGAAGAAGGATACAGCCCGGAACCGCTGCAGGCGCTCATCAACAGCCGCCCCAGCTACCAGAACTTGTGGAACATCGCGCTCTCGCTCGAGGATTTGCCGCGACAGACGGGCGTGCATGCGTGCGGCGTGGTGATTACGCCGACCCCGATTTACAACCTTGCCCCGCTTTACCGTGCCGCCCCTGCCGATACGCCGGTGGTGATGTACGACAAGCATTACGCCGAAGACATCGGGCTCTTGAAGATGGACTTCCTTGGCCTCATCAACTTGTCCATCATCCAGGACACGGTGAACATGGTCAAGAAGAATCGCAAGATTGACCTGGACATGGGCCATATCCCGCTCGACGACAAGAAGACTTTTGACTTGCTCGGCAAGGGCATGACGACTACGGTGTTCCAGTTCGAATCTCCGGGTATGCAAAAATACCTGCGCGAACTGAAACCCACGCGAATCTTTGATTTGATCGCTATGAACGCCCTTTACCGCCCGGGGCCTATTGAACAGATTCCGCACTTTATTGCGCGTAAGAACGGCAAGGAAGAAATCGACTGCTACCATCCGGACTTGGAGCAGGTATTGGGCGAAACGTACGGCGTTATCGTTTACCAGGAACAGGTGATGAAGCTTGCCCAGATTCTGGGTGGCTACACGCTGGGCGGCGCTGACAATATCCGCCGTATCATGGCCAAGAAAATGCCCGAGAAGATGGCGAAACTCGAACCGGAATTCTTCGAGAAGTGCCTCGCGAAGGGCTACGACAAGGCCATGATCCAGAAGGTATGGGACGCGGTGCTCCCGTTCTGCGGTTACGCCTTCAACAAGAGCCACGCGGCGGCCTACGCCTACGTGGCTTACCAGACGGCATACCTCAAGGCAAATTACGGCCCCGAATACATGGCTGCTTCCATGACCTCGAAGATGGGTAAAACCGAAGATATCGTGACCATCATCCAGGAATGCAAGCGCCTCGGAATCGAAGTCGTGTCGCCGAACATCAATACCTCTTACGGAGTGTTCACGGCCAACGAGAAGGGTCAGATTCTGTACGGCCTCGCGGGTATCCGCAACGTAGGCCTCGCGGTTATCGAGGACGTTGTCGCCGAACGCGAGAAGAACGGGCCGTTCAAGGACATCTTCGACTTCTGCAAGCGCGTGGCAGCCTACCAGGGAAGCCTCAAGGAAAAGCATCCGCCCCTGAGCAAGAAATTGCTCGAGTGTCTCGTGATGGCGGGCGCTTTGGATGATTTGCCTGGGAGCCGCGCTGTGCTCATGGCCACCGTGGACCGCGCGATGGAAGTCGCCGCCAAGGACCAGGAAGACAAATCCAAGGGACAGATGTCGCTGTTCGACCTGGGCGGTGCCGCCGCGATGCCGAATATTGCCGAAGTGTTGGAAGATGCCGAGGAATGGAGCTGCATGGAAATGCTCAACAAGGAACGCGAAGTGCTCGGCATGTTCCTTTCGGGCCACCCGCTCGATGAGTTCCGTCCGGAACTCCAGGGCTTCACGACTACGAGCCTTGCCGCCGAAGACCTGGAAAGGAAGGTGGGCAATACTGTGTTTGTGGGCGGTGTGGTTACCAAGATGCGCTCGGTAGAAACCAAGCGCGGCGATACCATCGGCTTTGGGCAAATCCAGGATTTCCATGGCGAAACGGGCCTGTTCTTCAAGAAGGACGAATGGGAAAAGTTCCGCGACATTATATCGCAAGACGACCGTATCTTGGTCAAGGGCGTGCTGGAACATCAGCGTGACAAAGACCGCAAGGAAATGGAAGAGACGCAGATTATCGTGGAAGACGCCTACCAGCTCGACTACGTGCGCAGCGCGATGGTGAACTACGTCCACGTGTCGTTCTACTCGCAGATGCTGAACGAAGAATTCCTCGTGAAACTCGAGGAGGGCTTGCAGCGGTTCGAAGCTTTTGAAGGCGAACATTCCTGCAAGCTGGTGTGCCATATCGAGACGGACTCCTTCTACGAGCATGGCCTTGTCTTGCATAAATATAAACTGGGATACAACCAGGAACTGATGAACTGGCTCAAGCGCGACATGGGCGTTCTCAAGCTCTGGGTTTCGGGGAAGCCTCGCCGCTGATGCAATACTTTTTGCTTTGTGCCGGTGAAGATTCCGGCGATGTCCTGGGCGAATCCTTTGTCTCGGCCGTGATTGCCGCAGGCTATGGCGCCCGCGGTACGGGCGGTGCGCGCATGCAGGCCGCTGGCCTTGATCCCATTTGCGAATACGAGACCCTCCCGGTGTCTGGATTCGGGGACGTGCTTCCGCATTATTTCCGCCTGCGCCGGGCGTATGCGGCCCTGCGCGATGCGTTGACGACTCCGGAGTGCGTGGGCTTTATCGCCATCGACTACCCGGGATTCAACATGAGGCTTTGTGCCCTGGCCAAGCGCCTTGGCAAGCGAATGCTTTACGTGGCACCGCCGCAGGTGTGGGCGTGGAAGAGCTCGCGCGCCCGCAAACTGCAAGGCGTCCCGCTCGCGGTACTATTCGACTTTGAAGGGGACGCCTTTGCGCGCCTCGGGTGCGAGGCGCGACGCCTGCGGCATCCGTTCGCCATTTCATCTGAACGTCCCGACGATTCCCGCGATCAAATCCTCCTGTTACCGGGAAGCCGCAAGTCCCAGGCGGTGCGGAACCTTAAGGCCTACATCCGGGTGGTTCGCGATAGTGAAAGGCGGGTCACCGTCGTAGCGGCGCGCAAGTCCTTGGTTCCTGTGCTTGAACGCGTGCTTTTGCAGTCGTTTGGCGGTAACGTCCCTGCTTGCGTCTCGGTAACCGTGGCCCCCGAAAGCGTGGCGGACCGTCGCCATTTGTATGCATCTGCTGCGGGGGCTCTCGTAGCCCCGGGTACGGCAACGCTCGAACTTGCCCTTTCGGCATGCCCGCAAGTCGTACTGACCGTACCGGACCCCCTTACTTATATAATGGGAAGCCTTCTGGTGAAGGCTCGCCATTTCGCGATGCCCAACATCCTCTTGTCTTGCAAGGCGGTCCCGGAATTTATCTGTGCTCCGTGGGCGCTGCGGCGAACGGTCCCGCAAATCCGCCAGGCGCTCGAGTCCATGGAAAAGGGTGCCGCCAAAATCGCCGCGACAAGTATCGCGAACAATCTGGGTGCTATCGTTGCTGGCGGAAAATCAGCGGCGGAACTTTTTGGCGAGTTCTTCCAGAGTAATGCGCATTAAGGTCGGCCCGCCGTAGGGCGACTTTAGCGGGTCTTCCGTAATCATCAGCTGGCCCATGAGGCTTGCCATCTCTTCGGGCTTCAGCTTGTCGCCCGCCTGGAAGGCGTTCGTCTTGGCCCAGGCCTTGGCAATGGATTCCTGAACCTTGGTCGAATCGGTCTCGCCGTCGGCGATGCAGGACTCCAGGAACTCGTGTACGGCCTTTGCCACGCGCGATAGCGGGAGGTGGGTCGGGATGGCCCTCACCTGGTAGGTGTCGCCGCCAAACGGCTCGATATGGAAACCGAGTTGTACGAGTTGCTCCTCGACATGCGGGAACATCTCCTTCTCGTCTTTCGAAAATTCGGTAAGCTCCGGGAACAAGAGCTCCTGGCTGTCTTGCGCGACTCCGTTTTTCAGGCTGTCCAGCGCCTGTTCGTACAAGATGCGCGTGTGGGCGGCATGCTGGTCTATAACCAGGAGCCCTTCGGCGTCTTCGCCCGCGATGTAGGTGTTTGCAATCTGGAACAGGGTAGGGGGCGTCCAGGGAGCCTGCTCCTTGGGGGGCGGAGGGACGTTGCCCTGGTCGGGCTCCAGCGAAATGATCTTGCCCGCCTCGGGCTGGGAGAAGAGGTCCTGGACTTCTTCTCGCTCGGGAATGCGGGGCTTTGCCGTCGTGAATCGTGCCGGAGCTTCGCGCACAGCCATGGTGGGCGGCGGCGGAAGCTTGTCGCCGAGTCCGGAGTCGATGCTAGAGCTGAGGCCAGCGTCGCTCAGGTCGATGAACGGGGAGTTCTTCTCGAATTCCTGCTTGAGCGTTTCTCTGATGGCATGCGCCACCACGAGGAACACGAGGCTCTGGTTCGCAAAGCGGACCTCGCGCTTGGCGGGGTGGACGTTCACGTCGAATTCGGCGTCGGGCATGTCCAAGAAGAGCACGGTAACGGGCTTGCACTGGGCGCCGTAGGGCTCGTATGTTTGCGAAATGGCCTTGGCGACCGTCTTGCACTCGATGGGGCGGTTGCGCATGAACAGGTACTGGTGGTAGCGCTTGCCGTTGGTCTCCGTCGTGGGGGATATGTAGCCGGTGATGTGGACGCCTGACTCCGTGTAGTCGACGGGGAGCAGTTTCTTGGCTATACCGGAACCGATGGTCTCGGCCAGGCGGCTCCGGAGTTCTCCGGGGACTCCGACAAAAACGGACTTGTCGCCGACCTTGTAGTCAAACCTTATCTCCGGGTGGGCGATGGCGATTTTGATGATAACATCGAGGATTTTGGACGTTTCGGAGGTCTCGCTGCCCAGGAAGGTCCTGCGGACGGGGGTGTTGAAAAACAGGTCTTCTATGAGGAAGGTCGTTCCGCGGCTCGCGGCGCAGGGTTCCTCTTCTATAACGTTACCGCCATTCAGCACAATCCGGTTGCTTTCACCCTCGGCTGTGGCGCTGGTGATGGTCATCTTGGACACGGCTGCGATGGAGGCGACCGCTTCGCCGCGGAACCCGTTTGTCTGCAGGTGGAAAAGGTCTTCGGCTGCAAATAATTTAGACGTAGTGTGCCTAAGGTAACATAAATCCAGGTCGGCCTTTCCCATGCCTTTCCCGTTGTCCGAAACCAGGATTTTCTTTTTGCCGCCCTGCTCGATTTGGACCTGGATTCGGGTCGCTCCGGCGTCGATAGAATTCTCAATAAGTTCCTTAACGGCCGACGCGGGACGCTCAATTACTTCTCCCGCTGCTATTTTATTGATTATTTCATCTGTTAAAAAGTGTATTTCGGCCGATTTCATTGCAGAAAATATAAAAAAAAGCGTTATTCCGAGAATAAAATAGCTACATTTGCGTTGAAATAAAATAAAGAGGTGGAGATGCTTTCAAACTTATTTCTTCAGTTGACTCACATCGAGCTCTTGATTAGTTATCCCATTAAGGATATTGTTTCGCTCGTGAAACGGGATCCCCGGTTCAATGTGAAAGTTCTTAACGACATCTATTTCGAAGATTCGTTCGTCGACGAAGGAACTTACCGCTTGGTGATGAACAGCGTGGTGAACTGGCTCTACGAGCGTGGCGAGAATCCCGATGCATTCGTCCAGCGCATTATCGACCGCTGCATTGCGTTTGAAGGCGTTCCCGCCCGTAGCGTGCTTCGCTCGTATCTCCCGTACATTTCCCAGTTCTATTCCACCACCGACGTTCGCCAGCTCTGCCTGGACATCATTCCGAAACGTTACACCATGCTGAGCGATTGGAAGTTCCTCCGTCGCGACCTGGTCGACGGCAACCGCAAGGAATATGTCTCCTTCCGATTCGATACTCCGGGGATGCTTGTGACGAACCCCATGCGCTGGTTCAATGGTTTGGTCCAGATTGGCCCCATCCTCCTCGACACGCCTCCTTACGAACACATGCAGTTCAAGGCTGCACAGACCTCCTTCGTGGAAGCTCTCGAAAACCGCGCGAATGCCGAAATGGGCAACGACGGCTTTGTTTATGTGAACGGCGAGAAGGTCGGCAAGAACGCAACCTTCAATGACTGCATGGTTGAGAACGGACTTGAATGGGACATTGACGCCGAGAAGAAGTTGACCTGTGTCAAGGCTCTCGAAAATGTCATAGACGAAAAGACCGGTTCCGTGCTTATCCACAAGGATTGCTACTACGGCGCACCCGCTGCCGTGGTATTGGTTGACTACAAGGCCGACGTGGTTGCTCCCGAACCGTTCAACAAGCTGATGAGCGCTGTCGTCAAGCAGGAATTCGACTCCTGGCAGCCCATCCAGAAGGCCCAGGAACAGCTCCTGGAAGCCATGAACGATTCCGTGACGGTTATCTACTACAAGAGCGATGACTCTATCTCCGTGAACAGCAAGCACTTGATGCGTAACGTTCCGGCCAGAATCCTCCGCAACCTGCTCCGCGAATACACGGCGACGGGCCGCGAGGAATACGAGAACCGCGAATTCAAGCGCGATCCGGCCATCTGCATGGACCCGCTCCGTCCGAACTTTGAAAGCCGCCTGAACCGCGTTATCGCGCACATCAACGGCTGCGACGATCCGAACAAGCCGAGTGAGGGCGTCAAGAAGTATTTCGAGATCGAACGTCACCGCCGCGGCGGCTTCCGTTTTGTCCCGAAATGCAAGATTATTTTCCGTGAAGAATAGCCTAAGCTGATAATCTTCTGATGTATGTTTTTTTAAGAAGAAAAATAAGCAAATCAGAAGATTCACACGGCAAAAAGATGGCTATATTACGGACGTTGAGATTTGACAGGAGTCTTTAAGGAATCTTTCCATTTTCCCTCTTGGTAAGGTTCTTGCCCTGAAAAAATTTCAATATTTTCTCCTTCTTAGGAAAGGTCTCTCGCAAGAGGGGCCTTTCTTTATTTATGTGCCTCGATGGCACATAAATAAAGCCAACTCTACGGCTCGGCCATGCCCAAACGAGTTTGGTCGCGGCGCTCGCCTTACGAGTTGGTCTTTCTTTACAAGTGTCCCGGGCGGTTTACTGCGTTGGTGCTCTTGGCTTTGGTTTTGTCTGTCTTTAATAATCTAATTGCTTGATGAACATTAGTATGGGTGAAAATGGCCGTTGTGGTACGCCGCGGTTGGGGCGTAAAAGAATCGTGTGCTTTTATTGCTCTGAGAAAAATTATCGATGTGGCCGTGGCGCATGATAGTGAAAGTAAAGTTGCAACTGCTTTTTGATTGTTTGCTTCTACCTCTGTAACACTTTGTATTGAAATTAAAACAATGATGCGGTTGATTTGGAATGGAATGAGTGTGAGGTTACATAAAAAATGTGTACGAACTGTTAACTTGTTGTTGTGCTATGGAAGGTTCGTTGTTTATACAAAATAAGTTGTTTGTGCCAAAAATAAAAGAGTTAGTTTGTAATAGAAACAAAAAGAATTTACTCGGTTATGCGGGGTTGCTTAATTTAGCTGTCTATTGTGTTAATGATCTTGATTTTGCTCTTTTTCTTTTGCAAAAAAAATAATGTGTTGTATGTAAGATGTGAACTCTGCGTAAAACAATTTGTACAAGAAAGATATTTTGTCTTTAAAAATTTAATCTATAATTAGTATAAACTTTTTTAATGGAGGCTTAATGAATAAACTAATATCATTGATGCTAATTTCGTCTATATGCTCGTTTGCTCAGATGAAATTATCTTCAGAAGTAGAAAACTTTATTAGTCAGCAAAACTCGGCTGTTCTGGCGAAAAAATCTGGGAAATCGATGCCGAACATCTATAAAGTTCAGCAGGAAAATAAAATTTTTACCATAAAAAATTTTGAGGCGCGTAATCTTGGAGAATACGCTGAATATACTCCCACATCGGATGTGAGTGTAGGAAATGCGGCTACTCTTACAAGAGATGAAGCGTTAATCCGGGAACTTGCAACCAAGGTCGCAAAATCATTACTGCCTAAGGAAATTTCGCAGAATATTGCAATTACCAATGTGGCATTTGATATGCAAATGACCGCAGGCGCTCCTATGACAGAGAAAGTGTCTGGCGTAAGCATCTTGTTCCATAGGGTTTTGGATGGAGTTGCCGTTCGTAATGGGGCTTTTGTTGCGATAGATATAGATTCTCAGGCAAATGTCTCGGAAATCCGTATCAAATGGCCAACATACAGTAGAATGTTGTCTTTAGTTAAAAAGAATGTCGATTTTATGGAACGACACAAGCGGAAACGTTCCAAAGAATTGGCTGCTTTTAACAAGAAATATTACGGCGCGGGTCGAGCTGTCAAGGGTGAATTTGACAAGGCCTTTTTAACCTTGAACACGGTAACTCTTGATAATGGAACGCAGATTCTCGTTCCGAATGTCACCTATGTTGGTGAAATAAATGTTGATGGTGATGTAGGCTTCGCCCAAATGGATATTGTCGAAGACGAATCTGTTATTCCGACTGGAACGACCATTGTATTTAATGAGTAGGGAGGCTAAGATGAAAAAGTTTTTATTGTTGCTTATTTCCTGTTTTGTGGCACAGAATGCTTTTGCTGTTGATCAGGGACCCGTATTGCCCTTGAAAATAATGACTCTTGCTTTAGATAGGAGTACACATCAGTATGTTGCAAATCGGCCGACTCCAAATTCTCATTTGATTGCAGATGCGTTCTTCAATCGGATGAAGAACGCTTTAAAGGTCAAGTATCCTAATTACGGAGAAGGAGTTGCAGAAAGGAATAAAAGGGAAAATGAAGAGGTCACGAAGCAATACTTTATGTCTTCGGCGACGGATGCCTCCAATTTTGTATTCTTTGTTGGCCATGGGACGCCCTCTATACTTTATCCATATGACACAAAATCCATTGATATAACAAAAAAAAGATTTAGGGGTAATACTTATTGGGTTTGGTTGTATTCTTGTAGTGTTTTTGCAAATGCTGTTGATGGAGATCCTGAGTTTAATCAAATGTTTGATGGGGCTCATTCTGTTCTTGGCTTTGCTACATCCGTGACTGCTAACGAAGAAAGCATTAGTGTTCCGGGTGAATTTGCTGACCAATGGATAGGAAAAGGAAAAAAGATTTGGGACGCTTTTAAGATTGCTGTTCAGTACAAGCTCCATGATGCTCACGCAACGACAATGATGCCTCAAGGTGATGGAACAAGTATATCAATAACGAATGTTCCGGCAATAGCTTATCGTTGGGGCTTTGTCAATGGAAGGGCTACTGAACTTTCTAACGAAAAATTTGCGACGGCTTATAAGGGCCCGGTATTGAATAGTAGCACGTACAATAATGATCCGTCATATTTTAGTGTAAAAAAACAGGTTTACACACGCCCGACATATTAATTTGATTTTTGCTAGGAGTAAAAAAAATGAGAAAAAATAATAAATGCATTTTGACAATGCTGGCAATCGGTTCCGCTGCGTTTGCCAATGAAGAATTTGGTGGAGTAGGTCTCTCTGTTTTGAATACAAGCAATGGCCTGAGCATTTCTGAGGTCATCCCGGGAACTCCTGCCGCAGCAAGCAACCTTAAGGCTGGTGATTTCATTATCGCTGTCGATAATATATCGCTGGAAGGAAAGTCTCTTGACGAATCAAAGGAACTCCTTCGTGGGATTGTAAATAAACCCATCGAAATTACGTATATGAACGAAGATGGCGTCAATACTGCCACCTTGCGCAGAGTTCAGATGTTTGTTGTCGAAGGCGAAAATCAAAAGGTCGCTATGGAGGGCAAGGAACTTGTCGCGGTTCTTGATAATGGGAAAAAGGGTGTTTACCTTTCCGCTAAAGAGGCTAAGCCTGTTGAAATGAAAAAGCAGGTGAAGACTGGCGACGCTATTTCGTTCAAGGAAATTTCTCGAAATGAAATTTCCTTCACGTCTAGCGAAAAGAGCTCTGCAATTATCGAAATTTCAAATATTGACGGAAAACAGATTGCTCAGTTGTCGATGAAGCAAACGGTCGTTGGAAACAATATCCTCAAATGGGATGGTAGCAAGATCCCCAATGGCCAATATATTGTTTCTATCACTCAAGCGGGAAAATCCTACAGTAAGTCGATCGTCTTCAAATAAGACTCGCTGTTAACCTAATAAAAAAAGCTCCGCACGTTTGTGCGGAGTTTTTTAATTTTGTTCTGGATCCTTCGCCGCAGGGGCTCAGGATGACGGCTTATTAGCGCCTTCTTTCAGCCATCTCTTTCTTCAGGATGTCCATGACGGCGCCGAGGTCTGCCGGGGCCTTGAACACGGGGTTCGCAAACTTGGAGGCTATGTTCTCGAGCTTCTTTTCGTGGTAGCCGACCTTGAATTCGGTGAACTTGAGGCCGTGTGCCGTGCTGATGACCACAACGTTTTCTTCCTTGTCGATCTTGCCTGCGGCCACGAGCTTTTCGAGGGCACCGAGAGCCACACCCGTATGCGGGCAGCAGTAGAGACCGATGCGGTCGCCGCGGTGGGCGGCATTGGCGAGTTCTTCTTCGGTGACGCTCACGACCATGCCGTTCGTCTTCTGGATGGCGCGCACGGCCTTCGGATAGCTGACCGGGTTACCGATCTGGATGGCAGAGGCGAGAGTCTTCTTCGCCTGCATGGGAACGAGCTTGTCGAAGCCGCGTTCGTAAGCCTGGAAGAACGGGTTGGCGTTTTCGGCCTGGGCGACGATGATGCGCGGGATGCGGTCGATAAGGCCCATGGCCTTGCAGTCTTCGAAACCCTTGGCCAAAGCACTCACGTTACCGAGGTTGCCGCCCGGGATAATCACGGTGTCGGGCACCTTCCAGCCCATTTCCTGGCAGATTTCCGGAGAAATCGTCTTCTGGCCTTCCACGCGGAGGCTGTTCATGGAGTTGGCGAGGTAAATGCGGTTGTCGGCGGTGACCTGCTGCACAATCTTCATGCAACCGTCAAAGTCGGTGTCGAGGGCGAGCACGATGCTGCCGTTAGAAATCGGCTGGATCAGCTGGGCGACGCTCGTCTTGCCGGCGGGCAAGAACACGATGCTCGGGATGCCGGCCTTCGCGCAATAGGCGCTGAGTGCTGCGGAGGTGTCGCCGGTAGAGGCGCAGGCCACGGCGTCGATTTCGTGAATCTTCTTTTTGATGATGTGGTTCACCTGGCTCACGAGAACCGTCATGCCGAGGTCCTTGAAGCTGCCCGTGTGGGAGTTGCCGCAGAGCTTCACCTTGAGGCTCTTGATGCCCATTTCTTTTGCGAGCGGGGCCGCGTCAAAGAGCGGGCTCCAGCCTTCGCGCATGGTCACGATGTCTTCGAGCGGCATATCGGGGAGCACCATTTCGCGCTTGCTCCAGATGCCGCTCATGTCGGCGGGTTCAAAGCTCATGCGGCGTTCGGCGAACAGCTTCTTCCATTCGTCGGGGCTCTTGCTGGCGAGAGCGTCGCGGTCGTGTTCGACTTCCAAAAGGCTTCCGTCCACCTTGCTACGGTAAATGACGTCGGTCAGCGGGTAGGTGTCGTCGCCGTTGATGTTCCTAAAGTGCGCGTTGAATTGAGACATAATATCCTCTTGTATTTTCGGGCGTAAATATAGAAATTATGGGGATTTTTTTCTATTCTTTTATTACCATGGAACGAGAAAGCTTTAAATCCAGACTAGGTTTTATCCTTATCGCTGCCGGATGCGCCATCGGCCTCGGCAACGTTTGGCGTTTTCCCTACATTGCAGGGCAGTACGGCGGTGCGGCATTCGTGCTCCCGTACCTCGGATTCCTGCTGTTTCTCGGGCTCCCCATCCTCATGGCGGAACTCGCGCTCGGCCGTGGCGGCCGTAGCGGCATTGCCCGGGCCTTCGACAACCTGGAAAAGCCGGGCACCAAGTGGCATTGGGCAAAATTCCCGCTGATTTCGGCAAACTACATATTGATGGCCTTCTACTCGGTGGTCACGGGCTGGATGCTCTACTACTTCTACAAGATGGTCACCGACGCAAACTTCCTCACGGGAACCCCCGACCAGATTGCGGCCGGTTTTGGCGAAATGCTTGCAAACCCCGCGCTCATGATTTTCTGGATGACGGTCGCCATCGCGCTTGGCCTCGGCATCGTTTCTCTCGGCCTCCAGAAGGGCGTCGAGGGAATCACCAAGAAGATGATGATCTGCCTGCTTGTCATCATGGTGCTTCTCGCCATCCGTGCCATTACGCTGCCGGGTTCTACGGAGGGCCTGCAGTTTTATCTTCTTCCGTCTTTCGAGCGCTTGACGCAGTCGGGCAAGGGCGTGGGCGAGGCCATATTCGCGGCGTTCGCGCATGCGTTCTTCACGCTCAGCATCGGTATCGGCAGCATGACGATTTTCGGAAGCTATATCGGCAAGAAGCATTCCATTGTCAAGGAGGCGGCGAGCGTCTGCATCCTCGACACCGTCGTCGCCCTTGTCGCGGGCATCATCATCATCCCGAGCTGCTTTGCCTTCGGCCAGTCTCCCGGACAGGGCCCCGGACTTATTTTCGTCACGCTTTCCAACGTGTTCTCCATGATGCCCGCGGGCCGGTTCTGCGGCGCGGCGTTCTTCCTGTTCATGTCTTTCGCGGCGCTTTCCACCCTGATTGCCGTGTTCGAGAACCTCGTCTCGTTCTGGATGGACCTCAAGGGTTACGACCGCAAGAAGGTCGCCTTCTGGAACATTATCGTCGTGTTCCTGCTTTCGCTCCCGTGCGCACTTGGTTTCAACGTTCTGGCCGGCTTCGAGCCGTTCGGCCCGGGCAGCTGCGTGCTCGACCTCGAAGACTTTATCGTGAGCAACACCATGCTCCCGGCAGGCGGCATGTTCATGGCCATTTTCTGCTCCAGCCGTTACGGATGGGGGCAGCAGAAGTTCTTCGCCGAAGTCAACTCCGGCAGCGGGTACAAGATTCCGAACAACGCCTTTTTCAGGATTTACTTCAAGTGGGTGCTGCCGGCGCTTGTATCCCTCTTGCTCATCCAGGGATACCTGTCCAAGTTCGCTCCGGAACTGAGCGAGAAGATATTCGGCTAAATAATCCCGTTTGCTCGAATTTTCTATATTCTCATCTGGAAATTTACAGATGAGACTTGGAGATCTGAGTGAATAAAAGATATTTGTGTTTTCTGTCGGTGCTGGCTTGCTTTGCGCTGACACTTTCTTCGTGCTTGTTCGAGTCCGATGACTCCGCCCTCAACCGTTGGATTTCGGATCAGGGCATGCCGGACAGCTACAAGGTGCAGACCTTGAGCATTGGCGACTTGACTCCCATTTCGGCGGAAACGGTTCTGGATACCGCCCCGCGTGCGGCGAACGAACGTGCCCTGCTCGGGCAGTCCGGGAACATCCAGCACGATATGGTCCTGGATTTCGGTTTCGCGTCGGGCCTGCTTTCTACGCTCAACAAGGCGGACTCGGCAGCGTCTTTCCTGTTCTTCCGCCTGTTGCCGTCGTTCTATGGTTCCAAATACTTCCCGCAGGATTCCTTCCCGCTGGAAGACGAACTTGCCGTGACCGTAAGCTGGAAGCTTAGCCGCAGCAAGAGCGACTCGTACCTTGAAGATGTCATGGAGATTTCGGACGAGGACTGGTACAAGGACATTTCCAAGTGGGAACCGGATGCTTCCGCCGATACCACCTACAAGATTTCCATTGGCAAGAAGGATTCGACGCTCTCGCTCATGCTGCCGCACGCCCTGATCGATAGCATCCGCAGCGAGGTGAGCTATTGCCGCCTGCAGCTTAGACTCTCGGCTCCCGACGCCAAGCGCGTGTACCGCTTTTACGGGCCGAGCTATGTTTACAGGCCGCAGTTCCGCATGACGACCCTTTCCGATACATCGTTCATCTACAGGACCGTGACGCCTTTCCGTGCGGCCGACGCCATCAAGAGCAAGGAAGACTGCTCCGACTGTCAGGTGCTGCATGGCGGCGTTCTGGATACGCTCCATGTGGAATTCCCCTCGGATCCGATTATGAAGGGCCTGGCCGAGTTCTACGGCGACGAGTTCCCCTACAATGTGGGCGATGGCGACGACGTGCGCCAGGCGGTCGTGCTTGCGCAGATGACCTTCTACCGCGACGATTCCAACGGATTCTCGGAATTGGGATATCCGCTGCAGGTCGTTACCAGCTCGACTGTGGATAGCTCCTCCTCGGGAACTATCATGAAGGAACTCTACAAGCTGGACGAGGAGAGGATTGTCAAGGAAGGCCACCCGAACACGGTGTTCTGCAAAGGTGACTCCCTGACGGTCCAGGTGACCTACGGCATGAGGGAATTCATCAACAAGGCAAGCGATGGCCGCACCTTCAAGATGCAGATGCGCCTTGGCCTCCCCGTGGTTAGGCCCAACGATTCTACCTACAATACACGTTACTCGTCGGATTCGAACTACGTGTACTTTAACCAGAACCACTTTGACTACGCACGTTACGATTTTACGGAAAGCATGAAGAAACCGGCAACGCTCAAACTCTGGCTTGCCTCCAAGCGGGGGGATGAGTAATGAAAAAGTTTTTAGGAATTATTCTTTGCCTTGTGGCATTTTCTTCGGCATCCATGATTGGCCTGGATGCACTCGGTGAAGAACAGACTTTGGGCGGCATGGCTTCGATGGCCGGTCGCGGTTTTGCCGGTAGCGCCAAGACGGGCGAGGCCGAGGGCATTTCGCTGATGAACCCCGCACGTATCGCGTTCGATACGAAGGTGGTGTTCAACGTCAACTTCTTGGTGGACATCCTTGCGATTGAGGAGGGGAGCCACTTCTATTCCACGAACTCCGTGTCCATCCCTTCGTTCAACCTTTCGTTCCCCATGGGTGGCTATGGCGCCATGGGCGTTTCGCTGTGGCAGCACTACGCTTCGTCCCTGGATGTAGAGGCGGAAGATTCCGCGTCGGTGAAAACTAAGATGAAGTACCAGAGCAGCGTGTACGAGATTGTTCCGAGCTATGCGGTTCGCATTCCGTTCTTCCGCAACTTCTCGCTGGGCGGTTCGGCTCACTTCGTGATGGGTAACGTTGAACGTAGCCTTACGCTCGGCCCTGACAACAGCGCCGTGCCCGAAGAAGACGCCTGGGCGACTAGCAACGCACAGATTACGGACTACGTGGACGGAACCTGGGAAATCAAGAACCATCCGGCCTACTATTCCTTTGCCATGCAGTACCGTGGCCGCCAGAGTTCGTACTACTTCTCGTTCACGACGCCCTACACGCTCGAGAACAAGCTGAACTACAACCTGCGCTTCAGCGAAATCGATACGATTTCGCCGACGAAGTACACCCGCGAAATCGACGTGCCCCTGACTCTTGCTACCGGTATGAACTTCCGCTTCCACAAGCGTAACAACGTGATGTTCGACCTGCAGTGGCGTTCTTGGGACGGCGACGTGGAGAACATCGGCAGGAGCTTTGACATGGAGCAGTATACCAAGACGCAGAGCGACATTCTTGTTGCTGCCGGTTTCCAGCGCGACGGAAGCCCGCTGTTCTACGACAAGTACTGGGACCGCATCACCTACCGCTGTGGCGGATGGTACAAGGGCTGGTACGTTGACGGTACGCACGAGTTTGGCGGCTCCATTGGCGCCGGGTTCCCGCTCGGCCGCAAGGGCACCACGGTGGACGTGGCTATCCAGGGCGGCAAGCGCTTCGTGGACGACGGGCACAGCTGGGAAGAGACGTTTATCGGCCTCAGGCTCGGCCTGATGGGCATCGGCAACTGGGGCTCGACCGCCAGGTAAGTTTATTTTCGAAGGAGGCTATGATGGCTACTACCAAGAAAACTAAAATAGTGAAGGCCGTGAAGGCTGTAGAAAAGACCGTCTCAAAGATTGTGAAGAAGGCGTCGTCTGCAGCCAAGAAGGCTGTTCCTGCAGTGAAGAAGGCTGAAGAAAAGCCCGCCGCGAAGAAGGCTGCTGCAAAACCGGCTGCCAAGAAGACCGTGAAGGCTGCTACGGCTGCTAAGCCGGCCGCCAAGAAGGCCGCCCCGAGGGCCAAGTCTGCCCCGAAGGCCTCTGAACAGACCGACGTGAAGGCCGTTACCAAGGTTGCCGCCAAGAAGACTACCGCTGCCGTGAAGGCTGCCGCAAAGCCGGCCACCAAGGGTGCCGCGCTCGCTCAGTCCTTTGACCCGGAATACCTGGTGCTCATGCAGAAGGACCCGAACTGGATGCAGGCCTTCTGGGAAGTTTCCGAAGACCGTATCAACCGTGCCAAGAAGGGCAAGGGCAAGCTCGTGATCCGCTTGTTCGACGTGTCGGGCGACCTTACCGTGAAGCGCGGCAAGAAGAGGAAGTTCCGTGACGTGGAAGTTCCGGCCGATGCCCGCAGCTGGTACGTGGAAAACAAGGCGTCTGATGCGACGGTCGCCGTGCTCGGCTTTGCCGCCGGCGGTAACTTTATGCCGCTGGTCGAATCTGTACCGGTGCAGCCGTACTCTCCGGAAGGTTCCGAGGTGAACGTTGACGACGTGTTCGTACGCGCTTCGCTCGGCGGTGCCGCCATGGGCGGTTTCGGCAGCTCGGGCCTTTCCAGCATGTCGGCCAAGAACTGGCTCGAATCGCTTTCCAGCTCTTCGGGCTCCATGTTCTCGGGTGCGCTCTCCAGCGCCGCCCTCAAGAGCAACAAGCTTGAACTCCCGAAGGATTCCGTGAACTACGGCAAGGACTTCTTCCTTTGGGTCAAGACCCGCCTTATCGTGTACGGCGGCACGCGCCCCGACGCTCACCTCCAGGTGCGCGGCGAACCGTTCCCGCTGAACCCGGATGGCACCTTCAGCTTCGAAGAAGACCTCCCGGATTCCACGAAGATTATTCCGGTATTCGCGACCGACAAGGATGGCGATTTCCCGACGACGATTGTCCCGATTGTCGTGAAGCGCACCGAGTAAGCCAAAACTACTGGGGAAGCCCATGTCTGCGCCCGGCAAGATACACCTGCTGTTGCATGCGCACTTGCCGTTTGTGCGCGAGCCCGCATACGACCGGTTCTTGGAAGAGAACTGGTTCTTCGAGGCTATGGCAGAAACGTACCTGCCGATTGTGCAGATGCTTTGCCGCCTGCAGTCGCGCGGAGTTCCCGGGACGCTCAACCTGAGCGTGTCATCGTCGCTTTTGGCGATGCTTACCGATCCGCTGCTGCTCCGCAAGTTCACGCGCCATTTGCACATGCAGATGGAACTCCTCGAGAAGGAAAAAGAACGTGCCCGCGGGAACGATGAAGTTTTGCCGGTGGTGGACTTTTATTACCGCCGCGAAGTGGCGCTGATTGATTTTTGGGAACGCGACTGCAAGTGCGAAATTGTCCCGGCTTTAAAGCGCTTGGAAGAATCCGGTAAGCTTTCCCTTTTGACATGCGTGGGTACGCACCCGTTTTTGCCTGCTTACCAGTCCGATACCGAGGCGGTGCGCTTGCAGCTGGGCGTCACGGTGCGTGCGTTTGAAAGTGCGTTTGGACGCAAGCCGCGCGGGCTCTGGCTCCCGGAATGCGGTTACTACGAGGGGCTCGATTCCATTCTCGCCAAATTCGGTTTCGAGTACTTCTTTGTGGAAACACATGGCGTGCTTTTGTCAAAGCCCGCGCCCAAATATGGAGTGTTTTCTGCCATCAGGACCCCTGCGGGGCTTTATTGCATGGGTCGAGAGCAGAGCAGTTCCATGGAAGTCTGGAGCCGTCGTACGGGCTACCCGGGGCATCCCGAGTACCGCGAGTTCTTCAAGGACATCGCCTACGAGCGCGACCGCAACTACCTGGGCGAATACTTCATGGCGGGCGAGACGCCTATCGAGACTGGCCTCAAGTACTGCCGCATTACCGGCAGCGAGGACAAGCAGATTTACCGCCCGTGGAACGCGATGCGCCTGGCCGAAGACCATGCGCGTCTCTTTGTCGCTAACCGCGAGGCAACGGTCACGGAACTCCTGCCCAAGATGGAAGGCAACAAGGTCTCCATCCTTTGCCCCTACGATGCGGAACTCTTTGGACACTGGTGGTTCGAGGGCCCCGAATTCATCGAGCGCATGTTCGAACGTGCGGCGGGTTCGGGAACCGTCGAGATGGCGTCGGTGGAACGTACTATTGCCGAACAGAAGTCGCGTGAAGCGGCCGAGCCTGCGCTGGCTCAAGCGCGTCGCCCCGCATTCTCGTCGTGGGGCGAGGGCGGCTTTGGCGAAGTCTGGATGAACGACGAAGTCAGCTGGGTTTACCCGCTGTTCTTCCGCATGCGCGCCATGCAGAAGAGCCTCAAAAAGGCCGTCGCGCAATCCCGCAAAAACGCAAAGCTTTATTCGCTCGGCCGCCGTTACCTAGCGCAGGTCGCACGCGAAATCCTCTTGTTCCAGGCATCAGACTGGGCGTTCATGATTCACAACAAGTCGGCCGCCGACTACGCTCGCGCCCGCCTGAACGAACACTCCCGCAATGTGGAAATGTTGTATGCATCCGCCACGGCGGCACTCTCGGGTATCGTGAAGCGCCCCGACACGTCCCTGCTCCAGGAACTCGAAAACAAGGATAATCTCTTCCCGTGGATCGGGGAGTTGCTTTAATAGACAATCAGGAATTTTTCGGTCTTGCCGCTTGCGCCTGCGCGGAAGCGGTACACGCCCGGCTTCATCTTGTCCATGACGGTAGCTTCGTCAATGCAGTGCGTGGTGTGCGTGTATTTCTCGCGCATCACGAGGTCGCCACGTGCATTCCTGATTTCAATAAACTTCTTGTTGAGCGGGAGTGGCGTAAAGCACAGGTTCCCGTGGCGCCACGGTATCGGGAAGGCACGTAGCGTGGAATCTTTCACGACTTCGGGAATGTAGCCGGTCTGATTCACGCGGCTCAAAACCCAGACGGCGGAATCGTTGCGGCTAGCCATGATGCGAATGGAATCGAGCGAGGCCGTATTCAAGACGGGGTAGAAGGAAACGTGCTCGCCCTTGTACAGCACGGCACTAGCCTTACCGATAAAGTTGTCTAGATTGATGTCTTCGCCTCTGTAGTACTTGTAGGCGAGATTCTGGACGTCGGGCGAGGCGCCGCTGGCGTTGAACATGGTGGCATTGGGCCACAGGGGCTGATCAAGGCCTATCCATGCGCTCGTGTCAAGGTATTTGCTTCGCGAACCCGAGAACGAGAGACGTTCGGCAAAATCGTGGAAAACGCTGTCCGGCGACATCTTTTTCGCCTTGACAACGTTCGAGAATTGCTCCGTGAAACTCTTGGTCTGGTCCTTCGCGAATCCTTCCCAGATGCTCTTGTCAAAATCCTGGCTAAAGTGGTTGTAGAGGTAGATGTATAAAAGTCCGCCTTCGTACGAACCGTTCTCCATCGTGATGCCCGTATTGTTGAACATGCTGCCGATGTAGTTGATGTAGTCGTTCACGTCGGGAGCGGCAATCTCTTCGACGCCCGCGGCCGATGCCTCGAGCCAGAAGGTAGAGAATTGGTTGAAGTCTATGTAGCGCAGCTGCACGGCATGGTAGAGCTCGTGGAAAGCCGTGACGCGTATGGCCTTGGCCCATTCGCGGGAATAGTCGTTAAACTCCGCGCCGTATGTGGTGATGGGCGTCTCGGAAACATCGTAGTAGCATGTTGTGCCGTTTACGTCTATGCTTGCGGTAGACGCGGCCGACGTAGAATATTTGAAGTCGTTCTCGAGGAAAATCTGTGTCTTGTGGCCGTCGCTCGCCGGGTGCGTAATCCCGAAACAGCCGCTGTTGCAATCGGCGTCGCTCATCACGCTAGACTTGTTGCGGACTTTCAGCAGGTCGATGACTTCGACGATGTAATGGTCCTTGTCGGCCTTTTTACGGTAATGGAAGCTGATGGAGTCGGATTCCGGCTTGCGCATGCCTCTCTTGCCAACGTGCAGGTCCCACGCCTTCTCGAAATCCACGGCGACGCTGTCGATGAACTTTTCCGTAGTCGCGTGGACGCCCTTGAGCGTATAGAAAATCTGGAAGTGCGGGGTGGTGCGCGTGTAGACGGAATCGTAGAAGACATCGGCGCCGCAAGGGCCTGTTTCGGTACGTGCGGCGACCTTCATCTTGGACATGTTGCGCTGATATTCGAGAATCCTGGCGGTGGCGCAGTGTCCGGCGGCGTTTGCGCCGGTCGCGAAGCCACCTACGACGGCTACGGCGAGGGCGAGTCCCAGGCTGCCCAGCAATTTTTTTGCCTTGCGGACGATGCCCTCGTCGATGGCGAGGGGCTTCTGGTGGTGCGCCTTTATACGGGCGTCCACGATGAGCGGGGCGTCTATGGCCCAGTGCTTATCGTTAAAGCGCTCGGAGACGCCGTGCAGGTCTTGCGCGGGGTCGGAGCGCGTGAAGGTCATCCACAGAAAGTCTGCGATGCCCCGCTTGTCGGTGCAAATGCTTTGCGTGTCGTCTACGACGCTTACCCACGGGTAGTTCTCGCGGTATTCCCAGCTGGCGAAAGATTCCCGCAGGGAATCGAAGTCGGCTGGGGAATGCGTTTTACCGCCGTTCCATTGCACGGCGATTACGCCCTTCATGGCGATTTGCGGGTTTGCAAACTTTTCGGGCAGCGTGAGCGTGGCCAAATCGCAGTCGTCGCGGCGCAATTCCCTGCGCTTTTTCCCTGCCGCCGCCATCACCAGCTTGGAGCCGTGATTGAGCGAGGTTCCGGAGTAGTCGAGCGTGTCGATGGTGGTGGAGGTCTGCAGGTGCAGATCGCGCGCGAAGTCGACCCTCTCGAGCACATGCGCAAAGAATCTCGGCACGTCGTTCACGTCGAGCGATGCGTCGTCTTCGCGGGCGGCGAGCAGCAGGTACTTGCTGAGGCTCACCTGGTTGAATCCGAGCAGCGCGTTTGCCGTCTTCAAGAGTTCCATCGGTTCGCGTTCCGCCTCGCCGGCGTACGGCCTGAACCGCTCGCTGGCCAGTGCCAAGCACAGCGGGTGTACTCCCGCCTCGTCTACGGCATGCACCGCGTGCACGCCCGGCAGCGACGTGGGTACCATCGGCCGCGTAATCTCGTGGATGAACTCGCCGAACACCGTGTCTTCTTTTGGCGGGCGCCCTACGGAAGTGAACGGATAGATGGCGCCCTTCTTGCAGAGCACCTTCTTTACGTGCATGTAGGGGAAGGGGTGCTTACCGGAGTAATACCCAATGTGATCGCCGAACGGGCCTTCTGGTTTTAAATCTGGAGCCATCTCGCCCAAAATACAAAATTCAGCATCACTGGAGACAACGTAACCGTCGTGTTCAAAATAGCGGAATCGCCTGCCCGCAAGCATCCCCGCGAGCGTGAGTTCCGAAAGGTTCGCGGGCATGGGCGTCACCGCGGCCACAGTATGGGCGGGGGAGCCGCCAATAAAGATGCTCACCTTGAGCGGTCTGCCTTCGTCGATGGCCTTTTGGTGGTGCGCCGCGATGTCGCGGTTAATTTGGTAGTGCAACCCGCATTCGTCGGGCGCGTAGTCGTTGCCCGAAATCTGCACGCGGTACATGCCCACGTTCGTCTTCAGAATCCCGCCCTTTTCGCAGGGCCTTGTGGCCACTTGCGGCAAGGTGATGAACGCGCCGCCGTCTTCGGGCCAGCCCACAATCTGCGGGAGGTCGGCCAGCGTACATTCCTCAAAGTCGCGCAAACTCCCGGAACGTACGGGCAGCGAATTGAGCCCCGCCTTGGCTGCGCGCAAAAGCGTACCCGTGCCGGCGTCCTTGAAAAATTCCACCGGGTTCGACTTGAACTGCACTGCGGTGCGCGTACTTGCAAGCGTGTCGCGGAACAGGAACCTCATGCGGTCCATGGTCCCGAAAATGTTGGCTGCCGCCTGGAACCTGCACCCCTTCACCTTCTCGAACAGCAACGCGGGGCCGCCGCATTCGTACGCCTGGCGCGCGATTTCGGCCATCTCAAGGTACGGGTCCACTTCGTCGTGGATACGCTTGAGCATGCCTGCGCGTTCCAAGTCCTGCAGAGCCTGTCTGAGATTGCGGTACATAATTACCCGGATGGTGGCGCGGCTAGCCGGCCGTGGCGCTCTCGTCCAAAGTTTCGAAGGACTGGGTCTTCTTCTGGGCTTCGACGGCGAGCATGATGTCGCGGGTGTCCTTACGGGAATAGATCGCGTATACGATGTTCGCCCTGGCGATGATGCCGGCGAAAACCTCTTCGGGGATGTTCGTGAATCCCTGGAACGAGAACTCATCGTAGCAGGCGGTCATGTTGCCTTCGGAGACGAACTGGTGGCTCGCGGTAAAGCCGCGGAACGGGCCGTCGGCGAGGCGGACTGTCACCTTGTTGTCGGTAAAGGAACTGATAGTGCCCGTCCACTTGATGGACTTGAATCCGCACTGGATGTGGTAGTTGACTCTTGCTCCGGGAGCAAGTTCACTAGGCAGTGTGTAGTGGAGGAGGGGCGTCTTGGAGATGGCCAGGTTCATCGGCGCGTAACGGAGTGTTTCCAGCACGTTGGGGAGGGAAAACTCTTGCCACGATGTTTGACTAAACTGTACCATACGCTATTAAATGTAGTAAAAAAGAATGCCTGTAGATATTATTTTTTTAAGGTTCCGACAACTTCTTTCGCGAGCGCGCTGAACGCCGTGGTCGGGTGCTGTTCCACCCACTGTGCCGAAACCTTTGTCTTGAGGAATCGCCCTTCCACCGAATTGTACCAGTGAACAATGCGCGTGTTCTTCAAAATGAGCTTGTCTAACTTGTTGTTTGTCTTCGCCTTAAACCAGTGCGCGCTAATCTCGGGCCCGAGCGGGTAAAAGAAACTCGCCGGAAACACCGTCATGGAATCGCTGCTCCTGTTGTGCGTCACGTTCTGCATAAGGCGGGTGCCTAGGCGGAAGCGCTTGAGCCTCTCCTTTTCGGGCATGGACTTGATGAACTGGAAGGCGTCGTGGATGGTCGCGTTCCCGGGCTCGGCACCTATCACCGCGTTGTTCACCGCGGCCGAGAAACCGCATTCGGCGAGGCGGAACAGCTTGTAGCCGCCGGGCAGGCGCGCGCAGAACTCACGGAAGGCGAATTGCAGCCCGCAGTAAATCCAGCGGAACGGGTTTACGCTCTTGAACAGCCCCGCCGGCAGCGCCACGGGCTCCACGCCAATGAATCCTTCCAGTTGCAGCAGGTCGTCGAACGGCTTTACCACAATCACGTCGGTATCCAGGTACACGCCGCCGTACTTGTACAGCAGCGCAAGCCTCAGCAGGTTCGCCCTGCTCGCCGGCGCCTTGAGCGTGCGGAAAAGCTTTAGGCACAGTCCGTCGTCGTTGAGCCCGTCAAAGTGCGAATCCTTCACGGGAATCACCTCGAGCCCCTCGATATCCTTGATAAGGTCCCAGCCGTCGCCCTGCTGCTCCATGCCCTCGTGTACTAGCCAAATGGACTGCGGCTTGTGCACCTGGTAGGCGGAACGGATGGCTATGCCGCCGCTCCAGGGGAATTTGGGGCCGAGCCATATAAAAATGAGGCGGTTGGGAATCATTTGTTTGAAATCTCCCGGTAAAGGTCCAGCTGGCGCATAAAGCAGTCGTTCCAGCTGAATTTTTCGGCGTAGGCGCGGGCCCTCCTCTTTTTGTCTTGGAGGTCCGAGCGGTAAAGTTCTATAATGGCGTCGGCGAGTGCCGCGGGCGTACGTTCCTTGAGTATTGTCCCTGCGCCAGATTCGGTCACGTGTTCAAAGGCGGCCCCTGCGGCGGCTCCCACAATCGCGTTGCCGCTGGCCATGCTCTCGAGAATGGAGAGCCCGAACGTCTCCCAGCCCGAAAGGGCAAGGCCGATGTCTACGCTCGCGTAGTAGCGGGCCATCTCCTCGACGGAGTTCACGAATCCTATGTACTGCACGTGCTCGTATTTTTCGGCGGCGGCCTGTACCTGCGGCAGGCTGGGGCCCGTTCCCGCGAAAACGATGGCCGGTTCGTGCCCGAGCTTTTGCGTGAGCATGTCGTAGGCGCCGAGCAGCAGGTCAATGCCCTTCTCGTTGCAGTGGCGGTGCGGAAAGAATATGGTGAGGCGCCCCGGAACGCCGTCTTTAAGCTTTTGCACCAGGCCCTCGTCGCGCTTGGTGGGCGAGAACATCTTGATGTCGCATCCGAGCGGAATCCAGCGCGGGTCGGGCAGGCCGTTCTTTTTGAGGCGCGCCATCGCCTCCTTGGACGAAGCCTGGATGCAGTCGAACTTCTTGTATTCCTTGCGTGCGTACCAGAATGCCTTTTTGCGGCAGAACGTCCCTATGCCGGCGCCCAGCTTTTTGGCGACGGGGCGGCCTACGTAGGTGACCGGGAAGTCGGCATGCCAGAACCCGACCAGCTTGGACTGCGGCGACACCCTCTTGGCGGCGCGACGCACGACGGTCGGCAAAATGTAGGGCGAACCTACCTCGATAATGTCGGGGCGGTACTTGGCAAGCACGGGCTCTACCTGCGAGGCCTTCCATATAAAGCGGTATTCCCAGTTGCCCGGAAAGCGGAACGCTTCCACGTGCTCAATCACGAGCGTGTCGGTGCGCTGTTCGGTATACGTCTTGCTGTCGGGCATCACGAACACGGAGAGCACGTCTTCGGACATGTCGCGCGGGTCCATGCCGGCAAGCCCTTCGTAAAAGGCCATCTTCTGCAAGTGGTAACGGCGGACACCGCCTCCGGAAGGGCTCCAGAAGTTGTTGAAATCTACGACGGTGAAGGGCCTTGACTCGCTAGGCATTATGCTTCTTGCATCCTGTTGGAATCAGGATCGATGGAAAGCGTTCCGCGGTATAGCTTGTTTGATCCCAGGCGCTTAGAGTTGACCGTGAGGAACAGGTTTCCGCCCTTGGATTCCAGCCAGTAGATGGCATCGGAATCGCGCAGGTAGGCGCGCGGCCCCACGAGCCCGCTTTCGGAGTCGATGAGCTCGCCGCCCAGGAACAGCGGGATGTCCAGGGCCTTGTAGAGGTCGAGCATCACGGAAGAACGCCTTTCGTGGATGTCCACCAGGTCGGGCCTGTCCGAAATCTTCAGGTGGTCTATGCCGTCGATAATCACCACCAGGTCGGGGTGTTCCTTCTGCTCTTCCTTGAGGATGCTCAGCATCTCGGCGTTGTCGAACGCCGGCTGATCTTCCCAGATTTCCAGGCGGTTGTTGCGCACGTAGGCCATCAGCTCGCGCGTGGCTTCCAGTATTTCCTGGTTGGTCTCGTCGGATTCGCTCTGCTTGCGCACCGTCAATACCGATTTGCCAATCATCATGGCGACCATGCGGTCGAATATCTGGCGGCGCGGCGTTTCGAGCGCGAGGTAGATTAGCTTGAGCTTAGGGTTGCTCTGCAAAAGGTCGAGCGCAAAGCTCGAGAGCAATGTAGTCTTGAGCCCGAAGGGGTTCGACGAAACGTAAAAACACCCGGACTGGATGCCGTCGATTTCCTTGGTGAGCTTGGGGAACGAATTCATGGCGTAGCCCACGCTAACGTCGGGCGGGCAGGCCATGGCCGTGTCGAAGTTCTCCTTGATGTCTTGCAACAGCATGGAACGGCGGTGCGTGTGCACCGTATCTTCTTCTGTCTGGTCAATGAGCGACAGCAGCTGGTCGGCGCCGTTCTTGCGCACCACCTGGTCTATGGTCTCGTCCTTCGGGAGCACGATGGACTTGAATTTCAGGTTGAGTTCCTCGGCCATCTTCAGGTAGCGCTGAATACGGAACTCCTGCTCCCTGCGGTTCGCCTCGCGGCGCAATATCACCGTTACGGATTCGGCGCCGCAAGCCTTGAGCTTGAAGAGGTGGCTCTGCGTGAGCTCCTGGTACATCGTGGAAACAACGCCCGGGATGCCCGCGAGGTCGGCCGTGAGCGCATCGAAGAATCCTTCGACAATAATGGGCTTGTCGTTTTCGGGCTGGATGTTGAACGGAATGTCGCTGGGCCCGGAAGCGTACGAGATGTAAGGATGCACGTGGTTGTCGTCGTCCAAAAGGCGGCCGTACACCGAGTGGATAAGCCCCTTGGAGTTACGCGCGGGGATGGTGATGCTCGGTTCGTGGTAGGCCTCGAGGTTGTCGAGGTAGAAACTTATCTGGTGGCGCTCGATACCGGAGAGCATGCAGTAGCTCACGAACGGTTCGGGGTCGCCGCTGTAGTAGCCCAGGCCGTAAAGCTGCGCCTGGCCAATGCTCCAGCCGCGGCTGGAGAGAAATTCCGCCGACGAGGGGCTCTTGCAGGCCGCCCAGTGGCAGTAACGTACAAAGCTTTCGAGGACCTTCGACTTTTCCCCGCCGATTTCCTTGATCCACGGATGCTCATCTTGCAGCGGGTCGGTGGTATCGGGCTCGAGCGCACCGAGGAACTCGAGGGCTTCGGCCCTGGCCTGCGGTTCTTCCATGCCGTTAAAGCGGCTACGCATCACGAACTCGATCAGGTCGCCTTCGCTACCGCACTGCAGGCAGCGGTAACGCCAGTACCCGAGCGCGTCGTAGAAGAACAGCGACGTCTCTTCGGGGGAGTGGAACGGGCAGCAGGCAATGAGGTTGCGTCCCCAGCGGCTCAGCGGAATGCCGAGCTGGCGCGGGTGGGTCTTGGTACGCATGATGCCTGTATGTTCTTGGTCGATAAGCATGGTGGCCTCCAGTAAGAAATCTAATAAAGAACGCGGGAAAAAAACAATTTTTTTGGTGAATTTCGGTGCTTATTGCAGTGTGAATTGTAAATTTGTCGTATGGTGATTCTTGGTATAGATCCGGGCTCCATTACTACGGGCTATGCGTTCCTGCAAGTAAGCGGGAACGAGTTTAGCGTGCTGCAGTACGGGGTGCTCCATGCGGGCGCAAACGACGCCCTCGAGAACCGCCTCCTCAAGATTGTAACCGGCCTCGAGGAACTCCTCGACAAGTTCCACCCGCAGGCACTCGCCATGGAAGGCGTGTTCTTCGCGAAGAACGCGAAGAGCGCGCTTGTGCTGGGGCATATCCGCGGGGCCATCCTGGTGGCCTGCCGCAGGCGCGGCATGACGTTCGACGAGTACCCGCCGCGCCTAGTGAAGCAGGCCGTCACGGGCGATGGCGCCGCGTCCAAGGAACAAGTGGCGAACATGGTGTTCGCACGGCTCGGCATAGAGCCGGGCGATCTCCCGTTAGATGCTTCCGATGCGCTTGCCATTGCGCTCACGCACGCGACTCCGGCGCCCCTCGCGGTGGCGCTTGGCGGCAAGCGGCCCTCCGCCGTGCGCAAAAAGAAGAAGGCCTCCGTACAGCAGTGGAAGGCCCTTATAGAGAAGATGGGCGGGACGGTCCAATAAGGACTGTTCAAGAGAGAAAGTTTAATAGGGACGGTACAAATATGAACGCAAACGACATGCTGCCCTACGGTCTCGGAAACCCGGACCTCGTTGAAGCCCAAACAGGTTATTTTGTAGACCGCGCCATCGTGGGTGACTTGAACAAACTAACGGACGCGTGCCGCGAGGCGGGCTTTGAGTTGCGCATAGAGTCGGCGTACCGCCCCTTCGAAAAGCAACTCTCCATTTGGAACCGCAAGGCGAGGGGAGAACTCCAGCTGCTCGACGCGAACGGCGAGCCCATGCAGCGCCCCGCCGACGAAGAAGAACTGATGTACGCCATACTCACGTGGTCGGCGCTGCCCGGAGCGAGCCGCCACCATCTCGGTACAGACATAGACGTAGTCGATGGTGGCGCCTGCCCTCCCGGCTACGAGGTGCAGCTGACTCCCGCCGAATGTACGGGAATCTTCGCGAAATTCCACGAGTTCCTCACCGCGCGTATCCGGGAGGGCGCCGCGTTCGGGTTCGAACGTGTCTTCGCTCCGGGCCGCGGTAAAATCCGTCCCGAAGGCTGGCACATCGCGCACTTGCCCACATCGCGCAAGCGCCTGGAGAACTTCTCGCTCGCGACCCTCCGCAGCATTTACGAGAATACCGACATCGCCTGCAAGCGCGTGCTGCTAGCGCGCCTCGAGAGCCTCGCCGAAGACTACATCTACCCTTACTTTGTGTAGCGCCATGAACTTTGAACCCGAAACCCGCGGAACCTTGCGTCTGGAAACGCGCATCTACGGCACTTCGGTGCTGGGCGCCCCCCTGCGCTACATCCCGTGCACGGGCCGCTGCCGCCTGCTGGTAGTGGCCGCCATCCACGGCGAGGAACCCGAGACCACGTTCCTCCTGAGCCGCTCCCTCCGCGCCTTCGGCAACAACTTCCGCTCCATCGCCTTCGTGCTGTGCGCCAATCCCGACGGCGTAACGCTCGGCACCCGCGGTAACGCGAACGGCGTAGACCTCAACCGCAACTTCGCAACCTCCAACTGGAGCGCCCAGGCCGTGCCGTCGCGCTCCGTGCTCGAGGCCCCCCGCGACACGCTGCTCTCGCCCGGAACCGCCCCCGCAAGCGAACCCGAGACGCTCGCGCTCACGTCGCTCATCGAAAGCCTCGGCCCCGAAACCATCCTCTCCATGCACGCGCCCATCGGCTGCATCGACGCCCCCGCGGCCACGCCGGTCGTCCGCGAACTCGGCGACGTCTTCGGCATCCCGCATGTAGCGGACATCGGTTACGCGACTCCCGGGAGCCTCGGCACCTGGTGCGCCGAGCGCAAAAAAGAATGCGTGACGCTCGAGCTGCCACGCATGCCTTTGGAATTGCTATTTGAGAGGTTCGGCCACGGATTTGCGGAGTTCCTGGCCGGCCGCGACGTACTCTAAAACTTCACGACGTTCCCTAAACTGCGATGTACCCCGCGACGCCCGGCGACTCTTGTAAACGACTCGCCGGCGATAAAGATTACTTTTTAGAAGCCTTCGCCTCTTCCATAATACTCTTGCGCTGGATAAGCCCCACCGCAAGCCCGATGCTCATGTAGCACCCGACCAGCACCAGCAGGAACCCGAGCACAATCGGCTTCTCGGTAATGAACGTAAAGCCGGCCACGTAGGTGATCACGATAATCACGGCCTGGAAAATGTTGAAAGCCTTGTTCTTGCGCGGCTGCAGCTTGGGCAAGAACAGCGGCGAAACCATCAGGATGCCCGTAATAAGGAGCAGCACCACCGGGATGTAGAGGGTGCCGCTGGTAGTGTCGGCAAAGAATCCCTCGCGGTTCTTGAGGAACACGATGGCAATGGCGTTGATGGCGCCTACGAACGTGGTGGGCACGCCCGAAAAGTGGTGGTGGTAAGCGTCGGAATCGCAGGCGTTGTACTTGGCGAGGCGCATGGCGGCGCAAAGCACGTACACCGAGAAGGCGACGGCCATAAGGGCGGTGTTCGCCTCGAAGAAGCTCGGGGCCAGGTTCTTGTAGGCAAAGATAATGCAGAATGCCGGGGCGAGGCCGAAGGCGATAAGGTCGGCAAGGCTGTCGAACTGGGCGCCGAATTCCGAGCTCGCGTTCACCAGGCGGGCAGCGAACCCGTCAAGCTTGTCGAGGAGCACGCAAAGGATGATGAAGTAGGCGCCCATGAGAATCGGGTCGGAGGAAGAGAATGCACCGGTCGTCCAACAAATGGAAAAAGCGCCAAGCAAAAAGTTAAGGCTGGTAAAAATATTCGGCAGAATAAAACGAGTCTTACCCACGACTGTACTCCTTGTATTTTTCACTTCAAAAATAAATAAAAAAGCGCCCGAAGGCGCTTCAAAAAGACCGAAAAAAGCTATTTGACAGGTTTAATTTGCCAAAGGGCCTTCACCGCGGCGGCCACAATCAGGTGCTGCGGCGGTGCGTACGGATTCTCTTCCGTGGGGAAGTTCGTCCAGTGCTTGGTGGAGAACTGGTAGTACTGCGTGGGGCGGTACATCACCGGGAGCACCGGCACCTTCTCCATGAAAATCTTGTTCAGGTCGCGGTAGGCCTGCGTGAGTTCCTTCTCGTCGGTGATGGTCGGAATCTTGTCGAGAAGCTTGTTGGCGTCGTCGTCCTTGAAGCGGCCCTGGTTGGAGAACGCGTCTTCGCCGAAGGGCTTTATACCGCCGTTGGAACCCATGATCTGGTCAAAGCGGGCCCACGGGGTGGCGGCGGAAAGTTCCGCGGTCTGCGTCTTCATGGCGAGGTCGAACGTGCCCAAGCGCAGGTCCTTGTCCCACACGCTGTAGTCCACGAAGTGTTCCTTGGCCGGGATGCCAATCTCGTTGAACGATTCCACAACCACCTTGATCACGTCTTCCCAGTCGGTCCAGCCGGAGGGGCACTCGATGGTGATGTCGCGGACGGGGGCGCCCTTCGGGTCGAGGAGCTTGCCTTCGTCGTTCCACTTGTAGCCCGCGTCGGTGAGGATCTTTTTGGCGAGGTCCTCGTTGTAGCCGAACCCGTTGTCGTCGGAGTCCTGCTTGTTGAAGAACTTGGCCTCGGCACCGAAGGGGAGGATAAATCCGCCCATGATGGCCGGGGTGTAGTTCGACACGGCGCGGGTCTTGATCTTCTCGAAGTTAATCGCGTGGATCATGGCCTGGCGGAAGGCGATATCGTTGAGCGGCGCCTTTTCGAACGAAACGATGAGCGTGGTGATGGAACCCGGCTGGTGGTAGGGTTCCTCGCGGCTCCAGGCGCGGATGCTGTCTTTGGCCTTGTCCCATATACGCGGCAGGAATATGGACGAGATGTCCAGGTTGCCCTTGGTCATCGCGCTGTTGAAGTGGTTGTTGCCGTTGTACAGCGAGTGTATAATGTACTTGGGTGCCGGGAGGGCGCCGTTGTACTTCGCGAGTCCCCAGTAGTTGGGGTCGCGTTCCAGCACGATCTTGTCGGGCGAGAACGTCTTGAGGTTGTACGGGCCCGAAACCACGGGTACGGAGTCGTTCTTGAATTCGGTAATCTTCGCAAAGTCGTAGGCGCGGCCCTTCTTGGCCGAGCTAATAAGCGGCTCGAACACGGCTTTCGGCAAAATGGACGTCTCGGCGATGGCGTTCAATATAATCAGGGGGTTTTTGTTGTTCTTGGTAAAATTGAACGAGATGTTGTTGTTGCCGGCGTCGGTCACAGACTGTATATAGAGCCAGTTGCCGTGGCGCGGCGTAGGCAGTATGGAATCTATGCGGAACGTGTATATAACATCGTCCACGGTAACCGGGGTGCCGTTGTTCCACTTGGCCCTCGGGTCAAGGTGCACCACGATGGAGGAATCCGTCTGCGTAAAGCTGTCGGCGAGCATCGGTTCCAGGTTTCCGTCGAGCTGGTTGTACGTGACCAGCGTCTCGTACATAAGGCGCACGTTGCCGTCGATGGGGAAATTCGGGTCGTAGTCCAGCGGGTTGAACGTAGTGGGGGGCGCCCAGTCGAAACCGCCTATGTACAGGGTTTCTTCGCGGGGGAACTCCGAAGGCTCGGCCACGGATTCTTCAGCCTTCTTGTCGTTGCAGGCAACAAGGCTGACTGCCGACATTATAATGGCGGTATTCGTAAGCAGGCCGGTTATTTTCTTTAGAGTTCTCATATCCCTTCACCCTGATATTTGGAATGCTACATTATTGCTACATGTTGAGTGTACTTTATAATGAAAATTTAGTGACATTTGTCCGAATTTGCTACTAAAAAAACTTTACAGATTAGAATAAATTGGAATAATTCGGGTTGTTTTAAGGGTAGTGTCTAATTTTTTACAGGGAAAAACCGTACAGAAGCCTCTTGGAAGAGGCGCTGTAGAGCGTCCTGTTCATAACAAACGGGGTTCCGGCGCCGCCAGGGGTGCTGAACCGCTGCATCACCTTGCCGTCTTTTAGCGACAATGCTATCACCTCGTTGCCCTGGTCTACCCAGGCGAGGTCGTTATGCACGTAGGGCGTGTTGAATATGGTGCTCTTGCCCTGGTATTTCCATAGCGGGGCGCCGTTTGCCGAGTAGAATAGCAGCGATTGGTCGGCCAGGCCCACGAGGAAGCTCTTTTTGCCCTGGAACGTTACGGACTGCAGCGACGACACGGAAGATTCCAGCAGAATCTGCACGGGTTCCTTGGTGGTATCGGCAGTGTTGTACAGGTAAAGCTTGTTATTGTTTGTAGCTATAGCGAGCATGTTGTCTGCCTGCGAAAGCATGGAAATCCCGTTCAAAATCTTGAATCCGCTGCCCTTGATTTGGCCGGAACCGTCCCAAAGGTGCTGGATATCGCCATCGAGGCTTGCCACGTGCAGTTCGGAGTCGTTCTTGGTGAACACGAAGGGCACCGAGAAAATCTTGCGGGACCATGCCAGCTTGTTTTCGGGGCGCAGAATCTTGAGGAGGAACCCGTTCCAGGTGGAAACGTATATGGCGTTATCCAAGATCTGGATGCTGAACGCCTTTCCGGGCAACTGCACGGAGGCCGAGGCGCCGTCTTTGCTGAGTTCGTGAATGTTGAGCGAGAGTCCCGAAACTATGGCCAAAATGTTCTCGTCCTTGGCCATCACGGGGCTGTTGTCCATCTTGGCGAGCGCCTTGCTCCAGCGGAATTCGCCGGTCTCGGCGTTGATGCATATAAGCCTTTCGGCCGCCGGGTCGATGGTGAACAGGTTCTTTCTGTTGCCGAACAGCTGCGGGTACTTGGTCTTGGGCGAAATGTTCAGGAGGCTCACGAACTTGGCGCCAATCGCCTTGCCGTAGCGGCTCAAAATGAGCGGTGTGGCGTAGGGGTTGCTTACGGAGTGGCGCACGGCTTCGGACCATGCTTTTTGTTTATCCTTTTCGCCGCCCTTGTTGTTCTCTAGGTACAGCGCGCGGAACAGCCACGCCTCGGCATTGCCGGGCTCCAGCTTGAAAATGGAATCGAGAAGTACCGGGAGCGGGTTCCAGTCGGCACGTTCCACGAGCGATGCGGCCTGCTTGGCGAGCATCTCGGAGAGCAGCGGGCGCTTGCCGTAGTAATGCGGCGAGATTCCCTGGAGGTGCGTGTTGTCAAAGATCAGGTAGATGTTGCCCCTCGCGCTAATCACGTCGGAAACGGGCTTGGCGAAGTTGAAATGCCACAGCGGGCGCAACAGCGTGTCCACTACCGTGAGGGCGCCTTCGTTGGTAAACAGGCCGAGCGAACCCTGCGCCAGTTCCTGCATGTCGGCGGCATCGCTACGAATAAACGAAATAGTTTGTCCGCTTTCGCGGTCCAGGAGGATGACCCTGCCCGAGGCCTCGAGTACGGCTATGCGGCCCTCGAACGCCATGACCTTCTCGGCGTTGCGGAAAGAGATCTTCCATCGCGGGACGGTGCTTGTTTTGGGCTGGTAGCAGTACAGCGTGTTGCCCGACAGCAACAGGATGTCTTTTTTGACCACGAGCACGCTCTTGATGGGCTCGAACTGCGTGATGGAGTACGTCTCGTTCGCGTCGTCGGCGGAGATAAAGTGTAGCGAGTTGTCGGGGCAGTTCAGCACGTAGTGGCCCGTGGTGGGGTAGAACGTTTCGATGGTACAGCCGCTGTATTTTTCGCTCACCTGGAATTTAACGGCCTTGCGGTTGAGGAGCGTGAGCGTGTGGGCGCTCTGGGCCACCGCGTTCTCGCCGCGGGTGTACAGGCTCGTGGTCGCCGCTACGGGGAATGCCTTTTGTGCGTTGCCCGAGATGGACTTGTAGTACAGGCTGTCCTTGCTTTCGTTCTGGTACCAGATGCCCTGGTCGTCTACCCTAAGGATGTCGGCGTTGCGGACGTTAAAGCGCACGGGCACTATGGTGTCGGGCTCTACCCTGAAAATCTTGCCGTTCTGCAGCTGCACAAAGCTCGACTGCCCGCGGAAAATCTTGTGGATGGGCGAGTGCAGCTGGATGTTCTTGCGCAGCAGGTCTTCGCTCTGGCGTGTGGTTTCGGCTTCGCGTTCGGCGAGCCAGTACGCCTTGGCGGTTTCGCGCGTGTTGTCGAGGCTCTGGTTGTAGTAGAAGTTCGCCGAGGTCTTGTTGCCGGCCAGGTCGTGGATCTTGCCGAGGTAGAACAGCGCGTCTTCCTTGTCTTCGGCGTCGCCCTTGCTCACCACCTTCTCGAGCAGCCTTATGGCCTCGTCGGTTTCGCCCTTCATCTCGAACAGGTACAGCGCCTCTTGCAGCGTGTAGGCCATCTTGCTAGCGAAAGCGCTACCGCACAGCGCGCACAGCAGAACCAGCAGCGTTTTTGCCGCCGCCGAGAACTTTACCGTATTGCGCAACTGTGCTTTCATGGCCTTGCCTTATGCGTCGAACTTGTAGCCCGCTCCGCGGATGGAAAGGATGATTTTCGGGTTCGCCTGGTCGTCTTCCAGCTTTTTGCGCAGGTTCACGATGTGGTTGTCGATGGTGCGCGTTGAGGGCATGTTGTCGGGCGTGTAGCCCCAGATGTCTTGCAGCAGATCTTCGCGGAGCACTACCTCGCCGCGGTGCTGCCAGAAGTACTTGAGAATCTGGAATTCCCTCGTAGACATGTCGAGCGGCTCGCCGCCCTTGGTGGCTTCGTATTTCTTGAAGTCCAGGTGGATGTCGGCGAAGTCGATGGAGTCTTGTGACGTGGGGGCCGGCGTGCTTGCCTGCGTGGCGGCCGATTCGGCGCGGCGGAGGAACGCCTTTACGCGGGCGAGGAGCTCCAGAATGGAGAACGGCTTTGTCACGTAGTCATCGGCGCCCATCTCGAGGCCCGCGACCTTGCTTGTCTCTTCGGTCTTGGCCGTGAGCATGATGATGAATGTGCCGGGGTGCTTCTTGCGGATAACGCGGCATACCTCGAACCCGCTCTTCTTGGGAATCATCAGGTCGAGTAGCACCAGGTGCGGTTCGAAGGAGTCGGCCTTGGCGATAGCTTCTTCGCCGTCGCAGGCGGTTTCGACGATGTAGTTTTCCAGTTCAAAGTTGTCCTGGAGACCGAGGCGGATTATTTCTTCGTCTTCGACGATGAGAATCTTGTACTGCATGGTCAGTCTACCTTCTTGAATTTAATGGTAAAGGTCGAGCCTTTGCCGGGTTTGCTTGATAGTGAAATGGTGGCCTTGTGGGTTTCCGCGACGCGCTTCACAATGGCGAGCCCGAGTCCCGAGCCCTTGGTGCTGCGGGTCATTTCGTCACCCACCCTGTAAAAGTCATTAAATATATTTTTTTGTTCCGAGAGAGGTATTCCTACGCCGGTGTCGGCCACGGAAAACACTCCGCGCCCGTCTTCGCTGTAAACGCTCACCGTAATCTCGCCCGGAGCGTTGGTGTACTTGATAGCGTTCTCTATAAGGTTCTGCGCCAGGCTGTAGAGCGCCGTGTAGTCGCCCATCACCAATACGTTCGGTTCGAACTTTGTATGGAATTCCAGTCCCTTCTCTACGCCAATGTCTTCAATGGCGTCGAACACCTTCTGTGCGCAAATGGAGAAGTCGAGCTTTTCCCACTTGAACGCACCGGTGCCGTGTTCCATGCGCGTGTAGTTGAGGATGGCACCGATGAGGTTCTCGAGCCTGGAAGCTTCCTTGCCAATGAGCGCGGAGTATTCCTGCACTTTCTCCGTCTTTTGCACGCGGCCGCGGGCCATCATCTCGGCGAACATCTTGATGGAGGTGAGGGGAGTCTTGAGCTCGTGCGACACGCTCGAAAGGAAGTTCGCCTTCATGGCGAGCAGCTTGTGCTCTTGCGTGATGAACCTGAGCATGAAGAAGGAACCGAGAATCACCGTGATGAGCGAGAACGAAAGGAGTCCGTACATCAGGAACATGCGCTGGCGCGATTCCTGGCGGATTTCCTTCACGTCTTTTTCGTACAGCGAGAATTCCCAGTCAAAGGCGTCGCTGATGCGCGCTTGTGAAAGCACCGCCGCGCTGTCGGGGATGCTCCCCATGATGGTCTCGTTCTTGTCGTCTACGATGGAGAAGGGGATGTTCTTCCAGCTCTGGGCCACGGCGCGGATTTTTTCGAGCAGGCGGTTGCGGTAGGCCTCGTTGTCAATTTTCGCAATCACCACCTGGTTCCCCGAGAGCTGCGGGTACGTCATCTTGAACAAGGTAACGGGGCCGTCGGTGCTGTACAGAATCCCGTCCTTGGGCGTAAGTTCGTTTTCCAAGAGCTCGGAGAAGTGATCCTTGTACTTGGCGAGAATATCCATGTAGCCGAGCTGGTGGTTGAAGTTCGAACGCAGGTTCCAGAAGGCTTCGCGCTTTTCTTGGCTCAGGTCTTCGAACGAAAGAATCTGCGTGAACGCTTCTTCAAAGAAGAACCTCGACGACGAGATGTCTTCGATGTGTTCGCTCTGCAAGAACTGCGTGAGTACGGCGAGCGTGTAGTCTTCGGCTTCCTGGTGCTTTTTCTGCTTAACGAGAATCTCGAAGTGCAGCAGGTTCACCGAGCGCGTGAGGTCGGCGTGCAGGTAGCCCTGCAGGTGCGGGTGCTGTTCCAGAATGCGCAACAGGCGCAGGGCCTCGGCGTAGTTGCCGGCCCTGTAGGCGAGCCTCACCATGCCCAGAATGTTTTGCACCTGGTCGCTTGTAGATTCGAAGGGCGCGTGGAACATGCGGAACGAACGTGCCATGTAGGCCTGGTCGCTTGCCTTTTTGGCCTTGGCTAACGCCTGTTCGTCGGCGAACATCTGGCGTTCGACCGCGCTTGCCCGTACACTCGAAAAATCGGTGGTCTTGTAGAAGTGGCGCGACGAGATGTCGGGGTACACGAGCCTGTTGTCGTTGTACAGGAATATCGCCTCGATACCGTTCACGTCTTTGAACGCGGTGGCGTTACCGAACTCGAGCAGGCTGTGCGGCTGCTCGTACAAAAACAGCGAGGCCGCCTTGGTCTCCTGGTAAATCTTTTCCTGTTCCCTGTGAACGGCCTCCTCCACGTCTTTCTGGAACGCGGTCCTGTTCTCGTCGAACGTTTTTTGCGCAAGGAATATTTCGTTCTGGATGTTGCGGAAACTCAGGAACGACAATATGGCCGTGGGGAGCACGATTCCCCCGGCAAACAGCGCAAAGAACAGGAGGTTGTTTTTGGAGAACTTGATAGCCATGCCGCCTCGCTACAGGGGGAGGCTCGCCGATATGCTTGGGAATAGCAGTATGAGTACGCTGCTCCCCATGAGGAACACGACGAGCGAGAACGCTATGGCGGCTATGATGACTAGGGCCTTGGTCACTTGGCTATGTTGGCTGCGTGCGTGACGGACACCCTGTGCCCGACCTCGACGCGGCGGTTGTTCGAGTAGATTTCACGGATAAGCACTGCGGATTCGTTGTCCGCGGCGCGGGCGATGAGGCCACGGCCGAGCAGGCGGGGCGGCAGCGTAGAGTCGGCTGCGTCCTTTTCCCATACGGCAACGGCGTCGCCGGAGTTGTAGTTCTGCTTAGAGCCCTTGTCAATCAGCACGTACGAGTAGGCCCCAATGATGAGCATCGGGTCCATCGAGTAGCGGATGATGGCCATGGAGTCCACGTTCGCTTCTTTCACCTGGCTGTAGCCCGTCACGTTGATGCTCTGCAAGGGCTTCTTGAGGCGGGCCTTGGACTGGTTGATGCGGATGTCGCGGAAGCTCTGTACAATCTTCGCGCGGGAGTAGTTGTCGCCCACGGCGGTAATCTTCGCGATACCCGTGATGCGCAATAGCGCGAACTTGTCGAACTTTTTGCCGCCGGCGGCGGGCACGCTAATGGAGCGCGCGTCAAAGATTTCCACCAGGTCGCCCTTCTTCACCTTTACGGTAGTCTTGTTGCCAGCGCCCAGCACCACTTCGCTTTCGGGCAGGTGGATAAGCGGTTCCTTCTTTTCGCCGGAGCGGATGGTGAAGAACGAGCTATCCTTCTTGAGGCTGTCGATGGAATAGATGATGGGGGCGTTCATCTGGTAGTACCCGTTGAAAATCTTCGGTTCCGGGTGCTTCTGGTAGAAGTAAGAGTCTACGGACTTGGTCTTCTTCTTTTTCTTGTCGCGGTTGCGCAGGTCGCCGAGCATGTCCTCGAAGTTGCCGTCGCGCGCGTCGGCGTCGTCGCAGCCTACCGCGGTAACGCCCTTGGGCAGGCTGGAGTCAGACACCGCGGTGGCGCAGGGGTTCTTGCCGCCGGCGGTACGCAGCATCGGTTCTTCGCGGATGCTGTCGCCAAAGTAGATGGAGTCGCCCGGGTAAATCCAGTGCGGGTCCTGGATGTGGCGGTTGTTTTCCCAAAGGTCCGGCCAGGCGAATGGGTCTTGCAGGAATTCATCGCTAAGGTCCCAGAGTGTATCGCCTTCCTTGACGATATAGGCCGAGGCGATCAGGGCGGAGAGGCCCAGGCAGATTGTCGCGCATTTGAAAAACTGCATAGTAAACCTTGTAACTCTTTGAAAGTTAATGAGTTATGTAATAATTTAATCTTTTCTCTGCTTAAAAGTAGGCCTGGACTGGACAAAATGCGGAATATTGGCGTTTTTTTCGCGCGAAACGCGTTCCCTGGGCCTTTTTACGCTACCGATTGCGCGTTTCATGGCCGGATTGTGGCCCAAGAGGCCCGCACGGTCGGGCACAAAGAGCAGCAACAGCTCGAACTTGCCGCGGCCCGGTTCCAGGCAGAGCGGGATCACCTTGCGCAGCATGTAGCCCTCGCGGCGCAGGTACTTTATCTCCTTGGCGGCCACTTCCAGGTACGAAACCTGCAGCAGAATGCGCTCGGCGCGTGCCGCCGCGATCGCCTGTTCGGCCCCCGAGGGCAAAGCCTCGCCGTTGGGGAGGTCGAAGTAGAAGGTCCAGCGGCCCTCGTTGGCTGCCTTGCCAAAGAACTTCGCGAAAAAGCCCGCGTCTAGCTGGGCGCGGTGGAACCTGATGGTTCCGTCTACCAGGTTGCGCGAGTTCTGGCGCGTAGAAAGCATCGCCGATTCCCTGCAGTCGAGCGCTTCCGTCTGTTCGAACAGTCCGGCGAGCGAGGCCGCCACGAACGAGCATCCCGAGTAGAAGCTAAAAAACTTGTCGCCGCGTGCCGGGTGGATGGCGTCTTTGATGCGCGCGGGCAGCAAGAGCCAGGCATCCTTGATGTGCGGCGCCCAGTCCAGCACGTGCATGCAGAACCCGGTATCGCCTAGCGGCATAAAGTCGCTGCCGAAGGTGCACTTGCAGTCGGTGCGCACGGTCTGCTTGAACGCGGGGTCGAACAACTTGTCGGGCTGGCACTGTATAAGGTGGCAGCTGATAATTTCGGGGCAACTGCGTTCCACGAATTCCGTGAACGTCTTGTAGCCGTGCGTGGAATCCTTGCCGCGGCAGTTCGCCTGCACCACTAGCGCAAAGCGTCCGTCGCCGGTGGCGCGCAGCCATATCTGCCTTGCCGCCTTGCGGAATATGCGCAGGTGGTCTTTGCGAATCTGTTCGGCGATTCTCTTCACAACGTCGGGCGCTTCCATGCCCTTCGCCGGAGCTTCGAGCGTAAGGCTCGTGTGTTCGCCTACCTTCTTGGCCACGAATCTCCAGTCGCTGTTCTCCGGGAGAGCTTCCTTGGTGAACCAAGCCTGGAACTTGCCGGGAATCCTTTCGTTCTCGGCCCAGGCCTGCAACTGTCTTTTCATGTCGTCAATAGAGAATTCCATTATCAATAACCTATAAATTAAACGATGAACCTCGGGTAGATCCACGAGCATTCGCGGGCAATCATCTTCGGGAACTCGCGGAAGTTGCCGTTGATCTGGTAGAGGTCGAGGCTGCCTTCCACCGGGGTAAGCGACATCACGCTGTCGGCGCGGTTGCACAGGTACGGGTATTCGTCGTTGTTGCAGGCCGTCACCACGGCGCATCCGGTGAGCGCGATGATGGTGTCAATCATCTGCATCAGCATCTGGTGCGGGGCGCCCGTGAGTCGCATGGACTTGGGGTTATGGAGCACCGCCGAAATCGGGTCGATAATGACGATGCGGTAGTCGTGGTTCTCGAGTTTCTTCGCGCCCTCGATACGCTTGGCAATAAGCTGGGCCGTTTCGATGGGGGAGAGCGCCGTACCGCGCAGGTTCAAAAAACCGAACTTGGGAGTGCTCGCGTTCAAGCCGCGCGTGCCGCCCAGCAGGTGCAGGCGGTTCAGGAACACGGACTTGGTGAGCTCGAAGTTGATGAACAGAACGTCGTTCGAAGATGTGGTGTTGCCGAACCAGTCCTCGCCGTAGCAAATGGAGAGGCCGAGGTCCATGAGCGCGAACGACTTGCCGCTCTTGGGCGGTGCGGTGAACAAGAAGAATTCTCCCGTGCGCAGCACGTTCTCGATGATGCTCGCGTCTTTTTTGGGAGGCTCTTCGCTGTCGCTCGCGAGTTCCACCAGGGGCTTGCCGTCGAGCGAGTATTCCACCCACTCGCGCCATTCCTGGAAGTCCTTGGCGCCCTGTTCCAAGCCGATTAGGTACTGCTGCTTGCCGCCGCGGAGCACGCCCGGCATTCGCGCCATCATGTTCGGGTTCCTGTTGATGGGGTCGACCTTGAATCCCTGGTCTTCGAGCGTCTTGAACAAGAAGTCCACGCGCTCGTAGTATTCGTCGAGGTTGCTTGCGCCAATGCGCACCCACGCCTGTGCGGAGTTCGCGCCCAGCGTGTTCACGATGGCCGCGCACGGCAGGTTCAGCGCCTTGTAGTAGGCGAGCTGCTTGGCAAGCGGCATCTTGGGGCTGTCCACTACAACGTAACGGTAGCGGAAACTCTCGTCGGTGGCATCGCTGCTCCCCTGGGTGGCGTTAACGCAAATCAGCGCACCTTCGGGGCCGTCGAGGCTCTTCATAATCTTGGTGATGGCCGCATCTTGGCCAACAATGTTCGAAACCTTCTCGGCGGTGCACTTGGGCGTGTCCGAAATCTTGAACTCTATGGTCTCGTCGGGCTCGAACACCGCTTCGAGCAGCTTGGCCAGGTCCTTGCGCCAGTCGTGGCTCGGCCACGGGATAGACAGCGCCTCGGGGTCTATCTTGTGGTTTTGCAACAACGTAAGCGACTGGGTGTCGAGGCCCATGGCGAGCATCTGGTCCATGGAGAACATGCCCGCGGGCATGGGCGAAATAATCGTCGGCTGAATGGGGGCGGGTGCCGGTTCCTCGTGCACTTCCTTGGGCTTGTCTTCCACGCGTTCGGCAGAACGCTTCTCGGTAGAGAACGCACGGCGCAAAATCTGCTCCACCTCGTCGGCGGTAAGGCCGTTGTCGCGTGCGACGCCGCCCAGCTGGAAGCTTGCGTCCATGAAGGTCCAGCCTTCCATCTGCGCCGCTTCGCCGGCCTTGAACAGCTCGCTCTTCAGTTCGTTCCCGCTGTATTTGCTCTTGAGGAACTGGTTGATGGTTTTTCTTGCGCTTTCCATGGGTTGCCCCCTTGCGTTTAGGGTTGTTTAATGCGGAGCCTCGCGTATTCGTAGAGGCCGAGCGAAAGGGCTACGGAGGCGTTGTAAGAATGCGCCTCGGGTTTCATAGGTATTCTGAGCACTGCGTCGCACTGCTTTTTGATGAACGGCGGAAGCCCAACGTCTTCGCCGCCCACGGCAATCACCGCACAGTCCTTGAAGTTGAACTCGGCGAGGTTCGTCTCGGTGTCGGCGTCGAGCCCCAGCACCTGGTAGCCCGCCATCTTCAGTTCGCCTACCGCGGCCTCCAGGTTGTCGGGCCTGCAAATCCTCATCTTCTCGAGTGCGCCTGCCGACGTGCGTGCCACGCTGGGCGTAATGCCGCACATTCCCTTCGCCGGAATCATGAACAAATCCACGCCAAGGGCAAGGCAGCTACGGATGCATGCGCCCAGGTTGCGCGGGTCCTCGATGTTGGTGGCCACGGCCACCAGCTTGGGCGTGCCCTGTTCCACGGCCTTGAACAGCTCTTCGCGCACGTCCATCCAGTTCAAAAGTTCCTTCTCGTTCATCAGCGCCACCACGCCGTGGTTCGGGCGCGCGTAGCTGTCGAGAATCTTGGAGTCCACCTGCTGCACGTGCACGTGGGCGCGCTTGGCGAGCTTTTGCAGCTCGTACAGCTTGGGGTTGCCCGACTGGTGCATAAACAAGACGCGGTGCACCTGCAGCGGGTTCTTGTTGAGCAGTTCCTCGACTTCCTTGATGCCGCCAACGGCCACCTGCGGGGCGGAATCCGAATCTCCCATCGCCGTCACCACGTTCGCGGGGCGCGGGCGGAACCCGTCGTTACGCGGGCGGAAGTTGCCGCGGTTAAAGTTGCGCTTGCGAAAGTTGTCGTTGTTCTCGAAACTCATCCGTCACTCCAAAAAAATCTAGTAGCGCTGCTTGCACGCGATAACGGTATCCATCCGGACATCCGTCTCCTTCTGCGGTAGCGGCTCCTCGGAAATCTGCGCGGGGGTGGCTATCCCCGCCTTGTATGCCTTGGGGAACTTCGCGAGGAACCTGTCGTAGTAGCCCTTGCCGTGGCCCTTGCGGCAGCCGTCCCAGTTGAACATCGTGCCCGGCACCAGGAACACGGGAATGTCGCCCTCGAACTTTTCGAGGCCCTCGCGCGGTTCCATTATGCCAAAGTGCCCCTTGACCAGGTCCTTGCGCAGGCTGTTCACCTTGTAGAAGTTCATTATGCCCTCGCCCTCGCAGCGGGGAAGCAGCAGCCGCCCCTCCAGCGCGAGTTCCTCCACGATGGGCATTATGTTCGGTTCGCCCTTGAGCGGGTAGAACGCGGCCACGTTGCGCGAGTCGCGGTAGCCGGGAATGTCGTGTATCTGCTGCCACGGGTCCTGGATAATGTCTTCGCCACGCTTTTCGCGGCGCTTCTTGAGTACAAGGTCCACAATCTGGCTGCTCCCGAAAACGAGCATCACCAGGATGAATATGAGGACGGAGGCTCCGATACCCATGGGCTAGTCCTCCCCGATGCGCTTCGCTGTGGGCAGGTGCTCTTGCAGAATGCCGTTCCAAACCTCGCGCTGCCAGTGCAGCAGGTGCGCCTCCTCGTAGCGCGTGTTCCACGGCACGCTTCCCGGTGCCGCGAGCCAAATGAGCTGCGTCTTGTTCGCTATCATCGAGGAATCCAGTTGCAGCTGCTCCGCCTTCTCGTCGCGCCACGCCTTAAGCGCCAGCAGCAGGTCGGAATGCGGAACCACCTGCGGGGGCGGGGCCTTGGGCAGGCGCTCGGGCCAGTCGGCCTCGGGGGTCGCCACGGCGGTCTCGAGCATCTGTACGAACGAGTCCAGGCGTTCGCCCTTGAAGTTGCGGGGGAGCTTGGGCAGATAGTCCCTGTTTATCTCCGGGAAGTGGTGGCGCTGCGCGCGCACAATGGCGAGCATCAGTTCGGCGGGCATCACCTTGTACGGTGGGCGGTCCATCGCCTCGGCCTCTTTCTCGCGCCATTCCCACACGTGCTTGAGCAGGTTCAGGCCGCACGGGTCGAACAGGCTAGCGCCCGGGATGCGCCAGGGGTCCTTCTTTACCTGCGCGGGCAAGCGTGAATGCTCTATCAGCGCCTCGCACTGCTCCATGAGCCACGGCATGCGCCCCACCTTCTGCAGCTTTTCCACCAGTATGGCGCAAAGCTCGTGCAGATAGAACGTGTCGTGGATGGCGTACTCGCACATGTCCAGCGAGAGCGGGCGTATGGACCAGTCGGCGCGCTGGTTTTCCTTCTTGAGTTCCTCGCCAAAGTACTCGTGTACCAGGTCGGCAAGGCCCAGGTGCTGCTCGCCCAGCATCTTGGCGGCGAGCATCGTGTCGAAAATCTTCTTGGGCGAAAAGCCGAAGGTCTGCCACAGCAGTCGCAGGTCGTAGTCCGCGCCGTGGAAAATCAGGGTCTGCATGGCCTTCGCCTTGAACAGCGGCGAAATGTCGAGGCCGCAGAGCGGGTCCACTATGTAGTGGTGCTCCCCGATGGTAATCTGTATCAGGCACAGCTTGGCCACGTAATGGTGCATGGAATCGGCCTCCGTGTCCACGGCGGCCATCTCGTACAGGTCGAGGTCCTGGAGGAGCCCCGCCAGGGATTCCTCGTTGTCGACCAGTATGTACTTCTCGTCTTGCAGCATTATACGGGAAATGTAACTAAAAAGCAAAACAAGAGGTGCGTTTTTTTGCGAAAAAAGCGGCTTTTCGCCCCTTTGGTCAGGCAGACGCGGCGTTGTCGAGCAACACATATTGCAATACACATTGTAATACATGCTTTTTATTTCCCGTTCCGGGCTGCGGCGATTTCGGCGTTGATTTCGTCGCACACCTCCCAATGGCCAAAGCGTTTGCCTCCAATCCTGGCGATTACGCCGGAGCTTTTGAGATTTTTCAACTGCCAATTTATACCATCGATGGTTATTCCACAGATTTCTGACAATTCAGACGAAGTTACATAAGGGTTGTCCTTTATGGCGTGAACAATCCTATCTGCAGTCCTATCTGTAGTCCTATCTGTAATTCTTTCTGTAGTTTTCTGACCACCAGCCTCATTTTCCGCATCAAACGAATAATTATCGTTTAGCGGCTGAATGATAGCATGTGCACCAGGTAATGAGTCCAACTTAGCGTAAAATCAGAGGGATTAGAGATTTGACAATCAGTGATTATCAAATTGCTACGTATTTCCCTTGCATTTTTTTCTTGGGACGAAGGTAAAGCCTTTTAAAAATTGGCCAACGGCCCGTTGGCCTTTTTTTATTCGATCAAAATTGCCGCCTTCCCATATTTCATGGGGCCACACTTGGATTTTATTTCTCAACAATTTCCCAATGGCCGTTCTTACGCGCACCGACTCTACGGATGAGGCCAAGTTCCTGAAGTTTCTTTAGGTTATTATAAACATTCTTACGATTCAGGCCTACTTTACTCGAAAGTTCGTCATACGTGTACATATTATTCTCATAGAGTAATTTCAACAATGACGTTTGAACCTTATTTATAGTGGCGTTTATAGTGGCGTTTATAGTGGCGTTTATAGTTCGGTTCGCCCCACCTATATTCCATTTACTAGCAAGTTCCTTATACTGGTCGCTTGCACGGCATTCAACTGTAAGCCCGCCGAATTCGGCCTTTGGCTTAGGGAGCTTGGAATCAGTTTCTTCGCAAGCCAATTCGATATTGTAATAGCCGCGTCCCCAGCTTTCCACGTAGCCGCTCTTAAAAAACACATTGGCGATATTGGGGTTACGCGGTTTAGAAACATGCTTTTTGAAAAGGTCCTTCACCTTCACTTCTTCCGGCATGTTGCCCGGGTTCCACATCCAAATATGGTCAGAATAAATCTTGATTTGGATAGGAGTCGTTTCAGTGTAATCCTTATGGACGACGGCGTTCAACAACAATTCCCTGAAAGCGTCGGGCGGGAAAAAGAACCGCTCCTGGCGATTGATTCCCTCGTAACTCACCAACGCCTTCATGTATTTCGTGAAAATCAAGTCCATCGCCCGCTCGACCTGAATCAAAAGCGGTCCATGGATTTCGTCTTGGTACAAAATATCCGCTTCGGTCGCGAAAAAGCCAATCTTTATATACGCTCCCGTAACCCAGCTTTCCGGGTCAGGATGGAAACACATCATGGCCGCCCGTGTCAAATGGCTACCTTCGGTGCAGCGGAGATTCTGGAGAAGATTCTGCACCGAGACTCCGGCAGCCTTTTTATCGAGACGCTGCGATTCGACCGCCTTCGGTATTTGCGAATGCGCAAATCCATTTCAGGTATTCATCTTGCCAAGACTGTTTAAATTCAGCGTATTGACATTCTTTAACCAAAACTTTCGTAGCCATGCAGCCTCCATTTGCCGCATGTTGCGGCTTGTTGATGTTAGAGGCGTCCCCTTTATCCCGAAAATCGAAATAAAAAAAAGACGCATTTC
>Ga0310697_10000330_pt1 | contig 67422 bp, 63 predicted proteins | sample 172DNAGHGlowgp2_FD_203883 | JGI IMG/M metagenome (GOLD analysis project Ga0310697, IMG submission 203883) | Sheep rumen microbial communities from Palmerston North, Manawatu-Wanganui, New Zealand - 1728 DNA GHGlow gp2 (v2) (version 2) | ecosystem: Host-associated > Mammals > Digestive system >...
TTTTGCATCTGAAAAAGTTATACTTTTGCAGTTGTTTAAAATCTGAGACCAATTGTCTAACTGTATTTTGAAAAATAAAGATTATCAATGAGATAAGGAGAATGAGGCCAGTTACCTCCGGCTCCACAAAAAAGAGGTTTCACGGCCTCTTTTTTTTATATCATTGACCATTGATAAATCGCCACACCCTACCAATAAGCAGTATATCAAAAAAAATGTATCTTTGCCGACCAAAATTTTGAGAGGTGCAGATGTCAAAAAATGAATATATACCTCTGATTTTTAGGGATATAAAAATGTTAAAAGAACTTAAAAGGACTACAATATGAGCGAAAATTACGGCAGAAGAGTCGTCATCACCGGCATGGGAATCTGGTCATGTCTCGGAACCACGTTGGACGAAGTGAAAGAGTCGCTGTTCCACGGCAAGTCTGGCATTGTGTTCGACCCCGTGCGCAAAGAGATGGGCTTCGAGTCGGGACTCACGGCATTCGTGAAGAAACCCGAACTGAAGGGCATCGTGGACCGCGCCCATCGCGTGTTCATGCCTGAGGAGGCCCAGTACGCTTACATGGCTACTGCCGACGCCCTGAAGATGGCCGGCCTCGACGCCGCCTACATGGAAAGCCATGACGTGGGACTTCTTTACGGCAACGATAGCAGCGCCGATGCAGTGGTGAAGAGCGTGGACACGATGCGTGAGAAAAAGAACACCCGCATGGTAGGCTCCGGTGCCATTTTCCAGTCGATGAACTCCACAGTAACGATGAACTTAGGCTGTCTGTTCAAACTGCGCGGCATCAATATGACAGTAAGTGCAGCCTGCGCAAGCGGCTCGCACGCCATCGGTCTCGGCTCACTGCTCATCAAGTGGGGCCTGCAGGACTGCATAGTATGCGGCGGAGCCCAGGAAGTAAACCCCTTCTCCATCGGCAGTTTTGACGGCATCGGCGCCTTCTCCAAACGTGAAAACGCACCCGAGCAGGCCTCCCGCCCGTTCGATGCCAATCGCGACGGTCTTGTACCTGGTGGCGGCGCGGCTACCGTCATCATCGAAAGCTACGATTCCGCCGTCAAACGCGGGGCTCCAATCCTGGCCGAAGTCCTCGGCTACGGATTCTCCTCCAACGGCGACCACATCTCCTCTCCCAACGTGGACGGCCCCCGCAAATCCCTGCTCATGGCTCTTGAACAAAGCGGTGTCAGCAAAGAACAGATTGGCTACATCAACGCTCATGCCACCTCCACCGGTGTCGGCGACACCAACGAAGCCAAGGCCATCTACGCAGTCTTCGGCGACCAAATGCCGCCCGTGACCTCAACCAAAGGCCAGACCGGCCACGAAATGTGGATGGCCGGGGCCAGCGAAGTAATTTACTCCATGCTCATGATGAAAAACCGCTTCATCGCCGCCAACCTCAACTTCGACCACGGCGATGAGGACACCGCCAAGCTCAACATCCCCGCCCAACGCCTTGACAATCAAGACTTCGACATTTTCCTCTCCAACAGCTTCGGCTTTGGCGGTACCAACTCGACGTTGATTATTAAAGATATGAGATCATAGACTTGAGACTTGAGACTTAAGACTTAAGACCAAGGTCTTGAAACCTGAAACCTGAAACCTGAAACTTGAAACTTTTAACGTTGCAAGTCACTGAATAAAAAAAGAAAATAATAAGGACGAACGAAAAAGATAATACAATGGAAAAAGACGAAATGATCAAAAAGATGGTCGAGATCCTCGCCGACGAGTTTGAAGTTGACGCAGAAACCATCCAACCCGAAGCCAACATCAAAGAGACCATGCACCTCGACAGCCTCAGCCTTGTCGATATGGTGGCCCTCGTGAACGAGGAGTTCGGTGTGGAAATCAAGACCCCCGACCTTCCGACCATCAAGACCTTCGCTGATCTGTACGACTATGTCTTCACCCGCATGTAAGGTGACGGACATTTCCAGCCTGATCCCGCAACGGCCGCCCATCCTCATGGTGGACGGCTACTTTTTCGAAGACGAACTTCACTGCAAGTCGGAGTTGACTATCGCTGCGGACAATATGTTTCTCGGCGAGGACGGTTGTGTGGCTGAGGAGGGATTGTTGGAACATGTGGCGCAAACCTCGGCCGCTCACATCGGCTTCCTGCGCAAGCAAGCGGGAGAAAATGTCACGCTGGGATATATCGGTGACATCAAAAAAGCCGTATTCGACAATCGCATGCCAAAAGTAGGCGACACGCTGCATACCAGCCTGACCGTCGTATCCCAAGTCGGCGGCATCACCTTGGTTTCGGCGGAGACATCTGTCAATGAACACGTTATCCTCACCTGCCGGATGAAGCTGGCCTCCGATAATTAAGGCAACACGATGAAAAAGAACGGAACCCTTTATAATATCGTTCACGATGGCGGCAACGAGGTTGTCGTTCGGATGAATGCGAATCACCCTGTTTATCAAGGACATTTTCCCGGAAATCCCATCACTCCTGGCGTTCTGACCATGCAAATGATCCGCGAGTGTGCAGGCTGGAAAATTGGCCACAATTTGCGTTTCAAGTCCATCAAGAACTGCCGTCTCGCCGCTATGGTCCGCCCCGGCGACACCCTTCGACTGAAAATGGACATTTCCGATGACAACGGCACGGTGAAAATGAAAGCCATGCTGACCGGTGCGGAAAACGAAGAGGATTTGCGGCTCCAATTGGATGCCGAACTACAGTAAACAAAGATGGAAAAAGCTGACGTAATCGTGATTGGCGGAGGTTTCGCCGGCCTGACATGCGCCTTGGCGCTCGCCAAAGCGAACAAACGCGTGTTGGTCTTGGAGAAAGAGCCTGTTCCCGGTGGGGCATTCCAGAGTTTCCGTCGGAGAGGGCAGCTTTTCGACACCGGTTTCCACTATGTCGGCGGGGTTGGCGAAGGCGAGGTCATGCACCCGATTGTCAACTATTTCGGACTCGAAGACCTGCCTTGGCAGCGGCTGGATGACGACTTTTTGGAAATCCACCGTCACGAGAAATCATACACCCTGCAACGTGGTCACGACCGTTTCGCTGAAGCCCTCTCAAAAGCTTTTCCCGACGAAAAGCCCGCCATAGAGGAGCTTGTGCATGTCATGCACGGCATCAACGAACACATTTACGAGACCATACTCCCTAACAAGGAAAATCGGATGAGCAAACTGATGGCCGTCTCCGCGAAAACGTATTTAGAAAGCCGTTTCACAAGTCCCGAACTGCGCGATATTTTGTGCGGGCAAAGCCTCACCACCGAGCTCACCGATGAACTGCCACTATACTCCTTCCTTCAGTCCCTCAACTCCTTCATCCAAGGTTCCTATCGACTGAAAGGCGGCGGCGAAACGCTCATCCACAGGCTGGTGGAGAATCTTTTGGCTGCGGGAGGCGAGTTGCTGACCCGCAAGACTGTCAGCGGTTTTACGCTAAGCGACGAGGGAAAGGTAAATACCGTCGGATGTAACGACGGAACCGAATACACCGCCGACACCTTCATTTCCACGTTGCATCCCGCACAAACCATCGCCCTCGTCCCCGAATGCCCTCAAATACGCGGAATCTTCCGACGCAGGATGCAACGGATGGCGAACACCGTCGGGATGTTCACGGTGCAACTCGCGCTGAAACCCGGCACAGTACCCTACCGTAACCGCAGCGTAAGCATCCTCGAAGGCGACGACCTTTGGCACACCCCATGCGGGAAAAACGACCCCATACGCAACATGCTGGTCAGCTACAACGTGCCTTCGGAAGGGAATTTCGCCCCCGTCATCGACCTGCTGACCCCAATGTCGTGGGATGCCGTGAGCGAATGGGCCGACAGCACCGTGGGCCATCGTCCGGAGGAATACAAGGATTTCAAACGGCACAAAGCAAAAAAATGCATCGACCTCGCGATGCACTATATCCCTGAATTACAAGGCAATATTGAAGAGTATTGGATCAGCACTCCCCTCACCTACCGCGACTATACGGGCATACCGCAAGGATCGGCTTTTGGCGTACGCAAGTCGTGTACAAATCTAATTGGCACCGTCACCTCGCCCGTAACCCCCATTCCCAACCTTCTTCTCTCGGGACAAAACCTCATGCTCCACGGCATGTTAGGTACCGCAATGAGTTCCCTGCTGACCTGCAATACTATTTGCGGACGGAATCTCTTGGCAGATTAGTCAAGTTTCAACACCGCGAGGAACGCCGACTGCGGCACTTCCACGTTGCCAACCTGACGCATGCGCTTCTTACCTTTCTTCTGCTTTTCCAAAAGCTTGCGTTTACGGGTAATATCGCCTCCGTAGCACTTGGCAGTCACGTCCTTACGAACTTGCTTGACAGTCTCACGGGCAATAATCTTCGTGCCAATGGCTGCCTGGATAGCGATATCGAACTGCTGACGCGGAATCAATTCCTTGAGCTTCTCGCATATACGGCGCCCGAACGAGTATGCATTATCCACGTGAATCAGCGCTGACAAAGCATCTACGGATTCGCCATTGAGCAGAATATCGAGCTTCACGAGGTGCGCAGGTTTATAATCGGTAATATGGTAATCGAAAGAGGCATAACCTTTGGAAATGCTCTTCAGCTTGTCATAGAAATCAAAAACAATCTCGCCGAGCGGTAGATCAAAAGTCAATTCCACGCGGTTGGCGGCCACATACATTTGATTCACCAATGTGCCACGCTTGTCAATACAGAGTTTTATGACCGACCCGATATAGTCGTCTTTGGTGATAATCTGCGCCCGAATGTAGGGTTCTTCCACATGGTCGATTTCATTCGGCGCGGGCATTCCCGACGGGTTATAGACATCAAGCCATTGTTTCTTGGTAGTCAGCACTTTATACGAGACGTTCGGCACGGTGGCGATGACATCCTGGTCGAACTCGCGGTCTAAACGTTCCTGGATGATTTCCATGTGCAACAGTCCGAGAAAGCCGCAACGGAATCCGAAGCCCAACGCCAAAGAGGACTCCGGGACGAAAGTCAACGAAGCGTCGTTAAGTTGTAATTTCTCCAAAGAAGCGCGCAATTCCTCGTACTGGTCGGCTTCGGTGGGGTAAATACCGGCGAACAGCATCGGTTTCACCTCCTGGAAGCCCTCGATTGCTGTTTCGCAAGGGTTTTCCACATGCGTAATCGTATCACCGACCTTCACCTCCGTAGAGGTCTTGATGCCAGTGATAAGGTAACCCACGTCGCCAGCGGAAAGCACATCCTTAGGTACGCGATCCATCTTGAGGATGCCGATTTCGTCCGCGTCATACTCATGATTGGTGGAGAAGAACTTCACCATCTCGTGCGTGCGGATTGTACCGTTGAAGATGCGGAAATAGGCGATAATGCCCCGGAAGGAGTTGAAGATGGAGTCGAAGATGAGGGCCTGCAGCGGCGCCTCGGGATCACCTTTCGGAGCAGGGATGCGTTCAATGATGGCCTCCAGAATTTGCTCCACGCCCTGACCCGTCTTGCCGGAAGCCTCGATAATATCGTCCACACCACAGCCGAGCATGTCGATAATCTGGTCCTTGACCTCTTCGGGCATGGCAGCCGGCATATCCATCTTGTTCAACACCGGAATGATCTCCAAATCGTTGTCAATCGCCTGATAGAGGTTGGAAATAGTCTGAGCCTGAACACCTTGCGTGGCATCCACCAGCAGCAGTGCCCCCTCGCATGCGGCGATGGAACGGGAGACCTCGTAAGAGAAGTCCACGTGGCCGGGAGTATCAATCAGATTGAGGATGTACTTCTCGCCTTTGTAGATGTACTCCATCTGGATGGCATGACTTTTAATTGTGATGCCGCGCTCGCGCTCCAGATCCATATCGTCAAGCACCTGATTTTGGAAGTCCCTGTCGTTAACCGTCTTGGTATATTGCAACAAGCGGTCGGCTAATGTGCTCTTACCGTGGTCGATATGCGCGATGATGCAGAAGTTTCGGATGTGATTCATTCAGAATGATTATAGGTTATGGGTTATAGGTTATTGAAGCCCAACGTATGTCCCATTTTCGCCTGCTTGGTCTTCAGATAGCCCTCGTTGATTTTGTTGGGTTTGATGATGATAGGCAGGGTTTCGGAAATGGTGATGCCGTGGGCAGAGAGGCCGACGCGTTTGGCGGGATTGTTGGTGATGAGGCGGACGTTGGTGGCTTTGAGGTCGCGGAGGATCTGTGCTCCCACACCATAGTCGCGCTCGTCGGCCTTGAAGCCGAGTTCGAGGTTGGCCTCCACGGTATCGCGGCCGAGTTCTTGTAAGTGGTAGGCTCTCAGCTTGTTGATAAGCCCGATGCCACGGCCTTCCTGACTCATGTAGAGCACCAGACCTTTGCCTTCCTTATCGACCATCTCCATGGCGCGATGCAGCTGTTCGCCGCAGTCGCACTTGCAGGAGCCGAAGATGTCGCCGGTGGCGCAAGAAGAGTGTACGCGAACCATCACAGGTTCGCCGTCTTCCCAGTCACCCTTCTTGAGGGCCAGATGGGTGGCGCCGTTGTTGAGTTGCGTGTAGGCAATAAGTTTGAAATCGCCCCATTGCGTGGGCAGGTTGACCTCCTGCTCGCGACGGATGAGAGTTTCCTTCTCCAGACGGTATTCGATGAGTTTCTCGATGCTGGTGATGGTGATGCCGTATTCCTCAGCCACTTGCAGCAGCTCGGGCAGGCGGGCCATGGTGCCGTCGGGGTTGATGATCTCGATGAGGGCACCCACCGGTTCAAGCCCGGCGAGTTTCAGCAGATCGACAGTGCCTTCGGTATGACCGGCGCGAACCAACACACCGCCGTCGCGGGCGCGCAAGGGGTTCACATGTCCCGGGCGACCGAAGTCGGAGGCCTTCATCGATTTGTCGGCCAGCGCGTTGATGGAGGCGGCGCGGTCGTGCATGGAGACACCCGTCGTGCAACCGTGACCGAGAAGATCGACGGTGACGGTGAAGGGGGTCTCGTGGATGGAGGTGTTGTTGGAGACCTGCATCTCGAGGTCGAGTTCGCGGCAGCGTTCGCTGGTCATGGGCACACAGAGCACTCCGCGACCGCGGGTAAGCATGAAATTGACCTTCCCAGCGTCAATATGTTGGGCGGCGATAATGAAATCGCCTTCGTTCTCGCGTTCCTCGTCGTCCACCAGGATGACGAACTTCCCGGCCTTCAGATCCTTGATGGCCTGTTCGATGGATTGTAATTTAGACTCTTGCATATCGTTTCTTTACCTTGTCTCTAAAATTTGGCAAAGATACGATTTTTTTGGATGCGAAATCTTGGAATTTCAATATGCTTCCCCTTTCAACGATTGAAATCTTGAGGCTTTTGTGGAGACCAAATGCATCGGACTTTATTGTGCTCTTTAACATTCTCTTCCGCAACATGCCCGTTTCTAAAAGTAAGGTTGTAGTATTTACCCGTATAAGGATTTTGATCATACGCCCAATAGTACTCTCTACTGAAATTATTGAACATATCCCTATACTCGTACATTATTTGCAACTCGCCTATAGAGGGCAATCTCCAGCCCTCCCCTTTGCATTCGCAGGAACGATTCGCCACGACCCAATCCATCCGATCATATTCATCCGTTCCCTTGACGTAAATTTCGTATCCTGGGATTTTTACCGTGTTTTTCGGAGCTTTGGACTTTTCCGTCCCCTCATTTTGATTTTGCGCAAAAGAAAACATGGCAGTGAAAATGAGAAGCGCACCCACCATTATGTTTTTTTTCATTTTATTGTATATCTGCACTATCGCGGCATTGATGCGCACTCTTCGGGTCTTCAGAGTGGGATTTTACTAATCGAGCGTTGACCCATCATCCTTCCTTATAACAAGGAGAATTGCACGCCCTTTTTGAAAAACTATCGAACAATCATGTATCTAAAACTCAAATCCGAATCGGAAGAACCAATGGTTGTTGTTACCGGAGGCTAAGGTACCTTCGTATTGCCATCCAGTACTGATATTCCAAGAAGATTCGCCCGAATCCCAACTCCAACCCATTGCTAAACTTGTGAAAAAAGAGCCGGCGGTGTTGTAATTGATACCAATGTTCAACAAATTGAAGCCAGTCCGAGAATCTATAAACGGTCCTCCGTTTCCAGACTTCAGGGGGTAGAAACCCCGTACATTTAGAAAACCAGGGAGACATATTTGGATACCCCTACGCCTGTCATACGTTTCGTAAAAATAAGAGTTGCTGTAATAATCCCCCCTGTCTCCAACAGTTCTGAAACCAAGTCCGCCCCCGCCGCCGATATAGAGATAGGGCAACACATATCCGCCGTGAATTGTGGTGATGAATGCCCCATAAGAATACGAGTGTACGCCATCATAGAAAATGAGGTGATGGGCAATGTCCACAGAACCCCGGTAGCCCTTGCGCGATTCTGTGCGTTTCGGGATCGGGGTTTGGGGTGTTTCACCTGTCGCGTCTATGATTCGTAGTACTTCATTCTTGTCATACACCATTACTGTGCCATCTTCAATCTTGATACTGATGGTGTTGTCTTGAGTGTTGTCGGAAACACTACCGTTGATGACGTTGCCATTCCGAAAGTACACCGTTTGTTGTGCAGACACACCCCACACAATCATTATTAAGAATATAAATAGTATATTTTTCTTCATATTTGCTGTTTTTGGTGTTGAATGAGAATGTTTTTCAAAAGTCAAACCCGATTCCGAATCGAAGTGAGGTATGCCACTTGTCAAGATGCGATTGTTTGACCCTACTGTCGACAGCTATCGCGATTGGCTCGCAGAATCTTGCGCCGAGATAAAAATTAACCCCGCCTTTTCTGGAAGATTGTATGCGGTATCCGGCAGTCAAACAGGTATATACGTTCAAATCCCTATAAAAATTGTGAAAGCCGATGTGTTCATTGCTGTAAATATCTAATCCCATGCGGAGATCGAAAAAAGGCCCGCCATGTTGGAAAGGAACATCTACTCGGACATCCAGGTAGAGAGGTATACGAAAATAGAGCAGATTCGACCATTGTTTCTGACCCGTGCTTAAAGTCTCTTCGTATTCGGAACTATAGTATTCGATTACGTGACCCAAGCCGCCACCCAAGAACAAATAAGGGCATCCTTGGTAACCGTGTATCGTGGCAATTTCGCCACCAAAGACAAAGTTCTTAAAATCTACGTGACCTAATATGTCGATGAAGCCACGATATCCCTTGTATGAACTCTGATCTACTTGCCCAAGCACTGAACATGCTGTAACAAGTGAAAATATACATGTAATCAACCACCGACTCATAATTCCAGATTTATTGTTGACTGTGAACAGGTGTGTTTTCCCCTTCCACTGGATTATTGTCCGGGGTCGCTTGTGTCAATGAACAAATCTCACCCTTGCTGTAAATCCAGGACAATCCTACTGTGAATTTGACACTGCCATCAACGTTAGTCCATGTGTAGGTTGTCATTCCTGGTGAGAAATATCCGTTTTGTCTCCAGATGCAATTGGCCATGACATCATCAGGGTCAAGCACCTCGTCTTCATCAAGAAACTGAACGCGGTATTCTTTCCCCAATTCAAGTGTAGCATTTACGTCATACCATGTCACTGGCAAAGCCGAGGATGTAACATCTGTTTTTGTAGGGCTTGTATAGTAAGTTGTTGTATTGGTAGAATTTTGGATATTAAACTTGATGTCGGGGTCTCCGCCGCCAAAAAGGCCAGTGTCCCAAGACCCGTTGTTCGCATCCAACATCGGAATCTTCTCAAGACGCAACCACTTGATTGTGTATGCCACGGCAGTCGGATTGTTATCGTCGCCGTTGCCGCCACCGTTGTCATTACCGTTGCCTATGTGGTAAATGTTAAACGATGTAGTACTCCTGTCCATTCCATACTGGTTGCTTGCGTACACTGTTATATTGTAAGTTCCGACATCATAGCATCGAAAAGAAGGTTCCACCGAATTGCTATTATCACAAGTCCCATTCGGACGGGTTAATGTCCACTCATAAGAATCGGCATTCACCGAATAATTACTCACCCGACAGGTCGCATAATAAGGACCACTCTCAATACGGTAATCAAAGTATGCTTTAGGCATTGGCTTTTTGCATGCCGAAAGCAAGAGAGACAACACAAACGCTGCCACTAATGGGATGAGGGCTTCTTTAACCAAACTTTTTCTCATAATTTCACACGGTTGCGCTAACGCGGCAAAATCACGCCCTCCGGATCCATAAGGGAGTGTTTAAATAAAGAAACGTGGACCCGACTCTCTTGCCTTTTGAGGTTTTCCACGACCTTGCACAACAAAAAAGTAAAGCCCACGCAAACACGTGAGCTATACAACTTTACTACTTGCTGTGCTTTTGGTTTGTGGAAATTTCAAAAGACAAGGAAAGTTATACGCTCCTATTATTTTGGATGATTAATAAGCAAAGAACCTATACCACTTTGGCACTGCAAAAATAATAAAATTTGAAATACGCGCCAATGGTTTTGGTAAACGCACTCGGGATTTTTCGCGAACCGCCTCAACGACCGGCCGCAGCTCATCTACGTCGCCAAACGCCATTACGGGTTCTATAACGACGGGATGCGTGCCGTTGATGGGAAGGAGGAAAATGGCTATTTGACAACCACTTTTTGGATGAATTCTATGCCGTCCGAATCCTTCACATGCACAACATACACGCCCGAAGGCAAGTGGTCGAGGGAAACGGGGGATGCATCACATTCCTTCACAATTCGCCCTTGCATGTCGCACAACGTAATATTCGCTACCCTTCCACCTTCTTTCACCTCGACAAACAGAACGTCAGAGGCAGGATTAGGGTATATCTTGACATTATCGGTTTCATAACGGGACACCCCGCTTGTTGAATTTATGTCCAGATGGTTGTACAAAAAATCACGGGCGATATTAAAACACTGGTCAAATTTTTCCATTATCAGGTTGCCATTCTCCGCGCTATAGAAATTGTGTTTCTCTCCTTCGAAGGGGTGAAACTCGTAGTCTTCAATCCCGAGGTCGGAAAGGTGGTTTGCGATGACGTACGATCCATACATGTATGGGAAAAAAGGTAACGGCAGAGAGGAATAGCAATATCCGGAATCGAAGGGTACCACATTGTCCGCAGTGCCATGAATCATGCAAAGAGGGACATATTCATCAACGTCAATGACATTAACATCAAGCACTCCTCCCCACTGTGCCACCGCGCCGGCCACCTTTGAAGAAAAACCAGCGTATTCGAGCTCGCCGGAGCTGTTTATTGGTCCCAAATCCGGAAAATCGAACGTCACATCAGGTCTTTCCTCGTCCGACATGAAGATCTCGTTCAGCGTGGCAATGGAACCAGCGGAGTTGCCCAAGAGAAATATATTGTTCGTGTCGATGCGATATTCCTGACAGTATGCCTTGAAATAGCGAATGGCTGAACTTACATCCTGGGAGGCCATATAGGCATCTCGGATAAGCGAACCTGAACTGATGGACAGTATCGGAAGCAGGCGATAATCAATGGAGGCGGCCGCATATCCGTGTTTGGCAAAACGAGTGCAGTATTCCACCATGTCGCTCCAGTCTCTATTTCCCGCCACGAACGCGCCTCCGAAAACGGTAATCACTAACGGGCGGGCTGAAAGTGTGTCTCCGAAAGGTTCGTAGAAATCAAGGTACAGCGTGGTGGGCAATATTTGATCTTCCCCCACGACGCTACTGAAAGGGATTTCGGTGGTTGTCGTTACATTCCCAAACACAGGACTGGCATAGCGGCTACCGATTTGGGCGAGCAGTGTGGCGGGAAACAGCAGACACGCCACAATCAACAATATTGAATACGATTTTCTGTTTGACATCTCTATTTGTTTATGAATAATTAAACAATCAATGGAACTGCATCAGGTACGCTTTGATGAACCCGTCGAGGTCGCCGTCCATCACCGCGTTGACGTTGCCGGTCTCGTATTGCGTGCGCAAGTCCTTCACGAGCTTGTAGGGCTGCATCACGTAGCTGCGGATCTGGCTTCCCCATTCGATGCGTTTCTTGGAGCTTTCGATCTCGTTGAGCTTCTCGCGCTTCTTCTCCAACTCGATCTGGTAGAGCTGCGATTTCAGCATCTGCATGGCCTTCTCGCGGTTCTGTGACTGCGAGCGCGTCACTTGGCATTCGATGATGATGCCCGTGGGATGGTGGTGCAGGCGCACGGCCGTCTCCACCTTGTTGACGTTCTGCCCGCCGGGACCGCTGCTGCGGTAAGTGTCCCACGAAATGTCCGCCGGGCTGACCTCAATCTCGATGTCGTCGTTGATGATGGGATAGGCGAACACGGAGGCGAAAGAGGTATGTCGCCGCGCCGCTGAATCGAAGGGGGAGATACGCACCAAACGATGCACGCCATTCTCGCTCTTGAGATAACCGTAAGCGTAGGAGCCCTCGATTTCGATGGAGGCGGACTTGATGCCGGCCACGTCACCTTCCTGACGGTCAATGAGTTTCACGGAGAAATTGTGCCGTTCCGCCCAGCGCATGTACATACGCAGGAGCATCTCGGCCCAGTCGCAGCTTTCGGTGCCGCCCGCGCCTGAGTTGATGTTCAGAATCGCGTCGAAGGAATCCTCCTCGTCGCGCATCATGTTCTTGAACTCCAGCTTCTCCACGGCCTCCATCGTCTTGTTGTAGGCCTCGTCGAGTTCGGCTTCCGTGGCATCGCCAGACTGTTGGAACTCACTGACTACCAGCAGTTCATCGTTCAGCTCGGCGGCCTTGTAGTAGTCGGCCACCCACGCTTTGATGCCGCTGATTTCTTTCAGCAACTTCTCGGCGGCCTTGGGGTCGTCCCAGAAGCCATCTTTCTGTGTGATTTCTTCTTTTTCTTTAATTTCCTGTTCTTTGGCATCTACGTCAAAGATACCTCCTTAGCTCACTGAGCCTCGTTTGAACCGCTTTGATTTGGTCGGATGTTGTCATTTTTAAATGATTATGGGTTATGGGTTATTGAAGGTTTCGGGTTTAGAGTTCAGGGTTATCGCGAATTACAGATTCAGTCAGTCAAATTGGGCGCAAAAATACAAAATCTAAGGTAAAAAATCGTAAGGGCTTGGAATATTCCAAGAAAAAAAAGTGAAGGCTTGGAAAAACGCCTTCTGCAAGAAGTTTCTTTCTTTCCATGTCTGATTCTCCAAACATGCGAAACATGAGTCACTATTCACTATTCACTATTCACTATTCACTAACTTTCAATATGTCAAAGAACGTCCGAAACCGTTCGCGAACTGATTTCGACGGCAAAGATACAACCAAAAGATTCGTGTAGGGTTTGGTGATGAGTATCACGAGTTCATCACACATCACACACATTGTAAATCAGGTAGTTATAAAGACAAAAAGATGAACATCGACAAAAACACCGTTCCTGGAACACCGGTAACGAAGAACCTGCCACGCGAATCAACACCCGCCCAACAGCCACCTTCGCAAACATGTCGCAAATACTTCGCAAAGGGTTGGCGAGCACTTCACCTGTCAACCCCTTGCGTCAAGAAGTCGGCAGAAATGCAGATTGCTACATGAAGTCGGCAGGAATGCAGATTGCTACATGAAGTCGGCAGGAATGCCGATTGCTACATGAAGTCGGCAGGAATGCAGATTGCTACATGAAGTCGGCAGGAATGCAGATTGCTACATGAAGTCGGCAGGAATGCCGACTCTCCTAACGAGAGCGCAGCGCGATCTATCCTACATTACCTGAGATGATAATGATAACCAGGGCGATTGGCGCGACGAAGCGCAGGATGAAGTAGTAAAGTTCGAAAAGTTTTCCTTTCAACGCGCCGCCGTTGGTAATCTCGTCCCTGACTTCGACTTTCGGGTAGAACCAGCCGAGGAAGATGGTAGTCGCCAATGCGCCGATAGGCATCAGGTAGGAGGCGGTAACGAGGTCGAAAAAATCGAAAATAGTGCGGTCGAAAAGGGTCCAATGCTTGATCGGGCCGAACGACAGCGTGCAGAAAATGCCGATCACAAAGATGCAGATCATACTGCTAATGGAGCTTTTGCGGCGACTCCAGTGGAATTCCTCCACTGTGAAGGCCACGATAATCTCCTGCAAGGAGATGGTGGAGGTGAGGGCGGCAATACCCAACAAGATGAAGAATACGGCGGCGAACAACCCGCCCATCGGCATGTTGTTGAAAACGTTGGGCAGCACCACATAGACCAGCTGCGGGCCACCGGCGGGATCCATGCCGAAGGAGAAGACAGCCGGGAAAATCACCACGCCCGCCAATATCGCCACCAGGAGGTCGCACACGGAAATCCACAGGCTCGTCTTGAACAGCGAATCTTCCTTGCGGATGTAGGATCCGTAGGTCACCATCGCACCCATGCCGAGGCTGAGCGAGAAGAACGACTGTCCCAACGCGCCTAACACGCCCGCACCTGTCAGCTTGCTGAAATCGGGGTGGAAGAGGAAATGCAATCCCTCTTTCGCGCCGGGCAACGTCAAGGAACGGACAACCATCAGCAACAACAGGGCGAAGAGCACCGGCATCAGAATCTTGGAAATCTTCTCAATGCCTTTCTGCACGCCGAATGAGATCACCAATGCGGTGATCATCAAGAAACAAAATTGATACAGCAGCGGCCAGAATGAGCCGGCAGTGAAGGAGGAGAAGGCGTCAGCCACCTCATTGGGAGTCAGTCCCGACAGCCGGTTCGTGCAGGCCAGGACGATGTAGTTGAGCGTCCAGCCGGCCACCACACTGTAGAAAGCGTAAATCAGGACGGCTGCCAGTATGCTGAAATAGCCGATCGTGGCCCACCCTTTCTTCCGTTCCAGCTTCTTGTACGCGCCAACCACATTGCTTTGGGTGCGCCTTCCGATGACAAACTCCGTCATCATCAGCGGAACGCCGATCAGCAGGACGAAGAACATGTTGACAAGCAGGAACGCCCCGCCGCCGTTCTGTCCTAACATATAGGGGTAGCGCCAGATGTTGCCTAATCCGACGGCGCCCCCGGCAGCCGCCAATATCGCTCCTATGTTCGAGGTGAAACCTCTGCTGTTGTCTTGGTGGGCCATTTGATTCAAGTTTCAAGTTTCAAGTTTCAGGTTTCAGGTTTCAGGTTTCAAGTTTCAGGTTTCAGGTTTTAAAGTTCCATAACGGCTGACTGCCGACTACTCTTTCAACCATTTGAAAATCGTTTTCCATGACGGTTTCTTCCCGTATGTCATGATGCCGATGCGGTAGACCTTGGCCGCGAACCAGATGGAGAAAACGAGGAAGGCGAGCGCAAGTCCCATCGAGAGGAACAGCTCCCACGCGGGCACGCCAGAGGGCAGCCGCACCATCATCGCGATGGGCGAGGTAAGCGGTATCATCGAGAGCCAAAATGCCAGCGCGCCGTCGGGATTGGTGGAGATGCTCGGCACAAAGACGATGGCCAGAATCAACGGAATAGTAATCGGCATCGTATATTGCTGGGAATCAGATTCGTTGTCCACCACGGACCCCGTGGCCGCGTAGAGTGTCGAGTAAATCAGGTAGCCGACAATGAAGAAAAAGACGAAAGAGAAGATAATGACCCCGAACGAAACCGGGAAATAGTCCTGAATCATCGAGAATATGTTGTCCGGCGCGACATCGACGGTTGCCGTGTTCGGCATATTGACACCTGGTGTCTCCGCTATCGTCTCCTCCGTGTCAGGACTGAAGAGGTCGGGTGCGGCAAGCTGTATGCCCAGGAGAATGCCCCCGGACAAGGCCGCCCAGACGACCAGCTGCGTCAGTCCCACCATGGCAATGCCCACAATCTTGCCGACAAGCAACTGCGTGGGCTTCACCGACGAAAGCAGCACTTCCACGATACGATTCGATTTCTCCTCCAGCACGCCGCGCAGCACCTGACTGGCAAACATAATGATAATGAAGTAGATAATGATACCACACATCATACCGAACATCTGGTTGATCGCAGCGTCGTGCTCTTTCTCGCCGCCCTTGTCGTCAATCTGGATGGTGACTGCCTCCGACTTCGCCAGTGTCTGCATGTTCTCAAAACGCGACGGGTCGATGTGCAGGGAATCCTTCAACAGTTCGTTGAAGAAGATGTCGTCCATCTGGCTCTCCACCTCCGACTGCAACCCGGAAGGGAGGTTCTTCTTGTAGTAGATGTTGGACCTCACGCCCTGCGAGTTCGACAAAATCTGCAGCACCACATCGTAATCCTGGTCGAAAGCCTCTTTCTTGATTTGCTCAATATCGCCGGAACGATAGCTGAACTCGTAGTGCTCGCTATCTTCAAAGTTATTGATGAAAACCTCGCTCTCATCGACCACGAGGATGCGGGAGAACTGTCGTTTTTCGCTGAGGGTCATGAACAGCACCGGCAGCACAATCATGGCCACGAGCAAAACCGGCATCAAGATGGTGATGATGATGAACGATTTTTTCTGGATGCGCGTCAGATATTCGCGCGAGATAATCAGGAGGGTCTTATTCTTCATGGCTCGGTTGCTGGTTAGCATGCTCCACTTGCTCGATAAAAATCTCGTTCATGGTGGGCATTATCTCGTTAAAAGCATGTATTTCAGCGTATTGCAAAAACAATTGTAACAAGTCGTTGGAGGTTCGCGCCTCGGGAATTTTAATTTCCAAACGAGTATGGAACTTGCTGGTGTGCCGCGAACAAACTTGATACTGCTGATTCTCAAGCTGTAGCATTAAAGTGTCCGGTATATCGTTTGTCTCAACAGAGAAGAGGTTCTTCTTGAAGCGGTTTTTAACCTCGAAGATGTCGCCATCCAGGATTTTGCGCGACCGGTTGATGAGCGCGATATGGTCGCATATCTCCTCCACGGATGCCATGTTGTGGGTGGACAGCACAATGGTCGTACCGTCCTCTTTCAGTTTTAAGACCTCCTCTTTCAGCATGTTGGCGTTGATAGGGTCAAAGCCGCTGAACGGTTCGTCGAGAATCAGGAAGGAGGGCTTGTGCAGAATGGTGATGATGAACTGCACCTTCTGCTGCATGCCCTTGGAAAGTTCCTCCACGGGCTTGTTCCACCACTCCATCATGCCGAATTGATCGAACTTTTCACGCAACCGCGTGTAGGCTTCCTGACGGTCAAGTCCTTTCAGGCGGGCAAGGTACATTGCCTGCTCGCCAGTCTTCATCTTCTTGTACAGGCCGCGTTCTTCGGGCAGATAGCCCATGTCATAGACATCATCGGCGACCATTGGATGGCCTTTGAAGAGAACCTGCCCTTTGTCGGGGACGGATATGCGCATAAGGATACGAATCAGGGTCGTCTTGCCAGCTCCGTTGGGACCCAACAAGCCGAAAACACAACCCTGAGGCACGGAGAGCGAGACACTGTCAAGCGCTTTAAAATCCCCGTAGCTTTTCGTAATATCCTGAACATCAATTATATTCATACAACAGGATTTGCGTTTTTCTTCTTTTTCTTCTTTTTCTTCCTCTTGCCCGGTTGCGGTGTCACGTAAAAGGCCTGGTTGGAGTTGGCTATATTGAGCAACTCCTTGGTGTTCGCAAACGTGAAATCCTCGGGAACCGTGATACGCCCCTCGGAAATTTCCGAAAGCTGGTGACGAATCAGTTGGTCGTTGACAGAATTGCGATTATAGGTCAAATACATCATTTTCAGATGGTTGGCCAACATCGGCGCATATTGGGCACGAACATCTTCGGGATATTCGGATACCGTGCGAATCATGTTCTGGATATTCACCCCGTACGTGCGGAACTTCACTCTGTTTTTATTGTTGTAGGAAGGCTTGTCCATCTTCCGCTCCGACGTGTCCGGCACCGGTTTGGGATACGGGGAATCCACATCCAACTGGTAATCGGACATAATGAAGAGATGGTCCCACAACTTGTTCCAAAAATCGTCGTTGTTGCGTTCCGTTTCGGCTGAATTTTCCTTGGAATTGACGATATCGCTCATAACACGCACGATGGCGTAAGCTGTATTCGTACGTTTTGCACGATCTTCAATCTTAACACACTCTTCGACAAGTTTCTGGATATTTCTTCCATACTCCCTGATTATAAGTTTGTTACGCTTAGTATTATATTCAATCATAGACTGATTTTACGTTTTCAAAATAGAGGCGCAAAGATATATTTTTTTTATTTCCCTTCTCGTTTCAGGATAATCAGCACCGTGTAAATCAAAATCTTGACATCCATCAGCAGGGACATATTCTCAATGTAGAGAATGTCCCAGCGAAGGCGTTCCACCATCTCATCGACGTTTTCAGCGTACCCGAAGCGCACCTGCCCCCACGAGGTGATGCCGGGCTTGATGCCGAGAAGCAGCTGGTAATAGGGCGCACGTTCCACAATCTGGTCGATGTAAAACTGCCGTTCCGGACGCGGGCCCACTAACGACATATCACCGCGCAACACGTTGAAAAATTGCGGGGTCTCATCCAAACGGTACTGCCGCATGAACTTCCCGAACGCCGTGATGCGAGGATCATTGTCGGAAGAAAGCATCGGAACATCGTTTTCGGCATGTTCGCACATAGAACGGAACTTGATGATATTGAAAGGTTTGCCTAAATAACCTATTCGTTCCTGCAAATAGAAGACCGGCCCGGGCGACGAACGTTTCACCCCGATGGCGAGGAAGAGATAGACCGGCAACAACAGGATAATGGCGATGAGCGACAGCACGATGTCACATCCGCGCTTCACGAAACGCTGCCAGGTAGGCAGATACTCCGGCGTGACGGAAATCAGCGGTTCGTCGAGCACGGAGGAGGTCTTCACCGAGCCCATCAGCACGTCATGCTCCTGCGGCACCATGCTGACCGTCAGATTATGGTTGCGACGCACGAGTGCAAGCACCTGCTGCACATACTTGCGCTGGCCATTGTGCAACGCCACAACGATTTCTTCAACATGTTGGTCCTCAACCACCTGACTCATGTCCGAAATTGTTCCGACACAGGGCAATTTCCCCTCCATCATGTCAGGATGCGTGTCGTCCACGCGGATGTAGCCGATGAAAAAGTGGCCTGAGCGCGGATGCTGCTGCAGCACGGTCTCGTAAGCCTTCACCGCCATCTCGTCGTGGCCAACAATAATAGTGTTGAAACCAATCTGGCCATTATGAATGCGTTTGTTGATGTACGACGTTATTAACAGACGCGGGATATACGTTAGTAACAACTGCCAGGAAAAGAGGAAAAGCAGGTATTTCACGTAATCGTGGGGCGAAGTCACAATATCGTCAAGGATGAAGACGAAAAAGAAAATGAGACAACCAAAAAGCGTCACCCCGATGGTAGTTACCAGCTCATCAAGTCTCGATTTGCGGTAAATCTTGTTATAATAACCGAAAAAGGCGTGGAAAAAGATCCAGTAGAGCGGATAAAGCGCCAAACCGAGCCAGAATTTGGAATCGGCACGCATGGCGGTCAGAATGGTCGCGAAATCCGCCGACTCCCCGACATGCTTACGATACACGTAGAGCCCCACCCAAGTGACGAGGGCTGCCAACAAATCGAAAAACAGGTAAACACAGGTCAGTTTGGCTTTGTTCATAAACGCTACGCGGTACGGATGTAAAGCACCTTTATATCATCAATATACACATTGGAGACCTTCCCTTTGTCACCCGCGCCGGAGAGGACCAGCGTCACTTCTGTCGCGTTTCCTGATGAGGCATAGTAGTTCTGAATCATTGTGCTCATGTCAAAATGAATCGTCTTCCATTCGTTGGGGGAGGCATAGAAGCCGCCCAGGGAATAGGCCATGTGCGGGTTACTTGCCGAAGACATTTTCATGGCGACATCCACATCGCAATCGGTTTTGTAAGTGATTTCCAGTATCACGCGGGCATGGCCCACCGGCACAACAAAGGGCGAGGAGAGAATATCGAAACTCAGACCCGCGGAGTCGGACATGGTGATCGCACCCACATTCTTGCCGTCGTAGGAGGTCGGCAGCAGGTTCAGCTTGCTTCTGGAAGTGTCGCTGGGATTGAACGGCGTGCTATTCGAGAATGTATGGAAAAAGGGGATGCGGGTGTATTCGCTGTAAATGTACTTCGGGGGATTCTGATCCGCCTCGTACGTGGTTCCCTTCTGAAACACGACCTTTTGGCGACAGATGTTCAGGAAAGGATAACCCCATATCGTGTTGGCCATGCCCGTCATCGGGAAGGCCGGAAGGAGCACCATCGTGCTCGTGTCCACACCGTTAGCATCCAACACAGGCACCTTGCAGGGAAGCTCCCAGCAGCCAAGGTTCTTGTTGTTCACATACACGGTCACATGCGTGAACTTATGACGTTTGAGCGCTTCCAACTGTTCCTGGTCGTAATTCTCGTTGTGCATCTCGTTGTAGTTGCTCACGTCAATACAGTCTGCAAGCGTCTCCTTGGTGACGTGGATATACACCGGAGTAAGATCCGGTTCCTTGCAGGAACTGGGGAAAAGTGCTATTGATAAAAAGCTGATTACCAAGTAAATGTATTTTCTCATATACTAAATTTAGTGTTTCCATAACGATAAAGTTCGGATTATATTGCACAATTGAAAAAAAAATCGTTTTTTTGCGGCCATGAAAAATAAGATCTCATTTCAAGCACTCGGCTACATTGCCATCTTATTTGCGATGCTCTTTTGGGGTATGAGCTTCGTATGGATTAAACACCTGTTAAACAATAACTTTCCTGTTTTCACCATCGTTTTTATACGGTTGGTTTTAGCCTCGGCAGTTTTTATCACATTGCTAAAATCGCAAAAGAAATTGCAAAGAATCGAACGGGAAGATTACAAAAATTTCCTGCTTCTCGCCTTTTTTGAGCCTTTCCTCTATTTCATCGGGGAAGATTTCGGGCTACAGCAGGTGGATGCCAGCTTCGCGGCGGTCATCATCGCCCTCATACCCATCGTGATCACCATCACCATGTACTTTTCCGAACATGCGCCCATCCGCTGGGAGTTCATCGTGGGCACGTTGATCTCCGTGGTAGGTGTGCTGATGCTGACGATGAGCACCGGCGGGCACATCGACTTCAACTTGAAAGGGACGCTGCTGCTCGGCGTTGCGGTACTGGCGGCCAGCGGCTACAGCGTGCAGCTCACCCGACTGCTCAAGAAATACACACCCGCCACCGTGACCACCTGGCAGAATTTCATCGCCATCCCGATGTTCCTGCCCTTTGTCCTCGTCTTCGACATCAAACAATGGGGGAGCCTCAGCTGGGACTACGGCAACATCAGCAGCCTCGTCTGCCTTGCTCTGCTCTGTTCTGCCTGCGCCTACATGCTCTATTCCTACTCCGTGAAGCAGCTTACCGTCAGCAAGACCTGTGTTTTCACCAACCTCATCCCCATCGTCACCCTCCTCGTAGCCTCCGCCATCGGCCAGGAAACCTTCACGCAGACCAAATTCTGGGGCATAGTGGTCATCGTTATCGGTGTGACATTCAGCCAATTAAGAATTAAGAACGAATCATGATTTTTATTAAGAAGACGCTTCCTTAAGCAGCCTCGGAGAGGCAAAACGCACGAAGTGCAATTAACCCCACATAAGCGAAGCGCAATGTGGGGCGATAAGCGAAGAAACAACGAAGTGCAATTAACCCCACATAAGCGAAGCGCAATGTGGGGCGATAGGCGAAGAAACAACGAAGTGCAATTAACCCCACATAAGCGAAGCGCAATGTGGGGCGATAAGCGAAGAAACAACGAAGTGCAATTAACCCCACATAAGCGAAGCGCAATGTGGGGACAGTACAAACCAAACAAAGACTATGTATAAAACACTCCATAACCTACTATGTACGATGTTACTGGTCGTCAGCGCGGCCACGATGTCGGCACAGACCTCGCGGGTGTCGATGTCGGGCACCGTGACGGATGCCTCCAACGGGGAAAGCATGATGGGAGTCTACGTCATCCTCACCGATCTGGCGAACCCCTCGAATGTGCAAGGCGGTGTCACCAACCAGGCCGGTTACTACTCCGTGTCGGTACTGCCAGGACGGTACAAGCTTTCCGTCAACTACTTGGGATACAAACCGGTGGAGGACACCATCATTCTCAACAAGAGTGTAGCACGACGATTCGAGCTGTCACCGGCGGCCATCGAGGGCGAGGAGGTGGTGATTCAAGGCGAGCGCGGTGATGTGAACGTCACCAGTGGTGACGTGGGGCGCATGGAACTGGATGTCCAGACCATCAAGGCACTGCCCGCGCTCATGGGCGAGGCCGACATCATCAAGTCCATCCAACTGCTGCCGGGCGTACAGTCGGGCGGCGAGGGCAACTCCGGCTTCTACGTGCGCGGCAGCGGCACTGACCAGAACCTCATCCTCCTCGACGAGGCCACCATCTACAACCCCGACCACCTTTTCGGCTTCTTCTCCATCTTCAACGCCGACGCCGTGAAGAGCATCGAGCTCATCAAGTCAGGCATGCCGGCCTACTTCGGCGGCCGCGCGGCCTCCATCCTCAACATCTACCAAAAGGAGGGCAACCTCAAGAAATTCGAGGTCGACGGCGGCCTCGGGCTCATCTTCTCTCACCTCACCGTGCAAGGGCCCATCAAAAAGAACCGTTGCTCGTTCCTCATCTCCGCCCGCCGCACTTACGCCGACCTGCTCATCCAGCCGTTCCTCAAGAAAGACAGCCCGATGAAGGGCACCAACTTCTATTTCTACGATATCAACGCCAAGTTCAACGTCATCATCAACCCGAGGCACCGGCTCTATTTCGGCGCCTACTTCGGCAGCGACGTGTATGGCTTCAAATCGAAGAGCCAACAGACCAAGATGTCGTTTTTGTGGAGCAACGCGGCGGCATCGGCACGATGGAACTGGCTTATCGCCAACCAGTTGTTCCTCAACACATCCGCCACATTCAGTTACTACGACTTCGGCACCGAGATGCGTATCGACCCCTACTCGTTCAAACTCTCCTCGGGCGTGCGCGACTATAGCCTCAAGAGCGAGCTCACCTGGATTCCGACCCCGCAGCACAACATCCGCTTCGGCGTCCACAATGTACTGCACCACTGTCTGCCCGGCAAATTCGACGTGCAGGCAGGCGAAGGCAACGACTTCAAGATGCCGGCTCAGCAACACTATTTCGGCAATGAACTGGCCATTTACGCCCACGACGAATGGGACATCAACCCTCGCTGGAGGCTCAACTTCGGCCTGCGTTACACCAACTTCCTCCACCTCGGCGAATTCAAACGCTCCGTGCTTGACGACTTCGGACATGTTGTCGACTCCATTGTCTACAAGCCCGGAGAGATTATCGCACAGTACAACCGCGTCGAACCTCGTCTGGCGGTGCGCTTCATGATTGACTCCACAACATCCATAAAAGCTTCCGCCACACTAAATTACCAGTTCATGCACCAGATTTCCATCGCCACCATCTCGCTACCGACAGATGTCTGGATGCCCTCCACCGAACTCCTCAAGCCTCAGACCGTACTGCAGTTCTCGTTGGGTGTCTTCAAAAACTTCCATCAGAACATGTTTGAGACATACGTCGACCTTTATTACAAACAGATGTACAATCTGGCGGAATACCGTGACGGGTTGGACTTCAGCATTCTCACCCAAAACCCCGACCAACAGTACGTCTTCGGCAAGGGCTGGGCGGCCGGCGCGGAATTCTTCATCAAGAAGACAAAAGGACGCTTCACCGGTTTCATCGGCTACACGCTGGGGTTCACGCGGCGCCAGTTCGACGAACTCAACGGCGGCAAGCCCTATTGGGCGAAATACGACCGCCGGCACGACGTTTCCATCAACCTGTCTTACGAAATCCTGCGCAACAAGCTGAGAGTGTCTGCGTTATGGGTTTATCAGTCAGGCAACACGATGACCGTGCCATTGGGATATTACATTTACATGGGTTCAGTGGTGACGGAATGGAGCGACCGCAACGAGTACCGCGTGAAACCCTACCACCGCCTCGACATCTCAGTGGACTGGACCATCAAGAAGACCAGCAAGTTCGAGACAGGGCTGAATTTCTCCGTTTACAACGTCTACAACCGCCAGAACCCGTTCCTCGTCTTCTTCGAAACCTCGATGAGCACCAACAACGGCGAAATCACCAGCATGGAAATGCAAAACCACGCCTACCAGATGAGTCTGTTCCCGATCATCCCATCAATTATGTGGACGTTCCGGTTTTAAGCCATACAAGTCAGGCAGAAGGCCAAACACGTACAACTCAAAAAAGTGTATCTCTGCCCCGTAAAATTCACCGACGATGGAAACCCGCGCAAATACCCCGCAGGCATCCTATTTCAAGGGGCAGAAGGAGTTTTCTTTGAAGGGCTCACAATCGTGAAGTTGGAGACGGAATGGGGACAAGTTAGCAGTTAGCAGTTAGCAGTTAGTAGTTAGCAGTTAGCGGGGGCGGTCTGTCGGAGCGTTGTCGCTTTTGCGTCGCTCTTCCGTCGGAGCACTGTCGGATCACTGTCGGAGCACTGTCGGAGCACTGTCGCTCAAAAGCGAGCTTAGGGCGAGGCACGGGCGAGGGAATGGCGGGGCTGTGACGAGGCGAGGGCGAGACCAACAGCACAGGTTTCACGGCCTATCCTGCAGGCATGTACAACTTGAGCGTCCTTAAACAAGCATCGCCTCGGAAGACGATGCTTCTATGCGATGTTCCTATGCAATGCTCCTATCATAAATGCAAAACGTCCGAACGGTTTCGCTCGGACGTTTTTTTGTTTATCGTTTTGCAACCGGGGGAGTGTCGCCGCCGGATTGGATCCAGTCGGCGGCGGTCTCGATGATGTTGTCCTTGCCTTGGGCTACGGCCGCAGGGTCGAGGAGCACGCGCACATCTGGTGGAACACCGTTCTCGTAGTTGCCGCCATCAAGGGCGATAGAGCGGGAGCAGCTGAAACGATAGAACCAGCCGTTGGGAAGCATGCCGCCGTTGGGCAGTCCCAGTCCGCCGCCGGTGTAATCGCCGAAGGTCTTCACATTGTCGAAAGCCTGCGTGCAGATGGCGAAATGGGAAGTGGCACTATAGGAGCCGCGGTCGATGAGCACCGCCACCGGCTTGGTGTAAGGCTCTTCCAGACAGCTGGACGACGGGGCGTAGCAGGGCTCCGGCGAGGTGAAGTCGTTATGGGCGGGACCCGCCTTGCACTGCGACGTGTAAAGTGTCTGTTGGTTGCAGTCGAACATGCTGACCAAAGTGTACATGTTTGCGACACTGCCACCACCATTCTGCCGGAGGTCAAGAACAATGCCGTCGCAGTCTTTATAACGGTTCGCAATATACCGCAGGTCTTCATCCTTGATTTCTGACGAGAACGAGGAATAGCGGAGATAGGCCACCTTGCCACCCCGGATGGCATTGTGCTTGATAGAACCCGTCTGATGATAGATCAAGGTCAGATAATTCTGTAAAATCACGTTCTCATTGAAATAATTGTACTCGCTCATCCGATACGAGATGGTGTCACTGCGCATGACATCGAAATCACTGATGAGATTGGTGTGGCCGTCGCGCAGCGTGTTGAGCATGGCGGCACAGACAGTGAAGAGGCTGTCATCAGACATCCCGTCATAAACCATTGGACGATAGACCGTATGAACAGAGTCCCAGTCCACTCCCTTGACATCAAAATAGGTGTACAGCTGATCAACCCGGTTCCAAAGATATTCGAATACGCTGACCGGATCTTTGCTCTCGTCCGGCTTCATGAAAGCCTTTTCACAGGAGGTGAAAGCAACTGCCAACAAGCATGCCAGAATAAAAATATAGCTCTTTTTCATAGTCTTCTTTATTTGATTTTGAACATGAAGGATAATTTGACAGTATGGTAGGCGTTGTCGTAGCGATAAGCCCCTTTCTTGCCCGTGGTGAGGTAGTCCCAAGTGTAGGATAGGCCGATACGGTTGCCGTTACGGAGGTTCAATCTGAATCCGAGGTCAGTGGTACAGCCGGGGAGGAACTTGAACATCGAAACGTTAGGGCCGAACAACATATCGAAGACATTGTTCAGGGGGTCCACCACGTAGGCGAATCCGGGACGGGCGCCAGCAGTATAAAGCGGCAAGGAGAGATTGAAGAAAGCGGTCAGCCAAGGATGCTCGGCATTGGCTTTGTCGTAGGCGAAATCGCACTCGACCCTCTCTTCCGCACTGAGCTCGTGGAAGAAAGAAAACGTGACGGCCGCGTTCTGGAGGTCCTCAAGCCGTTTAAATTCAAGGATATTGTTGGTAGAGACACCAGTCCAAAAATGCCAGCGTCTGACCGACGGATTCAGGCAGCTGTAGAGGAATTCCAATTTCACGGAGTAGGCGCTGTTGGAACCATCCAATTCGGAATACTTGGTTTTGTAACGTGTCCCGAGGAGCTGCAGATGGCAACGCTTCCACTCGTCGGTGACACCCACCTGCTCCAGATCGTGAAAACCGCCGTAGGCGAACGGAATCGTACTCTCATCGAAGCTTTTGGTGCCGCCAATGCCGGCGTTGAGGTCAATCCAGAACCTGTTGGGCTCCGAGTTGTACCCCTGTGTGCTTTGGGCAAATGTTCCCCCGCACAAGGCAACCAAAGCCAAAAGCAGCAGCGGTCGCCGGAATAAGTAGTTGATTGTCATTTGTATAGGGGTTAAACTTTGAAGCGGCGAAAATACAAAAAATAGTTTCAGGTTTCAAGATTCAGGTTTCAGGTTTCGTACCAACAACTTAAGACTTTAGACTTATGCCTTTTGCCTAATGCCTTTAAACTTGAAACTTGAAACCTGAAACTTGAAACAAAAAATTCCATACCTACGCAACATAAAAGAATATTTCGTACCTTTGCGGCTGCAAAATTTATGAGCTTATGGCAACAACAACCATCCTGTATGCGGCTCTGACAGTGGGACTTACGGGTCTCATTGCCGCCGTGGTCTTATTTTTCGTGTCGAAGTTCTTCCACGTGGAGGAAGATCCGCGCATTGATCTGGTGCAGGCGTGCCTGCCCAACGCCAACTGCGGCGGCTGCGGTTTCGCGGGCTGCCGCGCCATGGCCGAAGCCATCGTGAAGAACAACGACCTCAACGTGGCCTACTGCCCGGGCAGCGACACCGACAAGATCGCCGAGATCATGCACCTGAACGCGGTCCTGCACGAGCCGCAGGTCTCCGTGGTGCGCTGCAACGGCACCTGCGAGCACGCGCCCATGAAGTCGTTCTATGACTCCGCGCTCACCTGCGCTTTCGCCAACACCCTGTTCGCCGGCGAGAAGGCCTGCCCCTACGGCTGCCTCGGCTGCGGCGACTGCGTGAAAGCCTGCCAGTTCGACGCCATCCACCTCAATCCCGAGACGCACCTGCCAGAGGTCATCGAGGAGCTCTGCGTCGGATGCAAGGCATGCGCCAACGCTTGTCCGCGCGGCGTGCTCGAGATTCGCGACAAGGGCAAGAACCACCGCCGCGTCTATGTGGCCTGCAACAACAAGGAGAAGGGAGCCGTGGCCAAGAAGAACTGCTCCTCGGCCTGTATCGGCTGCGGCAAGTGCGCCAAGGTCTGCCCCTTCGAGGCCATCACCGTGGAGAACAACCTCGCCTACATCGACTACCACAAGTGCAAAGCCTGCCGCAAGTGCGTCGCCGAGTGCCCCTCAGGCGCCATCCTCACCGTCGGCTTCCCGCCCAAGAAGGAGACCCCCGCACCCGAACCGCAAGCCGAGCCCGTGGCCGAACCCGCCCAGGCATAGGACAGTTACACAGTTACCATAAGGGCCGAAGGCCTGAAGTATGCTAACCCAGGGTGAACGCAGTGAGCCCTGGGACAGAGCAGCCGGGGTGAACGCAGTGAGCCCTGGGAATAACGAACAAACAACAATCCAATGGAAAATACAGTCACATCCATAGAACAACGAATCGAAGAAAACTTCAAGGAAAGCGCTCAGCAGATCAAAAAACTGAACCGCAAGACCTTCCAAATGGGCGGTGTCCACCCCGACGCCAACAAATTCGCCCACTCCGCACCGGTGGAGACCTTCCCGCTGCCCGACGAGGCCGTGGTCTACATGACCCAGCACCTCGGCTCCCCCGCCACCCCCATCGTCCAGAAGGGTGACAAGGTGAAAGTGGGACAGCTCATCGGCAAGGCCGAGTCGTTCGTGTGCGCCAACATCCACGCGCCCATCTCCGGCACCGTTGTCAAAATCGACCAGGTGGCCGACATCACCGGCTACAAAAAGCCCGCCATCGTCATCAAGCGCGAAGGCGACGAATGGGACGAGAGCATCGACACCTCGTTGGACATCATCCACGACATCAAGCTCAAGACCAAGGAAGAGATTATCGAGCGCATGAAAGACCGCGGCATCGTCGGTCTGGGCGGTGCCTGCTTCCCGACTCACATCAAGTATATGTTGAAGCCGGAGCAGAAATGCGAATACCTGATCATCAACGCCGCCGAGTGCGAGCCCTACATCTCCACCGACAACCGCGTCATCCTGGAGCGTTGCGAGCAGTGCATGATCGGCATTGAAATCGCGCTCATCGCTTCAGGTGCCCCGAAGGCCATCATCGGCATCGAGGCCAACAAGCCCCGCGCCATCGCCATGCTGATGGAAGCTGCCAAACGCTATCCCAACATCGAAGTGCAGCCGCTGCGCATCAAATACCCGCAAGGTGCCGAGAAACAGCTTATCAAGGCCATCACCGGCCGGAGCGTGCCAAACGGTGCGCTGCCGATTTCCGTGGGGTGCATCGTCAACAACATCACCACGATGTACACCATCTATTTAGCCGTGCAGAAGAACAAACCGATCGTGCAAACGTACACAACGGTCTCCGGCCGCTCGCTGCGCCCCGATCAGTGCAAGAACTACCGTCTCCGTATCGGCACCCCAATCCTGAGCGTCCTGCAGTCCGTTGGCATCCCCGAGGACACCGGCAAGATTATCTCCGGCGGCCCGATGATGGGCAAGGCCATCGCCAACTTGGGGGCCTACACCGCCAAAGGCATGTCGAGCCTGTTGTTCATGAACGACGAGGAGAGCGTGCGCGGCGAAGTGCATCCCTGTCTGCGCTGCGGCAAGTGCGTGAGCGTCTGTCCGATGGGCCTCGAACCCTACATGCTGCACACCTTCACGGATCTCAAACGCTGGGACGACACCGAGAAGTACGGCATCATGAACTGCATCGAGTGCGGTTCCTGCTCGTTCATCTGTCCCTCCAACCGCCCGATTCTCGACATGATCCGCGTCGGCAAGGCCAAGACCGGCGGCATCATCCGGGCACGAAACGCAAAGTAATCGAAATCACCTTATTTATCTATAGAAAACGTTTCCGTCAATTGGCGGAAACGTTTTTATTTTACCATAAGACATAACACTGGTATAAATTGTAGTAAAAATAGCGACAATTTGTGGTAAAAATAGCAACAGAACTTTTTAAATAGTTTCTGATTTATTTTGCAATTTTGCATTTTGCATTGTCAACCGTATAGAAAGGGTTGGTAAAATTGCGAAACGTTTAACAATAATGGGGAATTCGGGGCTGCGGGCATTATTCAAAAAAACAGGTGATTATGCGCAATAATGCGGTGTTTTTGGATGAAATTCTGGAGGAAGACTACCATGTCGGCCAAAGAATCATGACCGTTCTGAAAGAGAGGGGTCAGGGTATCACATGGTTTGCGGAAAGGATGAACAGCGACCGCAGCAACATGTACAAGATACTCGCGCGCCCCCATCTGAACTCGGAGTTCATCCTCCGCGCCTCCCTAATCCTGGACCACGACTTTTTCAAGGACATCTCAGAGTGGATGAAAAGCGCGAAAAGTGAAAATCAGCAAGTGTTGATTGACAAAAAGAGTCCCAAAAGAGTCTAAGAAGGGTTCAAGAAGAGGTGGCTCGCTTCTAATGTTTCGCGGAACACAACGAAAAAAAATGTATCTTTGCACTGTCACTTCCCGCGGGAAAATGAAGTCCGGGAAGTGCGGAATCAAACAACCTCATCGAGTAAACCAATATGGCCGACATCCGTATATACGCCGAAGACCTGCAAATCGCCCGCGCGCTCATCCAGCGGACGAGGATGTGACGCGCAGGTATTTCTACCAGCAGTGCTACCCGCTATTCAAGTCGGTGTTCGACCACTACTACACGGACTGTAGCAGCTGCCCCCTTTTTTGTTTCTAAATGGTAAGTGTTCGGCAGGTGTCAACCAAAGGGTTGCCATGTGCCTAATGCGAACATTTCAGGTTGTCTCTCGACAATCTGTTAATTTGTGGTAAAAACAGCAACAAAATGTGGTAAAAATAGAGACAAAATTAAGGGGGAGCGTGTTGATTTTTTTTGGAATTTTGCAGCGTCGAATAGTGATAGGGAATTTTAGAATGTTCCTATCGTTTTTTCTCATTAAGAGTTGTGCCCGACACATAGCAGGGCGATTGAGATATGAAAATGGCTCTCTACAACATTAAAACCTTAGTGTTTTCATGCGACAACACGTTTGCACAAAGCGAAGCTGACGCTGCCATGGAACCATTCCATCTCGTATACAACCCACAAACGAAAAATGTCGCCTATGCATAGAGTTCTACCCCTTGTTATTCCTTTTTTACTCTTCCCAACTGCAAGTCAAATCCTTTTCGGGCATACCGATAGGGGGTGTCATATTTCCTAAGTTTTGCGCCTACTATGAAAAGGATTACAAACATATTGTGTACAGCATTATGCTTTTTAAGCATCTCAACATGCTTCCCGCAGACGGTCAGGGAGATGATGGATGCGAACCAGAAAGTGTACGAATTGGTCGACGACTACATCGCCAATGCCAATCTCACGGAGCTGTACACGCAAAAGTCCACCACGTTCCGTAATCTCTTCGAAAGTCAGGATGTGGTCGTCTATATGGATCACATTGACTGGTTCAACAACGCCAACCGAAAGGACACCGTCAGTTTGACCAACTACTGCAATTTCTATTCACAGAAGCAAGGTTCTTTCAAGCAGTTCCAAATCTCGGACGTACACATTGTTTACCAAAACAATTTCTCTGGTTCCAAAGACTTGAACAAATGTCTAAACAGTCTTTGGATAACGGCAATGCAATCCCATTGGCACGACAACGTCACTATATTGTTATGCCACGTGACAAAAAAAACTGAAGACAAAGCCAAAGGGAGAACTATTCCTTCCGATACATCGGTAGAACCTTCCTCTACAACCACGTCGGAAATAGATATAACACCCGAAGCTGACATCACATCGGAGCCAGAGACTGAACCCAAACCAGCCTCAGACAAGGAATCTTCGCAACCTTTGTTTCAAAAACTAGGAGCGAAATATGTCGAAAAAGATACCATTACTCCGAAACAGATTGCCATCGCCATTGCCACGTCACTTTTTATACTGATCCTCATCATAAGTCTTTTGTTCCACAAAGCCCAAAACAGGAAATTCCGCTCCGAGGATATGATGTTAATGGGGACATGCGTCCCTATAGATTCGTCACAACAAGACACCACAACACAACTTGAAACAAAGTATGAAAAGCAGGCGCATGAATCTGATTCCACTGACGACATTTCTGACAATTGGGTTCCTGGGTTGAAACTAAACCAAGACGAAGAAGCTGCAACGCAAGCACCCTCTACTCGCAAAGACCCCAATAAAGATGAGAAAACTGAAACTGAGAAGAAAAAGAATGAGCCTGAGGCTGAACCAACGGTAAAAAAAGGTTTGTTGGATGAAGCTATCAAAAAGAGAGTAAAACAATAATTGAAATATTAGATCATGTCGAGATTGCAACAAGATTTCCTGTTTGACGGCCGTTACCGGCTGCGGAAGAAGTTAGGCGAAGGCGGCTTTTCAGAAGTGTGGCTTGTGGATGACACTTCCGCGAAAATCACTCTAGTATTGAAGGTGTTCCTGCCTTCCTCCCAGCTTGACGAGTCGGGCATTGAAATGTTCCGACAGGAGTTCGCTCTGGTCTATAACCTTAATCACCCTAACTTGCTGAAATACACCTACTATGGTGTTTGCGTGGGACACCCCTACCTGGTGATGCCCTACTACAATTCGGGTTCCGCCGAGGACCTGTTGGGTAACTGTAGCGAGCGCAAGGCCTGGCAGTTTCTGCACGATGTGTCGGCAGGATTGGCCTGCATGCATGAACACCAACCGCCTATCATCCACCAAGACATTAAGCCCGCTAACGTGCTGCTTGACGGAAGCAGTTACATCATCACCGATTTTGGCATCAGTGGCAAAGCCCGCAGTATCCTGGGGGAAGGTGGCGAAGGTATATCAACCGTGCAAGGCACGCGTCCGTATATGCCGCCCGAGAAGTTTTGTCGCGGCCAGATTCCCTTGGTTGCCAGCGATATATGGGCCCTTGGAGCTTCTTTGTATGAGATGCTCACCGGCCGACTGCCATTCGGCGGCAAAGGCGGCGAAGCGCAGCTCCAAGGCGCTGAAATCCCACCCTTACCAGACAGTTTTTCCGATGATTTGCGGCAAATTATCACACAATGCCTGCTTCCCGAGCCCACCGCTCGTCCCCACGCCACTGATTTAGAGCAATTCGCCGCTGTCCGTCTTGCACAAGGACCTTTCACGTCAGGGTCAATATACACTTCAACCTCATACGGTGGACCCTACGGGTCGTCTATCCATATCGAGACGAACACTTCGAAACCGGAACCCACCCCCAATCCAACCCCCGCACCGACTCCAAAGCCCAAAACTAACAAAGCCCTCATCATCGGCATTGCCGCTGCGCTAATTGTCGCACTCGCAGTTCTTCTCGCTATAGTGCTACCCGGCGGGAAAAAGAGCTCTCCTCAGCAAGAATACGAGGAAGTGATGACTTTCTACCGCCGTGGTGTCCAATTTTACAACCAAGGAATGAACAACACACAAGGACAACTTGCAAAATTCCATCAGTCTCTTGTCATGTTCGACAGTGCTCAGAGCCGTAAAAACCCAGAATTCTTAGAATCGACCTATCCCGACAGCATCAACACTATGCGCGGCAGGATGTATGACTATTGCCTTGAGATTGCCAAACGCGACTATTCCGCCGCCTTCCTTGAGAACGGCATCCGCAAAACCGTGCTTGACTACCTCAAATTCGCAAAAAGCATCAACGACAATAGTGAAGTAAACAGCCTCATTGATTCGATACAGTATATCTATATTTCCGAACAATAATGGGACAATTCATCCAAAGTTAAAAGTTAAAATCGATGTATATGAAAAAAATTGTATTTATTTTATTGATGGCATTTTGTGTGCCATTGTGCAATACAGTGTATGCCCAAGATTGTTCCGACCGAATCCAATCGGCAGGCAAACTTTACGACAATTACAAGAAGACGAAAAACAAAAAGCAGCTTGACGAAGCTCGAAAACAATTACAGAACATCGCCAACACGTCTTCCAACCCCGAGGCCTGCCGGAAAGCCGCTTCCAAAATGTTGAAAACCTTCATTCCGGTCTTCTCCAAGGGCAAGTCCAATGTGGAGGTGGAACACATCGTCGTGCGGTTAGACACGGTGGTGGAGACTCGTGTCAAAATCGACTCTGTCGTAAATATTGTGGTACACCACGACTCGCTCAAGGTGCGCAGGTTCTACGAGACAGAATCGGCAGCTCAAGCCTGCGCCCAAAAGAAGGATTACGAGTGTGCCATCGACCAGTATCAGACGGCTGTCGCATACGGCCGCGAACTACAGATGGGCGACGGTATTATCTCCATCTTTGAAGCCAAGATCGAACGAAACAAACAATTGCAATACAACAAGCTGCTCGACGAGGCGAAGCAATTAGAGAATTCTTCCGAAATAGCCAAAGCGCTTACCGCCTACGAACTGGCCAAACGTTTCGGTGTTGAAAACAATCTTCTTAACGAAGTATCAGTCTCCAATCTTGACGGTAAAATCGAGTATCTTCAAGCCGTGCAGCAGATGTTTGAATATGTTAAACAAGCCGATGAGTATTACAAGGTGAATGAATGGGAGTTGGCCAAACAGGAATTGGAAGTGGCCATCGAACTGTCGGACACGCTGGAGTGGCGCCGCGGCACCATCCACTGGATACACCTTCTTGACACGCTTAACAACATTCTAAATGCGGTGGATAGAGTGCATGACTATGCCGAATTGGAAGAAATCAACAGGGATGCCTATCAGAACTTGCACCCCGTACTTGTCACAGCATTGCACAACTCACTTCTTCGACTGAGTTATGACATACCGACCGACACGCTTGAGTTGTCTTACCTTGTCTACCCAAATGGTCGTAAAGATTTGGACATAAGTATGTTACGAGAAGACACACTCCTAATTCGCCTTATAAGGGAGGAATTGCGAAACACTATAACAAACCTTCCACCCGGCATGTATTATGGACAGAAAGTTCCTGCAAAAGCAACCTACAGCTTTAAGATCGGATTGCAGGGCACCGTCGAGGTGGCCAAACGAAAAAACAATGGCAAAATTATGGAGAACCCCCTGGTCATTGGTCCCGATGATATACGGTCTTTTCTTCATTTAACCGAGGACACAGTCAGGAAGGTTGTGTTCACCCATGCCTGTCCAGAATTCCTCTATGGTAATTTCACTTTTCAAAACATGGTCTCTTCAGTGGACTATTCTACACGTTCAGGCTTCCATTTGACGAAATTTAATGGCAGAGGTGGTCCAGCCAATGCGCTACTCTCCTTAGTGGTGCCCGGTTTGGGACGCCATCGTGTAACCTACGGCCGCCAGACCGGTGCAGGTACCGCTGTGTGTTTCTACCTCCTTGCCGGTGGTTCCCTTGGCTTGCGTTATTGGTCAATACACGACAATCCCAACAACCTCAAGAACAACATGGATTTGAGTAACTATTTTTCATTTGGCAAATACAACAACGCTTCGTTTGCCAATATGAAAAACGGAAAGACCAAAAAGATCCTCTATTATACCTCATACGCTATGGCAGGTGTGGCGGCCATCATCTATGTTAGCGATGTGCTTTACACGCTTATCCGTGGTTCTATGAATGTAGCCAACCAGAAAAAGTATAAAAAATGGTCTATTGGGGTGTTTTATGAGCCCGCATCCAAAACGCCGATTCTGCAATATAATTATAAAATCCAGTAAAGTATTGGAGTATATGTAGATATAAGCACCAACGACTCTGCAGCCGGTTTCACATAGCACTGGCTGAGAAAGAAAAGCCCGGACATCCGCAACAGGAGTCCGGGCTTTATTTGTTCAACGACACAACATCTATCGTTTTTTTGTAGTTGATGGCATACCACTGAACCGTACTTGAGCCGTAGCAGGCAAGTCTTTCCCAAGTCCCACCCAAGTCAAAAGGGCTTGGGTGAGTATGGCTACTACTTGGGTACTACTTGGGTGTGCCTTGCCTGTGAGGGTGTGTCAAAAGTGACTCGCCCTCTTTTTTGCAAAAAAGCCCTAACTTTGGCGGGTTAGGGCTTTGCCGTGTCAAAGATTTTTGTATCTTTGCGGCATAACTAAAAGAGATGGCAAAAATACAATTTAAATCGTATCCTCAAGGGCAGACAATGCTTTTTCCTTCGGATTTGGGCGAGAACATCCCCGAGAACGACCCAGTGCGCATCGTCAGCCGCATAGTTGACGGCCTGAACATAGACTCGCTGATAGAGACTTACGAGGCGTTCGGCTGTCCCCCGTATCATCCCCGCATGCTGCTGAAGGTGGTGTTCTACGCGTACATGAACAACACATACTCGTGCCGCCGCATAGAGAGCGCTATGCTCCGTGACATATACTACATGTGGCTGTCGGGCAACGAGCATCCTTCGTACAGCACGATCAACCGCTTCCGCAGCGGGCACGTGAAAGACCAGATCAACGGACTGTTCGTCCAGGTTGTGGAGCATTTGGTGGAGGAGGGGGTGCTGAGCCTTGACGTGCAATACATCGACGACACGAAGGTGGAGTCCGTGGCCAACAAGTACACGTTCGTGTGGCGCAAGACGGTGGAGCGGAACAAGGCGAAGCTGGAGAAGAAAATCCTCGGCGTGTTGCAGCAGATAGAGGAAGGCATCGCCCAGGACAACAGCGAGGAACAGGCATCCGAACCCGTCGCCTTGGACTCGGCCTCCCTGCAGGGCATCGTGGAGAAAATCAACGCGGAGAACGCCAAGATGCCGGAGAGCACGAAAGAGGAGAAGCAGGCGAAAAGGGAGCGGGAGAAAGTGGCCAGGGAGTTGGGCAAGATGCAGGAGAAGCAGGCGGCCGATAGAGCCGGAAGCCGTCTTCGGTCAGATGAAATTCAACAAGCAGTACAAGCGGTTCAGACACCGGGGCAAGGACAAGGTCAATATGGACTTTGGTCTCTTCGCCATTGCCTTCAATATCCAAAAATACGCCCGGATGACGGCGAAAGAAGGTCAAAAAGGCAATTTCGATAAGCCACCACAAATCGTCACACAAAAAATAAGGGTGTGCCAAACGTGACTTTTGACACACCCTCCTTTTTTATGGGACAACCGAATCACAAAAGGCAATCGTATTAGAACAGTTCCAACAGGGCGGCAAGGAAATTCCCGCACCCCCAATGGTCAAATGATTCCAACCGCGCCACCGGCCAAGTCTCCGTCACGTCGTGCATGGTGATTTCGGCGTACTGGCTCCCACCCCGGAGGGAAAGCCGATCGCGAATGAACAAATCATCGTACTGCTCACGGTTGGTGGCACCGGCTTCAAATGCGTTCACGTCCGCATAAACCCGCATAACCAGAAGACCGTCCTTCCAGTCGTGAAGATCGTCCGTGGCCGCCGCGTCCAAGTCAAAGTCGATGTAATTGTGAATCTCCACTTGACCGTTGGCATTGTCCATATACCGGTACGTGCGGAATGCGTAGCGTCCGGAGCCCTCGACAACACAGCGACAATCGTTCAAATCGGCGGGAATCACCCCAGACTCTGGTTCAATGGTGAAACTATAGAAGGGGATATAGTCGGCACTGGCAGCCATCCCTTCCTGACCATTGGTCTCCACGCTCCACTTGTTCCCGATGTGTCGTAACGTTATCCCAACAGAGTCCTTTCCGAACGGGAGCATATCCCGAACCCGCCCGGATTGATCATAATCCACCACCGTCCATTCGGCATTAGGGGTCGAGAGCAACGTTCCGCCCGTATGGATGCGACAAAGGGTGCGGCCGTTGAGGACAACCTCCCATTCCTGGTCGGATATGGGACGTAGTTTACTGTATGTAAAATACTTATCTTCGATTGCCGGACGTTCCTCCTCCGGCGCGGAGAGCCAGGCGTTGAAATGGAACACCGTATTCGGAGTGGACATCAGCAATTGGTGGGTGGCCGCTTGCCAATAGCTCGTGATCTTCATGCCGTTCTCGTTCAACTGTTTGACGGAATTGTCCTCCACCTTACAACTGCTCAGGAGGGCCGTCAACAAGATAGCTATGCCTAATATTCGGAATATCTTTTTCATAATGTATTGATATTAAGGTTATTGTTTGTTCTTCCCGTTGAAACGGTACCCGAAGCCTGCCTTGGCGATTCCCTGGAAACCGACCCCAAGCTCCGCGAACCCGAACCAGCTCTGACTGCCGGCGGAAACGCCGAAGAGCGTCACCTGGAAGGGCAGCCGGACATACACGCGCTTCTCGTTGTAGGCTTCCGACACGCCGAACCGCAATCCCGACGTAAAACCGCTGTAGAGGGTGACGTGCTCGCGGTTGAGATAGGAAAAGCGGATAGAGGGCATGATGCTCACCGAATTATCGCGATACTTATAAACCGGTTCCTCCGTATAGATGTTGCGGGAGGTGCCGAAGAAGCCGCAATAGGTGATGTCGCCGCCAAGCCACAGCCACTTCAACAGCCGGAAACGGTAGCCCAATGTGATGGGTGCCGTGGTATAGACATTGGTGTAGGTAGGGACGTCCAACCAGGAGGTCATAACGTTTCCTGAAAATTTCCCCTTTCGGGTTAAGTTCGCCATCGTCGGATCGCCGACACTGAGCGAAAACTCGTGCCGATTGAACGTCTGGCGCCAGTCGGAGGCATCCTCCTGCGCGCACAGCTCCAGTCCGAACGACACGCAAAACAACAACAGTAATAAACTCTTTTTCATTATCTTACGAATTATAGAATCCTTCATATCTATCCCGCTTAACGAAACAACATCGAAAATATTATACCCATCACTAATCACTAATCACCAATCACCAATCTCTAATCACTAAGAAGATGCAAAAATACAAAAAGGTTACATATATCTGATGTGGATTCGCTGAAAAAAAATTGACACTGAAGACAGGAAAAATTAGAATTTTTGTCTATCTTTGCTGCGGAAAATTCATTTGTTATGAGCACTGCCCGCAAATATCCCGTTGGAATACAGACCTTCTCCCGTCTCCGTGAAGAAGGTTACCTCTACATCGACAAAACCGACTTGGTGTGGAAGATGACCAAGGAGAGCCCGTTTGTCTTCCTGAACCGCCCCCGCAGATTCGGCAAATCATTATTAACCACTACATTAGAAGCATACTTCAAAGGCCAAAAGGAGCTTTTCGAGGGGTTGAAGATTATGGATTTGGAAACGGAGTGGGCGCGATATCCTGTCATCCATTTGGATTTGAGCACCGCCAAGAACAAACCCTCATCAGAGGAATTGCAACGAAAGCTATCGTTGCTGCTCGAACCTATTGAGGAGACGTTTGGTTCGAAAGAAAGCGAGAAGACTCCCGGCGAAAAATTCCAGGGGCTTATCCGCCGGGCTTACCAGAAAACGGGCAAGCAGGTGGCCGTCATCATCGACGAATACGACGCCCCCCTGCTGGATGTGCTGCACGAAGAGTCACTTCTGCCGGAATTCCGCCGCGTGATGCAAGAGTTCTACCAACCGCTGAAAGCTTCCGAAGCCATGATCCGCTTCTGTTTCATCACGGGCATCACCAAATTTTCGCAACTCAGCATCTTCTCCACCATCAACAACCTCACGAACGTTTCGATGGATGCCAAGTATGCCGCCATCTGCGGCATCACGGAGGAGGAGTTCGCCACCCAGATGGCACCCGACATTGCGATGCTGGCCGAGGCCTACGAGTGCACCCCCGAAGAGATGCACGCCAAGCTGAAACGGCAGTACGATGGATACCGTTTTTCGGAAAAATCACCGGATGTATATAATCCTTTTAGCCTGTTGAAATGCTTTTTGCAACAAAAAGTAGCCAACTACTGGTTCGATAGCGGAACGCCCACCTTCCTCATCCGCCAGATGCAGCACTTTCGCACCGATATCACCACCCTGGAGCGCATCGAAGCCTCAGCCACCGCTTTCGACCGTCCCCCAGAGGCCATGAACACCGCCCTGCCGCTGCTCTACCAGACCGGCCACCTCACCATCAAGGACTACGACCGAGAGTCCAATTCCTACATCCTGGCCATCCCCAACAACGAGGTTCGCACGGGGTTCATTGATGGACTGACCCCCACCTACATCGGGTTGGACGGCAGCTACGTGCAGGATGGCTTCGCCCTGAAGTTCTGGCGCGCATTGAAGAAAAACGACCTCCACACCGCCATGCAAGAGATGAAAGCATTCCTGGCGGGAATCCCCTATGTGGAGGGTTTCAAAGAAAAGCTGAAAGACGTGAAGAACTATGAAGGCTTCTACGAATACACCTTCTGGTTGATATTCAACATGTTGAATGTGTATGCCCGCACGCAGGTGAAATGCGCAGGCGGCCGCATCGACTTTGTGGTTCAGATGCCCGACACCACCTACGTCTTTGAACTGAAGGTAAACGGCACCGCGCAGGAAGCCATCGACCAGATCAACAGCCACAACTACGCCCTACCCTATCAAACCGAAGGCCGCCAGGTCGTCAAAGTTGGCGTGGCCTTCGAGCGGGAGACCATGACGGTGGGGGAATACTTGGTTAATTAGGGACTATCCGTAATTATCGAGAAACGATATAAAAAATAATGTATCTTTGCCGCCGAAAACTAAGTAAATCGTATTCATGAATCTCAATGGATAACAAATAAAAAGAGGTCCAAGAGGAGCTTACTACTACAGGGGTTCTGACCCTTCACTGAGAAAAGCTCCTCAATTACCTCTTCTTTTGTGGTATTATGGACAAAAACACTTTGACACACGTAGCCCTGCGCCATCGCGCCGTGTTTCTCGACCTGAGCCGCGAGGACATCAACATGCATTCTGAAATCACCGTGCCCGTCGCGGCATTCATCCAGCTTCTGAACGAGAACGGATTCTGCGCCAACGAGGAACTCCTCCATGCCCTGAACTCCGTCTCGCCCTACCGCCTTGCGGTGATTGCGGAGTGCGTCAACGAGGTATTCGGGCTGGACCTCAACTGGGCCCCGCTTGTCAAGGAATGGAACGTGCCCACCGGCGAAACCGCCGGCGACCACCTCATCACCTTCATCGTAAACCTCTTTTTCAACACGAAGGCCGGTTTCAAAGGAACTACCCTGCCCTGCGGCCATTTCATACCGCAAGGAACCTTCCCCCTTGAGCGCTACAACGGCTGTCCGTTCTGCGGTAAACCGTTCAAAACAGCCGACTTCGTCTACAAGGGCCAGGGAAGCAAGCTCAAGGAGCTTCGCCTGTTCACAGTCGAAGACATGGAACACCTGTTCTCGTCGCTGCTGACTTCCGCCACCCCGCTTGACGGCACCCAACAGGATTCCCTGAAGTTGCTGCTCCGTGAATTCCCGCTACCGGACAACCCCAATATCACGGTGAAGGAGACCGCCATGTTGGTCGTCCGGATGCTGGCGGAACAGGGCATGGCCGACGAAGCTTCGAAACTGCTGAAGACCCCCAACGATGTGCTGCGCTATCTCTGGTACGAGAAGACCGGCTATGTCCAGCTTATCGAGCCCCGGACGCTGGTCGCTCACGCCCGCAAGCTCTATTCCCACATCTGGGGACCGTTAGACAGAGGCTTGGACGCTGCCGAGGAGATGAAAAGCAACCTGATGCTGAAGTACGACCGCAAGACCTGCCGATGTGCGGCGCGATGGATGAACGCCATCCCGCTGACCGCGAAACAGGCCGCCGAAAACATGAACCCGAAACGAGGTATGTGGGTGCGCATGATCCACGCGCTGCGTCTGGGCGAGTATTCCCGCAAGAAGGGCTTCGAGCATCTGGCAGAAATCCTCGACGTTTTCTACAAGCAGAGTTACACCACCTGGCAAGGTCGCGTGGACAAGGCCCGCAACACTAACGATGCCGACAAAACGCTGGCACTTCTCAAGGAACGACCCGGCTTTTTCGCCCGCTGCCTGTTCGCCTCCATGCTCCGCTTCGGAAGCGAAAAGACACTGGCCGCCTTCAACGAAATCGCCGATAAGCTGCCGGCCCGCCTGCTGCTTTCCCTCGGCAATGCGGCCGAGACCTACTTCGACCCGAAAGAGAAGCGTGTCGTCCGTCCCATCACCGGCGTGATGAAGGCCATCGAGCCCAACAAACTGCTGGCACTCTACGGCGACGAAGCCCGCAAAGCGATGGTGAAAGAGGTGAACGACCTCTACAAAGCATCCATCACGCGCAGCTTTGCCGCCCAAAAGACAACGTCGAAGACGCTCTACATCGACCCCTCGCTCTACAACATCCCAATCAGCGTGGGCGACCGGGTCACCACCATCCAGGATGCCTCCTGCGCCTTGATGGGAACTCGTTTCCCGGTCGAGGGAGACGCCGTCCGCCTGTTCATGCAGTGGGGCAAGGGACTACCCGAACAACATTTGGACATGGACCTGAGCTGTCGTATCGCTCTGTCGAACGGTATCGTCGAAGAGTGCGGCTTCTTCAACTTAACATGCGCAGGCGCCAAGCATTCGGGCGACATCCGGCATATCCCGAGCATGGTCGGCACCGCCGAATACATTGAACTTTCGCTTCCAGAACTGGAAAAAGCCAACGCAAGATATGTGACATTCACAAGCAACGCCTACTCCCAAGGGGCACTTTCGCCGAATCTGGTCGTAGGCTGGATGGATTCCGCCAACCCGATGAAAATCTCCGAGGAGACGGGCGTGGCCTACGACCCCTCCTGCGTCCAGCATGCGGTCCGCATCAGCGAAGGCAATCTCTCCAAAGGACTGGTTTTCGGCGTGCTTGACGTTGCCAAGCGCGAAATTATCTGGCTTGAGATGCCCTTCACCTCCCAGACGGTCCGCGGCGTAGACAGTACTTCCATCGAAGCACTTCTCCACAAGTTAGAGGCCAAGCTTTCTATCGGCCAGTTGCTCGACATCAAAGCCCAAGCGCAGTGTCTCACCAAAGTGGGAAATCCCGACGAGGCCGACGAGGCATACACCTACGAGTGGGCACTCAACCCCGCCGAGGTGACGAAACTGCTTTATCGGGAGGTTGGACAGTAAGTCATATATAGGCTTGTCGGGAAATTTGTGTACTTTTGCCGCCCGAAACCAAAACGTATGAAATATCGCATTCTGGTCTTTTTCGCCCTACTCCTTCTAATCTGCTCCTGCGACCGGCGGAAGCGGGCCGTCAAGCACTTCGAAGGACAGGCATTCGGCACCACCTATTCCATCACCTGCGTCGCAAATCCTGAAGACAAGCGTCCGCTACCGCACGCGCAAATCGACTCGCTGTTGGCGGATTTGTCGCACACGTTCTCCATTTTCGACACGAATTCTATCATCTATAGGTGGAATAAAGGTGAGGATGTCGAACTGAACGAAGATTTCCTGGAGGTGTTGCACATCTCCAAGTTGGTGAGCAATGCCACGGACGGTGCCTTCGACTGCACCGTGCAGCCGTTGGTGCAACTGTGGGGCTTTGGCAAGGACGGCGTGAGGCACACGGTGGCGGACGACACCCTCGCAGCGGTTCGCGAGTTCATCGGTTTCCAACTTGTTGACTTGCAAGGCGACAGTATATTTCGGAAAGACCCGCGCGTGCAGCTGAACTTTAACGCCGTGGCGAAAGGGTACGCTGTTGATCGGGTGGCCGACTGGTTGGTGGAAAACGGCTTCGCGGACTGTCTCGTCGAGATCGGCGGGGAGGTGGCGGCCCGCGGCAACAAGAACGGCAAACCCTGGAAAGTGGGCATCCAGGTGCCGACCCAAACAGCCGACGGCGCGCGGGAGAGCTTCGAAAGCCTTCCCCTACCCGACCATCGCGCCGTGGCCACGAGCGGCAACTACCGCAACTACTTCGAGGAGGACGGCGTGCGCTACACCCACATCCTCGACCCACGCACCGGCCAGCCCGAGCGCACCAACCTGCTGAGTGTCACGGTCGTCGCCCCCGACTGCGCCACCGCCGATGCCTACGCCACCGCCTTTATGGTGCTCGGCCACGAGAAATCCGCGCAAATCGTGAGACAGCATCCGGAATTGGAGGCGTGGTTCATTGTTGCGGAGGAGGACGGAAAGTTCACGATAATGCGATAATCTTTTTTTTGCCCCATGCAATATATCTACAACTAATACGTTTATTAGTTAAAAACCCATTAGCTCAAAGGTTTCTTTCAGAATGATAAGGAACAAGACGTGCCCTGGGGTGTTCGACGAAGAGGATATTCCTTACGCTGATGAAGTTGACTACAACGGGAAGAGAATTTTTCTTGATGAAGAAGGACTTGGGATAATTGAAATAGAAGGAAAGCACGGGTATATTGACAAGGATAAAAATTTGGTAATCAAAGCGGTGTACGATGATGCATATCCATTCTGCAACGGGGATGCCCCAGTTAAAATGAACGGGAAGTGGGGACTCATCGACAAAAAAGGGAAATACATTATTGAACCGGAATACGATGATATTGAGGCCTTTCATGAAGGGTTGGCATTGGTTGAACTTCATGGGAAAAATGGTTACATCAACAGGTATGGCGAAATTGTGATTCCTATGGTTTACGACCAAGCATCTGTTTTCCAAAATGGTCAAGCCCTTGTTTCTTTGGATGGCAAGAGTTTTTTTCATATTGACAAACAAGGCAAAAAAATCAAGAATGACAAATAGTAATTGACACTCTTACTCCTTTTGAAATGAGAACAATGGTATCTAATCAAATTACAAAAATTCTGACGCAGTTATTCAAAAAAAGTGTATCTTTGCCCCACACCCTAACCTATTAACCTATTAACCCTAAACCAAACATGAACGAACTAAACAAACAAATCATAGAGGTGCTCTCGAACAGCACCGAGAAACTGAACCACAAGCAGATCGCGGCCAAGATGAAGATCTTCGACAAGAAAGGCCGCGCGGAAGTCATGAAAGAGCTGGAGAAGCTCGTCAACGCCAAGGTCGTGCTGAAGGCCGGCCGCGGCAAATACAAGCTCAACAGCAAGTTCCAGGACACCAAGACCACCGGCAAGCACTACATTATCGGCCGCGTGGAGCAGAAACGCAGCGGCATGGCCTTCGTCATCCCGCAGGGCAAGCAGGACGACACACCCGACGAATCCACCATCGATGACATTTTCGTGGCGGACGGCAACCTCGGCAACGCCCTCAACGGCGACCTCGTGAAAGTGGTGCTCTTCCCCGCCCGAAAAGGGAAACGCCTTGAAGGGCAGGTGGTTGAAGTTGTAGAACGCAGCAAACGGCAGCTCGTCGGCACCATCCACATCAAGCAGGGTGTCGCCTTCTTCGTGCCCGACAACACCATCCTGCGCCGCGATGTCATCATCCCCGGCAAGGACCTGCGCAAGGCTAAGAACGGCGACAAAGTGGTGATCCGCATCCTCGACTGGTCAGGAAAGCACCGCAACCCCATCGGCGAAGTCCTCAACGTGCTCGGCAAGCCCGGCAGCAACGATGTGGAGATGCTCAGCATCCTCGCCGAGAGCGACTTCCCTGTCTCCTTCCCCAAAAACGTGGAACAAGAAGCAGAACAAATCCCTACGGAAATCTCCGAGAAGGAGATCCTGCGCCGCCGCGACTTCCGCGACATCACCACCTTTACCATCGACCCCTCCGACGCCAAGGACTTCGACGATGCCCTCTCCTTCGAACTGTTGGAGAGCGGACTCTACCGCGTGGGCATCCACATTGCCGATGTCTCCTACTACGTCAAGCCGGGCTCTCTTATCGATCAGGAAGCCTACAACAGGGGCACTTCCGTCTATCTTGTCGATCGTACCATCCCGATGCTGCCCGAAGCGCTCTCCAACAACCTCTGCTCCCTGCGTCCCAACGAGGACAAGCTCTGCTACAGCGCCGTCTTCGACCTCGACGACAAGGCCAAGGTCCACAAGGAGTGGTTCGGCCACACCGTCATCCGCTCCAACCGCCGCTTCGACTACGAGGAGGCACAGCAAATCATCGAGACCGGCGAGGGCGACCTCAGCGAGGCCATCCTGCAGCTGCACAAGCTCGCCCAGGTGATGCGCAAGCAACGTTTCGACAACAACGCCATCAGCTTCGAAACCGAAGAAGTCAAGTTCAAGCTCGACGAGAACGGCAAGCCCATCGGGGTTTATCTCAAAGAACAGAAGGAGGCCAACTGGCTCATCGAGGAGTTCATGCTGTTAGCAAACAAGCGCGTGGCCGAGAAGATAGGCAAGAAACGCAACGTCGGACAGCCTGAAAACGTCTTCGTCTATCGTGTGCACGACAAGCCGTTGGAGGAGAAGCTCGGTACCTTCAAGAATTTCGTCAAGAAGTTGGGCTTCGACTTGAAAACATCGTCAACGAAAGCCTTCAGCAGCTCCCTCAACAAAATGTTGGAGGAGGAGAAGGGTAAGCCCGACTACGACATGCTGAGCAAACTCTCCATCCGCATTATGGCGCGCGCCGTCTATACTACCGACAACATCGGCCACTATGGGTTGGCGTTCCCCTATTACACCCACTTCACCTCGCCCATCCGCCGTTATCCTGACTTGATGGTGCACCGACTGTTGGACCGTTACTTAGCGCACCAGCCGTCGGTGAACAAAGAGCAGTACGAGGACTACTGCAAGCACTGTTCGGACATGGAGCGGCAGGCGATGGAGGCCGAACGCAACTCCATCAAGTACAAGCAGGCCGAGTACCTCTCCGACAAGATCGGGCAGGAGTTCGACGCCGTGGTGTCGGGCATCTCCAAATGGGGCGTCTATGCCGAGCTGAAGGAGTCGCATTGTGAGGGTATGATTCCGATGCGCAGTTTCGACGACGACTTCTACTACATTGACGAAGAGAACTATACGCTTGTGGGATTGCACCATGGCAAGAACTTACGTTTCGGCGACCCGGTGCGCGTGCGCGTGGTAGCCGTCGATATCATCAAACGGCGCATGGATTTCGAAAGGGTACTGTAAAAACGTTCCAGCAGACCTCGCAGAAACGCGCAGACAATGTTCTGCGTAAATCTGCGAAATCTGCAAGAGAATATCCATTGCGACAGGTCACCTAACCCGTTACTTTTTATTCCGGACAATACGGTAATGGGGAGTATAGGCATCCCTAAATGTCTTGCTATGCACGACAGCCTGGTTGTTCTTTGCAGCCTCCCAAAGATTGGACTGCAACGCCGCATCGGCCCAGGAAGGGTTGACTTGCAGGGCAATCTGCTCGATTCGTCGCCATTCGTCAGCCCAGTTGTCACCGAAGGCATTGTCCGTTCCTGCCGCCTCCATAAACAGTTCAAGAAGTTGTTCCTCAGTCAGCTCGCCGTCAATAACACACGCCAAATTGACGCGCGTGAAGCGGTGACGGAATCCCGTGGGCTCCTGCCGGGGCATGGCACTCAGATCCATGTTGCGGCATTCCGAAAGCTCCTTCTCAATATAATACCGGACGGAGGCCGTGTCGGTCACTAAATGCTTGGAACCAAAATAATCCTGATAACAAGTCTTGTAAATATCCTGCAAGTCAGCTTGAGGATACTGTTTGTGGACATTCTCACACATGTGACGGATGGCCCTGCTCTCGCTCTGGCAGGACTGCAGCACCACCAGGCATAAACTGGCCATCAGCACAACAACAAAGTTTTTCATCATAGTCAAAATCTTTACATCAAATACTATACAACAAATGGATATGCTAAATGTTCCGACCGATTTTCTTGAGCAGGCGTCTGACCTTGCGGCTTCGCTTGACCAGCCACTCTTCGATCATCTCTTCCTCCAACTCCGGACTGCTGGGATTCCCTCTCTTTCGCCTTTCCGAGCGGGCAAAACGGAGATACGCCCCTATGTGCCGCCGTTTCTTTTCGTGATAGATGGCGTCGAACGGGATGAGCACGCCCGTATCCTCAATATTCTGCATCAAGCGGTTCACCGCCGTTCCGAACATGAGCATTTCAGAAGTAATGGAGACATACGCCGTCACATTGGGTGGAACATTCACATTCCGCATTCTGGCTGCCCCTTTAAGCAATTTGTAATCTTCCAGCTGGTCTTCCTTGTTCAAAACCAAATCCATCAGTCCAGGGTCGGAAGCGGGCAGAATTGTCTGGTCTTCCCAGGGGCGGACAAGCTCGTCTTTGTCCCCAAAATGTTTCCATAAGAAATGGTATATCAGATCTTTGGCAATATAGTCGTATGAAGGATACAACGTGATTTTTCCGAAAAAGTAGAGCAAATCGGGATTCTTCATGATGATAGCTACCAAACCGTCCCACAGGTTGTCAAAGGCGAATATGGACTTCGCGCCACCTTTGGAACTCTGATATTCCGGTGTCACAAAATTGCGTCCGAGTTCGATGACATGCGGCAGATACTCCTTAATGAACTTCTGGGAGAAGCGGAACTGGTGGGAACTGGCCAGCACTGGCTGACCGTCCTCGTCAAACGTCGCATCGGAGCCAAAAAGAAAACGGTATCCGCCGATAATGGCCTCATTCTCGGGATCCCAGACAATCAGCTGCTTGTACGGTTTCTCCATCTTGTCATACTCGTCCAGATCCAACGCATTGCCCGTGGAACCGCCGGCCTCCCTGAAAGCCAACTCACGCAATCTGCCGATTTCCGTGACCACATTGGGAGAATCCTGCCACGTGACGATGTAAAGCTCATTGTGCCCTTTGTTGGTGTCTTCGAGCTTCTTGGATTTTGAAAGTTCCGACTTAATCAGTTCTACCGGTACGGGATCTATTATTGCATTCATAATGTTGGAAATTTCAATCAATACTGGACGGCCATGGGTTGGAAACGATACCTGCCATGTCGAGCATGGTCTTGTGGGCCAAATCGCACATACGTGCCGTCTCTTCTTTACGGGGACGGTCAAGGTTCGGCACTATCGGGTCGCCCACGTGGATGGTGAGCAACGGTTCCCCCTTGCAGAAGAGTCTGCGCCATCCAATGCGGGGCCGGAAGGTGATCATCAGGGGGACGATCGGAAGCGCATACCGATAGGCCATGTTGAACGTGCCTATTTTGAAAGGTCGAAGCGGGGCATAGAATTTCCAGCTACAACTCTCCGGAAAGATGTGTATCCACTGTTTTTTCTCGTGAAGTTCTTCCAAGGCCTTGTCAAATTCCCGGAGTCCGCTGCGTTCCTCCGGAATGGCGATGCCGCCGATGGTTTTCATCCAAAAACCGTCCTTGCCACGGAACGGTTGGGCATACATGGGGATCCAGGCCTCGCGGTAGCGCATCGCTTGCAGCACACAAATCATATCCCATCGGTGGACGTGGTTGCACACGGTCATCATCCCGTTGGCGAAAAGTTCACGGTTCCGGCGGATTTTCTCACGACCTACTATCTCAAGACCATAACGGATTCGATTTACAGGGAAAGCGACAATCCAGAGAGCAAGATAGACGAGGAAATGCCCTATTTTGAATTTGAGGGATTTATCAAGATAGGGATACGTCCCGTCAAATCTGATATCCTTGAGTTCCCCGCGTATCGGAGCCATCCTCGTGAACGGATTGTCCCCCGAGAATTCCTCCACCGGTTCAGGAACGTAAACTTCTTCCCTGACCTTGAAGTTCCGGTATGCCGGTCCAAATGACGAATAATCCTTTATCGTGTCCATTTTTCGGTATTATCACGGGCATTTCTTCATGTTCCGCAATGATTCTTTTATATAACGACTGTTATTAAACAGTTTGTAGGATAATCGCCATTCCTGGCGATTCTTTTCGCGGCAGGAATGCCGCAACTCCTAAGCCGCCGCAAAACTAACATTTTTTTGTTTACAGCAACCCGTCTTTTTCCTTCATTCGCACAAGCGAGCCGTTTTCAACCCGGTAACTTTTACCAGTCATCCTGATTGAAATGCGACATGTGAAGGGCATACCATGGAGGAGGGCGGATTATCGGGCATCACCAGACTACCAAACGGCATCTCACGACCGTCTTATGTGATGATTTATTCAATGCCCGTATATATTTGAAATTTGTGTATATTTGCAGCGTCTAAAAATTCATAGTAAAAGCAGGTATCCTTATGAACAAGAACTATCAATTTAACGTCACATTGACCATGGACTCATCATTAAATTCATCGGGCAATGAATAACAGATCTTTTTCAAGCAGGCTGACTTGGAGAATCATCAGAGTTGTCTCCGTCATATTTTTTCTCACCTTTTTGGTGTCAGGGTGGGGTTACCAACAGTTCGTCGTTGGAAAGTCCGTTTCAGAGAGTGTCGTTCTCCTCTCTTTGCTCGTCTTAATCGTTGTCGGACTGATTTTTATTTTCTTCGTCTGTCGTCTCGTGATACGCCGGATGACACGTCCCATCACCGAGCTTTCGGTATCCGCCCTCAACATGGCCAAGGGCAACTTCAAGGCCAAGTTGCCGGAAATCAAAAGCCAGGACGAGATGCGGCGTCTGCACGACAGTTTCTTCTACATGCAGAACTCCATCACCGACTACATCGACCAGTTGAAGACCACCAAGAACGAAAACGAGCGCATGGAGTCGGAGCTGAACGTGGCGCGCAAGATCCAGTCGGGTATGCTGAGTACCGAATTCCCGCCGCACCTCCATGCCATGGTCTCTCCCGCCCGCGAGGTGGGCGGCGACCTCTATGACTTCATCCTCAAGGGCGACTGCCTCCACTTCGCTGTCGGCGATGTGAGCGGAAAAGGCGTTCCTGCCTCCATCATGATGGCTATCACAAGGGCCACGCTGCATTTCATGGCGGGCCTGGGCCTGCCGCTGCACGAGTCAATCGGGAAAATCAACAACGGTGTGGCCGACGGCAACAGCAGCGACATGTTCGTCACCCTTTTCATCGCCCGCATCGACCTGAAAACGCTTCGGATGGATTTCTGCAATGCCGGACACAACCCACTGGTCGTTGCGCCACCCGACGGCAAGCCCTACTTTCTCAAAGCCAAGAGCAACCTCGCAGTGGGTCTCTTCGAGAACTTCCCTTACGAAACCGAGAGCATAGACCTAAAACCCGGCACCCGTCTCATAGCCTATACCGACGGCGTCACCGAGGCCGAGAATGCCGCAATGGAGCAGTATGGCAACGAGCGCCTGCTGGAGGAAGTCGGCAAAATGGGCCACGACATGGACAACAAAACCGCCGTGGATCAGATTCACCGCTCAGTGCTGGCTTTCGCCAACGGCAACCCGCAAAACGATGACATCACCATCATTAGCCTGACCGTTTAACAACACGAAGTAACCAACACGAAGTAACCAACACGAAGTAATTAACACGAAGTAACCAACACGAAGTAACCAACACGAAGTAATTAACACGAAGTAATTAACACGAAGTTCAAATATGAAGAAACGTTTCAACCCAATTAAAGACAAGAGCAGCGAGATCATAGAATATCTTATGTCGTCACCCGACATTCCGGACGACGATGAGCTGCAATTCAAACTCCGCCTCTCCATTGAAGAGGCCGTCGAGAACGTGGTCAGCTACGCCTACGACGGTGGCATCGGCTGGCTGGAAGCCGACATCCATTTCGACCAGAACGCGCTGATGCTTACCATTGAGCTCCGCGATGCCGGCATGCCCTTTAATCCCCTGGAGAAAGAAGATCCCGACATAAACCAAGGAGCCGAAGAGCGTCAGGTAGGCGGTCTCGGCATCTTCCTGTGCAAGAAGATGATGGACAACATCGAATACCGCTATGAGGACGGCAACAATGTGCTCACCATGACGAAAAAAGTTAACAGTTAAAAGGCATTGGACAATTAGAAGATCAATTATGGACATAAAGATATATAAAGAGGACAACAAAACCTTCGTGGCGATTGACGGGCGCATTGACACCACCACCGTGAACCAGTTTCAGGAGGCGGCCAACGAGCTGATGGGGGACGAACATCCTGACATCGACATCGACTGCACGGCATTGAGCTACACCTCGTCTCAGGGGCTCCGCACCTTCCTCATGTTACAGAAAAGTGTCATGAAGCATGGTGGCAAGCTGGTACTTCGCAACATGAACCCTCAGGTGAAGGAGGTGTTCGACATCACCGGCTTCTCGAACATCATCACCATTATTTAGTCAGCAGTTTGTAGTCAGGAGTTAGCCGTTAATGGGGTTATACGAAATGTATTTGGATTCACCACATTGACCATTGGCGGCTAACTGTATAACCGTTAAACGAATGAAATACATCTACATTACCAATGGTCGGGCCGACAAGGTGCCGCAATATCAGGAGTTCTACGACCAGTTGAAGGAAATACCGCACCCATACGAGGTCTACACTACCTTGGGCGAGGGCGACGCAACGCGTTTCGTGCGGCTCTACTGCGACCTGCACCCCGAGGAGGAGGTCTGTTTCGTGGCCTGTGGCGGAAACGGCATCATCAACGAGGTAGCCACGGGTTTGGTGGGATATTCAGAATATCTGGCGTCGTATTCTCAAAAGGCTACCGCCTTCAATTCTGAATCCAAGAAACAAAAATCGAAATTCACCATGGCCATTCTTTACATCGGTGGCACCACGAAAGATTTCTTAATCAACTTTCCGGGACGCAACTTCTTCAGTGTAAAGGAGATGTTGGCGGGCACCGTGACTCCCGTGGATATCATCCGGGTGAACGACAGCTACTCCCTGAACGTGTGCAACATCGGATTCAACTCGAAGGTGGCCTCCCGAGCCAACGAGCTCGTCGCCAAGGGGAAGACAGCCCACGAGGCCTACACGCGGGGCGTGGTGAACGCCATCCTGACAAGCCGCTTCAACCGCATCAAGATAACAGTGGATGGCGAGCGTATCACCCGAGGCCACATGGTGCTATGCACCCTCGCCAACGGGCGGCGCGTGGGCGGCGAATTCAACTGCGCACCCAATGCGAAAATCGATGACGGCCTCATCGACGTGTGCCTCTTCCGCGGCATGAGCCTGTTGCGGCTCCTGATGCTGATCCCCCTCTACCGCAGTGGCGAACACATCGGCAGCAGACTGGGCAAGAACAAAATCATATACCGGCAGGCCCGGGAGGTGGAAGTCAGCAGCAAGGACCTTATCGACGTTTATCTCGACGGCGAGCTTCTCACCGGCTCCCACTTCGAAGTCAAGGTTCTGCCGGGAGCTCTTCCGCTACGACTGCCACCAGTCAACGGTCAATAGTCAAAGTCAAGGTCAAAGGTCAAAGGTCAGTGAAAATGAAACTGGACATGCATTGTGAGATGATTCTCGACGAGTATCGTGAGAGACTCCCTCTTTTCGAGAAGCTCCGTTCTATCGCGATGGAACGGATAGAACGTTGTCTCAACGAGAACAAGATTGTGGTGGCGAGCATCAATTCCCGCATCAAGACCGAGGAAAGCCTTACTGGAAAGCTGGAACTGAAAGGCTACAAGTACCGCACGTTGGATGACATCACCGATATTGTCGGCATGCGCGTCGTCACTTTCTTCAGCGACGAAGTGGACGTCATCTCCGCCCTCGCCGAGCAGTTGTTCGAAATCGACTGGGAAAACACCGTCGACAAGCGCAAGATGATGGCGATAGACCGTTTCGGATACATGTCGCTGCACTATATTTGCCGGCTGCCCCAAAAAATCTGCGATGACCTGGCGATGCCGGAGCTCAACGAGGTGCGTTTCGAACTCCAGATGCGCAGCGTCCTGCAGCATGTGTGGGCCAACATGTACCACGACATGGGCTACAAGACCGATGTCGAGATTCCCCGCGAATACCAGCGAAACATGAGCCGTCTGGCGGGAATGCTGGAGCTTGCCGACGAACAGTTCAGCAACATCCGAAAGGACATCACCGAATACCGCCGCAAGGTACAGTCACTTGTGGCCGACGGCAATTTCGACGAAGTGCCTTTCAACGGCGACACTTTCCGCTCCTTCATCGCCCTCAACCCCTTCGAGCGGCTCGTCAACAAGATGGCCGCCATCAACCAAGCCGAGGTTTACGAGGACAGTCTGATGCCCTACTACAACGTGCTGCGGTTGTTGAACATGCAGACTATCGGGGACATCGTCCGGCTGAGGGATGACTACGGAGAGAGTGCCTATCAGCTGGCTCTTGTGCAACTGGCCGGCACGGGACTTGACATCCTGGCCAGCTCCGTGGCACTGCAGAACCTCTGCATCGTCTACATCCTGAAGAAAGGCTTTGGCGTGGCCAGCCTCGTCAATATGTTTGACACCCTTTACGGCAAAAACGACTACAACGCCCAGCGCGCCGAGCGCATCTTCGAACAGGCGAAGAAGGTGAATATCTTTTAAGACTTGAGACTTAAGACTTTGGGGCCGAAACTTGAAACCAATAGAGAATATGAGCACCATTAATACAGACCTTTTTAATCGGGCGACGAAGTTCGCCGTGGACGCCCATGCCGGCACGCCGCGCAAAGGCAAGGGGTATCCCTTTATCCTCCATCCCATGGAGGCCGTGTGCATCGTGGCCTCCCTCACCGACGACCCCGAAATACTGGCCGCCGCCATTCTGCATGACACAGTGGAGGACACGGATGTGACAGCCGAACAAATCCGCGAACAGTTCGGCGAACGGGTCACCAGACTCGTACTCAATGAGAGTTGTCCCCTCCCCAAAGGAGCCCCGTGGCACGACCGTAAGCAGGCGCAGCTGGACCAGCTTGCCAATGCGCCCCACGACAGTAAAATCGTGGCCATGGGCGACAAACTATCCAACCTCCGCACAATTTCCGCCGACTACCGTCAAATCGGCGACGCCCTATGGCAACGGTTCAAAGCGCCCAACGGCAAGGAGGATGTGGCTTGGTATTACCACCAGCTGGCCGAAGCCTTATCCGATTTAGCGGGCACAGCCCCCTACGAGGAATACCTGCATCTGCTTGACATCACCTTCGGCCCAGCCAAGAAATCCTGTTAGCCCTTCCCTGTATGAAACGGTTGTTTTATCTTCTTTGTATCACGCTCTGTCTGGTTTCCTGCAACCGAAAACAGGAAAAACAGGCGAATGAGAACCAGGAAATCCAGACGGAAAAGGATCTGGAAGGCAAGGTGGTCGGCACTCTGACCGGCACCTGCTTCGAAATCGACTTTGCCGGTCGCAGTGATTTCCGGTTAGTACGCCAGCCAACCCTCTCCGACCTTATCGCCTCGCTTCGCAAAGGCCGCATTGACGCCATCCTATATGACGAAATCAGCTTACCGGACACCCTGCTCCACAGGTACGGCATCAAAATGGCCTTCAGCACAGAGAAAAGTTACCCCTGCGCATTCGCCTGCACCAAATCGAATCTGGATTTGGTGAACAAGTTTAACGAATTCCTGGCCAGGTTGAAGTCTTCCGGTGAATTGAGCAACATCACCGACAAGTGGATGAACGCCACCGACTACACGCACATGGAAATGCCCGACATCCAGAGCGATAGTCTTCCTGGCGAGCCGTTGATCGTGGGCACCTCCTATACCACTGCTCCCATCTCCTACATGATTGGCAACGAATGGTACGGTCTTGAAATCGAAATACTTAACCGTTTCGGCGAATACATAGGAAGACCCGTCCAATACCATCTTTTCGACTTCGCCGCCATTATCCCGGCACTGCAGTCGGGAAAAATCGACATTGCCGGTGGGGTCATCTTCGTAACAGAAGAGCGTCAAAAAAAATTGGCGCTCACCGACGTGTATTACCACTGCCACGGCGGCTTTTTCGTACGAGACCTGTCCGCTAAAACAGAGGACGAGGCTTCTGATTTCGTCAATTTCAAGGAGTCCTTCAACAAAAACTTGATAGTCGAGAATCGTTGGGTTTTCCTGGCACGAGGGTTGAAAGTGACGTTGGAGATCACCCTGCTCTCCATGATCTTCGGCAGCATGCTCGGCATCGGGCTGTTAGCCATGCGGAGAAGCCAACGACGCTGGCTCAACAAAACAGCAAAGGTATATTCATCCGTCCTCCGTGGCATCCCCATGGTGGTCTTGTTGATGATTCTGTTTTACATCGTGTTGGTCGGATTCAGCGGTGTCGGGGTGGCCGTGGTAGCCTTCTCCATGACCTTCGCATCCTCTTTCGCGGCCACAATGGACAACGCCATCCAAGCTGTTGGCAATCAGCAACGCGAGGCGGGAGAGGCCATGGGCTTCACCGAAATCCAGATTTTCCGCTACATCACCGGGCCGCAGGCACTCAAACGCGCCCTCCCACAGTTTAAGGGCGAGGCGATTGCGCTTATCAAAAACACTTCCGTGGTAGGATATGTCGCTATCCAAGACCTCACCCGCGCCTGCGACATGATCCGCGCCCGCACCTTCGAGGCTTTCTTCCCGCTCCTTTTCATCACCATCATCTATTTCATCCTGGCCTGGCTCATGAGCAAGTTTTTGGACTACATCTTCAAAATCGCCATCAAGATATGATCAGCATAAAACATCTTTCCAAAACATACGTCAATCCTGACGGCAGCCGATTGGAGGTGCTGAAGGATGTCAGCTGCGACATCCACAAAGGAGAGGTAATCAGCATCATCGGTCCGTCGGGCAATGGCAAGAGCACCCTGTTGCGGACCATCAACTTGATGACAAAGCCCACCTCCGGCGAAATCTTCTTCGAAGGGGAGAACATCCTCGCCCAAGACTACCCTATCAACAAGCTGAGGCAGCGGATGGGGATGGTGTTCCAGACATTCAACCTGTTCGAACATCTCACGGTGCTGGAGAATGTCACGCTGGCACCCATGAAGTTGAAAGGTGTCGGACAAGCGGAAGCGGAAAAGGAGGCCATGACCCTCCTACGCAAGGTGGGTATGGACGAGAAATGCAACGCGATGCCCGCTGACCTCGCCGGCGGACAGAAACAGCGGGTCGCGATAGCCCGCGCTTTAGCCATGCATCCGGAAGTCATACTCTTCGACGAGCCGTTGTCCGCCCTCGACCCCTCTATGGTCGGCGAGGTGCTCACGGTCATCCGGCAGTTAGCCCACGAAGGCATGACCATGCTCTTCGTCACCCACAAGCTCAAGTTCGCCCGCGATGTAAGCACCCGCATCTTCTTCATGTATGACAAAGGCATCCACGAGGACGGCACCCCGCAGCAGATTTTCGAGAACCCCATCCACAGTGCCACCAAAGCTTTCGTGCAACAGATTTACAGACTGCCGTTCGTCGTTGAGGGTCTGGACTTTGACATCGTGGAGATGCACACCCAGATGCTGGGGTTCTGCGTCAAATACAACATCGCGGACAAAATTGAAACCATGCAGCAAATTATCAACCTGATGGTGTTGCTTGTGCTGGCCGAGTACCGTCCGCTCACGGTGCGCATCTCCTACATCGAGCTGTATGAGCGCACCACGATAGACTTCATGATCGAAGGTTTGGAGACTTCCCCGCTTCAGGCCGATGATTTCGACCCGCATCTGATGGACGAGGTCCGCACCCTCGCCAAGGAGATTATCGAGGAACCCACGAAGCGAGGATACCGGATAAAGGTGGTGCTACCCTGAAACCTGAAACACACCTTAACCGTAAAAATTGTACTTTTGCCATCAGACTTTTCCTTATGAAGATGAACAAACTATATATCTTTTTCTTGGCCTTATGCATGGTCGGTTGCGCGAAGAAGCAGCCGGAAAAACAACCCATGAAGGAGCTGCACTCCGAAGCCGACCTGACGGGGCTTCGGGTGGGCGTGCGAACGGGCGGCACGTATGACCTCCAGCTCTCCTCCCGCAATGACATCGTCAAAATGGGATACAATTCCGTAAGCGATGCCTTGCTGGCACTCTCGCAAGGAAAACTGGACGTGCTTGTAGAAGATGAGAGTTCCATTCCATTCGATGAACAGAAACGCCTTGGTATCAAGGTTGCTTTCTATGGCGATGAAGCCATTCCATGCGCCTTCCCCCTGCGCAAGGGAGATAACGGTCTGCGCGACTCCCTGAGCCATTTCATTGATTCCCTGAATGCTACGGGCGAGATGAAGGAAATCCACGACAAGTGGTTCTTGGCCGAAACCCCGTCACAAGTGAGGATTCCCGACCTCGGTCCCGAGCCGACAGGAAAACCCATCCTCGTGGGAGCTGTCTCAGAATTGCCGCCGGTCTCCTTTCATGTCGCCTCCGATTGGCAGGGTTTCGAGCCCGAAGTGCTCCAACGTTTTGGCCGCTATGCGGGTCGCCCTGTGAAATTCGAACATTACCCTCTTTCCTCCGCCATCTCCGCCCTCCAGAGCAATAAGATCCACATCTTCATCGGTGGTATTTTCATCACAGAGGAGCGACAAAAGACCATGGATTTCACTTCCTCCCACTTCTCTGTCCGCGCCGCTTACCATGTAAAAGATGAAAACGGACAGACTGCCAGCTTTGGCAACAAGCTGAAAGACATGTTCTATAACAACCTCGTGGTGGAGGATCGCTGGAAGTACATCACCGACGGTCTGTGGGAAACGGTCAAGATTTCCTTGTTTTCCCTCCTCTTAGGCACCCTGTTCGGCGCCGGAGTCTGCGCCTTGCGGATGAGCCGCAGCAAAGGACTTTCCAAGATCGCCAAAATCTACATTGACCTCATGCGCGGCATCCCGATGCTGGTGTTTCTGATGATCATGTTCTACGTGATTTTCGCCAAAACCGGTCTGGGCGGCACAGCCATCGCCGTATTGGCCTTCGCCATGAACTTCGCCGCCTACGTCAGCGAGATGTTCCGTACCTCTATCCAGTCCGTCAGCAAAGGACAGATCGAGGCGGGATTGGCGCTGGGACTCACCAAATGGCAGACCTTCTGGCACATCACCGCGCCGCAGGCCGTCAAAAACGTGATGCCCGTCTATAAGGGCGAGGCCGTCTCGTTGGTGAAGAACACCTCCATCGTCGGCTATATCGCCATCCAAGACCTGACGCGGGCCAGCGACATCATCCGCACCCGCACCTTCGACGCCTTCTTCCCCCTGCTGATCGTCACCATCTTATATTTCATCCTGGCATGGCTGCTGGGCAAAGCACTCGATCTCATCGTCAAATCCAAAAAAACAACCAAAAATGATCACCATAAACCATTTGACAAAGACATTCTCCGATCCAGACGGTTCTACACATCAGGTGTTGAAAGACGTTAGTTGCGAGATTGAAAAAGGCGAGGTTATCAGTATCATAGGCCCTTCCGGAACCGGAAAGAGCACCTTCCTGCGCACCCTCAACATGATGGATCCGCCCACCTCGGGCGAGATCATCCTCGACGGTGAGAATATCCTGGCAAAAGGCTATCCCCTCAACAAACTGCGTCAGAAAGTGGGTATGGTGTTCCAAAGTTTCAACCTCTTTGAGCACCTCAATGTCCTTGACAATGTCACCAAGGTGCCGCTTCTGCTGCGCGACATTACCAAGCAGGAGGCCGAAGAGGAGGCTCTCACGCTCCTGCGCAAGGTGGGAATGGCCGAGAAAGCCAACGCCATGCCGGCGGATCTCTCCGGCGGACAGAAGCAGCGTGTGGCCATCGCCCGCTGCCTGGCCATGCACCCCGAGGTTATCCTCTTCGACGAGCCCACATCGGCTCTCGACCCCACGATGGTCGGCGAGGTGCTGAGCGTCATTCGCCAGCTTGCCAAAGAGGGCATGACCATGCTTATCGTCACCCACGAGATGAAGTTCGCGCAAGACGTCAGCACCCGCATCTTCTTCATGTACGGTGGATACATCCACGAGGATGGCACCCCGCACCAGATTTTCGAGGAACCAGTACACAGTGCGACCAAGGCCTTCGTGCAACGCATCCACAAGCTCGTGTTCGAGCTGGAAGGAGACGATGCCGACCGCCTGAGCATGCTGTCCGACATGTCGAAGTTCTGCATTAAATACAATATTGCGGAGAAACGCGATGTCATCGAACAAATCTCCACAGAAATGCTCACGAACGTGCTCTATGACTACCGTCCGATGACCGTGCGCCTCACTTACGGCGAGCTTAAGGAGATCACCGCCATCGACTTCATGGTTAAGGATCTCACCACCTCCCCATTCCAAGCCGAAGGCTTCGACCCGAAGGTGTTGGAACCGATCAAAGCCCTCGCGAAGGAGATTGTCGAAGAACCTACTAAGTTAGGATTCAGAATCAAGGTTATTCTCTAACGGCCGTCAACTGTCTGCTTCTTTTCCGCTCTCAACGCCCCAATTCGGATATCGGGATGGCGGAGTGAGGGATAGCCGCAATCTATCAGATCTTTACATTAAAGCCAAAATAGACACTCCTCGGCTGCTTCGGACCGTAAATGTAGCCCGCATCGCGTAGGACACCGTAATCCAAGTCGGGTTGGTAGGCGTTGGTGATGTTCTGCACGCCCGCAGTCAGGCGAAGCACGATCTCGTTGTAGCCCACCTCAGAAGGGCGCTGTATCATAGGATTTTCAGCTTTCCGCTTGATTTTGAAATGGAAGTCGTAGGAAACCTGCGCGTTGAGAACGAAAAACGACTGAGACCTCACCAAAACAGGCGGTTCGGTCTCGTGGGGAACCAGCATCGGACCCGTGAAATTGCCCGTGACGCTCAGGGTCAGGTGCCGCCAAGGATTGCTCTCCAAAATCAGATAGCCATAAACATCCGGTGTTCTGAGCATTCGGATTTCGGGGGCCGCGTCCTCGCTCCATTCCACCGGCTCAGTGTATCGACTTATCTGCCAAGTGGCACCAAGCTGACCGGAAATCCAACGGTTCCAGGCCACCTTCACCGCACCATGTACGCCCGCCACATACCCGCGGCCGGCATTGTAACGCTCTGATATCTCGTTTCCTGCGGCATCCTCATACCGCCGTTCGGCGAAGATGTCCTTCAAGTAGGTGTAGAAGCCTTCGCCAGTCAGGTCCACATCTACCCCACCCTTGTAAAGACAGTAGTCGGCGGAAAGGGAGACACTATGCGAACGTTCCTCTTTAAGATCCGGCGCGAGGGTGCTGATGATGCGTTCGCCGCCTGCCAAAGAGACGTGCAGGTCTTCGTCATAGGTTTGCGGCGCCCTGAAACCCGTGGCGTAACTCACTCGCAATGAAAGTCTTCGGATCGGATTGTAACGAATGTTCACCCTCGGGGAGAAAATCGGGCGACGGATGAGCGAGTGCTTGTCCATGCGCACACCCGCAAGTAGCGACCATTTTTCGTTTTTCCACTCGTTCTGCGCATAAACACTGCCGATATGCACATCTTGATGAAGATATTGTGCGTAACCCGGTATTGAGTCGGTCAGGTGGTCGAAATTGTATTCCGCGCCTACAGTCAGAGAGGCAGGCATAAACCACAGTTTGTCAAAGTGATAGCGCCAAAGCGCACCGGTGGCGAGGGTAAAGTTGGACGTATAGCCGTAAGCCTTCAACGCGTCTATGCGTTCCTCTGCCGTACCCTCGCCAATGCCGCCGTAGTAGCTGTTGCGGCGGATGTGCTGCAGGGCAGTATAAGCCTCCACATGCTGGTGCCCGAAGTCAATATGGTAGTCGAGGTGACCGCTGTGGATAAGATGCGCCGCGCCCTCGGAAATGTTCGACTCATGGGGCTGCAGACCGAGATTGTTGCCGCCCCGGTGCTCATCACTGACGATATTGTAACGGACACTCAGTTTCGACAGCCGCGTAGGCCGTACAAACGCGTTCAGCCCAACGGAGAGATTGCGCAGTTTCGGGAGGTCGCTATAGCCGTCGTCATTGCGGTCGTACGGGGCGCGGTGCCGGTCTTGCGCAAACAGGTAAACGCCCGCGTTGCGGTTCCGGGTGACTGCGGAGGCGTATGCATGCGTGGTGTTGTCGAAGGTGCGCGTGAAATCGTAATTGCTGAACGTGTGGCCGAAGCCGCCGCCGTTCTCCGTGGCCTCCTTGGTAATGATGTTGATGATACCTGCCACCGCTGATGCACCGAACAGGGCACTGCCGCCGCCGCGCATCACCTCAATACGGTCAATCATCTCCGCCGGAATCTGCTCAAGACCGTAAACGCCGTTCAACGAGGAGAATATCGGTTTTGAGTCGATGAGGATTTGCGAATAGTGGCCGTCCAGCCCGTTGATGCGCACTTGTGTGAAACCGCAGTTCTGGCAATTGTCCTCCACGCGCAAGCCCGGCATAAAGTCGAGAGTCTGCGCCAGACAGACGGCATTGGTGGCGACCATCGTGCGCGGCGTGACAATGTCAATCAACGACGGTGCTTGCCGCCGTAGGGTCTGCTCGCGATTCGAAGATATGGTGATTTCGTCCACGTGCAGCGTGTCGTGCTCGTGGTCATGTTCATGATGCGGCAAATCCTGGGCCCCCGCACCAAAGGCCAGCACCCCAAACAGAAGCGTCAGGGCGCAGTTTATGCGTCTTTTCATTATTTGTTTGCTTGTCTGTTAGTGAACAGTGAATTGTGATCAGTGATCAGTGATCAGTGAATTGTGGTCAGTGATCAGTGAATTGTGATTAGAGATCTGCGTGAATGGATAGTTTACGGTAAGGTTAACATTGCCGCTAACTACCAACTGCTAACTGCTAACTTCTGACTACTAACTGGGCTGGCGGTGCCCGTAACAAGCTCACACCCTTGACTGAAAGAATTTCACAGGGTGTGGGAACAAAAGGATGAAGGAAAAGAGCGAATGTTCCGCCAGAAAAATGTTGGCACACCGGCAGAACAACTTTCGTGACGGTGAAATGGCAGATGGCGCAATCGCTGTCGTCATCCTCATCAACGGATTGCAGGAGGGTGTGCGCGAGTGTGTGATGCGACATCGTAACGCCGTCCAACGGACAGACAACATCCTCCGCCGCCGTCCAGTGGTGGTGGTGGAAGGCCTTGGTGCCAGTCATGCCGCAAAACGCGAGCAGCAGCACCCACGCGGTTATCTGTCTCAGACGTGCACTCATCGCGGCGGCAAAAATACATTTTTTTCGGTTGTGAGTTTTGGAAAAACGATGGCTGCGTGCGTCAGTTGATCATCCAAGACACCCCGCAACCGAAGGCATAATACTTGCCAAGGTTCAGAAGATCAAGGTCACACGAGATGTCAAGCTGGACGCGACGCGATGGCATCCATGTAAAGCCAAAATCGGTCATGAATTGGTTCCCGTCGGGATGGAGGTAGTTGTAGCTCTCGACGAAAGCCCCTACTTGGTCTGTGATGTTGAAAAAGAGGGCCAAAGACAGGAAAGTCTGCGGTATGGCGGTTTCGCCGTCCCATATCGCGCCCACGTTGTAACACAACGAGAACCAATCTGTGATACTATGATCAAACAGGATATACATCGAAGGGGCAAGATGCGGCGGCACCAAGTCCTTCGAACCGACATACGGCAACTGGAGCTCGGCCAGAAGGCCGATGGACGGGAGCCAATTGGTGCTTTCATACGCCTTGAACTTCGCCCCAACAGTAAGTGGTGCAACGCCGAAAGCATATTTCGCATCCGGTCCGTCTTTGTGCAGCTGGAAATCCGTTCCGATGCGCAACTCCACATTTTTGAAAATACCGTAGCGCACAATTGTGCTGGTTAACGTGATGGTGCGCGAACCGTCGGGACATGACTCGAAACCGAAACCGTTTTCCCATGACACTTTGTGATGCGGAAGCACATCTGCGCCCCACGTGTGCCCGGGACGGTCAGCGGGAAACTCGGGCAACTCCTCTTGGGCTTGGCAGAGGCTCGCAAGCATCAATAAGGCAACCAGAACGACAGCCCGTTTCTTTTTCATAGAAGAAGATTCAAGCCATTTCGATGTATCCATTCTCCATTCACTATTCACCATTCACTATTCATCATTCAACGTTTTAAAAATGACGGTGTAGTTGTCGTTCATGTGCTTCACCCAAAGCTTACGGAGGCGCATTTGCGGATTCTCCACAATCCAACCGTTGGCGACTTCCCATAAAGCAAAGGCGCCGATAGTGGAGAGGACGGTGAACGAGAACTCGCTGACCAACAACTCCACCGCGATGCCGACTGCCACAAAAACCACACCGACAATCAGCAGCCACATCTGGTGCAGTTTCATCGCATGTTCCTCGCGTTGAAGGTCGTGCGCCTCGTCTTTAATCCATATCCCGATAGATTCGCGAACACGCATCTCGTCCACCGGCTCTGACGACACGAAAGTGAGTTGCACCGAATCAAGAGTATCGGAGTCTTTCAGCTTGTCAATCACATAGTCTTTGAACTCCCCACTAAGATTCCCCGGACCGCCAAAGGTGCTGTATATGTCGTTTTCACTCTCGGCATTGATGTAGATTTCTTTCATATTTTAATAATTTAAGACCACAAAAATACTTTTTTTTGTGGAAATAATATTCGTCAAAAATGCGATTCATGATGGGATGAGTACTTTTGATTGTCTCTGTTCCATCTCCGGGTGCGGCACAGACAGCGGCAGCCCCTTCTGCGAGAGGTAGAACATGTAGAGGACGGCCGGTACGGTGCCTCGGTTTTCGCCGTGGTGGACGGTTCCGACCATCTCGACAACCGCTTCCCCCTCATGGACGACCTTCTCCGCTCCGTCCTGGGCAATGATGGTCAGTTCGCCTTCCACCAATACCCCGTAGTTCATCACAGGATGGTGGTGCCAGTCCAGCTTCTCTCCGACGGGAAAGACGTATTTCATAACCACTAGTTCGGGTTTTCCTTGCAGGTAATCAGGTAGTTCCGCACCGTCCCAACTCTGCGAAGTGCGGATAAGTTCAAGTTTTTGCGTGCTCATTTCTTTATTTGTTATTGAGCGGCAAAAGTAATAGTTTTTCAATTTCTTTGGACGAAAAACATCAAATCACAACAAAATAAAAATGCAGACTTGCGGGCTATAACTCGATTTTTTGTTGAGATATAGCCCGAAAGTATGTAAAACTGTTTTTGAGGCTATTTTATGTCTCGATGAGTACCTTCTTTATCGTAGTTTTTCAAATCCTCTTAATCTCCTCTACTGTCAGGCCCGTAATCTCAGCAATATCGTCAACGGCGTAGCCCTTGTCCCTAACTCTTTCTCTCATAAATCAGTATTTTATCACGGTTAGCAGTTTCTGCGGCATACGGACGGAGCGTACCATCCACCACCAAATCGACTTCGCGTCCGAGCAGTTCCTGCAAATCCATCAACATACCTCCGTGTGTAAAGAGGGTGAAGGGCTTGCCGGAATAGTCGGGTACGAAAAGGATGTCCACATCGCTTCGCGGTGTCTCCTCGCCTCGGGCGAAGGAACCGAAAAGCCATGCTTTCAGGACGGGCTGCGTCTTGAAATAATCGGCGATGATCTTTTTCATTATCTCAGTGCTCATACGTTTCCGCATTTTAAATTAGGCTGCAAAAATACACATTATTTGTTCAATGGGCAGCACAAAAAAGAAAATTCCGCGCCATTCCAGCTCTGCGAGGTGCGGATAAGTTCGATTTTTTTGAGATGTAGCCCGGAAGTATGTGATATTGCTGTCGTGGCTATTTTATGCCCCGATGAGTGCCTTCAGGCGATTTATATCCTCTTCCACTCCCTCTTTTCCCCATTTGTCGGCCAAACGATACCATCGCAAAGCCTCTTTGTAGTTTTGCTCCACACCGTCGCTTTCTTCATAAAGGATGGCTATGTTATATGCATCTTTTTGGCCGCACGACGAAACCACTGCATGGCCGTTTCACTGTCTTTCTTCACAGAGATTCCGCCACTATAGAAGGTTCCAACGGTGTTTTGCGCATAATCATCGCCTTGTTCAGCCGCTTTCATAGCCCAGAAAAATTCCAATTCTTCGCTTTGATCCACACCGATGCCTTTCCGATAATACCACGAAAGGTCGTATTGTCCCCATGCGCAACCGCCTTCCGCCTGATGTACCCCAACTCTTATTCAAACAATGAATAAGTCAGTCGTTAGAGGGCGTGAAGAATAAGCCCTGTTACATTTCCTCAAGCTTACTAATGAACTCATCGCGCGACATTCCCATATCGCGAATAGCGTTGCGAACAATGAATTCCGGAATAGGTTCTACATGCGTTTGGAAAACGACGGCACGTTTCAGACCATTCTTTGTCCATATCTCGTGACCACCTGCAGTACGCAAAGGCTGTAGGCCTAACCGAGTCAAGATGTCGCGAAATTCCTTAACCGAAATGTTGGATAACTTCTTCATGCCATTGCTGCTATACGCATCGGAGTTGACACTTTTTCGTAATTAATGTGCCCGCTAAGCAACTTGGACATTTCCGGCTTGCGAATCAAGCGGCTGAATGCTGGCGGGGTGAGTTTTTTCTCCGTGACTTTCCAGCCGTGGTCTCGCAGATCGTCCCAAAGTGTGCCCAACTCAAGACAGGTTTCAACGTATATCTGAAAACGCTCGAAGAAATTCTTTACCACATCGCCATAATCCTTGCCCGAGGTACTGATATCGAGTGAAGGGCAATAGGCAATCAGGTTGTCACCCTCCCTGAAGATATAGTACTCTATCGAAAAACGGTACTCTTCTTTTTTGTTTTTTGTTTGTTCCATAATCTGTTTCTTCTTTGAACTTGCAAAAGTACAAATTATTTCGAATTCCGTTCAAAGAATTGCAACACAATGAAAATTCCGCAACATAGCCAGTTCCCTGATGCACCTCAACTCTTATACGAATTTTCATAGCTTATTCAACCAATCTGTAATTGGTGCTGCGGCCTCCTTCCTCGGTGCGACAAAGGATGCCTTTATCCACAAGGTCCAGTATGTCGCGCAAGGCGGTGGCGGTGGAAGTCTTTGTCATCTTTGCCCATTTGCTGGTGTTGAGTTTGCCCTCAAATCCATCCCAAAGCCGGTTGATGACCTTGATTTGCCGTCCATTCAACGCAACGGTGCGGTTCTTCTGCCAAAACAATGATTTCCTTATTGCCCGTTGGGTTTTCTCAACCGCGGTGTCGATGGCGTCTTCCATGGTTTGCAGGAACCACAAAAGCCATCGGGTGATGTCCAACCCATGTTTGCCCATATACTCCAGCAAATCATAGTAGTTGTTCCTGTCGCGCAAAATGGCCGCCGACATGCTGTAGAAACGCTGTTGAGATCCGTCGGCCCGTGCCAATAGCATATCGGTGAGTGTGCGTGTCAAACGGCCGTTGCCATCATCAAAGGGGTGTATGTTGACAAACCAGAGGTGTGCGATGGCGGCCTTCAACACGGGATCGGTGGTGGGCTCGCTGTTAAACCATTGTATAAACCGTTGCATCTGACGGGGCACATCGTCTGAAGGCGGTGCCTCGTAGTGGATTTTCTCCTTTCCCATAGCACCACTCACTACCAGCATCGGTTCCTCGCCTGTGCGCCATGCCGCCACGGTGATGGGTGTGACGCCACTTCTTCCGGTGGGGAACAAGGCAGCGTGCCAGTTGAACAGCCGTTCTTCGGTCAGCGGAGTGTCGGCTTGTTGTACGGCATCCATCATCACCTGCACCACTCCTTCGGTATAGTGATCCGAATGGGACAATCCGCCGATGTCAAGTCCGAGGTGTCGTGCCACCGAAGAACGCACATTCTCGACATTGAGGAGCAAGCCTTCTATCTCGCTGTTGCGCAACACGTCCTCAGTCATCACTTCGAGCGAAGAGGCGCTTTGCACATCAAATCCCAAGCCATCCATCAGACCCAGCAGCCGTCCTTGTTTTTCCCGAACCCGTGCCAGCGGAGCAATGATGCTGTCATTGTTCCAACAGAAATGGGGCCATTCATCATATTGCCATATCCAATAAGGAGTTTTCATATCAATATTTGAAATAAATAATATTCTTTTTTCGCTGCAAAAATACAAAAATTATCAAACGCGATATGATACGAAGTAAATAAACGCAATATTCGCATCAAAAGTTGGCTTGAATACCGCTGCGTATAACAGATGTTGTTCGCCGCAGAATGGAAATTCATTGATCGTGAATTTTCAACTTCTCGGAGAGACGACACGCTCGCAGTGCAACTAACACCACACAAGAAGCGCAGTGTGGTGGAAACTACCGTAAATACACCCCCGTAACAGACCCCGTGTCCTCCGCCATCGCCCTGGGCGTTCCCTCGAAGATGATGTCGCCGCCCATCGCGCCGCCGCCGGGACCGAGCTCGATGAGCCAGTCGCAGGACTTCAGCATCTCGATGTTGTGCTCGATGAGGAAGATGGTGTTGCCCGCCTC
>Ga0310697_10000331_pt1 | contig 67355 bp, 65 predicted proteins | sample 172DNAGHGlowgp2_FD_203883 | JGI IMG/M metagenome (GOLD analysis project Ga0310697, IMG submission 203883) | Sheep rumen microbial communities from Palmerston North, Manawatu-Wanganui, New Zealand - 1728 DNA GHGlow gp2 (v2) (version 2) | ecosystem: Host-associated > Mammals > Digestive system >...
CGAGTCTGCAATCAATTTCATCCTGCGTGAGTTCGTGATGAGCAAAGTGCCTTCTGGTAGCCTCAGTAATGTGGAAATGATAGTGGAATCTCTTCGTCCACAGTTGGAAGTTACAACGAAGGATATTGAACCTTTTCGTTAAGCCAAATGACCAGAACTAAACTTGTTTGGGCTATGGCATGGCGAGAAAAGGTCGAATGTAATTCAACCAATCATTATCATGGGATTGTACCATCATCGTAACTTGATAGGTTCACCAAGCGCATTTTCTCTTGCTTTATCAAAATAATATGGCTGAAGTAAATATTGAAATAAAGAGTGTCGCTGATCGTGAAGACATACAAAAATGGGAAGACCATATGCTTGTAAAGGCGAAATGTTGGAATCAGTTCTGCGATGGCCTTTATTGTGAAAACGAGATTCGTGCAGTCCATGTAGTAAAGGAAGATAATGCAGACATTACTTATCTTACGACACTATGTGAAGACTGTATCAAATATACCAGAAGTTATGGTGTTCTGGTAAAAGAAAAGTATTTGATGATAGAACCGCGTAAATAATAACTGAAATAAACAACTCCGTTGGAAACCCCCTGTTTTGGCTTTTTAGTGGCAGGTCCTTCGGATATAGCAAACATTTAATAACAAAAAAAGTATGCGATTAATTATTGAACCCGACTACGAGAAAATGTCGAAATGGGCTGCAAATTATGTGGCCAAGTGTATTAACGAAGCAAAGCCGACGGCTGACAAGCCCTTTAAGCTCGGCTGCCCAACCGGCAGTTCCCCTCTGGGCATGTACCGCGAGCTGATTGCCCTGAACAAAGCCGGCAAGGTGTCGTTCCAAAATGTGATTACGTTCAACATGGACGAGTATGTGAACCTGCCCGAGGAACATCCCGAGAGCTATCATAGCTTCATGTGGAACAACTTCTTTAGTCACATCGACATCAAGAAAGAGAATGTCCATATCCTCAATGGCAATGCCAAGGATCTGAAGGCAGAGTGCGAGAATTACGAGAAAGCCATTGAGGCAGCAGGCGGTATCGACCTGTTCATGGGCGGCATTGGCCCCGACGGCCATATCGCCTTCAACGAGCCAGGCTCCAGCCTTACAAGCCGTACCCGCCAGAAGACCTTGACTACCGATACCATCATCGCCAACTGCCGCTTCTTCGACAATGACGTCAATCAGGTCCCCAAGACCGCTCTCACCGTAGGTGTCGGCACAGTCATGGATGCCAAGCAAGTGATGATTATGGTCAACGGCCACAATAAAGCCCGTGCCCTCCGCCATGGTGTTGAAGAGCCCGTCAACCACATGTGGACCATCAGCTGCCTGCAGCAACACCCCCATGCCATCATCGTCTGCGACGAAGCTGCCACCGACGAGTTGAAGCACGGCACATACAAGTATTTTAAAGATATAGAAAAAGACAATTTGATATAATCAATAGTAGGTGCAATAAGTCAGCCATCTGACATCATCCATCCTACATCTTTAACGGATTCTGACTGCACAGGTGGTCGCAAAGCGATGCAGTTCGATACTGCCAGTCAGAGCAAATAATTAATTTCCCCAATATGAAAAAAGTAATGTTAGTGTTTGGAACACGACCTGAAGCTATTAAGATGTGTCCTCTGGTCAAGGAGTTCCAGAAGCACCCTACAGAGTTTGAGACTATAGTGTGTGTTACCGGTCAGCACCGTGAGATGCTGGACCAGGTGCTCACCATCTTTGATGTGAAGCCCGATTACGACCTGAACATCATGAAGCAGGGACAGGACCTCTACGATGTCACTGCCCGTGTACTCACAGGCATGCGCGATGTGTTCAACGAGTGCAAACCCGATGTGGTGCTGGTCCACGGTGATACCACCACCAGCACAGCTGCTGCCATGGCAGCATTCTACCAGCAGATTCCTGTAGGTCACGTGGAGGCAGGCCTCCGTACCCATAACATCTACAGCCCTTGGCCTGAGGAGATGAACCGCCAGATTACCGGCCGCATTGCTACTTACGACTTTGCTCCTACACCCCTGAGTGAGAAGAACCTACAGGAAGAAAAGGCCCACGGTCAGATCTTTGTCACCGGCAATACAGTTATTGATGCCCTCCACATGGTGGTGGATAAGCTCAAGAACGACCCCAAACTTGCCGCAGAGCAAGAGGACGTGCTCAGAGCCGCAGGCTACGACGTTACAAGACTTCAGCCATCAGCCATCAGCCATCAACCATCAAGAAAGCTAGTATTGATTACTGGTCATAGAAGAGAAAACTTTGGTGACGGTTTCATCAGCATGGTAACCGCCATGAAGGACCTCAGCGAGAAGTATCCCGATGTGGACTTTGTATATCCTATGCACCTGAATCCCAATGTGCGTAAGCCCATTCACGAGGTGTTTGGTGAAGACCTTACCCGTCCCAACTTTTTCTTCATTGAGCCCCTCCAGTATCTGGAGTTTGTTTACCTGATGGAGAAGAGCACTGTGGTTTTAACTGACTCAGGCGGTATCCAGGAAGAAGCTCCTGGCTTGGGCAAGCCCGTTCTCGTGATGCGTGATACCACCGAGCGCCCCGAGGCACTTAAGAGCGGCACAGTACATCTCGTTGGCACCAATCACGACTTGATTGTAAGTGAGGTCAGCACCCTCCTTGATGATGTAGCCGCATACGAGCGCATGAGCAAGGCCGTGAATCCTTATGGTGACGGCAAGGCCTGCTCACGTATTGTACGCGCCCTGACTGGAGGACAAGTAGATAGATATGAAGTGAAGTAAACTAATCTTATCTTATCAACGAAACGGATATTTATTTCAAATAATCATCTTTGCGGTAATGCCCGTAAAATATGGGTTATGTTCATTTGTCGGTATACAAATGAATTAAATGGAATGAAATATAATGTGTCTGATTTGTGGATTATTTTTTTTTAGACGAAGATTTTTCATTTTTCATGATAGGAAAGAATGTGTAGAAACTTATGTGGCTAAGAAGCCTATTTTTAATAGTAGTACACTAGATACCATCATGTTTTTTAATGTTATGTGTCAGAATCTATTATAAATCGAATTTCGAAGTCACATTTATCAATTGTGATGCTTCAGAAATATTTGAAATTCTTTCGTTTTTACAAACAAACAATTAATAAATAATGAAACGAGTATTAGTAACTTTTGTACCTGATTACTATCCAAGTAATACAGGTTTTGCACAAGCCTTTTTTCATATGCATAGTAGCATATTGGAACACAAAACCTGTGATCATGTGTATGTTTTTGCACAGGGTAATTATCAATCACCTTCTGAAGATAATATAACAGTAGAATCCTTACCGCGTTTTCGAGGTAAGGAACTTCTTAGATTTGGTTTGACAAGATCTATTGAACAAAAATACATTTCCTTTAAATTAAAGAATATTATCATGTCGATAAAAAAAATATCAGAAGATTATTCAATCCAAATGATATTGCTAGAAAGCATGTTTATGGCATGGTTAGTACCTATTCTGAAAAAATATTTTCCAAATATTCCAATTGTTTGCAGAATACATGGAACAGGACCTGAATATACTGCCTATTATAAAAAACTTGAAGGGATTAAGTTTCGTGAATATCTTCTCTCATGTGTTTTTAGTTTAAAGTATATTGCTGCGACAACAAAATTCTATTTTGATTTCTTCCAAGATTATTATAAGAATTATGATTTATTTATGGATAAAGAATTTTTCTTGTTACCTAATACTACTTTGTCACTAGAATCTTTAAAAGAAAAGAGTGATTCTATACATTTGTTGCAATTGGGACGGTTGGATATGAGGGGGTATCATCAAAAGGGATTCAGTGATACTGTAAAAGCTCTTTTATATATTGAAAAAACTAATCCACAGTTGGCATCAAAGATCGTTTATACTACTATCGGAGCAGGAGATAGGGAAAAAGAATTTTTGAATCGAGTTAAAGCATTTAGTCTGGTTAAGCATATTCATTTTAGTAAATTGAATAATGATAAGGTTAAAGAGATAGAGTTACAATCAGATTTAATATTAGTTCCGAGCAGATGTGAAGGAATGTCAATGTTTGCAACTGAGGCAATAGCTGCGGGGATTCCATTAGTTTGTACTAGAGGCAATGGTTTAGAAAGTGTAGGTATAGATGGATATAATGCGTATTATGTGTCTGGTTATGATTATATTAGAATGGCGGAGTCGATTGTAAAAATCATATCGGATAAGAATGAGTTAAAACGAATGTCTCTCAATTCATTGAAATTTTTTGAGGAGAACTGTTCTTATCAGGCTGTCTCTAACAAATATTTTGTTATCGATAAATTCTTAAGTGAACATACATGTTGAGTTCAAATAAGGTAAATTATGTTTTTAATACAGGATATCAGATTCTGTCAGTATTGACACCTTTAATAACAGCACCTTATATTTCGAGAGTGTTGGGGGCTGATGGTATTGGTAAGGTTAGCTTTTCTTTTTCTGTTGTGTCCTATTTTGTGCTTTTGGCAACATTGGGTACAACTGCTTATGGTCAACGTGAAATTGCTTATGGAAAGAATAACATAGAAGATCGATCATCTACATTTTGGAACATTGTTACGCTTAGGGCAATCACAACTACATTTGTACTGTTGATTTATTTTTTATCATTACCATTTATTTCTAATTCTGATACTAGAATTCTTTTCATAATTCAAAGTATATATATAGTAAATGTCGGTTTGGATATTACTTGGTACTTTCAGGGAATGGCCAATTTCGTTACTATTACTATACGCAATACAATAGTAAGGCTAATCTCAATGATAAGTATATTTGTTTTTGTAAAAGATGTTACTGATGTATACACATATGCTCTTATTCTAGTAGGTTCAACAGCTATAGGCCTCATAGTTATGTTACCTCTTGTAACTAAGGAGGTTTTAAAATTTAATTATAAGGAGTTATCCTTATTTAATAGTTTTAAAAGGTGCTTGCCTCTTTTTTTTCCTACCATAGCAGTTCAAATTTACACAGTGTTAGATAAGACAATGATTGGTATTTATTCTATTGGAAGTGTTGAAAATGGATATTATGAGGAGGCAGAAAAAATGGTAAAAATAACGATTGTGCTAATAACCTCTTTGTCAACGGTTTTGGCACCGAAAATTGCCACTGCTTATAAAGAAAAAAAGCCCGCTGAGATAGAGAAGTATATGAAGACTCTCGTAAAGTATGTCTTATTTGTTGGGATGCCTATATGTTGTGTGTTAGTTTGTATTTCAGACACTTTCATACCTTGGTTTCTTGGACCAGGATTTGATAAGTGTATCATTCTGATGAAGATTTTCTCCCCGATTGTGGTTTTTATTGGACTTAGTAATATCTTTGGTACGACATATTGTGTTCAGACTTCTAGGCAGAGAATAGTTAATTTTTCTGTAGCGTGTGGGGCAATAATTAATTTGCTTCTTAATATTTACTTAATTCCTCGTTTTTTCTCTATAGGAGCATCAACTGCGTCTGTCATAGCAGAAGCAAGTGTTTTGATTTGCCTCTTGTATAGCATAAAAAAGGATATTTCCATTTTTAATTTATTTAAAGGAAATTGGAGCTATGTTATATCATCTGTGATTATGTTATTATTTATTATGCCTCTCGGATATTTAATGAGATCAAATGGTATACATAGTTTTTTGATTATCATTTCACAAGTATTGTTAGGTGGGGGAATTTATCTCCTTACATTACTTTTGTTTAAGGATGAGATTTTTTATCAGCTTGGATTATATATTAAGAAGAAATGAAATATGATTATTTGATTGTTGGCTCTGGTTTGTTTGGAGCAACATTTGCGTATTGCGCAAAGCAACAAGAAAAAAAATGTCTAGTGATTGATAAACGCCATCATCTGGGTGGAAATGTCTATTGCGAAAATAAAGAAGGCATCAATGTTCATAAATATGGTGCACACATATTCCATACGTCAAACAAAGAGGTGTGGGACTTTGTGAATAGCATTGTACCATTTAACAGATACACTAACTGCCCTGTGGCAAATTATAAAGGAAATTTATATAACCTTCCTTTCAATATGAACACCTTCTATCAGATGTGGGGAGTGCTGACTCCTGAAGAGGCAAAAACCAAGATTGAAGAGCAAAAGGAGGATGCTGTTAAGAAGCTTAATGGTCATGAACCACAGAACCTTGAAGAACAGGCACTGACATTGGTAGGAAAAGACATATTTGAAAAACTGATAAAGGAATATACTGAGAAGCAGTGGGGGAGGAAGTGTACAGAACTTCCATCGTTTATTATAAAGCGCCTCCCTGTTCGAATGATTTTCGACAATAACTATTTCAATGATAAATATCAAGGAATACCCATTGGTGGATACAATAAATTGATAGAAGGTCTTCTTAAAGGTGTTGAATGTTTGACAGAAACCGACTTCTTCAATTCCGAATATAGAGATTGGCGGAAGTATGCAGATAAACTGGTTTACTGTGGTCCTCTGGATCAGTATTTCGATTATCAATATGGCAAATTAAACTGGCGTACAGTTCGCTTTGAGACAGAAACAAAAGACTGCCCAAATTACCAAGGCAATGCTGTTGTCAATTACACCTCTCATGATGAGCCATATACCCGTGTGATTGAACACAAACATTTTGAGATGTTTGGTCAGGAAGTCTATGACTGTCCAAAGACTATTATCTCCAAGGAGTATAGTATCGAGTATAAGGATGGTATGGAACCATATTATCCTGTCAATGATGACTCAAACAACCAACTGGCAGAAAAGTATCGCCAACTCGCAGAGCAGGAGAAGAATGTCATCTTTGGTGGTCGCCTTGCTGAATACAAGTATTATGATATGGCGCCCATAATTGAGAAAGTTTTATCACTCTCCGTGTTGAGAAATTGACTTCAAAAATGCATTGCCTAAATGGGAAAGATAGATAATAATATTGTTCTGTTACGTTTTTTAGCTATAACTCTGATAGTTTACCATCATTCGATTTCATCGCTTTGTGGTTGGCCTCCTGTAGATATTAGCCTGCCTACTTTGCCAAAGCCATTTCTGCTATCAAGTGGATTGGCGAAGAATATAGGTTTAGTGCTATTTACATTTATTAGTGGTTATCTCATTACCTATTCTACTAAACCATATAGCATTGGCTATATATGGAAAAAAGTTAAGAAGATAATGTTACCATGTGTGGTAGTTGCATCTTTATACTATTTTCTTTTTCCATCGATGATGTTTGATTCAGATCCGGTAAATGGAACACATCTGTGGTATCTTCCTATGATATTTCTTTTCTATGTGTTTTCACCGGCAGTGAGTACCGAGAGTTTCCCCAAAAGTATAGTGTTTATACTTCTTACATTTGGCTCTTTTGTACTATTAGGTAGGCTCACATCATTACGTACGTTTTCTGAGTGTGCTAGATATTGGCCAGCTTTCGTGGGGGGGGGTATTTTTGTCGTTTGTATTCAAACAGCAAATTACAGAAAAAAACAATCATTATTGCAGGAATTCTCGTTTTAATGACGGATTATGGAATTCGCAACATGATATCGATTCTTATTGTATGTGCTGCCGCATATCTTATAGTAACGTCTGGTCATTATTATATAGAGAAGGCAAAAAAACATAAATGGTTCACGCTAGTTTCAAATACTTCTTTCGAAATATATCTGTTGCATCAGTTCATAATAAATGCATTATTGATAGGCGCAACACAAATGAATATTAATTTCTTTTTTGTGCCATTGCTGAGTTTAATACTTAATCTTCTGGTTTTACCTTACCCTATTTTAATTAATAAGATTGCATTATTTTGGATTAGAAATAGTATTTAATTGAATAAATTTGAATAGAAAATGAGTAAGTTAAGAACACTCGTGAAGTTACTTAAGAACCCACAGGAACTTAAGTATCAAGTGATAAATAAATATCCATGGATCATTAAAGATGATAGAAAGTATATTGAATTCATATGGAAGCATCGTATGAGTTATCCTCTCAATTTAGATAATCCTACAACTTATAATGAAAAGTTACAATGGATGAAGCTGTATGATAGACGGCCGGAGTATACGACCATGGTAGACAAATATGCGGTAAAGAAGTATGTTGCAGATATCATAGGGGAAGAGTATATTATTCCAACCCTCGGAGTGTGGGACAAACCAGAAGATATAGAGTGGGACAACTTGCCAGATCAGTTTGTCCTAAAGTGTACTCATGATAGTGGAGGGCTGGTTATTTGTCATAAAAAAAGTGATTTGGATATTGAATCTGCCACAAGAAAACTTAAAAATAGTTTAAACACTAATTTTTTTCTTGCAGCTAGAGAGTGGCCATATAAAAATGTTCCACGCAGAATAATCGCGGAGCAGTATATGGAAGATTCCGAGACAAAGGAATTACGTGACTATAAATTCTTCTGTTTCAATGGCGAACCGAAAGCTTTGTTTATTGCAACAGATAGACAAAATAGAGAAGAACCCTATTTTGACTTCTTTGATATGACTTTTAATCATCTTGATATGCGTCACGGACATCCTAATGCTCCTCATCTGCCAGATAAGCCAAAGTGTTTTGACGAAATGAAAGAATTAGCCGCAAAGTTGTCAAAAGGTTATCCGCATATCCGTGTTGACTTGTACGAAGTAAATGGGAAGGTGTATTTTGGAGAGTTAACTTTATTCCATCATACAGGTATGGTTGATTTTGATCCTGCATCTTGGGATGATATTTTTGGAAGTTGGATTGAATTGCCTAAATAATAAAATATGCCGATAGTTTCCGTTATAATGAGTGTCTATAAGGAGCCTATTAAATGGCTTCAGGAATCGATAGACTCCATATTGAACCAGACTTTTCATGATTTTGAGTTTATTATTATTTGTGATAATCCCTCTTATAGTGAAGGGATTGCCATGTTATATTCCTATGCAGAGAAAGATCATCGAATAGTATTAATAGAAAATGAGAAGAATCTAGGTCTTACCAAGTCTCTCAATAAAGGAATAACAGTAGCGAAGGGAGATTTTATAGCTAGAATGGATGCTGATGATATTTCTCTTCCTGAAAGATTTGAAAAGCAAATATCTTATTTGGAAAATCATCCTGAGATTGGAGTATGTGGAAGTATAATAGATTATATGGGTGATAGAAAAGGAGTAAAATATTATCCGGAAAAGTATGAGGATATGTATTTGTTTCTTGAATCGCCTTTTGCACATCCTACCGTTATGATAAGAAAAAACGTCTTATCCATGACAAGAGGTTATGATGAAGAGTTTGAGGTGTCTCAAGATTATGCATTATGGACAGAATTATATGCGAAAGGGGTAAAATTCTACAATTTCCAAAGTCCACTTCTGCATTATCGCGTTAGTGAGCAGCAAATTATGGCGAAAAAGAATTCAATGCAACAAAAATTGTCATGTATTATACGTCGACGGGCTTTGGATTGTTATAATGAGAAACATAATATTGATTACAAAATAGGTGATAAAGTAATTACATCTAATGAGATTGATAATATAAAAAAACTTTTGGTTTTACCACCCCATATTCGAGGCTCTTTATTGTTCTACCTCTACATTAGTTGGAACTCAAATGTATTAATCAAATTATATAAAATATTCCAGAAAGGCGATATCTCCCAAATAGGTATTTTTAATACTCTTCGTATATTAAAGTTCCAGTTGCTAAATATGAGCGCAGAAAAGTTTTAATAATAGTAATTCGAATGGAATAGACTAATCAAACAAAAATAATGACAAAAGTTATAAAAACAGGTGTTGTATATTTGCTGTTCTTATTATATATTTATAGTATAAAATTTACATTTATTCCAGTAACAGGTAAATTAATTATTGCTGTTCTGGGACTTATATTGTGGTGTATAGATGCAATGAGAGGCAAAACAATGTTGAAAAGGCATACTATTAATATTTTTGTTATTGCTGCGATATTATTGGCTTGGAATTTTTTTGTGGTCTTAATGAACGGGACTGGCCAGTTCTTGTATGTTAGTTATTTTGTTTCTTTAGCTTCCGCTTTCTTCGCATCTTATTTTATAGTAAGGTATTCTGGAAAACAGATTAAGTCTGCGGAAAAATTGTGGAATATATTAGCAATTACTGTATTTTTTGAAAGTTTAATTACTATAGGTTTAAGATTTGTACCATCTTTACAAGATTTTTTGTTTTCAATTCAAGAATTTCAAACAAAGGATTCTTCCGATCAAGATCTTTTAAATCTTTATAGATTCGTGGGCTTAGGAGAAGCAGTATATTTTGGAGTACTACCATCTTGTTCTATAGGCTCTTTATCTATAATGGCATTGCTAATTAAAAACGAAAAAACGAGTTATTCCTTTTTCTTGTGGGCAATGTTTTTGGTCATTAACATTGTTTCTTTCTTAATTGCTCGTTATAGTTTAATAGTTCCTGTTATATGTATTGTCTGGTATGTATATCATAACTTTTCAGAAGATAAATTTACAAAAATAGTTAAGTTCTGTATACTTGGCGTGTTGGTTTTATTTGGTTCTTTTGTATTTCTTAAGTCTTTTTTGCCTGAGGGTATGTTTGCATGGGCATTTGAATTGTTAGAAGAAGGTACTTCGTCATCAACAGAGGATGTTAGTGATTGGTTGATAAATACACATTTTGATTTTGGTACATTTGTTTTTGGAGATGGCTTATATACAATTGGGGAAGGATATTATAAATCAATTGACATTGGCATTTATAGACAAATTTTCTTTAGTGGAATTATAGGATTAGGACTGCTGATTTTCTTACACTATATTATCCTAAAATCAAGTAGACAATGTTATCCGTCGATTGTAATGAAGGAATATGTGCTGTTCTCAATGATTGCCTATTTATTCACTCAGATTAAGGGTGATATGCCTTTTTTTGACTTATTCATGTTAGTCTATGTTTTTCTAGAGTATTCACCAATTATTCGTAAACAATATTATGGTTGACATTTATTTTATTCTAACAAAATCATATGGTGCTTTATTCAAAAGAAAAAGTATCCCCAATATAATATTATCATCAGTTCGCATAATAATTAGATACATCTCTAATATTGTTCTTCCTTTATATTTTTTATATAGTTCAAAACGAAATAAAGGACAAAGAAAAAATGATAGGAAGATAATTGTTACATTAACATCATTTCCTAAAAGAATTAATTATGTTTGGCTAGTTGTTGAATGTATGCTTAGGCAGACAATACTGCCAGACAAAATTATTTTATGGCTTTCTAAAGAGCAATTCTCTTCGTATGAGGCTATACCAATCAAACTGCGAAATAGAGTTTCTGACATATTTGATATAAAATTAGTAGATAATGATCTTAAGTCGCATAAGAAATACTATTATGCATTTAATGAATATCCGGATGATTTTGTTATAACTATAGATGATGATATTTTTTATCCTCCATATTTGATAGAAGAATTACTCTCTCATTTTGATGAAAAAAATAAATATATTGTTGGTAGGTATGGTTTTGAAATTACATATGACACTAAATCTGATATTAATTCTTATAATAAATGGATAGAGAGTGATATAAAGAATCAAATGCACTCTTTTTTTGGGTCAGGAGGTGGTACACTGTTTATACCCTCTCTGTTGTATAAAGATACGTTAAATTTTAAAATTGCATCAAGACTGTGTCCACGAGCTGATGACGTTTGGTTAAATGCAATGGCAAGGTTATCAAACTTGTCTGTGTACATTTCATCAAAAGAATTACTCCTTCCAATAGTAATAAATAATAATGTGAGATTGACGCAAGCAAATGTCTACGAAAATCAAAATGATGTGCAAATCAAAGCGGTTATAAATTACTATATGGATAAAATTCAAGTTAACCCTTTTAGGCAGATAATGTAATTATTAATTGAGTTCAAATATTTGAAAATAATGAAAATTGTTTTTATAGTTGGTTCATTAACAGACTCGCACATCGTTAAACGAATTGAAGCTTTCATTGATAAAGGTTTTGAAGTGGAAGTTTATGGCTATATGAGAGGGGTTAATTTCACTAATAAGTTAAAGGGAGTTGAACCTCATATAATTGGAGTGTTGGAGAATGAGAAATATTTTAAGCGAATTCATAGTGGGTTTAAGGATGTTAGATGTATTATAAAGTCACATTCTAAGGATACTCTCTATTATTTGTGGGGGTTTGATATCTCTTTAGTTCACTTTTTTTCTCATACAAAATATCTATATGAGATTTCAGATATACGCTACGCTCAATTTCGATTTGGACTTGACAAGTTGTTTAAAGCCCTTGATAGACTAATCATAAAAAAATCGCAACTAACATTGCTGACTTCTGAAGGCTTTGTAAACTATATTGATCTTAAAGGCGATTTGTTAGAGAAATGTATTTTTATGCCTAACAAACTTAGTCCCCTTCTAATAGATATAAGGCGACCCAAACCTCAATTAATATGTAATAGGATTCGCATAGGTTATGTAGGATTATACCGCTATCCAGGAACAGTGGTTAAATTAGCAAAAATTATAGGTGAAGAGTATTCTGATAAATTTGAATTTCATTTCAGTGGAATCAGCAATGATGCTGGATTAATGTCTCAAATCCGCTTTTTGACACAAAAGTATGACAACGTTTTTGAACATGGACCTTTTAAGAATCCAGACGATTTACAAAAGGTGTATTCCACTATTGATGTAGTGGCGGCAAATTATGATACGAAAGGTATTAATGAAAGAATTGCAGAGCCAAATAAGTTATATGAATCTATATTCTTCAATAAACCAATAATTGTTTCAGAGGATACATTCCTGTCAGAAAAAGTGAAAAGGTTGGAATGTGGATACGTAATAGGAAAGTCTCTTGACCAAATGAGATTCTTTCTGAATGGACTTGAAAAAAATGACTTGCTAGCAAAATCAAATGTGGAAAATAATATCTCAAGTAAAGAATTAGTTGAAGATTATATAGAACTATGGCAAAGAATAAACAACTGAAGATTTGGTTGATAAATGATGGAGAAAATCTACCAGTTGATGGTAAGAATCCTCGTTTACAAAGAATGGGACTTCTTGCTTATAAATTAGGTGAGAAAGGTGTGGATGTAACGTGGTGGCAGTCTACGTTGAATCATTATAAAAAAGAATATCGCGCAAACGGGGATACTGAGGTCACATTGAATGAGCATGTGTTGCTTAAGATGATACATTGTTCAATAGGGTATAAGAAAAACGTATCTGTAAGACGCCTTGTTCACCAATGGTATATGGGATACAAGTTCTATAAGAAAGCTTTGCTGGAACCAAAACCAGATTTGATTCTTTGCTGTATGCCTACCTTGGAATTCCTTCATTATGCAGTAAAATACGCAAAGAAGAAGCATGTTCCATATATTGTTGATGTCAGGGATTTGAATCCAGATGTTTTCCTCTCTCCTTTCCGGGGTATTATGAGAGCCTTTGTGTCACTGGGAATTAAACCCATGCAGTGGAGTTTGACGAAAGGATTAAAAGGCGCAAAAGGTATTGCAGCAACTTCTGAACCCTATTTGGATTGGGCTTTGAATTATGCCAAAAGGAAGAAAAAGGATAATGATAGGGCGTTTTATGTGGCATATCCTGATTGTGAATTGCCTACATCGTTAAGTCTAGAATCAAGGTGGACAAAATATGAAGGGCATACAGGGCTGTTGTGCTGTTTCTTTGGACAGTTTGGTAAGTTGGTGGATTATGAGACAATTATTAAGGCTGCAGAGTTGGCGAAGAAAGATAACTTGGATGTTAAATTCTTGCTTTGCGGTAATGGCGAGATGTTAGAACACTACCAGAATGTAGTTCGGGAGAAAGATCTAACGAATGTTGATATCCCTGGGTGGGTGAATCAAACTGACATCCGTGATATAGGCTTTGTTTCTGATATTGGTCTAATGGCATATTATCCAAACGAAGCTTTTAATATGCAAATGCCCAACAAGTTTAGTGAGTACTTAGCTCTTGGTTTAGGTATTGCATTACAGCCAACTGGAATTATGAAGAAAAAAATTGAGGAATACTCATGTGGTTTCCATTATGATAATGAGAATGATCTACTACAAAAATTGAAATACCTTTTGGATAATCCTCAAGAACTGAAAACAATTAAGAAGAACTCTAGAACACTCTTTGAAAAACAGTTCGCATCCTCAGTTGTAAATGAAGAGTATGCTAATTATTTGATTTATAACGCTAAATAATATTAATTATGAAAGTTAAGTATGTCGTAGTTGGTTCTGGATTAGCAGGACTGACCATTGCTGAGCGCATAGCATCACAGTTGAATGAGAAGGTTCTCATTATTGAAAAACGTAATCATATAGGTGGTAACGTATATGATAGTTACAACGAAGACGGTATTATGGTGCAAAACTATGGTCCTCATACGTTCCATACCAGCGATGATGAAGTTTTTAACTATGTTTTACAATTCTGCGAGTGGCATCAGTATCAGCATCGCGTAATGTCATACGTTGATGGAAACTGGGTGCCAATGCCTATTTCTTTGGAGACCATCAATAAGGTTTATAATATGAACCTTTCTGAGGATGAACTAGCACAGTTTATTGAAACCAAGAAAATTAAGATTGATGAGATTAAGAATAGCGAGGATGTTGTACTTAGTCAAGCAGGTAAAGATATCTATGAAAAGTTCTTTAAATACTTCACCTACAAACAATGGGGTGTATATCCAGACCAATTGGATAAATCCGTGATATCCCGTATTCCTTTTAGAACAAATCGTGATACTCGCTATTTCACGGATACTCATCAGGGAAATCCAAAGGGAGGCTTTACTAAGATGTGCCAAAAGATGGCTGACCATCCTAATATTAAGGTGATGCTAAATACAGACTATAAGGAAGTGATAGATCAGATTGAGTACGAAAAATTAATATATACTGGCCCGTTGGACTATTTCTATGATTATAAATTAGGGAAGCTTTTATGGCGCAGCATTAGGTTTGAGTTTGAGACGCTTGATATGGAATCATATCAACCTACTGCTTCCTCACGTTTCCCTATGGATCATGAATATACTCGTATTACTGAGTTCAAGAAGATGTATGGTCAGAAGCATCCGAAGACCACCATTTGTAGGGAATATCCTTGTTTTGGTGACGAACCTTATTATACATACCCAACCAAAGAATGGAAGGAACTTGCTCAGAAATATCGTGATTTGGCAGCGCAGGAGAAGAATATAATCTTCATAGGACGTTTAGCAGAGTATAAGTACTATGATATGGATGATGTAATCCGTCGCAGCCTTGATGTGTTTCAAGAATCTTTAATGTAAGGCTATGAAACTTCGGATAAACACCTTGAGAACCTTTTTTTTTGCTGTACACCTTTTCCTGTGTGGCAGCTGTTGCGCGCAAACTCCAGTTGTGATTAGTAATAGTTTACCACTACAAGAGCAAATGCGAAATAAAAATGCTATTTATGTAATTCGGAATACCATTGATTTAAAAGGCGCTTCTGTTGTTATACCCCAAGGATGTACTTTGAAATTTGAGGGCGGAGTTTTGAAGAATGGAAATATTACTTATAATGGTACATTTATAGAAGGAAACTATAAAATATACTGTATCTGTAATGGAACAGTTTCAAATGACATTGTTGAGCCCCACATGTATGGAGCACGAGGAGATGGTATAACGGATGATGCCTATGCCATACAACAATCAATAAATAGTGGAAAGAAGATCATATTTAGAAGAGGAACTTATTTAGTTGATTCTCCGATTTATTTTGATAGACAGAATTTCATAGTAGATTTTAATTTTGCGATAATTAAAAAAGTGAATGAGAAAGGCTGTGACTTTAAGTATGAAAATTATGACTTTAATAAAATACCTTGTATAATACTTATAAAACCGTATGAAACCAATACTAGTGGCCATATAGTAATTAAGAATCTTATTTTAGAGGGTGGAAAGAATAACATAGGTATACATGCAATTTGGTGTAGAAATGTAATTCTTGAAAACGTCAGAATCTTTTGGGCTATTCAAGGATTAGTATATGGTGGTTTTACAAACACATTTAGGGATGTTACTATTTGGGATTGTAAAGAAGGTTTTGTGATAAAGAACAGTATTGCAACATTATTTGAAAGATGTTTTTCTTCTAATTGCGGTTGGTCATTAAGTAAAGCAACAGGAGTTACACTGTTATCTTGTTCGTCTGATGATTTTAATCCATGCTACTATTTTTCTGATTCTTCGGTCTCAATGGTGGGGTGTACATTTGAATCAAAGGGAACAGGACTAATTGCCAATAATAGTACAGTAAATATATCTGGCGATTTTGAGACGCATATTTATGATGCTACACGCAATCTTATATACCTTAAGGCAATCAATAATAGTACAATAGATGTGAATTCTGGAGTGTTCCATCTTAACAACTATTTAAAGAAAAAAATTCCTCAAACTTATTGCTTTGAGGTTTTAGATAATTCCAATATTACAATTCGTGGGAAAGTGTCACATGGAGATTATTTCTGTATAAAAAAAGAACCCAATAGTTCCTTTTCTCTGAATGGTAATTTTCTAAATGACGGGGTGAAATATTAGTGTTTTTTCGTCTCCATTTATAAATAATATTTGATGTGAATATGATATTGAGACTTATGTATATCACCAACAATCCAGTCGTAGCTGTGATAGCTGAGCAAGCTGGCGTTGACTGGATTTTTCTTGATATGGAATTCATAGGCAAGGATGCCAGACAAGGGGGACTGGATACTGTCCAGAACCACCATACGATGAAAGATGTAGCGAATATTAAAGCTGCTGTAAAAAAAGCAAAGGTGCTGGTGCGCGTGAATCCTATCCACGAGGCTTTACCAGACTACCCATCCTCCAAGGATGAGATAGATGCAACTATCAAAGCTGGGGCAGATATTATGATGCTGCCTTTTTTCAAAACGGTAGAAGAGGTAAAGCAGTTCATCAGCTATGTGGATGGGCGTGCCAAGACGCTTCTTCTGATGGAAACTGTAGAAGCTGCCAATCTTGTGGATGAAATCCTTGAAGTGCCGGGCATTGATATGATTCACCTGGGGCTCAATGATATGCATCTGGAACTGGGTATGAAATTCATGTTTGAACTGCTTGCCAACGGAACAGTGGAGAAGCTGGGTAAGAAGATAGAAGCTAAAGGCATTCCATTTGGCTTTGGTGGTATTGCCACTCTTGACGGAGGTGCTCTTCCTGGCTCCATGGTGCTGAAAGAGCATGTGCGCCTTGGCTCCAGTATGGTGATTGTAAGCCGTAGTTTCTGCAATACGGATGTTGTGACAGACCTTAATGAGGTTAAGCGCATCTTTGATACAGGTATTTCTGGCTTGCGCGCTTTGGAGCAGGAGGCTTCACAAGCCGGATCAGCCTATCTGGAAGAGAACCGTAAGGCCGTGGTGGCTGCTGTGAATAAGATTGCTGGTACGAATTATAGTATATAATATATTATGGACAAACAGATTATTGAACAACTTCGTGCTGAATACGGTGAGGCATTCTACCTGCTGGATAGTGCCCAGTTCCGTAAAAATTATGCTGAACTGAAAACCGCTTTCAACAACATATATCCCAACTGGAATATTGCGTATTCTTACAAGACCAACTACACTCCCAAACTCTGCAAGATTGTCAACGAACTTGGTGGTTATGCTGAGGTAGTGAGTGAAATGGAGCTGGAGATTGCTAAGAGGGTAGGCTGTAAGATGGAATGCGTTATCTGGAACGGTCCCATCAAGAACGTGCCTATTATGGAGCAGTTCCTGTTGGATGGTGGTACTATCAACATTGACAGCATTGAGGAGTTGGAGCAGGTGAAGGACATACACAACCGTCATGCAGATAAATTGATTCACGTGGGTATTCGTTGCAATTATGATGTGAATGATGGTGTGGTTTCCCGCTTTGGTTTTGACATTGATGGAGCGGAGTTTATGGAGGCTGTGAAGTTTGCAACTTCCACCGAGAATGTGAAGTTCATCAACTTCCAGTGCCACTTTGCCAAGCGTCAGATTGCCTACTGGCCTGCACGTGCCAAGGGTATGGTGGATTTGATTGACCGCCTGGGAATCATCCCAGACCGTATTGATATTGGTGGTGGACTGTTTGGTAAGATGGCGGATTCACTCCGTGCTCAGTTCTCTTGTGAAATTCCTGACTATGAGGCATATGCCAGGGCAGCTGCACAAGTTTTTGCAGACTACTTTGCAGATAAGGTTGTTAAACCTGAACTGCTGATTGAACCGGGAAGTGCCGTTGTAGGTGACTGCATGAAGTTCATTGGAACTGTTAAGACCATCAAGAACGTCCGTGGTAAATGGATTGCTACGGTACTTGGCAGTCAGAAGAACATCAGTATGACCGGTATTAATCCACCTATGGAGGTGATTGCTATGGGTGGTGAGCAGAAAGAGTACAAGGATCTTGATTTTGTAGGGTTCACCTGTATTGAGGGTGATGTGCTTTATCATAATTATACTGGCAAGTTGGCTCATCAGGATGCTATTGTAATTAGCAACTGTGGTAGCTATTCACTGGTGATGAAGCCGCCATTCATCCTGCCTAACTTCCCTGTGTTGGATATTAGCGAGGGTAAGACGGAGGTGATTAAGCGAGCAGAGAACTTTGATGACTTGTTCCATACGTTTAATTTCTAAGCATGTATAAGCTGAATCTATTTATCAAGCGTTGCTTTGATTTTGTGAGCTGCTTGATAGCTGTTATATTGCTCACACCAGTTTGGATTATTGTGGCAATTGCCATCAAGTCGGATAGCAAAGGCCCGGTATTCTTTAAACAGGGACGCAGAACCAAGGATGGACGCATCTTCCAGATGCTGAAGTTCCGTTCTATGGTAGTGAATGCAGAGAATTTGGGTACGGGATTGTTCTCATACGACAATGACCCCCGTGTGACCAAGGTGGGTGCATTCTTGCGTAAGACCAGTATTGATGAGTTCCCACAGTTCTTTAATGTGCTGAAAGGTGATATCTCTGTGGTTGGACCCCGTCCTTGTGTGACCTACGAATTGGGTGACTTTGACACGTTGAATAAGAAGTATAAGAAGCGCTTCCAGGTGAAGGGTGGTATTACGGGATTAGCTCAGTGCAAGGGCCGTAATGAGAATTCTTGGGATGAGAAAGTGACGCTGGATAATGAGTATGTTGACCTGTTTAAGAAAGAAGGCATTTGGATTGATATCAAGATTCTTTGGTGGTCAGTGCTGAAAGTATTCCAGAGTGCGAATATCAACGAAGACCAGCGTGAAGGAATGAGTGCAGAGGAGTCTGCTGCACTTGATGATGAAGAGGTGAAGAGAATAGCGCACCTTCCGGACGAAGAATGAGACTTGGTTTCAAGTTTCAGGATTCGGGTTTCAAGTATTTGAGAAAAAATTTAAGATAATTATAATATGGCAAAAACAGATGTTGCAAACAGACTGATCTGGTTCAAAGGTCAGATTATGAATGTGAACGAGGCTATGGTGAATGTGCTTTCACCCACTTCGCAATTTGGACTGAATGTATTTGAGGGTATTCCATGTTATTGGAATGACGAGCAGAAGCAGCTCTATGCTTTCCGCTTGAGCGATCACTATGACCGTCTTATCCGTTCTGCAAAGTTGATACAGTTGGATAGCAAGTTCACAAAGGAAGACTACAAGAAGGCCTTGGTTGATACCGTGAAGGCTAATGAATATGATGAGAACCTGAGCGTTCGCCAGACGTTGTTTGTGGATGGCTTTGGCTCTTGGGGAAGCGAAGGTCCGGTGGAGATGTTTGTGGCTCCTATCCCTCGTGGCCGTACTGCGGCTGAATACAACAAAAAAGGTTTGAACTGCTGCATTACCTCTTGGAGAAGAATCAGTGATGAGAATCTTTCTCCGAGAATTAAGTGTGGTGCCAACTACATCAACAGCCGTGTTGGTCAGCGTGAAGCTTTGCGCAATGGCTATGACACCTGCATCTTCCTTAATGAAGTGGGTAAGGTGGCTGAAGGTCCTGGCAGTTGCTTCTTCATGATTAGAGGCAATCAGTTGATTACTCCTCGTTTAACGGACAGTGTTCTGGAGAGTATTACTCGTGATACTGTGATTAAGCTGGCAGTAGAAGAACTTGGAATGGAGTTTGTGGAGCGCACCATTGACCGAACAGAGGTTTATATGGCTGACGAGGCATTCCTTTGCGGAAGTGCTATGGAGGTAACACCTATCTATACCGTAGACAAGTATGCCATTGGTACGGCTGAACAAGGACCTTGGACTAAGAATATACATCTTAAATATCTGGAAGCCGCACAAGGAAAACTGGAGAAGTATCAGGATTGGTTGACTGCTATTTATTAGAAATTGTGACAGTAGAAGATAAATTTATATATCTATTACAGATAGCTATCGGTCATAAATACACTCTTCCTAATGCACTGACAAATGAAGAGTGGAAGGAAGTGTATGCTATAGCAGCAAGGCAAACTGTTATTGGTGTCTGCCTTGCTGCCATCGAGAAATTACCAAAATCCCAGAGACCACCTGACCATATCTTTTGGGAATGGATAGGACAAGCGACACAAATCCAATTCCGTAATGAATATTTGAATAAGTCATGCCATGAGATTCAAAAAAAACTTAATGATAATGGTTTTAAAACGTGCATTTTAAAAGGTCAAGGTATTGCTACGTATTATGGTAGTATAGCTGACTTTAGACAAGCTGGTGATATCGACATCTGGGTTGCAGGGGGTATGAAAGACGCACTTACATATGCGAGAAAACTTTGCGGAGAAATAGAGTATGACTATGTAAATGCACATTTACCTTTAATAAAAGGTTCAGAAGTTGAACTACATTGGAGAATTCAAGCTCTAACAAATCCGTTACGAAATCATTTTTTCCAGAAATGGGTAAAGGCTAATGAAAGTGAATTATTATCAGAAACTGTTACTTTAGGGAAAGATGGTAATATTATAATTAATGTACCTTCAATAAAATTTAATTCCATATACATATTGTTACATCTTTATCATCATTTAATGGAAAGTGGTATAGGCTTCCGTCAAGTAATGGACTATTATTTTGTTTTATTAAATAATAAAGGACAAGATAAAGAAGAGTGGCAAAGAATTGTAGATAAACTTGGTATGAAGCGTTTTTCTGAAGGAGTGATGTGGGTAATGCAATATGTTTTTTTGCTTGATGATTCTTGCTTGATGTGTATGCCAAGTGAAAATGAAGGCAAGTTTTTATTACGTGAAATTATATCAGGAGGTAATTTTGGTAAATATGATCCTAGAATAAAAGATGTTGGACTAAAAGGAGCTTTATATGAGAAATCTCGTCAAGTCCAACATGTTATTAATATAGGTTCTCGTTATCCCATGGAGATGATTTGGACTCCTTATTGGCTTGTTTTTCACTGGATATGGAAGAAACTTTATGGTTTAAAAATAGTTTTTTATGGTAGATAAAATAAATAGTTGAAAAAACAGATAATTGATATTACATTGTTAGATATCGTTTCTTTGAAAGCAAAAGAATCTCCACGATTGCGGATGAACTATAACTTACATCAGAGTATTAGGTAGTCGCCTTCTTGAATGTTGTGGAGCTGGGAACGACGGTTGAGGTACACCGTCATCCGTCGAAAGACGAGTCGTTTGTGTTGTTGCGCAAGTTTCGCGTGAATACATACAATGAAGAAGGTACAGTGACAGAGAGTGTAGTCCTCTGTCCAAAGGAAGGCCTTTATGATGTGGACATCTCTAAAAAAGTCTGTCATAATTTTGAAACTTAAGAATTCGACTCCGTCATTTTTGAGTGTAAAGAAGGTCCTTTTGTACTGCATGAGGAAGTGAAATCTTAGAATTAATTTTTTTTAATGCTATTTGGCAGTTTTGTTCATAACTCTTTTGGTCACAATGGGGAAATGTAAGCAATAATATATATATGGAAAAATACCAATATCATATTTTCAGCCCGTACAGGGTTTGCCCATTAGGGGCGCACGTTGATCACCAACATGGATTGGTGACAGGTTTTGCTATCGATAAAGGTGTTGACCTGTGGTTTAATGTCCGTGAAGATAGCCTTGTTAAATTATCTTCACGAACATTTGAGGGTGATGTGGAGTTCCATGTTAATACACCATCACAAGTCAAGGAAAAACACTGGGGAGATTATGCCCGTGGTGCGAAATATGCCCTTCGCAAACGATTTGAGTTGAGTCATGGTATAGAAGGCGTTATTCAAGGCTCGCTACCCGTTGGTGGTCTGTCTTCATCAGCTGCTGTGCTGATAGCATATGTAATGGCTTTTGCTAAGGCAAACGATATTACTTTACAACCTTTCGAGGTGGTAAAAATAGCATCCGAAGCGGAGCGTGAGTATATCGGACTGAATAATGGTCTGCTTGATCAGGCATGTATTGCACTCGGTAAGAAGAATGGACTGCTGTTCCTTGATTGTGACTCGAATGACTGGCGCATCATCAAGCGGAATCCAGAAATGCCGGAGTTTGAGATTGGCATTTTCTTCTCAGGACTGACTCGCTCGTTGGTGAACTCAGATTATAACCTCCGCGTTTATGAGTGTAAGACGGCTGCATGGAATATGCTGGCCTATACGGATCAGCCGCTGAAGACGTTTGACAAGACGTTCCTGCGGGATATTCCCAAGGCGACGTTCGAGAAGACGCGCATTGCCATGCCGGCGAGGTTCGCACGGCGTGCAGAGCACTTCTACTCGGAGTACCGTCGTGTGCGTCAGGGTGTGACTGCCTGGGAAACGGGAAACCTGAAGCTTTTCGGAAAGTTGAGTTTTGACTCCTGCGAGAGCAGCATCCATAACTATGAGTGTGGCTCGCCTGAACTCATAGCAATCTATGAGATTATGCGACAGCTACCAGGTGTCTATGGTGGTCGCTTCTCTGGTGCAGGTTTCAAGGGTGCTTGTATCGCCCTCGTAGATCCTGCCTATAAGGAGGAAATTCAGAAGGTGCTCGCAGAGAAATATCTGGAGCAGTTCCCCGAATATGAAAAGACATTCAAGGTGTTTTGGGTAAAGCCGGATGATGGAGCGAGGTTCTTGGATAATTGAAAATTAACAATTGAAAATTATGAAAAACATTGTTATAGCAGCTGGATATGCCACGAGGTTAGGAGAGTTGACGAAGAACTTCCCGAAGCCATTGTTGAAGATAGGGGAGAACACTATCTTAGGAAGGATGCTGGACGATATCGACAGAATTCCTGAGATAGATGAGCATATTATTATCACCAACCATAAGTTTGCAAGCATCTTCGAGGATTGGAAGAAGGATTTGCATTATAGCAAGCCAATAACCATCGTTGATGATGGTACAGAGACTAATGACACTCGCCTAGGAGCTGTATGCGACTTGTTGTTTGCAATGGATAAACTCCACATCGATGATGATTTGCTGGTAGTGGCTGCTGATAATCTGCTGTTTTTCTCGTTCCAAGAGTTTGTAGACTTCGCAAAAGAGAAACAGACAAGTTGTATTATGTGTCATGAGCAGCCTTCGATTGAGAAACTTCAGCGTACAGGTGTGGTAGAGTTGGATGCTCAGAATAAGGTGCTCGGAATGGAAGAGAAACCACAGGTGCCAAAGAGTCATTGGGCTGTACCGCCATTCTATATCTATCTGAAGAAAGACCTTGACCTTGTTCGTCACTCGGTTGAGAATGGTTGTGGAAAAGATGCTCCTGGCAACCTTGCTCACTATATGGTAGAGCATACCATGATGCATGCCTGGCCGATGAGTGCAGGACGATTTGATATTGGTAGCCTCGATACATATTATCAGGCGGTTGAGAAATACGGAAATTAATTATTATTGAAACTAACTTATTATTGAAAATGATGAAAATTGCAGTAGCAGGAACAGGTTACGTAGGCATGAGTATCGCCACACTGTTGGCACAACATAATCACGTAACAGCTGTTGACGTAATACCTGAGAAGGTTGAGAAAATCAACAAAAAGATCTCGCCTATTCAGGATGAGTATATTGAGAAGTATTTGGCAGAGAAGGAGCTTGACTTGACGGCAACGCTGGATGGTAGGGCTGCCTATAAGGATGCCGACTTTGTTGTGATTGCGGCTCCAACGAATTATGACCCACAGAAGAATTTCTTCGACACGCACCATATCGAGGACGTGATTGACTTAGTGCTGAGCGTGAATCCCGATGCAGTGATGGTGATTAAGAGTACTATCCCTGTCGGGTATTGCCGTTCTCTGTATGTAAAGTATGCTTTGAAATTCTTGACGGACCCAGCGTTGAAGGGAAAGAAGTTTAACTTGCTGTTCTCGCCTGAGTTCCTACGTGAGAGCAAGGCGCTGTATGATAACCTTTATCCCTCTCGTATTATCGTAGGCTATCCGAAGATTCTGCCTGCTGACCGTAACAGGAAGTGGGACGAGGAGAATGCTGCCATTACGGCTATTGGTAATCCTGAGGCAGAAGAGAAGGCTAAGACTTTTGCAGGACTTCTGCAGGAAGGTGCCATCAAAGAGAATATCGATACGCTGTTTATGGGTATGACGGAAGCTGAAGCCGTTAAGTTGTTTGCAAATACCTATTTGGCTTTGCGTGTGAGCTATTTCAATGAGTTGGATACGTATGCAGAGGTGAAGGGACTGGACAGTCAGGCTATCATATCGGGCGTAGGTCTGGATCCTCGTATCGGAACGCATTATAATAATCCTTCATTTGGTTATGGTGGTTACTGTTTGCCTAAGGACACCAAGCAGTTGTTGGCCAACTATGCGGATGTGCCTCAGAATATGATGACAGCTATCGTGGAGAGTAACCGCACTCGTAAGGACTTTATTGCTGATGAGGTGCTGCGTAAAGCCGGTTACTATACTGCTAATAGTGACTGGAGTGAGAGCGCAGAGAAGGAAGTGACCATCGGTGTGTTCCGCCTGACGATGAAATCCAATTCTGATAACTTCCGCCAGAGTGCTATCCAGGGCATCATGAAGCGTGTGAAGGCCAAGGGTGCCAATATCATCATCTACGAGCCTACGTTAAAGGAAGGCGAAACGTTCTTCGGGTCTCGTGTTGTGAATAACTTGGAAGAGTTTAAAAAGCAGAGTGATGCCATCATTGCTAATCGTTACGACGAGGCTCTGGATGATGTGCAGGAGAAGGTCTATACAAGAGACATTTTCAAGAGAGACTGATTAAAAGGGAAAAAGGTAAAAAGGTAAAAAAGTAAAAAGGTAAATATGAAGACGATATTAGTTACGGGAAGTGCTGGGTTTATTGGAAGTAATCTGGTGTTGCGTCTTTTGAAAGAGATGCAGGAAGGAACCATTGTGGGACTGGATAATCTGAATGATTATTATGATCCGACACTGAAAGATTATCGCCTTAGTGTCATTTCGAGCGAAGCCGAAAAATCCCATGTCAAGTACCACTTTGTGAAAGGCGACTTGGCTGACAAGGCTCTGATTGATGGTCTGTTCGAGAAGTACCACTTTGACGTGGTGGTGAACCTAGCTGCTCAGGCTGGCGTGCGTTATAGTATCACCAATCCTGATGCCTATATTCAGAGTAACATGATTGGGTTCTATAATATACTGGAAGCTTGCAGACATAACCCAGTGGAACATTTGGTATATGCTTCTTCAAGTTCCGTATATGGTGGCAACAAGAAGGTGCCATTCAGCACAGATGATCGTGTAGATAATCCTGTGTCACTGTATGCAGCTACCAAGAAGAGCAATGAGCTGTTTGCCCACTGCTATTCAAAGTTGTATGACATCCCCACAACAGGCTTGCGCTTTTTTACTGTTTATGGTCCTGCCGGTCGTCCTGATATGGCATACTTTGGGTTTACCAACAAACTACTGAAGGGCGAGACCATCCAAATTTTCAACTACGGCAACTGCCGTCGTGACTTCACCTATGTTGATGACATCGTAGAGGGCGTGTATCGTGTGATGCAAGGCGCACCGAAACGTAAGAAGGGTGAAGATGGCCTGCCTATCCCACCCTACGCCGTATATAACATAGGTGGCGGTCAGCCCGAGAACCTGTTAGATTTCGTGAACATCCTGCAAGAAGAACTGGTTCGTGCCGGTGTTCTTCCCGCAGACTTCGACTTCGAGGCACACAAGCAACTCGTTCCCATGCAGCCAGGAGACGTTCCCACCACCTATGCCGATGCTACAGCCCTAGAACGTGACTTCGGGTTTATTCCCAAGATAACGTTGAGGGAGGGGCTAAGGAAGTTTGCGGAATGGTATAAGGAGTTCTATGGCCACAAATGATGGTAATCGAACGAATTTAGCAAGTAGCAAGATACAGACAAGTCGGTCATTGAGCTATTGGTTTGAGAGCAACTTCCAATAGTGATATGGCCGCTTGTCGGTTATAGGAAAAAAGGAAAACGGATTTGCAAATATGTACAACTATAGAGCGCTTTGAACAATCGTGTAGGAATAATAAGTGACGTATATGATTTTTGGGAAGAAAATATTGAATTGGTACTTCAATAAGAAATCGCTGCCTTATTGGTGCTTGTTTCTTATTGATAGCATTATAGTCCTTTTCTCCGGATTATTAACTTATTGGATATTCAACAGAACAATGGAGATGTTTACACATCGTATAGATGTGCTATATACATCGCTCTTTTATGTCGTTATTAGTTGGATAGGGGCTCGCGTGTTTCGTACCTATTCTGGTGTGGTGAGGTATTCATCATTTGTGGACTTGCTAAGGGTGGCTTATGCTAATGTACTATCTGCTATATTAGCGTTTATTTTATCTCTGGTGTTTGAACATTGGGATGTGAAAGCTTTGACTGCCTTTAATCAGACAGAGATTGCTGCTACCTTTGGACTTGCAATGCTTTTGATGTGGGGCATTAGGATAGTAGTGAAGAACCTTAATGATGTGACCAAGGCTGAGCAAAACGCCATGCGGGTGCTGATATATGGCGCATTAACTGGTGGTATTGGATTGGCAAAGAATATCAGATCACAGAATCCTGTTCAGTTTAAATTATGTGGCTTTATCTCTCATGACAGCAGAGCCAAGCACATGATGCTGATGGGCGAGAAGGTTTATAATGTAGATGATGATTTGGCTGGGATTATACAAAAAGAGAAGATTGAAGCCGTACTTGTATCTCCATTGAGACTTGCTGATTTTAGAGATAACCAGGAATTACAAGACTTACTTATTAAGTCGGGCGTGAAAATCTTCATTGCCCACCAAGCAAAGGAGGCCAGTTTGAAAAATGGTGAGTTGACTGATGAAGATTTCGCAGGGATGCAACTTAAGGAGGTTTCTGTTGAAGACTTGCTCCCCCGCCAGGAGATTAAGGTGGATATGGATTCGGTAGGCGAAATGTTGGCAGGGAAGAGAGTCTTGATAACAGGCTCTGCAGGGTCTATCGGATCCGAGATGGTAAGACAGATTGCTATCTACAAGCCAGCTGCCATGATGTTGATTGACCAAGCAGAAACGCCAGAGCATGATGTGCGGCTGATGATGAAAAATGATTATCCGGAGATTAAAGCCGAGACTGTGGTGACTTCGATATGTAGGGAGGATAGGATGGAAAAGTTATTCAGTGAGTTCAAACCTGACTATGTTTTTCATGCTGCTGCCTACAAACATGTACCGATGATGGAGGATAACCCATCGGAGGCGGTGTTGAATAATATTCTTGGAACGAAGATTATTGCAGACCTAAGCGTTAAGTATGGCGTCAAAAAATTCGTGATGGTGAGCACAGATAAGGCGGTAAATCCAACGAATGTGATGGGATGTTCGAAGCGTATCTGCGAGATTTATGTGCAGAGTCTGAATAATGCGCAAGACAAATGTCAGTTTGTTACTACTCGATTTGGCAATGTGTTAGGTTCGAACGGATCGGTAATTCCGTTATTCCGAGAGCAGATTAAGAATGGGGGGCCTGTTACGGTAACAGACAAAAAAATTGTACGTTTCTTTATGCTCATACCTGAAGCATGTAAGTTAGTGCTGGAAGCTGGAACCAAGGGCAATGGTGGTGAGATCTTCGTGTTTGATATGGGTCAACCGGTTAAGATTATCGATTTGGCTCGTAGGATGATTGCATTATCTGGTGCTCAGAATATAGAAATTGAGATTACAGGTTTACGCGAGGGAGAAAAGCTGTACGAGGAAGTCTTGAATGAATTGGAGGGAACGAAGCCTTCGTTCCATGAGAAGATCCGTATTGCTGAAGTAAGGCAATATGAATATTCTGCAGTAAGTAAGGATATTAAAGAACTTATTGCTATCTCGCACAAGTATGATAATATGGAAACGGTGAGAAAGATGAAAGAGATTGTACCCGAGTACAAGAGTAATAATTCGGCGTATGAAGAACTTGATAAATAGATTAGGGTGAAAAGACAATTTACTCAAGCAATATTAGACAATCTTACGAAGCAGGCAAAGGCCTCTCCTTGTTTACATGCAAACTTAGACTTGCGGAATGGTGAGGATGATCAGAGCCAGCGGATGCTGAATGCGATTGAGCCGGGAAGTCAGATCCCCATTCATCGCCATAGGAATAGTTCTGAAACTGTGGTGTGTTTGCGCGGTCGTTTAGTGGAAGAATTCTATGATGAGTTAGAACGTATCTGCACAGATTATATTGAGCTGAGTCCTAATGGGCAGACCGTTGCGCTGAATATCCCTATAGGGCAATGGCACACTGTGCGTGCGTTGGAGTCTGGTACAGTCATCTTAGAGGTGAAGGATGGACCATACAAACCTTTGTCGGATGCAGACATCCTTGAATATTGAATAACTAAAAACCCTGGCGCATCATCACGACGGGCCAGGGGGTACAACTAGATTATGGAAAGCACAATGAAATCAAGGATTCTCCTTTAGGTGCTCAAAGTAGTCTCTGTACTCCTGGCAGGAGAAGCAGGGACAGGCTTTGTGAACACCTTCGAGTTCGCAATGGCCTACGATCTCTGCATCGGGATAATCAGTCTTCAGTGACCTAAGCAAAGCAATCAGTGCCTGGCGCTGGGCTGGAGTGCGAGTATCGGCAGGGCGACCTTTCTCATCCAAGCCTCCTTCGTAGCAAATGCCAATAGAATGGGCATTGTAATGTCGAGCATGAGCGCCGATCTCATCTTCAAGGCGGCCTCGATACAAATGGCCATCACGCGTAATATAAAAGTGGTAGCCAATACCTTTCCAGCCGCGGGCCTTATGCATCTGATCGAGCATTTCGACTGTAATATGTTGATCTGGTCGCGAAGCGGTACAATGGCAGATTATTAGGTTAATCTTCCTCATAGGCCTTAGAGTATATCTGGCAGGACGCAGCTCTGCATTAAGAATGTTGAGACAAAGGCAGTTATTACTGTTAGAATAAAATTACCGATCTTATCGGCTGATACATTTTTAAAGAATTTCATTTCATTAAATTTTTAAAGATTAAACTGTTTACCCTTTAAAAGGGGTGTAAATTGTGCAGGGCGTTGCCCTGCAGGGATTATTCATTTTCTTCGGCGCGAAGAAAACGAACCAAAAGAAACTATTTACCGATCACCCAACCCTCTTAGCCAAGAGGGCTTCGAACCCCCTCTCCAAACCTCATCCCCCAATCATTGGGTGAGAGACTTAATTGATTACGGCGACTGGTCGCCTCCATCAAGATCTTGGTATGGCTCTCTAGCCTGTGCCCCTACGGGGTTCGCCATCATCTCTATACGCTCAGACCATCAAAGGTCTGGCGTATTTTTTTTATGTGGCCCCTGAGGGGCTACCATAATATAATACCTGAAAACACCGAGGGGTGTGGGGGCGAGGAGCCCCCAGGGTTAGGGGCTCTACTCCACATGGTTAGTCTCCAGTGTCGGGAGTTTCGGGCTCTACATTCATGGCATTGTCGTGAGTCTCCTCGAAGACCACATCCTTCAGGAGCGTGATGGCATTCACGTACTTCAACTTAACCTTTCCGCCCTTGGTCTCCTGGCCCACAACCACACGACTGGTCTCGGGCTGGAACAGGACTCGACGAGTGGAGATAGTGGCGGCACCACAGTCCTCAATCTTCTCAACACCGATGCTTGAGAAACCTACTTTAAAGATACCGATACCGTCGAGCTTGATCTTCTGGCCCATCTCGAAGAAGTGCTTCATGGCCTCGCCAAGTTCCTGGAGCACGGCCTTGATATCACTCTTCTTGACGGATGCCTGGCGCTGGATGAACTCGGCCAACTCCTCGGTGCCAACGAAATGGCTGTCGTAAACCGCCTCGGCATAGTACTTGCCATAGGCAGAGTTGTACTTGTTGTTGTTCTTAGACTTAATAAACTTCTGTGACATAATGTCAATGAATAATGAATAGTGAATAATGAATAGTTTGTGGCAGCCGAGCGAGGGGTAGTTTTATGGTCATTCAGATAGTTCCGATGCGCTATCCGGATAGTCTCTTCGTGTCATTCGAATAATCCCTATAGGGGTATAGAGATAATCTTAATGAGTTGTTCGGAACGTCTGGATGAACCGTAAGTAACATCCCGGCTTGCTTACCGAATGCAAAGGTACGACATTGCGGAGCTGCACTGTCGACCTTTGGCAGACTTCGGCAGTTTTTTCAAAGAAAAAAATCGAAAAAGGTTTTAGATATCCCCACCTGACCTATATTCGTTCCTTTCTCTAGCGTAGAGAAAGAACCAAAGAGAGCACTCCCCCAACCAAGGCCTTCTTGCGTCCCGTTGGTAGCAAGCGACCAGAGGTCGAGCGCCCCCGAGGGAAGGATGCAATTGATTCCGATGACTGGTCATCTCCATCAATGTCTTGGTATCGCTCGCAGAGCCTTTGCCCTTACGGGCGAGCGATATTCCTTATATATCGATACAGTAGTCTTCGGAGACGTACTTTACTGCTTTTGGTGGGAGCATTTGGGCGTATTGAGAAACGCCCATTTCGCTCAGGATTTGGCGACGGGTTGCCAAATACCGGGCGAAAGTTCGTGAAGAAACTCCGGCTAAGCGGGCTAGCTCGGATTTATACATTGCTTTATAAATCATTAAAATATTGTTTTAAGTTAATATTGTTTCTGGGGGATACCCCCAGGCCCCATTCTGTCCTTTTCTTCAGCGTGAAGAAAAGAACTAAAAGAAGCATCCACCCCCTCCAAGGCCTTCTTGCGTCCCGTTGGTAGCAAGCGACCAGAGGTCGAGCGCCCCCGAGGGAAGGATGCAACCGTGCCGACTTGGCGGCACTCTTTCATTAAAGTACGTTGACCTTCGGTCTCCCTCCTCCTTGCTAGGCATAGCTCAAGCAAGCTTGGCTCTGCTCTTGCTTCGTTCGTCGGCTCAGACCATCAAAGGTCTGGCGTATTTTTTATGTTGCCCCCTCCGGAGGGCTACCATAATAATCTAAACCCTTGAATTAACACCGAGGGGCTTGGGGGCGAGGAGCCCCATTAAAACACCATGGCGAATCCCGAAGGGACACAGGCTGGAGAGCCATACCAAAACTTTGACGAAGAGAACTAGTTCTCGTAGTCAATTACATCCTTCCGCCAGCGATTGGCGGGAGGCTTGGAGAGTGGTTCGAGGTCCTCCTTAGGACAAGGAGGATGAGGAGGTTGTGACCATTGCAGGGAACCCTGCATAAATCTTTATGGTAAGGGGCGGTTTGAATCAAACAAGAAATCAACTAGGTCGATTTTTCGTTGTTTTTGGTCAGGAGTGGCATGTTGCTCTAGGATGGGGCTGACACGAATTGGAGGAGAGTCCTCCCAGAAGATGGAGTTCATGACCTCTTTGGCGATGTCACTCCATCGCTTGAAAGCGATGCCATCTGGGTCGGTATCGGGAAAGAGGATGACTTTACGTTCTCTCAGAGGACGGAATTTGTCAGGTTGTAGCTCTCCTAATCCGCCTGCAGCCAACCAGATGTACTGAGGAAAGTGTTCACTCATGATGACTGCAGTCTTCTCAGCCTCTACTATGGCGATGGTGACGTTTTTATCAGCCTCTCTAAGAAGATGCAGACCGAAGAGACAATGCGATGACCCTCCCTTTTCATATCCCTCTCGACGGGCTAGAATATAGCTTACCCATGTGGGGTTACGACTCTTGTCGCGGTGACAATCCGGAAGGTAGTACATAATCTTTCCATCGTGAGGCCACCCATCACGGTTGATCTGCCAGAAGATAACACCGCCATTCTTCGATTCTCCAAGCCGATAGCGCCAGGTGGCGTTGAGCATCTGATCGAACGATAGATAGCCGCTACTGACAAGCGCCTTGCAGAACTGGCTGGTGATTGACAGGCTACATTGTATGGGCGATTTCGGATGATAGAGGGTGAATGACTCTTCGTACAACGAATCAAGGATGGCCCTGAATGAGAAATTGGGCACCCCTCGGAGAGCACCCCTCATACTATAGCCCTCCCTCTTTACAGAGGGGAGGGCATGTATAGAGGGGGATAGCTCACCTCGGTGGCATGATGATGGCAATGCGTCCGTTGCGGTCATAGGTTTTCTTGACGATACCTTTGTTCTCGGCCTCGCTGAGCACTTTGTAGTAATATTGCTTCTGTTTGATATTGCTGAGCCGTTGTACAGCCGCCATCAAATCATCACTCCCAGCCATCGCCCTGCCCGACATGGCATCAGAGAAAAGCTTTGGGAGATTCCACTCCCATCCCTGCTCCGATTGGGGACAATCAATGAAGTATTCATGGTTGAAATTGTTTGACTTAGTCCTGTCAGCATCTTTTGAGGTGAACTGTCCCTTGTCGTTACGGGGCTGGATGTCTGGCTTGTCGATGGCGTATGGGATGCCCAGGGCGTTCACCTTGTAGTAAAGCTTCTCGTCGAGGTAGTTCCTGCGTGAGGTCGACATTTCCACCGACATGATCGGGGTACCATACAGCTTCTCGCAGACAAATACTTCGTATGACTTCTGGAGCATCACAGAACCAAGCCATCCCCTGAGGTTGCTCTTCTCGCCGGTACGGTTCAGATGGATAATGGTGGTGATGTTACAGTTGTACTCATCGGCCAATTGCAATAGTTGCTCCATCAGATCGGTGGCTTTCGGACCGTCGTTGATGTCGGGCAACAAGTCTGCAATACCGTCGATAATGACGATGTCAGGTCGGTACGTCTTAATGGCCAGTGGTAATTTTTCGCGACGTTCCTGGCAGGTGAGTGCTCTGACGTTGAACACAAAGAACTGCTGGTCGAGTGTTGGCTGAGGGGTGTCGTCGGATGCTTCTGCATTTTCGGCAGACATTCTGAAGATTCTGTTAGCAAGAATGTTCTTGGTGGTCTGCTTGCTCTGTTCGGTATCATACCACATCACCTTGAGTGGCTCTTCCCTGATACGTTGCAGTTCGAGCACTTTACGCTCCGAATCGGCTGCCTTGGCACAGCAAGCCATCAGAATTGATGTCCAGAATGTCTTTCCACTTTTGGCAGGGCCTGTAAAGGTAGTCAGATCTTTTCTTGGAAAACATTTCTTGCCATAGAGCTCCATCATAAAATCTTCATCGGGCAATTTGCTTTCTGAGGTGATACGACACTGATCGAGTTCAATCAGTTCGGGTGTAATCTCTGAGGCCTCTCCTGCATAGGAGAGCTCCTCTAGCACAAGTGATTTTTGTTCAGTCATGATTTTTTGTTGGTTTAAAATTCGTTGGTTTCGTCATCTGTTGATTCTAAATCCTCATATCTGAATTCGTTCTCGGCATCGAAGATGCGGATGCCCATATCGAACCAGAAATCGTTCCATTCGCCAAAGTCCATATCCTGGGCAATGGCGTAAAGACAGGTGACAAAAGTGTCTGCCTGCCCGGGGACATCCTCGAGCAGACAGACTTTCAATGATGGGTCGAGACTATCATCCCCAGTAGGGTTATAGGCCTCGACAGCTTTGGTTAATAGCTCACGAATGAGCGGCATCTCCTGGAAGATGCGTACAGATTGTTTAGACATAGTAAATTCTAGTTTAGTGTTTTGTTATCCTGATCGAATGTGTGTTACTATTTCTCCATATCTACATCATCATCGTCGTCTTCAAACAACGAGTAGTCGTACTCGGCTGACATCTCGACGAAGGTATAGTAAATGTCCTTCATCATCGCCTCGAACTCCTTCGGTTTCAGATTCAAACAGACGGCGTAGAAGAGAAGTATAAAATGGTATACTCTCATAAAGGCCATGTTTTCATCGGTTAATTTACCGCGGTTAATCTTACATGTGTTACTGATTCTGGTCAAACGACCCCTCTCGTTCTTGATTCTCTCAAGAATGATCTTGACGATTACGTCTATTAAATCTACTTTTTTCATCTTTGTTGTTTTTGTTTTGATATTATTGTTGTTAATAATGTGTGCTCTTTGAGAACACGCTGCAAAGATAAGACGATTTTTTGACACAATGGTTCAAACTGTTTAACCTGAAATAATAACTATAAAACATTTTTTATCTTTTTTAATACTTTTGGAGCGTTATCGGCCGTTATTTACAGGTGGTACATTCGTTTCCGATACGGGTGGTACATTAATTCCGATATGATCATTTATACGACAAAAGGCCGATGCAACATAATGCATCGGCCTTTCTGACTAATTATATATATTATATTATAGTTTCTACCTATCCTTAATTATCATCCAATTCTAGATTAAATAACCAAGACCTTTTCTTAATTTAACTGCAAGACAATACAGCACTTTCCCTAACATGGTTTTTGATAAAAACACCACTATAGCGAGAAATCTTTCTTCAATCCAATAATGATCATCAGCTAAAGCTCTTCTAAACAGCTGGGCACTTCGGACAAATACTTCGTTATTAGGACTTTGAAGTATACTGAAGCATAAATACGGTAAATAAAAGCGAGCCTCCCTTCCTTTTTCACTCTCAGTAAGGTTATTCGCTATCTCATTACATCTTATCTCCTTACTATAAAGTCTCTCTTCGGTGTCAATTTTAGTCATAATAGAATTAGGGCGTCTATAATACAAGTATGTCACTTCTTGAATAAAGTATAGGTGAGTAAGATGCTTGACTAAGAAGTAATTCCACAAAGAGGCTTCCATAATGATTCCTTCCTGGAAATACAAACTGTTCCTTAGTAGAAAATCTTTCTTTATCAGCCTATTCCAAGCCTCAGAAAAATAATCATTCTTCTTGAAAAAAAGATTCCTCACACCTTCATTCGAATTTATATCCTGCTCTTTTCGTTTTTCTCTTTTTTCCAATGATCTGGGTAGCGGACATCCGTCAGAATAATACTCAACATTACCCAAAACCAATTCAATCGAAGCATCTATCAACACCGGTCTGACTAATAATTCAATACAATCTGTTGTCAGCTCATCATCACTGTCCAGAAAGAAAATATAATCGCCCGATGCAGCATCTATACCAGTATTTCTAGCCGCCGACAACCCTTTATGATGATGGTGGTGGATGATAGAAAAGTCCACTCCCTCGTTCGTGCCAATGAGTTTCTCACATTTTAATATACTGTCATCTTGTGTCGCATCATCCACAATAATACATTCAATATTCTTGTATGTCTGATGAATCACCGACATCAAGCAGCGTTCTATATAGTCAGCAACTTGATAAACCGGCACAATAATACTCACCTTCAAGCCTTCCGCTTTTCGATCCATTCTAGCATTATTCTTTGTAGTTGCTTCCTTTCACTCTTGTGAAGTACAATGAGATATGATGCAACTACCATTAGGAATTCTATAGCCACACCCCAACTTATTATAAAGACCAAACCATCACAATCAGCCACCCCTATCTTATATGCCACTGTTACCACCATAAAAGCAATTATGCTCATCAACATAAAAGGCATATACACCTCCTTCATATAATAACGGATAGGGAAGTCATATTTTCTCATGGCCAACAATACAGCTCCTGAATGATTGACCAGTTCCATAATGGCCATTACAATAAATACCGTCCAAAGTGGATAGCCTGCTCGTAGTAACATCCATGCGCATGGCAGAATCATCAGTATGCTGAAAAACTCTATCACTTGATACCATTTCATCTGGCCAATGGATATAAAGAACTGATTGACCAGGACATGTAGCGATAAAAGCAGATGATAGCCACTAATAGCCATCAAAAATGTTACAACGAAAGGAGGCTCTTGCCCTAACCATAAACGAATAAGCGGCTTTGCGAATATAAAAAAAGGGACTACAATCACCAAGTAGCAAACAAATGAGGCTTTAGCATTATACCCCAACAACCTATAAAAATGTGTCTTTTCACTATCAGCAGCGGCCGCATTGGTCTGAGGATAAAATGCCATATTCGTATTAGAAACCAAAGTATTAACGCCACCCATCACCTGATAGGTAATACTTCTGGCAGTATTCACGACTACGCCTCCTGTTAGGTTCAACAGATAATTCACTCCTTGATGGGCTAAATTGAATCCCGAATATCCAAGAAAATTCCAACCAGCAAACGTATATAATTCTTTCATTAGTTTCTGGTTGTGTATTCGCTTTAGTGTAGACTCTACATAATGACGACGACAATAATAAATAGTTACTACTCTGATAAAGAAGGATACAGCAAAAAGTAAAATGGCATAATTCACCAGTTTAGTGAAAGGTCCTGAGCTAATCAGATAGATAACGGCAAGTTGAAGTGACCAGTCCAGAATGGATATCCGTGCATAAATCCCCATCTCTTCATGAGCCAGGATTAAAGCTTCGTAGGGTACTGTCATGATTGACAATACCATTGTAATAATGGTCAGTTGATATACAATCCGTGCATCTGAAAATTGTGCATCGCTAAGGTTCAGATGCCATAAGGCATACAATCCAACGCTTTCCGTTAAGAGGACAAAAGCAATAGTTAAGATCAGCTGTGCTTGCACGCCTGTATTAAATACAAGGATTTGCTTTTCCAGATTCTCCTCTCCTTTCGAACAGTTTATAAACCTCTGTATAGCATTCGTACACATGGTACGAAGTGAACTGAACATTAAGACGACTCCGCCAACAACATGATATACGCCATAATCCTCTACACCCAGTTTCTTCAACAATACTCGTGATGCATAGAGCCCAATCAGTGCAATAATGATACTCCTGAAATATAGCGAGGTCGAATTTCGGATTATCAGTCTTTTGGATACGTTCAGCACTATCTATCTTTTACAATTACCCAAAAAGTCTTGAAGATTAAGCCCAAATCATACATAAAACTATGCTTCTCCACATACTCCAGGTACAACTTAATTTTCTCCTGCATAATCACCCCGATGTAATATTCCTCTGGGTCTTCAGCTTTTTCCATCAACTCATTTTCGTTGCGGAATTTTATGCTTGCTGGGTCTGTTATACCTGGCCTGACATCCAACACATGCATTTGCTCGGGGGTGTAATAGTCTACATAATGCCGTACTTCAGGACGTGGCCCAACTAGTGACATATCACCCGCAAATACATTGATGAGTTGTGGTAGCTCATCCAACTTGAACTTGCGAATCCAGTAACCAGAACGGGTAACACGCGGGTCTCTTCCTCCAATTGTAACAAGACTTCCCTTGTCAGCCCCTACTCTCATTGAACGGAACTTAAAGATGCGGAAGTCCTTGTTATTCAACCCCACTCTTACCTGTCGATAGAACACAGGACCCTTGCTATCCAACTTAATCCAGATAGCTAAGACTATAAAGATTGGGCTAAGCACTATCAATCCCAATCCACTCGCTACAATATCAAATAATCTTTTCACGAATTCTTCAATATATCAACGAAATTTGAGATGACGTATTCCACGTCCTCATCTGTCAGTCTTGTATGAAGAGGTAGAGTTACCTCGTTCACAAATAGGTTGCAAGCATTGGGATAATCCTTAAAATCAAAACCTAATGCCTTGTAAGCTGTCATCATTGGAAGAGGCTTATAATGAACATTGCAAGCGATTCCTCGCTCAGCCATCTTCACTATTACAGCACGTCTTTCTTCATCAGAACGGCCCAACAAACGTGTGATATACAAATGGCCACTTGATGCATAATCATTGCCATAATGATTTAATACTGCTACAGGCAGATCCTTCAAAGCCTCGTTGTAATAACCAATAATCTCACGACGATATTCCAACATACCCTGATAGCGTTTCAACTGAGCCAGACCAATACCGGCCATAATGTCCGTCATATTACATTTGTACCAGGGTCCGATCACATCATATTCCCATGCGCCTAACTGAGTTTTCGCCAAAGCATCTTTGTTCTGGCCATGCAACGAGAATAGTTGCGATATACGATACAGAAATTCATCCCATGTCTCTCCCTCGATATAAGGTACATTAGGGAAATAATCTTTCAATTCTCCATCTTCAACTTTCAATTGTCCAAAAGGCAGTTTCCACACCAACGCACCGCCTTCAGCTGTAGTTAGGTTCTTTACAGCATGGAAACTGAAAGAAGAAAAGTCCGCAATGGCCCCTGCCATTTTCCCATGCCACTTGGCGCCAAAAGCATGCGCATCATCTGCAGCGATGATAATACGGCCGATCTTCTTCTGGATTTCATTGCTTGGGCGGAACAGATGCTTTTTGGCATCAACAACAGCATATATCTTATCATAGTCGCACACCACGCCACCCAGATCCACAGGGCAGATAACTTTTGTGTGTTCTGTAATAGCATCCGCCAGCTTTCCATAGTCCATCTCAATATTATCTTTCTGCGAATCAACCATTACAACTTTGCAACCTACATGCTGTGTTACAGATGCCGTAGCGGTATAGGTATATGCAGGTACGATGACTTCATCTTCAGGACCAACCCCAATCAGACGAAGTGCCATTTCCATAGATGCTGTTGCAGAATTCAGGCAGACAGCCTTTGTTACTCCGACATAATCCGCAATCTGGTACTCAAATTCCTTAGTTTTGGGGCCAGTTGTAATCCAACCTGAGCGAAGTGCTTCAGCTACTTGCTCAATCTCAGCCTCCGTCATATCAGGCGGAGAGAAAGGAATATTTCTTAACTTCATGTTCATCGCACTATATAGATTTAAAAAATTACTTCTTCCTCAGATACTCACCTTCGAGAATATACTCCCGGCCGCACTCACATTTCAAGGAATCCCCAAGGCGCTTACCACACTCGCACACCCAACCTAACTGCCTTGCAGGTACGCCAACCATCAGCGCATAGTCTTTTACGTCCTTTGCAACAACGGCTCCAGATCCAATCAGAGCACTCTTCCCCACTGTATGACCACATACAACGGTGCAGTTAGCTCCAAGTGAGGCACCCTCTTTGATCAGCGTCTTTGCATACACCCCATGCACAGGGAAATGAGCACGAGGAGTTGTTACATTGGTAAACACGCATGAGGGGCCACAGAATACGTTATCTTCTATCTCAACGCCTTCATACACTGACACATTGTTCTGTATGCGGACACCATTTCCAATATGTACATTGTTGCCAATATTCACATTCTGCCCTAAGGAGCAATTATTCCCAATCCTGGCACCTTTCTGTACGTGAGAGAAATGCCAGATTTTGGTACCCTCACCTATTTCTACATCATCGTCCACATAGCTGGACTCATGAACCATATACTTCTTTTTTTCCATATCATTTATTTTTTAATAATCGATACAATATTTCAATGGGATGAACCGCTTTCACACCTGTACCATCCAATATCTGTTGTCTACACGATGTACCAGGCGCTGCGACAATAGCAGGCATATCATTAGCTTCTTTCACAGCCTTTCTGACAGCAGGGAAAAGAATCATTTCACCGATTTCTAAAGATGTCTTGTAATGTTCCTTTTCATAGCCAAACGATCCTGCCATACCACAACAACCACTTGGTATCACATTAACCTTGGCTCCAGCTAATAAAGTATCCAATGCTTTTGCCGTCTTATCAACACCTACCAATGCTTTCTGATGACAATGTCCATGCAGCCAGATTTCCATCTTAGCATCTTCGAAATCATCAGCAGATATATTACCCACTGAGATTTCCTTCATCAAGAACTCATCATAGAGCAAGCAATTCTTAGCCAAAGCCAATGCATCTTGACGTATTTCCGCTGGTACTAAGTCCGGATATTCATCTCTGAAACTTAAAATACATGAAGGTTCTATTCCTATCAATGGATGGCTTTCACATACCTTATCTTTCAGCAACTGTACATTCTTAACAGCAAACTTCTTAGCATATTTCAGGCAACCTTTTGAAATGGCAGCACGGCCACTCTCTACGTGTTTGGGAATCTCCACCTTATAGCCAAGCCTCATTAAAAGTTTCGCAAAAGTCAATCCCAACTCGGCCTCTTGAAGATTGGTAAATTCGTCTGCAAATAAAAATACTTTTTTCTTTGGCCTGGCAATCCGATACTGTTCCTGCTCCTTCGCAACCAGCTTTCGCATGGAGTAACTACTTAATGTAGGTATCTGTCGCTCTGTCGAGAAACTAACTATATTTTTGATTATTGTAGAAGATAAACTCCATGAAGCAAAGAAATTATAGAGAGGCCTTATCATTGCCCCCAACTGCTCTATCTGAGCCATTCGAGCAACCATAAATGACCTAAAAGGCGTTCCATACTCATCATAATAATGCTGTAGCACCTCTGCCCTCAATCGTGTCATATCCACATTTGATGGACATTCACTCTTACATCCCTTACAAGCCAAACAACTGTCAAGTTCTTCTTTTACTTGCCTATAGTCGCCTCCACGAGTCAAAATCTCTCGCAAGACATTAGCTCTTGCACGGGTCGTTTTCAACTCATCTCCAGATACCTTATAGGCAGGGCATAATGTACCACCTATCAGATTACTCTTTCTACAGTCACCAGCGCCATTGCATTGCTCTATTGAACACATCAGCGCATTCATCTGACTCTTGGCTCCTGTTGCCCCAGGAGCCTCGCACTCATCAAAGGCTGCTTTCCAATTGAAATAAGTTTTATCTGAACCTAATCGTTTTTCTATATCGTATTGTTGATCAATATCAAATCGTAGCATCGAGTCCATCGGTAGCGTATCCACAATCTTATGCAGATTAAACATTCCCTCTGAGTCCCAACACTGCTTTACCTCGCGCATCAGCTGATAGGTATCTTCGCCATAGAGCATCTTGATAAATTCACCACGAAGTCTTCCGTCACCATGTTCACCGCTGATACTGCCACGATGCTTTTTCACCAATTGAGCCGTTTCTGTTGCGAGATCACGGAATAACGTCTGCCCCTCCTTTGTCTTCAGATTGATGATAGGTCTTAGATGTAGTTCGCCTGTGCTAATATGACCATAATAAACCACGTTAGCTCCAAGTCTCCTGGTCATCTCCTGAAAGTCCTTCATATAAGCAGGCATATACTTTGGGGCCACGGCAGTATCCTCTATCACACCCATAGGTTTCGCATCGCCCTTCATACCACCAAGGATACCAAGTCCTGCTTTGCGCAATGCCCAGACCTTCTGCACATCTGCGCCATATACTCGGGTATTCAAATATACAAGGCCGCTATCCAACAAGTCTTTCTCAAGTTTTTCTGCCTGAGCATCTAATTCTTCTCTTGTCTCTGCTCTTAGCTCTGTTATCAGCAATGCTGCAGGGTCGCCTTCTACAAAGAATCGGTTCTTCTGCTGTTCTGCATTACCCTTGCTTAGTTCGAGGATATCCCCATCCATCAATTCAATGGCTGTTGGATGATGTCTCAATGCCACAAGGTTGGCCTCAAAACTCTTATCCAGTGTATCGCAATGTCCGCACACCACCATAATCTCCTTCGGTGGCAGCACATCCAGCGACACCTTTATCTCAGTGATAAAGGCTAATGTACCCTCGGAACCAGCCAACAGCTTGCAAAGAGCAAGTCCTTTATCTTTATTGATAAGTTCGATAGCTTCGTCAATCGCATAACCACAACTTCTTCGCCTAAGGCTCTTATCAGGATAATTTTCCTCTATCAGTCTACATATCTCATCAGCGGCAGCCCATTGTTCCAATTGATTCAGAACCTTCTTCAGCAAAGAATTACTTTCATCAACATGTTCAGTATCAAATATTGAGCCATCTGAAAGAACACCTTTACAAGCAATGACGTGATGTCTTGTGCTGCCATATACGAGCGAATGGGTGCCACAAGAATTATTTCCGAACATACCGCCAATGCAGCATCTGTTGCTGGTTGATGTCTCAGGACTAAAGAATAATCCGTATGATTTTAGCGCGATATTTAGTTCATCGCGAACCACACCAGGCTCTACTATAGCCCATTTTCCCTCAGCATTTATCTTCTTAATATGGTTCCAATGCTTACTGATATCCACCACGATGCCACTCCCCACCACCTGTCCGGCAATAGAAGTTCCTCCCGCACGAGGTATCAAATGGGTATGTCTCTCCCGAGCCTGATGCATCAATTCCTGAACATCCTCTATAGTTTCAGGATAAGCTACACCATAAGGAATCTCCCGATACACTGATGCATCGGTTGCGTATGCTATTTTATGTAGACTATCAGTATAAAGTTTCATCTATAACTCAAAAGGTTTTAAAAAATCCACTGCCAATTTATTCCATGGCAAATTCTTCTCTACGTAATCTTTTCCTTTCTTACCCATTGCTTTGCGCTCATCAACGGTCATATCTGCCAACTTAACGATGGCACTAGCTATTGCTTCTACATTTTCAGCCTCCACCCTAATGCCGCAACCAATGCGTTCAACAACCGAACCTGGTTCATCTACGGATTGAACGATAGGAAGTGAGCAAAGCATATAGTCTGTCATCTTATTATAAGAAGTGCCGTACTTATGTAGTTCCGAGTGTGTCCCGCCTAAATGAGCAATATCAAAATGCTTATTGATAGCAGGTATTAAAGACTTTGGTACAGAAGGAAGAATAGTAATGTTTGTCAGCTTATTCTCCTCAATCACTTTTTCATATGACGGCAATTCGGGGCCTTTGCCAACCAATACGAAGTGAATATCAGAGCGATCTCTTAGTTTAACTGCCGTATTAACCAAAGAAATAACGTTACCTGATGCCGCAAAGCCTCCCGCAAAGCCAACTATAGTCTTTCCCTTTAAACTATCGAATACCGTCTGATGCTCTTTGGGGATTTCAAGGTCAAACTTACTGCTTGCCCACTCTTCTGGATTGTATCCATTAGGGACACAAACAAACTTTCCTGCCCCAAGGCCTCTCTCTACACAATGATCTTCCGCATTCCATAATAAAGATATAACTTTATCAGCATGCTTATATGCATAATCCTCCCCATATTGCATAATTGCTATAAATGGATGATATTTTGAGTACCCACCAATAAGCATCGGCGACAATGGCCATAAATCATGAATCTCGTATGTATACTTAGCACTAGCAAGCCTAGCTATCTTATGGGCAGGAATATTATCTAATGGATAAGTAGAAGATGCGATCACCAAATCAGGATGATATCGTTTCGCGATCTTCTTGGCATTACGTTGGAGTTTCCATACAAAAGTAATAATATTTAGAACGCGAGCCAAAGAGCCTCCGTATGCAGGGGTTTTAATCCACACATATTCAATTCCTTCCATGTTCTCTTCATGAAAATCATGATTCACTTCAGGCTGGTGTTGCCTCAAGTGAGAAAATGAAGCACCCAATATAATGACTTGATGCCCCTGCTTTACCCATTCTCGGGCAAGGTAATACGGACGGAACTCCATACCATAGTAAGGGCTGCCAACGTAATGTTCAATATATAAAATTGTCATTATTGCTTATAATGAATTAGCCTTTTAATTTTTCTTTTATAGAATAGAAAAACGTGACGTAACAAACTCCGCTTTTCAACATTATAATAAACAGTAGGAATTCCACCGAATTGTTTTACAAAATTCTCTATACTTTCTATCATTGAACCTTCAAAGTCAAATACTCGCGAAACGCCACTTGCAAATTTGATTGCTTCATACCATATTAGAGATTTCGCCCCACTATTTCGAAATTGTGGATTGCTACCTCCGCACCATGCATAACATACATTTTCATCATAAAGGATAAAACTGCATGCATGTATATTCCCATTATCATCAACTGCTGTAAACATTTTACCTGCATGGTTTTCTATAGCAGAGTCAGTTAATTGCCTTAAAATAGAATAATTCTCTGGATTCTTTCGATTTTGATGTCTATAGGTCGCGTCAAGTACTGATTTCAAATATTCAAATTTATATTCGGTAGATATTTTAACCTTTTTGGACGATTTTTTGATATTCTTTTTAACAGTATTACTAAATCTATCGTATATTTCATCTATATTGTGCAAATCATTAATTCGATATGTCCATCTTGGTGTTATGATATAATCTTTCCATAAAAATGGTAAAACATAACTATTGTTGCAAGACAAACATATATCAATATGATTTGACTTAGGTAATTTTTCTATCGCCTTTAATAATATGTCCGTTTGTTTTTGAAGATTAATGTTTGGCATGAGATTATCATTCTCACGATCAGTTGTCTGCCATAAATATATTCCCAAGCTTTGAGTATCTCGTGGCATATATACTTTATTGCCCTTTTTACAATAAACCCACCTTAAGAACAATCCATCCTGCTCTAGTCGTATTTCTTTCCATCTCCCTGGTGCGACTATATTTAACCACCACGGCTGTTCAAAAATACTATTAACTTCCTTAATGACACCTGGCTTATTGGTACCACTTATGCCTTCCCCTATTTCGCGAACGCCTGTTTGCTCTATATTTTTATCGTTCATTTTCTAATTCTTTGATTGCATCTTTATATGAAACAAATTCTAATCCTAACGATTTTAAATAATAAATTATCCATTCGTAATATGCTTTTTCTACAGGATAACACTTTTCGTTGAAATACGAGTCATGAAATAAAATGGTTAGATATTCGCCTTCGGCTTTAATCGTCTCTTCTACGAACTTCTTTGTAATATTCTTCGCATCCTCCAGATCATGATGAACAACATAGCCTTCCATAATTGCCAGAGGGAATTCCCACATACTTCCTACTTTGTACGGTTTCTTATAAGTCGGTCGAACTTTGTTAAACTCAGACGTGTCAAAGATATAACCAGCCTGGCTCATCTTGTTGAAAGTATCTTCATCATATCGTACGTAATGGTTGCGAATTCCAAAAGAAGTATCACCTGTCAGTATAGAATAATCATCATGTTCTTTCTTAATAGCATCGAGATGCAAATAGTCGCAACCATGTACTCCGGCATCATACCCTTTTTCTTTAACATAATTAATCCAAGGCAACGCTTTGGATTGTTTATATACCATACCCAAGGCATGGGACATGCCAAAGAAATAAGTAGCTTGTACCCCATTTTGCTGATCAAAATCGCATAATTCTGGAATCCGATGAATTCTATTATCAAAGATGGAAGTTAACCTGTGGCAAAACACAATGAAGCGTATTTGCCCACGAAAAAGCTCTATGAAACTGCGAACCCACATCTTTAGAAAAAAAAAGTCCTTCCAATGTTCGTTTACATTGAGATGATCAACATCATGGGATACAATTACTTTCATACTATGCGAAAAATCGTTTTATTAAATTAACAACCATATCCTGTATCTCCTTTGTCATCTCCGTATGAATTGGAAGTGACAAAACAGAATATGCGCACTCCTTAGATTTCTCTAAGCTCTCTGCCGCGCGTGTGATTGGCTTGAACGCCTCTTGCTCTTGCAGCGGTAACGGATAGTAAATCATTGAAGGAATACCCTGCTCTGCTAGATAAGCCTTCAGCTCATCACGCTTGTTATTCTTAATTTTCAGCGTGTACTGATGATATACGTGAGTACTCTTCTCAAGCTCCTTAGGCGTGATAAAGAACTGCTCCTCTGGATCGAAAGACTTCAATTTCTCCGTATAATAGCTGGCTGCTGCATAGCGAGCCTGGCCATATTCATCAAGATGCTTAAGCTTCACATTTAGGATAGCTGCCTGAATGGAATCCAAACGCGAGTTACAACCAATCACAGAGTGATGATACTTCACACGCTGGCCGTGATTGGCAATCATGTGGATGCGTTCAGCCAGTTTTTCGTCCTTGGTAAAGATAGCACCACCGTCACCATAGCAACCGAGGTTCTTGGATGGGAAGAATGAGGTACAACCAATAGTGCCCATGGTGCCTGTCTTTTCCTTGTGTCCATCACTGAATGTGTATTCAGCTCCAATAGCCTGAGCATTGTCCTCAATCACATAGAGATTATGCTCCTTGGCAAAAGCCAAAATAGGTTCCATGTCACAACTCTGACCAAACAGGTGAACAGGGATAATTGCCTTAGTCTTGGGAGAAAGGGCTTTCTTGATATTATCAACGGTCACGTTGAAAGTCTCGTAATCCACATCAACCATTACCGGTGTCAAACCAAGAAGTCCAATCACCTCAGCAGAAGCCACATAGGTAAATGCAGGAACTATCACTTCATCACCGGGCTTCAGTTCAAGAGCCATCAAAGCAATCTGGAGAGCATCTGTACCGTTGGCACAAGGTGTTACAAAGCATCCACCCATATACTTGCTTAGGTGCTCTGCAAACTCCTTCACGATAGGACCGTTGATGAATGCGGTATTGTCAATGACATTCTGAATACCGGCATCCACCTCGTCCTTTATCTTAAGATATTGACCTTTGAGGTCAACCATTTGAATCTTATTTGCCATAGTATAAGTGTTTAATACTTCACATCATCCCAACCGAACGGGTGCTTTGCTAAGGGCATTTTGGCGAGAGGATGATAATCACCCACCAAACCTACAGGTGTAGCGTTACGGATGTCATGAACAATCTTAATGCAAGGAAGAGCTTCGCTAATACGGAAACCGTCACCTGCAAGAATATGCTGATAACTCTTGGTATGGAGCTCTGTAAAGCCGGCACTAAACTCAAACTCGTCACCATCAATATTCAGTGTGCGGTAGGTTTTCTTCTCACCCTGAACTGCATTAGGAGGCAAGCACTCTGAGTTGATACTCAAGAAATAGCGAACACGAGCCTGTTTCAGACCAAGATAACCAGCCACACGGTCAAAGCTCATCACATGAACAATATTCTCCTGTACAGGGCCAAAGATCCACTGAAGCATATCATAGAAATGAACACCAATGTTGGTTGCTACACCACCGGACTTGTGGTTGTTTCCCTTCCAAGAGGTGTAATACCACTTTCCGCGAGATGTGATATAGGTAAGGTCAATGTCATACACCTTATCCTTAGGGCCTTCTTCCACTTTCTTTTTCAGAGCAGCAATGCTATCGTGCAAACGCAGTTGAAGGATGTTGTATGCCTTATGACCGGTTTCTTCTTCTTCCTTAATCAATGCTTCAAGATTCCATGGGTTCAGCACCACAGGTTTCTCACAGATAACGTCTGCTCCCATGCGTAATCCATAACGGATGAAAGCATCGTGGGTATAGTTAGGGGTACATATAGAAAGCCAATCGATGTTGTCTTTAGTACCTTTAACCTTAGCACAGAAACGATCAAACTGCTCCTGCTCTGTAAAGAATGAACACTCGGGGAATGAAGCATCAAGTCTTCCCACACTATCAAATTTGTCGTAAGCTGCGACAAGGTTATTGCCAGTATCAGCAATAGCCTTAATGTGTCGAGGTGCAATGTAACCTGCGGCACCAATTAATGCAAAATTTGCCATTTGTATAAAACTAATACTTTAAAATTCTAATTACGTTCTCTTATTATTGACATCATCGCCTCAGCCATCTTTACATAATCTCCAACTGGAACAATTTTGTCTATTTCTAATAACTCTCTGACTGTTGGTGAGCAATCTGATGATATAACAGGCGTACCCAGAAACAATGCCTCTCTCAACACATTAGGAGAAGCTTCGGATTTGGAGCTTATTATCAAACAGCCTGCATGTTTCATCCACTTGTAAGGATTCGGATCATCTGATATAAAAGTCAAATCTGTTTCAGGATTCTCTTGATTAACTATCTCAAAAGCCTTTTGTAGCGTGGGCAAGTCCTTGATAGGGTCTTTTCTCCCAACCCAAAGAAAGTGAAAACAGCCATTATCCTGGAACGGATTTGGTTCCTTGGCCTTATAAAGAATATCCTCTTCATCCAGAGGGTTCTCCAAGACTTTTATCTTAGAAGGCTCTACTCCAGGGATGCTTAACAAGCTTTGACGCATTTCCTCTGTCTGAGCAATAATCTCATCAGCCAAGGGGTAAGTCTCAATAGCTCGTATCTTTACAATTTCATCTACATCCTCTAGCTTATAATCATTTCGGATAATAACATTTAGAGAATGTCGTTTCCCGGAAAGTATGACCTCCGGATTAATCTGGATAAAACTTGAGAATAGTATATCTGGTTGCTCTTCTATTATTGCAGATTCTATATCTTTCTTGTAGTTCTTCCCCACTTTAGCAAAGGCCACCTCATACTTTTGTTTGGCAGCCTTTGCCAGTGTGTGGGTTACTCTGGTTGCACCAGTGAATTCGTTTATCTCGAAGAATAGAATCTTCTTCATGGTTTAGAGACGTCCGTCAACCATCTCACGAGGGAGGATGCACTTCACATCGAAGATGACGTGATTCTTCTCCAAGAGGCTATCCCAGTCAACATCATTGTCACGGAACTGTTTATGGGCAACCGCAACGATAGCAGCATCAAACTTGCCCTTAGGCAACTCGCTAACAATGTCAATACCATACTCATGCTTTACAGCGGCAGGATTAGCCCATGGATCATAAACAGTGACATTCACATTATACTCCTGAAGAGCATGATAGATATCTACCACACGGGTGTTGCGAACATCAGGGCAGTTCTCCTTGAAGGTGAAACCCATAATAATGATATTAGAGTGAAGTACCTGGATACCCTTCTTGAGCATATGCTTGATGGTCTGGTCAACCACGTATGCACCCATACCGTCGTTCATACGGCGGCCGGCAAGAATTATTTCAGGATTGTAGCCTAAACGCTGAGCGCACTGAGCAAGGTAGTACGGGTCTACCGATATGCAGTGGCCACCGACAAGTCCAGGATTCATCTTAATGAAGTTCCACTTGGTTCCAGCAGCTTCAACGACATCGGTAGTATCAATACCCATCAGTGTGAATATCTTAGAGAGCTCATTAAAGAAAGCAATCATAATATCGCGCTCAGAGTTCTCAATTACCTTTGCTGCTTCAGCAACTTTCATAGAAGGTGCTTTGTGCGTTCCGTTCTTAAGAACTGAGTTATAAACATTATCAATAATGTCTGCAACTTCAGGAGTTGAACCAGAGGTAATCTTCTTGATAAACTCTACAGTGTGCACTTTATCACCTGGATTGATGCGCTCAGGTGAGTAACCGGCAAAAAAGTCAACATTGAACTTAAGGCCAGATACTTTCTCTACAACAGGTATACACTCATCTTCAGTTACGCCTGGATAGACAGTGGATTCGTAAACTACAATGTCACCTTTTGAGATTACCTTACCGACCGTCTCGCTAGCCCCCCAAAGAGGACGGAGATCGGGTGCCTTATTCTCATCCACAGGGGTAGGTACGGCAACTACATAAAAATTGCAGTCTTTAATCTTCTCTAAATCAGTTGTACACACAAAGCCATGATTATTAATGGCGTCCTGAAGAAGCTCATCTGACACTTCAAGAGTAGCATCATGTCCAGCCATCAACGCATCAACACGCTTCTGGTTCATGTCAAAACCCACTGTGGGATACTTGGTTGAAAACAACCGAGCTAAGGGGAGGCCGACGTATCCGAGGCCTACCACACAGATTTTAATTTCTTTCATTGTATATTAATGTTATTGAAACTGCGAAAGTGAAGGTAATCCTTTGTTAATCAATATATAATCCATTTCTTTCAATTTAAGATATTGTTCTTTATAAGTAACATCATCATTTATAATCTTTTTTCCAACACTATATGCCTGTAAAAGGACTGTAGTATATGAACCAACTGCATATTCTAAGTTGGAAATTGATTCTTCAATAGAAACATCTTTAGGGTTCTCTATATCTTGATCTTTTACATACTTCCTTAAAAGAGACAAGTCGCTGTATCTAGGATGCGGTCTATATTTAACCGTTTTTCCACATTGTGTTGCGAATTTTAATGAATTTATAATACTTAATAATTCTTGTTCACTAAAAACTGACAAATAATACTTGAAGTCGGAATAAGATTCTTTATTCTGATACTTACCAACATTTATTTTTAGATATTGAGGTTTTGAGACAACAAATTGAGTTGGTTCTGCAAATAACTTCAAAAACAAATTTTTATAATGCTCATCCCATACATAACATTTATCAAAATGAAAAAATGAATCGCGAATAAAAAATAGTTTTTCTCCATGCATTATATTTATATGCCTTATATTATGGTCTCTACAATATAGCGTTAGAAATGAACTCGTGCACGAAAACTCCGACATCACAACAAAAGTAGATGGATGATAGAGTCTAATCATATGGCTATACATCGCCATTTTAATTCCACATTTAAGAACAAAAAATGGACTTATAAAATAGTTTTTTAACAAAAGGAACAGGTATCTCCAATCTGAGAATTGAAACGAAAAGTTCTTTGTCCAAACACTATTATTAATCATTAATCTAGATAATTCGTCAGGAATCGTATTCAATTCTCGATTAGGGAATTCGCCAATACATTTAACCTCCTCTCTTTTCTTAACAAATGGTCTTTTAAAGGTCAAAAAGATAAAAATAGGAAAAATAATTAAAGCGGCTATTAAATTTAAAATAACAAGATGCAACTTTGGAACAAATAATGATTGACATAAATACTGCTTATAAGAACGCTCGATATCATTCTTAGCATCACCAATCTTATTGAGATATGTTATCTGTTCAAATACAGAAACATCAAACATACTCTTATCTCCTTTATGAAGAATACTGAAAATTTTTAAAAATTCCATAAAAATTATACGACAATCTTCCTGTTTAGAAATTTTGAATTTAGCAAAAATGCGTAAAAAAATACATCCGTTGCTGAAAAGCCCCAGAATATCTCGTATTGTACCATTGATGCAATAAAAATGGAAATACAAACAATTATATTCTTTCTATTTACTTTTGAAAATATAACTATAAGGAAATAAATAGAGAGAGGAATACCATGATCCGCAATCAATTGGATAAAAGAATTGTGTGCATGTATAGGGCCGCTATAATACGGAACCAACAAGTGAGCAGACCCATTTCCCATTAACAAATGATTTGAAATAAAATCAAAAAAAGCCTCCCAGATTATTGGTCTTCCAGACAAATACAACTCTTCATCGCTACCTCTGTTAAACTGCCGATAAATTTCACTTCCTTCCTTAGTTATTATATAAACAAACAAGAAAGAAATTACCATTACTATTGAGAAAGCAATTAATTTGTTCTTTTTGAACAGATTTTTAATTTTATTAAAATAAATACAAATTATAAAAAATACAAAAACAACGATAATTGTTCTATTAAAAGAGACAAACATACCACCTAAAAAGGACAAACACAAAACAATCCAAATACGTTTTGAAACTATATCCTTAAACTGTATTAAGACAAAAAAAGCAAACAACAGTTTTGCAGCAAATGCACTAGAATTAGTAGACAAACCGAAAGCTCTTTTATCATATAACATCTCGTCAGACGAAAACTCTTGTAAATTTCCGCCTGGAAGTATTGTAGTAATACCCAAAGAATACTCATAAAACCCAAAGAAACATTCAATTGCCAAACATAAAAAGAATATTTTTATGTCTTGTTCGTTCAAGCTTAATGCGCATATCAAACAGAATGGTAATAAATAGAAGTTTGGTATTTGAAAATTTCCAGTTATAAAACCATATATAATAGAATTGAATGTAATAAAAACAAGAAATAATAATATATTAATCATAAAATTCTTATTCTTATTATATCCATTTTCTATAGATTTTCTTCTCGTCGATAATGCATATAAAGTTATTGCAGCTATAACAGGGTAATGGGGCACCCTAGCGACAGTAAAAAGAAATAAAAAAAATCCTAACATTATTCTATGACATTAGTGTCTATACGACAGTTTTTTATCCTTTAAATAAACAGTATGGCCAAATAAAACTTGAAACATATATTGAACAATTTGAGCTAAAAAAAATGAAATTAATATATTAAAACCATAATAGAAGAAAATATACAAGAAAAATACGAAAAGGGCGCCACTTATTAGTGTCATAATCATTATACTTGTTTGATGTTCACGAATCATCATATTCAGTTTGTAAAAGGCGCAATACAAATGTAAAGGCAATGCGATAATCGCAATTATATATGCATCATAATTTGACACATAAACTCTATTAAAAACACTCAAAAGCAATTTGCCTGTCATAATTAAAACAGGAATTAACGCAGCAGACAAGTAAAATAACAATCGTGATAATTTAGAAAATTTCTCAAAATATTCTATATTCTTATTCTCTGTATACAGGATTGAAACGAAGGGCGTGAATGATGAATAAAAAAACGTAGGAAGCATTTGTACAATATATCGTATCTGAGCTATAACTGTCATACTTCCTACTAATGCATAAGTCCCATGACGAGCAATTTCTGTTTGCGCAAACCATTGTAACGGAACGTCCACAAATGACATAACGAATACAGGAAAAATCATATGATATAAACAACGTGACTCACTCTTTATTTCATCAATTTCTCCTAGATACCCATGCCTTCTGTTATAAACAAATAAAATAATTATACCCGCTATTGAAGATATACTGTGATAAATAAGAAGCCCCCAAATCGCTCCTAATCCTCCTGCAATGCTTACCCCAATTATTACAATTATCAAGAAAAATAAACCTGAAGAGGCTTCATAAATCCCCACTAAATTAAACTCCTTGTAGCCTTTTAAAATTGAAGTAATTAAAGGTTGTATAATAAACAGAGGTAATAATAAAGCTATTATTCTAATATAATGAACTACTATTTCGCTCTCAAAGAAGCCTTGCATCAATTGCCAAGGCATTAAGACTGTTACTAAACAAATAATTATGCTTATAGTTAGAGTGAAAACAATTAATAATACCAACCTTTTCAATGATTTCTTTGATGTCATTGACTCGGCAGCAAACTTTATCCCAATGCTTGCAAAGTTACCTGCACATATGACAAGAATCAAATCAAGAGTATTTTTTAAATATCCAAATTCACCAAATGCCCCTTGAGATAATGTATTTGTACAAAACAAAGTAACCAAAACAGAAAGCCCCTTTGAAACCAAGCTCCAGAATGTATTGGAGGCAAACCCTTTGATTATTTCTGAGCTTTTAATTCTATTAATGATTATTTTTGATAGTTTGTATATCATATATAGTTCAGGTAATTTTGATGGATATAACCTATACAGATAATAAGGCGATAGCGATCATCACTATCTCAAATGTTTTACTAATTCATTGGCCTTCTGGTACTCTTGCGGATTTCCTATATCTATCCACGTCCCGTTCAGCGGGAAACGGATAACTTTTTTACCTTCGCCAATTAATTTCTCAATTAAATCAGTTGCATTAAAGAAGGTGCCATCTGGTATTTCGTCCAATGCTCTGCGTTTTATAATGTAAATCCCAGCATTTGCATAGTAGTTATAAGTAGGTTTTTCAATCAGACCCTGAATGTCTCTCCCGTTCAAATCAAAAATGCCATAAGGAACTGACACTGTATATGGTACTGCTGCAACAGACATCTCTGCATTATGTTCTAAGAAATGCAGATAAAAGTCTTCATAATTGATATTGGTAAAGAGATCACTATTCATTACCAAGACTGTATCATTAAAGAATTCCCTTATGAACTTTATCGAACCAATTGTACCCAAGAACTTTGGTTCCCGGACTGTTTGCACCTTAACTCCGTTATGGGGCTGGGCATAGTGTTCCTCAAGCTGCTCTTTTAGGTAATTAACTGTAACGGATATATGCTGAACTCCATAAGATATGAGTCTATCAATATTATGGTCAATTATAGCTTTCTCCCCAACCGTCAACAAAGGTTTGGGAGTCTTTTCTGTAAGGGGGCGAAGTCTTTCACCTTTACCACCCGCCATCAAAACTGCATCTATTGGTAGTCTTGTTTTGTACCTTTCAAGATTAATAATATCAACTATATGCTTTTGTTCATCTAGAATAGGCACCAGTTTCATCAGCATTTCTTTCTGATGACGAATTTCCAAAACGTTTTTGGAATCATCCGCACGCATATAATTAAAATTCCGGTGCATGATTTTCTCAACATTATCGTTTACAGATGCACCAGCTATCAAAGCCCTACGCGAGTCGCCATCTGTAAGTGTTCCAACCATACAATCAGTCTCATCCATCACAAAAAGGACAAGCGGCTCCGGTGCTAATGAGTTAATCTGAGCTAAGGCCTCTAACAGCGACTTGTTTTTACTAATAAGATGATTTTTCATAACAATTCCTCCTTCATAATGAATTCAGCATACTTCCAATCCATCATATTGTCTAAATCAACGGAATGGATATCATCCATAACATATTTTATCCTTCTGGTAAACTTACCAAGAGACATTTTCTTCAACTGTTCAGGATTAATCACATAAATAGCACCATTATATTCGTATGTCTTAGGAGCATCCTGGCGACGAACAAATGCAGTGCTATCCAAAGTCTTTTTCAAGAAGCCCTCTTTGTCATCCTCAAAACAATTATAGTACGGGTTAGTCTTAGTTTCATTCACAGAGACCACCATATCTATATCAGGGCGGTATAATTCTAACGCCTCTTTCACGTGCTGGATGGTACGGAAGGGAGACGTATTCTGGAGCAGTAAAACCACATCGTACTCCTTGCCTTGTTTCTCATAGAAGTCTAAAGCATGAAGCAAAACTTCGTATGTACCTGCTGTATCAGTTGCCAATTCAGCCGGTCTAACAAAAGGTACTTTCAAACCATATTCTTCTACACACTTGATAATATTTGCATCGTCTGTTGACACACATATATCTTCATCATTGGCAATCCCTCTAGCCACATCAATAGTATAATGAATAAGAGGCTTACCATTCAAAGGCTTAATATTTTTATGAGGAATGCCTTTACTTCCTCCCCTGGCTGGGATTATAACAAGTACCTTCATTGTGGTAACTGATAAAAATGCTTCTTAATGATATTGTCTAACGGGAAGGTGCTGAGCACATTAAAAATAGACTCTGCAGTTTTCGGTTTGTCGTAGGGATTCTGACAAGTCTTAACAATGTGTTGGAATTCTTCTGAAAAGATGTACTCTAACCCATTAAGAATAGAGTCCGTGTCTGTAGCACAATGATACACACTATCAGCAGCCATTCTTCCCTTTTGACGGTCGCCTATATCCAATGTGGGGATATTGAACGAAGGAGCTTCAACTATTCCGCTTGAAGAATTACCAACTACAGCACCAGCAAAATGCATAACAGAGAGATATCGTTTCAATCCCAGAGATTTGAATGCACAAGCTCTTTCGCTATTAGCTTCAACAAAACGGGTAATCTCCTCAATGATTTGGTTACCTCCTGTATCAGAGTTAGGCATTGTAAAGATAATCTTGAAATCTTTTCGTTCATCCAATGCCATTAAGAATGCCCTTATGTCATCCAAAACACTTCCAGAAGAAAGAGTCATAGGGTGATAGGTCACAAGAAGCGTCTTGCGGTCAACCTCAAAGGGAATTGTTTGCCTCAATTCTTCTTGGCTCATTAAAGGCATCTTTAGGATATTCTCAATGCCTGGAGAACCAAAGTTAAAGACATGGTCTGGCTGTTCGCCCAATTGAATAATACGCTGTCTGTTTTCATCTGTGGAGCAGAAATGCAGATGACTCATCTTTGTAATGCTATGTCTAATAGCATCATCGTATGCGCCCTCAGTAAGATTACCACCGCCAATATGAGCTATAGGACGTCCTTCTATCATTGCTGCTATTACTGCGGCCAGAATCTCAAACCTGTCACCAAGAACAACTATTAGATCCGGATTAAGCTCATTGTAAGCATCTGCAAAACCATTCAGGGCCTTTGCTATAGCACCTAGCGTAGCCTTGGCATCATCGTGCTCTTCATCCAGAATTGGAATCTTTTTATCTATGCGAATACCATCAGCTTCTATCTCCTTATATGTTTCACCATACTTAGGAGACAGATGCATGTTAGTGGCTATTAACTGAAGCTGTGTCTGGTCAGAGTCGTTGATTAGTTTAATCATACGACTCATAATACCATATTCAGCACGTGAACCTGTGACTACGCAAATCTTCCTCATAATTCAATCATTTCTTCTTCTTCGAAATCGCGCTTCGCAACCTGACCAATCACTTCATTCCAGCGCATTGGAGAAATACCATTACCAGGTCTCTTAGTTGTGATATTATCCTCGGTAAACACTTCACCGGCCTTAATATCACGAGCAGCAACGATACTCTTTCTTGCAATAATAATATTCTTTCTTTCGCTATCTGTGATTCTCTTTACTCCATCACCCAGTGCTTGTTCAACATTGCGGATTGCCTTTACCATTGCCACCAATTCATCCGGTTCCAAAGAAGCCTTATGATCAGGGCCCTCCATATTGCGGTCAAGCGTGAAATGCTTCTCAATAACTGAAGCACCCATTGCAACCGCTGCTACTGGTACTTCTATGCCTAAGGTATGATCGGAATAACCCACCTTTACACCAAACTCTTTAGCCAGAGTTTGCATGGCTCTCAGGTTCACATCGCAATATGGCGTGGGATATTCAGTATTGCAGTGAAGGAGAATCAGCTTATCCTTATCCAAACCATTATCAAGAAGAACTTTCACGGCTTCATGAACCATCTCCATATCGCTCATACCAAGCGAGAAGATAGTAGTCTTGTTATAGCCTGCAATTTTCTTCAAGAAATGGTAATTGGTTACCTCTCCTGAAGGGATTTTCCACATATCCATATTGAGCGTAGCCAGAAACTCAACGCTCTCTGGGTCGGTAGAAGTAGAAAAGAATCCAACTCCCTTCTGTTTACAATACTCACGAATATCCAGATAGCCATCGTAGGATATTTCGAGTTTCTTAATCATCTCAAGCTGTGTATTCTCAGAAGTTCCCGTAGTATCCTTCTGATATTCTGCTTTTTCAGCTTTCTTGGTTACAACTCCTTCCGACTTGAAAGTCTGAAACTTGATGTAATCTACATGGGCTCTTGCAGCCTCATCAACAAGTTTCTTGGCAAGCTCAACCGAACCATTATGGTTGACACCTGCTTCTGCAATAATGATTACCTTATCCATTATTTATTATGTATTTCTCTATATCCTAAAAGTTTTATCTTGTTCTGCTCATAATTGTCGGGCCATTTAGCTTTCCATTGCTCTACAACCGTGTTGTAAACTTCTTCTTTATGTACTCGCTTCCCTATCCAAAACTCGCAAAGCGTCTTGGAAAAATCCCTCTTGAATTTCAACAAAGAATCATCTTCTGCACCAGTAGTACCACCACCAAAGTGGAACCACCTACACCCGCGTTCTTTTGCCTTCTGTATGCCGTACCACAATATCAAGTTGTTAGCAGCATAACGAGAGTACTCCCTATTTCTTGCTGAGAGATGATAGTGTGCATAATCATCACTATACATAAACATTGAGCCTGCTATAACCTTCCCATCAAGAGTAGCGAAACAAAGCTTACTCTTTCCATTAAAGGTTTGCTTATACTCCTCATAATAGCGAGGAGGGAAGAAATAGAAGTCCTCTGCATGAAGATCTGTCATGGTACCATCATAAAGAATTCTGAAAGTTTCATAATCATCACTCTCTATAATTTGAACACCTTCCTTTTCTGCCTTGCGAATCATGTTCCTGTTTTTAGAACTGATTTGATGCATCCAGATATCATCATCCGACAAATCCAACCCTACAGTATGGCGACTGAAAAAAGTCTTCATTTTCGGGGATGCAAGAAGTTGGTTATTCAACAGAGGATGGAAACGCATGAACTCTGCGATGATGTCATTCTCTTGACAATAGGCATCAAACGCTTCCCAAAAAGCCGCAATGAATTCAGGACTATCGGTTGAAGAGATTAAACCATTATAGCCGTATGCCCCTTGGGTATCATAATACTCTCTATCCAAATCATAGCCCAAAGTGGTTATCGGGTTTTTAAGGAACGGATAAACAGCGACCCCCATTTCATTCTCAAAGACAAAACATTGGGCGGTTCCATCCCCATAGTTCTGATATAGAGAATAATACTCCGGCTCAAAATAAACGTCCTTACGCTCAGGACTTATCTTGTCCAAGGCCGCTTTCCAAGAGGCTTGCTCTTCAAGACCAAAAACCTTTATCATAAGAGATTACTTCTTTGTACTAGACTTTTGAGATTCATCACGGAATTCCATGAAGCGATCCACTTTCATTTCCTCTTTATATTGCTCATAAAGCCTATGAACATCATACTGGGGCACATATCCTAATTCATCAATGGCATTCTGGATATCCATTTTGAAATAGCCAACTCCAGCACTATTGGTAGGTATGTACTTGATTGTAGATGGTTTATCCTTGGGTGAGAACACATCAATAATAGCCTGGCACTGCTCCTGCTGGGTAACAGGCTTACCTGTTCCAATATTATAGAATCCTTCTTCCCTATCCACCAGAGCTGCCTTGCAGAGCATCTGGCTGAAGTCATACACATGTACCATATCCTTGGCTTCATTCGGATCACCCCAGATTTCCAGAGGCTCACTATTGATTGCACGGAAAATCTGCTTGTAGAAAGGACGCATTGTCTTGACACCCTTCGGGAAGTAGTAATGATAAGGGCTATAGCTGTAGATGGTAGGCAGACGGAAGATAAAGCTCTTGATACCATACTCAAGATGATAATGCTTAATCATCTCTATCATCATATTCTTACAGATGACATACATGGCATGGTCGCCTGTATAGGAGAACTTAGGCTGCACATAAGGATGAATAATCTCATCGGGAGAGTATTCAGCCACATCGAATACGGTCTGTGTAAAGAGTATTCTGTCTGCTTTAACCTTACGGCAATACTCCAATACATTTAGGCCACCAACAACGATGCTATCCAGATATTTACGTGGATCATATTCATCCATATAAGAAGGAATTGTTGCAGCAAGTAGCATCACTGCATGAACGTTCTCCTGAGGAAGAACACTAAAATCTTCTTTCTTGGCGAGGTCAACCCGGCAATACGGGATATCATACTGGGCAAACAGATTAGTTTCCCTACGTCCCGAAGCTATTACTTCATACTTTTCGGGGTCAAAGAAATTCTTGGCATAAAGGGTAAGATAAGAACCCACATTACCCGTAGAACCGAAAATGATGATCTTCTTTTTCTCCATAATATTTCGTATTTAAATTATTACTATATGTTTTCTTTTAAGACATTAATAATCTCGTCCATATCTTTCACGCCATAACGTTGATCGATAATCAAGGAGAGTTCTGTTTCTGCCATTATTCTTCCTCTTTGCAGTTCCTCACCTTCTAGTGGCCAATGAATAGGACAGAAAATCTCTTTCTTAAACATTGCCTTGCGGACTGCATCCCTGTTTTTTAGGACAATAGGCACAAACAGAGGCACATGACCTTCTGTCAAAGGTAGATTTGGCTTGATGCCCAATTTTGCAAGATGCTCAATAATATATCTGGCATTATTCAAACGACGAACCTTTGCACGTTCCTCGTCAACGTAAGAATACAGTTTCTTGGCAATTGGGCTCATTCCGCATTCCAATTCACCATCTATCAAAGATTCTCCTTTTTCAAAGAGTTCAAGATAGATCTGGTCGTTGAAATTACCTTCGCGCATTGATTTCAATAGAGCAGCTGCAGCTTTATACTGGCCAAAAGTATTGATGGATTCGACTTTGGGTAAGCTATGATTCGTCTTAACTAATCCGCCATCTGGCACAGCAAAAGTTTTTCTTAGGCTGGTGAACTTGAAGTCTACACCATTTAGTTCCTTCTTAAACTCATAGTATGCCTGAACATCATCCTCAATAATGATGGCGTTGCTGTCAAGCTCTCGAATGAAAGAAACTTGCGTTGAAAGATCCTTTAATCCAAAATAATTTATTACAAGGACTGCTGCGGTCTTATCATATAGCTTCGCAAAGGCATCTTGTTCTAGTTCTAGCGACTCATCAATAGGATAAAACACATATTCTAGGCCCAGAACCTTAGCAGGGACTAAGACAGAACTACACAAGTAATCTGGTAAGAGAATGCGATTAACTCCTTTCTCTTTCTGTAGATACTTCAAGATTTGATATAAAGCTGCCCTACCTGATGAATACATGTATACATCAGTAGCTTGCAGATGCCTTGTTTCAGCATTTAAGACATCAGTAACAGCTATATGGAACTCGCCTCCTATCATTATTACAATCTTACAGAACTTGGTATATTAACCACTCTATCTGCAAACCAGATGGTATTCTTCAGGCCATCATTCTCACATTTCTCAAACATGGGCAGGCGGTTCATCAGTTCCCAAATAGGACGTGTCATCACACCATTGTCATTGGTTTGAGTGAGGAAATCAATCTGAGCCTCTTTGTTTGGCAGAATTACCACATTAAGCCAGTAGTTTGAGAAGGTATCAGGAGAATCAACAAAGAACTCAATATCAGGAACGTTCTTGAAGAATGCTTCATACTCAGCAGCCACCTGTCGCTTGCTGGCAATATATTTATCAAGATTCTCCAGCTGAGCACAACCCAGAGCAGCATTGATATTTGGCATGCGGTAGTTGAAACCAATATGGTCGTGACGGAACTCCCAGCGATGGGGTATCTTTGCTTGGGTGGTGATATGCTTGGCATACGCACCAAACTCTTCATCATTGAAAAGCAGCATACCGCCACCACCGGTGGTGATGGTCTTGTTGCCATTAAAGCTGATAGCGCCAACCTTGCCAAAGGTACCTGTGTGTTTGCCTTTGTAGGTAGAGCCAATGCTCTCAGCGGCATCCTCAACTAACTCAATATGCCATTCCTTACAAAGATCAGCAATCTCCTCAATGCGTACAGGATGGCCAAAGGTGTGCATAGGAACACAAGCCTTGATTCTGCGGCCAGTATTCTTGTTATAGCAAGCATACTCATCTTCCTGGTAAGCAAAGTCGTGGCTCTTATCCAGTTCGTTGATGCGTGTGTTCTTACGCACCTCTGCATTCTTCTGGAGCCACTCCTTCATGGCGTCAGGTGAAAGTCCCATCGTTGAACGGTCAACATCCAAGAATACAGGATGCGCACCAATGTAGCTCAAAGCATTGCAGGTTGCGATGAAAGTAAGAGCCTGAGTGAGAACTTCATCATCTTGTTTCACACCAACGAGCAACAAACTCATGTGGAGTGCATTGGTACCACTTACACATACCACAGCACGCTTGGCCCCGGTGTATGCTGCCATATCATTTTCAAAGCGGTCAACGAACTTACCTACTGAACTTACGAATGTAGTATCAATACACTCATTCATGTATTTTTTTTCATTGCCCACAAAAACCGGAACAGCTAAAGGCGTGAACTCTTGGTTGCCATATACCGACTTAATAAAGTCAATTGTCTTTTTATAATCTGCCATGATTATTACTTAGTTTATTCAAATCACATCTTTTGATCAAGGTTCTTGCCTTTTTCTTCGTGTTCGAAGTTGGGGATGAACTCACGAATGGCATCCACAACCTGAGCCTTGGTGAAATCATCTTTCTTGAAGATACCTTCCAGCTTCTCAAAGAAAGAGTCAACCTCATTCATATCGTGTCTGGTGGTTTGTTCTACTACTCCTAGAGCCCGGAACCGATGCATATCAATCTTTTCACCAGGCACATAGAATTCTTCGTAAGCCTTTTCGCCAGTAGTGTCTGATCCAAAGTAAACTACAGGATAGGTCTCACTTTCATACCCCATTTTTGCTGCATACTCAACCGCCTCTGCATCATTGGCACACTGTTTCTTTTCAAAGCCCTCTGCTTTCACGAACTCATCGCAGATAGCAGAGAAGGTCAACATTTGGTCTTCGCCCAACTTCGGGAAGAACACCTCACCCCCATTACCAAGGATACAAGCAAGCATACAGATCTGGCCAGACTCCTCAGGTGATACAAAATAACGCTTCACATCAGACGGAGCTACAAGCGGCTGCTTTTTCTGCAGGCGATGAATCCAACCATCAGGCAGAGATCCATTTGAGAACGCAACATTGGCAAAGCGAGCAGTAGTCACCTTGAAGTATTTATTATAAGCCATCACAAGGTCTTCCATGATGCGCTTAGAAGCGCCCATGATGTTCACGGGATTAGCTGCTTTGTCAGTAGAAACACAGAAGAAATGCTTTGGTGGACACACTTTCAGCAAGTTCATCAGTTTCTTGGCCTTGATATCGTTGTTCTCTATCAGGGCCTGTACACTATAGCGGTCTTTCTCTGAACGCACGTGCTTGTGAGCAGAGAAGTTAGCTACAATATCAAATCCCTTTTCCTCACGGAAGATGCGCTCAAAGATGGGATCTGCGAAGTTCAGCGTATAGCAACGGAACTCATCCGGAACAAAGAGGCCTTGAGTGGAGCGCACATCGCGCACCAACTCTGCCAAGCCGTTCTCATTTAGGTCAACGACTACCACCGAAGCCGGTTCAAAGCGCAACACGGCCTTGATGAAGCTGGAGCCAATACTTCCTGCTCCACCAATCACGCATACCTTCTTACCTTTTATCTCTTGTGTTAGCTTGTCTGCATTCGCCTTTATATCCGTCTCAAACATACTTGAGGGACGGAATGTAACACTGTCAGCTATAAATTTGTCTAAATTGAACATATCTAATAAATTAATTTGTTCTGACTGGCAGTATCGAACTGCATCGCTGTGCGACCACCTGTGCAGTCAGAATCCATTTACTATTTACAGAAGGTTGTCCTTCTCGATATCTTTGAAATATTTATATGTGCCATGCTTCAGTTCGTCGGTGGCATCTTCGTCGCAGACGATGATAGCATGGGGATGTTGCTGCAAGCAGCTGATGGTCCACATGTGGTTGACTGGCTCTTCTACTCCATGGCGGAGGGCACGGGCTTTATTATGGCCATTCACCATGATCATCACTTGCTTGGCATCCATCACTGTGCCGACACCGACAGTCAGAGCAGTCTTGGGGACCAAATTGACATCATTGTCGAAGAAACGACTATTGGCAATCACTGTATCTGTGGTCAATGTCTTCTGCCGGGTACGGCTCTGCAAGCTGGAGCCTGGCTCATTGAATGCAATGTGGCCGTCAGGTCCTATACCACCCATGAACAGATCTATTCCGCCTGCAGCTGCAATAGCCTTCTCATAATTCTCACACTCAGCTTTCAAATCCTTGGCGTTACCATTCAGGATATGAACATTCTCTTTCTTTATGTCAATGTGGCTGAAGAAGTTTGTCCACATAAAGGAGTGGTAGCTTTCAGGATGCTCTTCGGGCAGGTTTACATATTCGTCCATATTAAACGTAATTACGCTCTGGAATGACACCTTACCAGCCTTGTTCAGGGCAATAAGCTCTTTGTACATACCCAATGGTGAACTTCCTGTAGGACAGCCCAACTTAAAAGGCTTCTCTGCCGTTGGTTTTGCTTCGTTAATACACTTGGCCACATAGTTTGCAGCCCACTTCGACATTTTTTCGTAGTCGGGTTCAATAATTAATCTCATGCTTTTTTATGTTATTAAGTTGTTTCCATTTCCGGAGGACCTGCCACTAAAAAGCTAAAACAGGGGGTTTCCAACGGAGTTGTTTATTTCAGTTATTATTTACGCGGTTCTATCATCAAATACTTTTCTTTTACCAGAACACCATAACTTCTGGAATATTTGATACAGTCTTCACATAGTGTCGAAAGATAAGTAACGTCTGCATTCTCATCTTTTACCACATGGACTGCACGAATCTCGTTTTCACTATAAAGGCCATCGCAAAACTGATTCCAACATTTTGCCTTTACAAGCATATGGTCTTCCCATCTTTGTATGTCTTCACGAGCAGCGACATTCTTTATTTCGATATTTACTTAATGCATATCGTTTAAGGAAGTGTTCTTTTGAACTAACTACAAATGCTAATTAACTTATAGTCAGCAACTGAATTCATATCAACACTATATATCTTCGAACTTGTCCAACGACAAAAGAGCGTCTATTACCCGCTTATCATCATAATCGTCCAAAAGTGTTCTAAACATTTGTTTGGCATTGATGTATAATTGTGTGTCATTTTCTGATGTACTTATTCGATGATACTTTGAAATGTCTTCAAATCCATTACGTATTAGCCTTCAACTCGTAGTATTTTTCTACACGTCAGAATAATAGGATCAAGTGAATTCATTGCTTTATCTGTTTTACAATCCTTCCATTCTTGTTTAGAAGAATTTCCACATCTTCAAAGATACATTTCATGTAATACAGGATTTCATCACCCTCAGATATTACTTCTATTTCCTTCATAGATGTCATTTTACCTGTGAGAGTAATAGTTTTCAAACGTAAGGTCTTTCCTGTTTCCTGATACGTAATTGTTGTTCCTGTTTCAAAGTTATAACTCTTTACTATCGGCTCTGAACCACCCGAGCTGAGAACTTCTTTAAAAAAAACATTTTCTATAAAAGAAGCCAGAGTTACAACACTGCCTGATGGCTGATTGATTATCATCAACTGCGCATTGCCATACATCTGACCAGACTTGACACTACTTGAAGGAGTATCATTCTCTAATTCTATATGACACTGCATCAGTTCCGGGTAATGCCCTACGATATGAATGTTAATCTGACGGATTCTCCCTTTCCAGTCCTCATCAGTCATCTCTCGCAGTTCCACAAGACCAATACCAACGTGCTTCGCATATTGAAAAGCATCAGGAGTAAAGCCAAATTTGGAAACAATTATTCCTTTTGAGAAATTGCAATCCTTTACAATGGCTTCTACCTTCATGACTATATCCTTGTTGATGTGCTCATTCCAATATTTGCACTCAATATCGGTAAGGTATTCATGGAGGCCATCAGAATGTGACGTTAGTACATCTATCTGGTGTTCTACCTGAGACTTCCCCTTGTATTTGCAATCCTTGCCAAAACCCAGGATCTTTACTCCAGTAGCCTTTCCAAGCTGCTCATATATATCCTTTACGAGTTCCTCGTATGATTTCCAATCCAATTTAGCCATTGAAGCAAATCGCAAAAATATTAATGATTGTTCCCAAAATAGCTAAAAGAATAATTATTCTTAGGCAACTTCATTCTTTGTCGGGTTCAGTATTATGACCGTTTGAGCCTATATCAATACAAATCACCCCCATACCTTTGACTCTCCCATTCTCAACCGTGGGTTGATCTCCACCACCATATACTACTCCTTGATTACCCAGATTCAAGATAAAGTCAAAGGCAGCGGACCCATTCCATCTTTTTTCATTAAAGAATCCTGCATTACGACGATTAAAAACAGTGTTGGCAGTTAGCCAGAGTAAATCTACTATCATTCGAGACCACCCATCAACAGGATAAACATCAAAGGTTCGCCCCAAATCAAAGGACAGGACAGATGCTAATGACCTTGCGAACAGTTTCGATCCTCTAAGTGATCTGTCAACTGTTGCTGTTAGCATATCTTCAGGTGCATTCTTATCTATCAATAGATATTGTGCTCCTTGTGTTATAGTCTTTGGCAAGACATTTCTACGTTCTCCATCGAGTATTCCAGCACGTCTATATTCAAATTCTGGCCATTCAGAATAAAGCAAGAACTGGTGCTCATCAGATTTGGCTACTGTAGCATCATGTGGATTCTTAACACACTTTGCTTGTAAAATTAAAGCATTATATACAGTTCCTGATGCACGAGTTTCACGACAAACTAACAATAAATCTCCAATTTCAGGACTCTTAGGACATGGAATCCTTATAAAATGCGCTAATGGTTTTTGATGTATGAAAGCCGCTCCAACAGAAATAGTACTTCCTGACAAAACCAACTTCAAAGCCCTCTTTATCTCACCAGGCAATTCTTTTACCATCTGAGCAACATAATTAGGTTCCTCCTTAATTGTAGGCCAAGATAACCTATACATAGCCTTTTGTAAGCTACGAGCTAATTTATGTCGTTGGTCAATATCCATTTTCGTCAGTTATTTATAGTTCACTTCCCAATAATTCTTCAAGAAATATTATACTTAGAAGCTTGCTTTATGATTATATAGTTGTTTTAGTTAAACAATGTTTTTTTACCATATTTCTGTTTAAGGCTGATGACAGGCTAATCCATCTGCTTGTTCGGATAACATCTTGACAACTCAAATTCAACTTTTCTATCTTTTCCTTTCATTTTCTTATCAACTGTCCCTCCAGTCACTTTCCCAACTCGCCTCCATATTAACGTTCATTCACCTTTGAGGGATAAAGATTCTTAAAGCTATTGCTTATTTGCCGAAAAAGTACTACCTTTGTGTAGAAATGGCCGGAAAAGGCTCAATTTCCCGGATGTCTGATGGATGTCTGATGAAACAGGAAACGGCGTTTTCGTTTTACACTCAGTATCAGGCTGTTATGCGGAAGTTCACATTAGCTGGGAAAACTGAAATAATTCCGTCCTCTTCGTACCATGATGTTACTTCTTAATTACACAATCAATATATGCGCCCATAATGCCCCTTATGAAAGGCATTCATTACTAGCAATAAAGACTTCACTTCTTCCATGGGTAGATTTGTAGCCCTATATTCATCTATAGCACCAGTTGTTCATACTGCAATTCAATGATAGAATATTACAGTCACAACTTCTCTAACCCATTAAGTATCAAGTTTTCCGACTCTGTTATCTTATAATACTTATCACGTATAATATCTTCTAACTCACTTAACTTGTTATAATCATCTCCATCAACCTGAGAATAATAATAATATGATGCAAACGACTGTCCATTCTGATTATACAGGATTAAACAGGCCTTATTGTCCTGCATCGATGAATCATAATACAATTGTAGTTCCACTTTACAGTCATTGATAAAAGTATAGAATTTCTTCGTGGAATTGCCATAATCCCATTGCAATTTTCCATTTAAAGTT